>Ga0307489_10000153_pt1 | contig 36850 bp, 27 predicted proteins | sample SB12metaG_FD_202247 | JGI IMG/M metagenome (GOLD analysis project Ga0307489, IMG submission 202247) | Sea-ice brine microbial communities from Beaufort Sea near Barrow, Alaska, United States - SB 1.2 | ecosystem: Environmental > Aquatic > Marine > Coastal | place: USA: Alaska | collected... | reverse complement strand
AAAAATGTTGGCTAATTTATCCCACAAAGAGGGCTGAAACGGCGTATTATTCATGCGTTATTAAGAGTGCTTTTGGGATCTTGGTGATTTTATATATTGCCAGGGTGCAAAATTCCCTGCTGATTTGTGAGCACCCATAGCGCCCGCAAAATCTTATATTGAGCGTTAGTTTTAGGTATCTAACTGCAGACAGATAATTTAATAAAACCTCGCTAATATTCGCTATAAGGACAGGCTTTTAAAAAGCATACGATAGCGCCGTTCGGTATACTTAAACTACCCATTATAGTCTTGCTGCCCTGCCGATCTGTTTGACATACTTTACATTAACCCGTAGTAATCAAATGGATGTGAATACTTGAAAAAAATAACTTTTTTGCTTTTTATATCGTTATTTAGTGGGATTGCCCATGGGCAATGTGAAGGGGAAAAGCAAGAAGCGGACAAATGGAATGCGGTACTTAAAAATAAGGTAAGCGAGTGGGCCCGTGATCATCATCGTCAGGCCAAGAGAGTATTTCTGGACTGCTTGCGAAAACAAAATAAAATCGTTAGCCAGTCTCCGACCTCCAGCCCAGTATCTATTATTCCCAATAAGCGCCAATATACAAACAGGTTCAAACGTCGCTACAAAACTGAGAATGTTAGGGTGTCGGATTACACCAATTTTACCGGCAAAAAAAAATCGCGGTGGTATACCTATTTTAGCGATTCGCCGCAATGCCGTCACAACAGTGGCAATATGCAGGTATTTGTCGCTTGCGCAAAAGTACGCAAGCACTCCTTAGATCGATTTAACCGCAGATGGAACGACATAACCCAGCAGTTAAATCCCTTGTTAGATGAAAATTAATTTCTTACTGCGCGTACAATCAAGCATGTAATCTGATCATAAATCCAATATCAACCGTGGGCTAAGCGCCCGTGAGCAGCAAGGTGTTGTTAGGTCCATCTGCTGTTTTTCCTTTTCGATTAGAAAAACATCTTTACGGTCGGCCTGCCCTCCAGTAAACCCGTTACACAGGTGCCACATACGCCTTCTTCACACGCTACCGGAATAAAGATATCGTTGTCTTCTAATACATTCAAAATGGAGCCGTCAGGAGTGTTATGGTCAACTTCAGCCGGAAACTTTCAAAGCCCGAATCTTCTTTTTGACTCGTTTTGGGCTTACCTTCACGTTCACAACTCTGTGGCAGGTATGGAGATATGCAGGTACTGTATCGACACACCTGTTAGAATAACACGCCATTTTTGACGATCTGAAATTCTCGTTATACGCAGAAATCGTTCTTTTTCTGACGCTGACTTTTAATGCCAAGGGTATACATTCAAAGCGTTTGTATATTAATAAAAGCGTCTAAAAATAGGGTGGCAACACTACCTTGGATAACTATTATCTGTTGCCTTTTTGTTGATTCTTATTTTATAAAACCACTGGCGTTCATCGAAAAAAAAGCTGCAATTATTTCCCTTTGTGAGGGGAAATACTTTTAAAGTTGGATTGATAATGTCTTATATAAAATGTAATTCAAAGTTGAATATGAAAATACAAAAAGTAAATAAAGTCGCCACACTCAACGCTTACATGACTTACCTTTTTTGCGTGATACTACTTTTATTCACTCACCTGATATCAGCTAGCGAAAAACCCTACACAAGCGAAGATTGTATAGGCTGTCATCAGGCACAAACAAAACAATGGCAGTTATCCGACCATGCTAAGTCTATGGCTTTGCCTGATGCGAGCAGTGTATTGGCGAATTTCAATAATCAAACGGTCACTCATTACACCCAGCGGGCCAGATTTTTTACTGAAAATGACCAGTACAAAGCCACCCTTTTTGATAGTGAAGACGATGCCGGGGAAACCTTCGATATTAAGTACACCTTTGGGCATTTTCCCTTGCAGCAATATTTGGTTGAAACCTCACCAAGTCGCCTGCAAGTATTACCGTTTGCCTGGGATAGCCGGCCTGAAAAGAGCGGCGGACAGAAGTGGTATCACAACTACGCCACAGAGGAAGTGACCGCAAAAGATAGAGTGCATTGGCGCCAGCCATTACAGAATTGGAACGGGATGTGCGCTGACTGTCACTCTGACGAACTGACACGTAATTATAATAGTAAAAACAATACGTTTGATTCAACCTACTCACATATCAATGTTGGTTGTGTGTCTTGTCATGGTGTGATGAACGACCAGCCCAACGGACACCCGGGCAAAATGGGCGCATCTGATTCTGCTGAACCATCGTCCGCAAAAAATCACGTTTCTAGCGGATCAGTTATGTCAAAAATGCATATGGGGGCAGATAGTCAGGTCAATCAATGGTTAATTACCCCAGAGCAAGATACCGCCATCTGGCAAGGGAAGGCACGGGATAATCGTTTTATGGATTCCTGTTTTGCTTGCCACGCGTTGCGCGCTCCCCTTGAGGATGGTTTTAAAGCCAATAAACCGTTTCTCGATCAGTTTACGCCGAGTTTTGTGATACCCCCCAATTACTTCGCTGATGGCCAAATCAAAGAAGAAGTGTATGTTTATGGTTCATTCTTGCAGAGTAAAATGTACGACCGGGGTGTGAATTGCCTGGATTGTCATGATAGTCATACCATGAAACTGAAGATTCAAGGCAATGGCTTGTGTCTTCAATGCCACAAAGCATCTGTGTTTGAAACCAAGGGTCATTATAAACATGAGCCCATGTCCCAAGGGGCACAATGTGTAAACTGCCATATGCCGGATAAAACCTATATGGGGGTCGATAACAGGCGCGACCATAGTTTTAAAATCCCCAGACCCGACCTGTCATTGGATTTTGATACGCTTAATGCATGTACCAACTGCCACAGCGATAAAACCAATCAGTGGGCGAGCAAAACACTAGAAAAATGGTTTGGTCAGCCAAAAGCGTTAACACCAGCCAGGCAGACACTGTTGACATTACGCCATGGGCAGAGAATTTCAAAACAGGCTTTTTTCACCCTTTTAGAAGATGAAACCATCGATGCCCTGTCGCGCGCTTCTGCATTAGATTTAGTCAGGCAAGTCACAGGCGAACTGTCAGCATCAGCATTACGTCAATATGTGCAACATAACGAGCCACTGATCAGGCTAAGTGCCGCCAGGGCCGGTGAGTTGGTAGCGCCGGGTCAGCGAGCAAAATTATTGGCTCCCCTGTTAAATGATCAATATAAAGCGGTGAGAGCCGCTGCTGCGCAGTCACTATTAACCTTGCAAGTAGCAAAACAAGATAGCAAGGCCTATGCAAAAGCTTTTCAGGCATTATTAACGGCCAATGAAGTCAGTGCCTGGCGGGGGGAAGGGCGGGTCAATCAGGGCAGCCTGGCCATGCAAACCGGCGATTTTATAGGCACTGAAATCGCCTATAAAAGTAGTATTGAGATTGACCCATATTTTCCCGTTGGTTATTTGAATTTAGCCGATCTTTATCGGGGTAAAGGTCTTGAAGAGTTGGTATCAAAAGTACTATTAAGTGGCATGGAAAACGTGCCTCAATCGGCTGAGATGGCTTACGCTTATGGCTTGCATTTGGTGCGTATCAAACAACTTGACCAAGCCATTGAATATTTTAACAAGGCCATGCTATTAGATAGTTCAAATGCGCAACTTGCCTATACGTATATATTGGCCATGGATGGCAGCCGTAATGCTACAGCAGCATTGCCTGAGCTAATGATGCTAATACCCCGGTATCAGCAGCCACAACAACTGGTTGAATTAGGGATGTATTTAGCACAAAAGCATCATAAAACAGCGGATTTTAAATCGTTTTTAAAACAACTGAATAAACCTTGAAAGCCTTACTCGTCTATTAAACCAGTAGCAGTACAAGTGATTAAGCATTGAGTTCTGGGCATAGCTAGGCTGCAGACTTGTTTGAGTGCCTAGACAACTGATAAAATTTTAGCCACCTGCCCACTGCCATTGTGATTATCAGCAGGTAACGTCGTCTTATGGAAATGGTGATGAGTATTGTTTGTTGCTTGTGCCAAGATCAGTAAACCTCAGTTGAATATTGTTAACGTCCGGTACAATGGTCAAACCCGCTTTAGGATCTAAGTGAGCTTGATAAGAGTCGAACAGGTCGGTTGTCAGCAAAAAAACTGCCCGTAGCGCGAGTAGAAAAAAAGGATAATTATCGCCTATCCTATATTTGCCAGCGCCACGCACAATCTGCCTCCGGTATTTTATTTCTGCTGGCAAAGGTGTTGATTTGGGTGCCTTTAGGTTGGGCTATTTTTTGAACTACACTTATGCTCTTTCAGATCCCTTGGATCCAAGTTTTTGAGTCTGTATCAATTCCCGCTAAAGGGCATTTTGAAGTGACTTGGGTATAGGCCATTTAGCAAAGGAGAAAACCGTGGCAGAGCAAAAAGATGTAAATCCAACTGAGCCTGCTAAAAATCACAGTATCGATTTTGACTTTATCAGTAATTGTGAAGGCGGAAGCTTAAATCAAGGTTATGTGCCTGATGCTGCCAATAGTAAAAGTGGTGTCACCATCGCCATTGGCTTCGATCTTGGTGCGCGCAACGTCAATGATTTGTTGAGATTAAAGCTAGAGCCTGCCTTAATTGAGCTACTTAGGCCTTATTTGGGTTTACAAGGTATGCAAGCTGCACAGTATTTACAGCAACATCCACTGAATATTTCAGACGCTGACGCTAAAGCAATCAATTTAGCGGTAAAAAGTAAGCTGATTGCATCGCTGGTGGCCAAATATGATGGGGATGCTGATGTGTCGTTTGCCACTATTCCCTCACAGTGGCAAACGGTTATCGCGTCTGTTGAGTTTCAATACGGTAGCTTGCAGAATAAATGCCCTGGATTTTGGAGTTGTGTCACCCAACAAAATTGGCAAGAGGCCATTGGTGAACTGAGGGATTTTGGTGACAGCTATCCTACTCGACGCAACAAAGAAGCCGACTACGTTGAACAGCATGCCTAAGATGAAAGGCCTTTGTCTGCTTGCCAGCTTATTTATCTGTTTGCAGTTAGCGGGTTGCCAGTTGCCAGTCAATAATGGGCAAAGCGTGCCCGAAGATCCGGGCGAGATTGTTCTGGCTGAGGTTTTCACTGCTATTACACTAGCCAATGGCCAAATTGTCTCTAATTGTGGGCAATACACTAATGCACGCTCTGCCCAGCGGATAATGGAAACCGTTAACAACACCATAGTTGCCAGTGAATACCTGCCTTGTTCCTTAACAAACACCCGCCCACTAGAGACGGGTGAAGTCGATAGTGTTACCAAACAGTTGCTAGCGTTAAGCGTGCGCCGATTACCCTTGTCTATCGCCCAATTGTATGGCCGTAAAACCTTATTGGCTGAGGCGGGTTTTAATCAGGTTGATAACAAATTGTTATGGTCAGCTGGGCAGCACAGGGTTGTAGTGCAAGTCATAGCTAGGGCCAGTGATGTGAGCAACCGTTATTTAATTTGGGTGTCTGATGTTATTGCTGATGGCAATTACTACGCCTATTACCCAGCCTGGATAGAAACATCACCTGATTCAACCATGATCCAGGTTATGCCAGTTTATCAGAGTGGGTTTTAGTGACGAGCAAAAGCTCAGTGTGTTGAAAACCAATATAATAAACTCAAGCCAATGGTCGCTTAGGCAGCACTTTATTGAATTATTAAAGCAGGCTCTTTAATAGGTTAAAAGTGTGAGATATTGACCGTTCACGTAATAGTCGGCTCTTTTCTAGGGCGTAAACCATTTACGCTGCCCTTTATTACACCTAAAAACATTTAAGTAATCCTTTCCAACCTCAACCTTTACCTCAAAAACATCATGAATTCACAAGTGAATAGGTGAAAATCTCCAGTTTAATGTTCATTAATGTTTGCTAATGTTCATTATCGAATGCTATCTTAACTAAGTGAAAATATAGAGACATTTGCAAAGAAAAAAAGTCATATAGCTTCAGTAGAAGTGGAAGATATTATTGCATGGAGTAAAAATGGAGAATATCTGGTTTTTTTAGATCTCTTAGACGGCTTCACCAACACAGGCGTCAATGAATCATTAGCTACTATTTCTCCCGATTGTCGTAAATATTGAGATTGGGGTCTTGTGGGTCAAGACAATAGCGTAATCCTATAAGAGGTAATTGAAAAAATGAGTCACCTAAGAAAAAATAATATTCAAAAACTCCCCCAGGGTACATTCGATGTATTGATTATTGGTGGAGGTATTAATGGCGCCGTATCGGCTGCGGCATTAGCGGCAAAAGGAGTGAAAGTTGCACTGATTGATAAAGGTGATTTTGCCGGTTTTACCAGTTCTAATTCGTCGAACTTGGCCTGGGGTGGTATCAAGTATTTAGAAAGCCATGAATATGGTTTGGTAAATAAATTATGTAAAAGCCGAAACCATTTGATGCGCAGCTATCCTTCAACCGTCAAAGAAATTCGGTTCTTTACCAGCATCCAAAAAGGTTTTAGATTTCCACCTTTGTTTATCTATATGGGTACATTAGTTTACTGGTTAATGGGCAGGTTTTTTACTCAATTTCCTCAATACCTCAGCGCTAAAAAAATTAAAGCCTCAGAAGCAGTGGTGAACACATCGAATGTCAATGGTGGGTTCGAATACTCGGATAGTTTTTTACTTGATAATGACGCACGCTTTGTTTTTAACTTTATCCGTTCCAGTATGAGTTATGGCTGTATCGCCGCCAACTATGTCCGATCCGAAGGTTCAGTTCGTGAAAGTGATGTCTGGGTAACCCAAGCCAAAGACGAAATGTCCAATGAACAGTTTGAAATTCGCTCTAAGGTCATCATCAATGCTGCTGGGCCTTTTGTTGATCCAATTAATGTCGTCAATGAGCAAACCACGCAGCATCATCATCTGTTCTCAAAAGGAATTCATCTTATTGTAGATAAGATTACCGATAGTAATAAAGTACTCACTTTTTTTGCTGATGATGGCAGATTGTTTTTCATTATTCCTATGGGACCAAAAACTTGTATTGGCACCACAGATACCCAAGTTGAAGACCCCAACACGATAGTATCCGCAGAAGATCGTCAATTTGTGTTAGATAACGTCAATAAGTTATTGGTTTTAGATAAACCTTTGACCCAAGACGATGTAATCGCTGAGCGATGTGGTGTTAGACCTTTAGCCATTAAAGGCACCGGTGGCAAAGCCGATTGGGTTCAGTTATCACGTAAACATGCCATTGATAGCAATAGTGAAAAAAAGTACCTGTCTATATTTGGTGGCAAGTTAACCGATTGTATCAATGTAGGTGATGAAGTGGCTGAATTGATTAAAGGATTCGGTATTGAACTTCCTTACGAAGATTACAAGTGGTACGGCGAGGCAGACGACACGGTTAAAAATGAGTTTATGCACCGTGCACAGCTAATGAACTTCGATGACTTAACCCCTCCAACATCTACTGAACCGCTGACCAAGCGCTTTTGGCGCCGTTACGGTAGAAATGCAATTAATATGTTGGAAAAAATTCGCGAAAACCCTGAAAAAGCGGAACTTCTTATCGAAAGCTCTGAATATTTGCGAGTAGAAATTGAACATGCCGCTGAACGAGAAATGGTAACTAAGTTAGAAGATTTTTTACGCCGCCGCTCAAAGATTTCATTGGTTGTGCGTAAGGAAGATATTCTTGCTGCACCCGGGTTGAAAGAAGCCTGCGTTATTTTATTTGGAGAAGAAGAAGCGCAAGCTAAGCTTCAAGAATATATAGAGTCAACACGGCAGCGGTCGCCAAAAATGTAGTTGCTCCAATCGAAGGTATTTTAATAGAACTTATTTCGAATGGGTAGTATCACGTTAACGAGCGTACTGAATAACATGGGATAATCTGGGCAAAAAAAGTAATATTTATGGCGGATATCCCTATCTAATAGCTAATGGCGGTAATTTCCTTCGATTTAGCGACGGTTTTTAGTCGCCTCACCACCACGGCATTGGCGCTGACTATGTGAAGAGTTGTTTGTCGCTCTTGACGACAGCAAAAGCCGTGTAATGTCATGTCAGCAATGGTGACGCGATCCCCAAACACTCGGGTTGATATCCCATTCATCCAGCGCGGGCGGCGTACACTATTAAAAACAGTACATCTAAAAATAGAACATCGAATAATAAATAGCGGACTTGGTTACATACTGTTTGGTGAGGACAGTTGATGCCAGAAAAAGGATGGGCAAGCCCCATTGGGCAAAAAGGAGTCCATGATCATTGTTATTCGGTTAGTAATTCGCGATCTTGCCCTGGCGAGCCAGGTGCAAAATATTAAACTAAATGCAGGGCAACTTTATTGTCTTTAAGGATTTTTTTTATAGTTTCAGGTGGTTCAAGGTCGGTATAGAAACGGTTTGCCTGGCTGATGTTGGCTAAACTGACCATGGCACGACGACCAAATTTAGTGCCGTCAGCGGCAAGTAATACTTCCCTGGAATTTTCAATTATTGCCTGAGCAACTCGTACCTCCCGATAATCAAAATCTAACAAAGAGCCATCGGTATCAATGCCACTTATCCCGATAATGCCGTAATCCATTCTGAAGTTTCTAATAAAGCTTTCTGTTGCTTCACCGATAACGCCACCATCTCGATGCCTTACCTCACCGCCAGCGATGATTACCGAAAAATCTTTTTTGGAGCCCAGTATTGCCGCTACATGGAGATTATTGGTTACAATTTGCAGATCACTATGGCTTAGTAAAGCCTGAGCTATGGTTTCTGTCGTTGTGCCAATGTTGATAAATAAAGATGCGCCATTTGGAATATCTTTGACCAGTCGTTCTGCGATTTTTTGTTTAGCGGGAAGATCCATTATTTTTCTTGCCTGATAAGCAGTATTGGTCGTGCTGGATACCGTACCTGCCCCCCCGTGATGGCGAACTATTTTTCGTTGCTCAGAAAGCTCGTTGAGGTCCCGTCTAATGGTTTGATGAGTGACGTTAAAATGTTTTGCCAGTTTCTCAATCGAAACGAAACTTTTTTCATTTATCATCTCCAATATAGCCTCATATCTATGGTGCTGAATCATTACATTAAACCCTTTTTTTGCAAAAACAGCCGTCACAAGTGAAGTGAACGCCATCGTTCATATTTTTGCGCATATTAGCATATTTTAAAAGCGCTTCGAATCAATCTAATGTTAAAAAGTTGTCAAATGTTTGTTTTGTGTGATATAAAACCAATAACGAACATAAAGCAACATTGGGCCTGTTTGATTTATATGAAAGATTATATTTTAGCCATAGATCAAGGAACATCTAGTTCTCGAGCCATCATTTTTGATAGTGAGGGCAATCCGACCGAAATTGCGCAAGAAGAATTTACTCAACATTTCCCAAAAAGTGGTTGGGTGGAACATGAACCCGAAGATATTTGGCAAACTGTACTGAGAACGGTAAGACGTGTTCTTGAGAAAGTCGACTTAACAACCTCTAAAATCAGAACCATTGGTATCACTAACCAACGTGAAACCACCTTGATTTGGGATCGAAAAACAGGCATACCGGTACACAAAGCAATAGTGTGGCAAGACAGAAGAACCAGTACATACTGTAAAGAGCTTGCAAGCGCGGGCCACGAAGAAAAAATAAACAGTAAGACAGGTTTGTTACTTGATCCATACTTTTCTGCGACGAAGATTAAATGGATACTCGATTCAGTGCCTGGTGTGAGAGAAAGAGCAAACCGAGGAGAACTGGCTTTTGGTACAGTGGATACCTACCTTCTGTGGAAGCTAACCGGTGGCAAAGAGCATAAAACAGAGGCGACTAATGCATCAAGGACGATGATATTTAATATCCATACTCAACAATGGGATCAAGAACTACTTCAATTATTTGATATCCCTGCTTCTCTTTTGCCCGAGGTTAAAGACTCATCCGATGATTTTGGCACGACAGAAGAAAGTTTGTTTGGAACCGCGATCCCCATTAACGGTATGGCAGGAGATCAACAAGCCGCTTTGTTTGGTCAAACCTGTTTTGAAAAAGGAATGGCAAAAAGTACCTATGGCACTGGATGTTTTATGATGGTCAATACGGGAGATGTGGCATTGAAGTCCAGCCATAGATTACTCACCACCATAGCTTACAGACTAAACGGCAAGCCTACATACGCATTAGAAGGTAGTATCTTTATTGCTGGAGCGACCATCCAATGGTTAAGAGATGGGCTGAAAATAATAGCCAACGCTTCTGATGCCGAGCCTCTGGCTGAAAAAACTTCCCTTGAGCATGGTGTGTATATGGTACCCGCCTTTACAGGGTTAGGCGCTCCCTATTGGGACCCCAATGCCAGAGGAGCAATTTTTGGATTAACCAGAGACACCGGTATTAAGGAAATAGTCACTGCAGGTTTACAGTCGGTTTGTTATCAATCAAAAGATCTGCAAAAAGCGATGGAGAAAGATGGAACCCGCCCCACAAAGCTCCGTGTAGATGGGGGAATGGTAGCCAATAACTGGCTTATGCAATTTCTGGCCGATATATTAGGTGCGCCCGTTGACCGCCCGGTTATTACAGAAACGACAGCGCTAGGGGCTGCCTATTTGGCTGGTTTAAAAGTGGGTATTTTCGATTCACTTGAAGCTCTTTCTGCTAAATGGGAGGTTGAGCAACGATTTTCCCCCGTTATGAGTAAAGAGCGACGAGACAATTTTTATACTGGATGGAAAGATTCTGTCAAGCGTGTGCAATCAGATAGAGAATAGGACCATAATATTGGTAGTTAAAAGTGTTGTCTATTTACCCGCTGCATAAAAAATTGACTATAAACCAGTAGTTAAATGAATTATTCTTTTAAAGAGGTTTTCTTTAGCAAGATTTGTCGTGTCTATTATTTTCGAAGATGTTAGTTTCAGTGGTAAGAATGATGCACCGGTTTATAATATAAATCTGATTTTTGAACCGGGCAGCGCTACGGTTTTATTGGGCCCAAAAGGTGATGAGGCGGGTAAATCGACTCTGATAAAGCTGATCGCCGGGTTGATAAAGCCTACTTACGGCAAGATAATTATTGACGGGGTTGATGCCACTAATATTCCTGTGCAGAAAAGGAACGTGGCAATGGTTCATCAGCAGATTATCAACTATCCCCATATGAGCGTATTCGAAAATATCGCCTCTCCTCTTCGCGTGATGAAAATCAAGAAACTTGAAATACAAAAAGAAGTACTTGAAGTAGCGACATTACTCAGAATTGAGAGCTGTTTGGACAGATACCCATCTGAATTATCCGGTGGTCAACAGCAGCGCACAGCGCTTGCAAGAGCGTTGGTAAAAAGAGCAAAAGTTATTTTGCTAAACGACCCCTTTGTAAATTTGGATTACAAGTTGCGGGAAGAGCTAAGAGGGGAGCTCAAAAGTTTACTCAAAACTCGCAATACCACTGCAATTTACGCAACACAAGAAGCGCATGAAGCCATGGCCTTAGGCGGTACATGTGTTCTTCTTCAGGATGGAAGGGTAATACAGGAGGGCCCTGCATCAGATGTCTACCGCAAACCTGTAAATATCGATGCAGCAATGATGTTAAGTGATCCTCCATTAAGTGTTTTTTCAGGCAGGATAACTGGCCACGAAGTGAGTTTGGGAGAATCTCTTACCTTTCCCAAAACCCATGCAATGGAAGGGATCAAGTCGGGTGAATATTTTTTTGCGTTAAGGCCAGGGCATATCAGACTCACGCCATTTAATGACGATGATTTGGAACTGACCATGCGTGTTGAACTGGCAGAGATTAGTGGATCAGGTACTATTATACACACCGCAAATAGTGTCTTGAAACTTGTTTTAAACTTAGCTGGTGTTCATGAGTACAAGACTGATTCAATGATTAAAGTCTATATACCACTGCATAAGCTGTTTATTTTTGATCAGGAAAAATACTTGATAAAAGCGCCAGGAGAGTTTCAATAGCGCCCTCATTTTACGCCAGCTTCTTTTAATCTTTTGTACAAGGTATTTCGGCTAACATCGAGCGCCTTAGCCGTCTTTGATACGTTGCCTGAAAAGTGGGTATAGGTACTGATCATCTGCTGGATATCATCCATTTTTTTAGTCTCAAAAGCTTCAATTGCTTTTAAAGGAGATAAGGGATCCGCATTAACGGTTGTTGCACCAGCTTCAGACTGATTATCCAATTGTATATCGTCAAAAAAATCATCAGGAAGGTGCCATGTTTGAATTTGACCATTATCTGCCATAGCTTGTGCGATTTGCAGTACACACACTAGTTGTCTAATATTGCCAGGCCAGGGGTGTTTGTGGAATAGATCCATAACTTCAGTTGATAGAGCATTTTTAATCTCAGATTGTTGATGCATTTGATTTATTTTTTCAAACAAATGCCTGCGATCCGATCGCTCTCTCAGAGGAGGAAGTTCAATATTCAGGCCGGTTACTCGATAATACAAGTCTTGCCGGAAGTTGCCCTTCTCTACTTCAGCCTTTAAACTTCTGTTAGTTGCTGAAATCAACTTAATATCCACAGAGTAGGTTTTCGTCGATCCTAGAGGTGTGACAGAGCGCTCCTGCAAAACACGCAACAATCTACCTTGAACGTTAAGGGGCATCTCTCCGATTTCATCAAGGAACAGCGTTCCTTTATGCGCCTTTCTGATAAGCCCAATCGAGCCTTTTGTATTCGCTCCGGTAAATGCGCCTTTCTCATAGCCAAATAACTCTGATTCGACTAGTTCATTTGGAATAGCAGCACAATTGACGGCTACGAGTGGATACGATTTGCGTTCACTGTAGTGGTGGAGGCCATTGACGAACACCTCTTTTCCCACTCCGGTCTCACCATGAATGAGTATGGGAATGGTTTTGTTGACTATTCGTTTAGCTTGGTCGATATAGCGTTTAATTTTTTCGTCGCCAAATCCAAAATGATCAAGAGGAACGGCGATTTTTTTATCTGACTCATCCTGCTCTTGTAAACGTTCCATAGTGGTATCAACCACTTTATTTTTATCTTGAAGATTTGTATGCTCTCGGAAGTCCGCAGGATAAATACCCATAGATGATGGTTTTTTAATTAATCCGTACATTTTATACTTTTCGAGCGCAACCATAGCGAACGATATCTGTTCAGGTTGGTTTTTCAAAACAGCGACGGATATGCCAAATATATCCGAGATATTCACCAGAGCAAGGTCATAACTCAACAAAGACTCAGCTCTACGATTAGCAGAGATGATAATACCGTTAGCATCGAAAACCACCAAACCAGACCACTGGCTGTCTATGTTATCCATGTTTGTATTGAAACTGAGCATGAAATTTTGTTCACTGTAGCTACTGACAAGTAATCGATTTTCAATGCCTTGAGACATCAACTTGACTAAACCAAGGGTGTGAGTTTGAGGAAGATAAGAATCGCTTGAAATGTCTAGCATGCCTAACAGGGATTGGTTTACGTCATAAATCGGCGCTGCTGAACCAATCATAAAGCGATTACATTTCAGAAAATGTTCGTCTCGTTGAATCTGTACTGCTTCACCACAGTACAATGCGGTTCCAATAGCATTGGTGCCGTTATACTTTTCTTTCCAGTCTGTGCCAGCAGCAAAGTGCTCTTGGTGCCTGGAAGATAAAAATCTTTTATCTCCCCAACTATTAAGCGCAATCCCTTTGTCATCTGTTAATACGATTAGACACTGTGCGTTTGAAAGAATATTTTGATAGTAAGGCAGTACTTCTGAGTCTGTGGTATTAACTAAACTGAAATACTGCTCACTTAAGATACTAGAATCAGCTTTACTGACTCTTTCTATGACAGGATTGTGTGTGGCTAAGAGCCCTAAAGATTCGCATCTCTGCCAGGAGTCTTTGATTATCTGGTCGTGTTGGCGAGACATTTTAAGATGTTCTCATTTTCAATTTAAAGTCCATTGGGTTGCTCCATCACTATCTTTAAATGTTTAGCAAAGCAATCTGCGAAGCACACCAACGTTGAAAATTGTTGTTATTTTGTTACTGAACAACATTTGACCAGCAAACTGCGCGCTTACTGTACTTGAACTCACAACTTTTAGCCAGCACCAGACTATATCGAATACTGTGTCAACTGCCAGAAGCAAGAAGATCATAAAAAACAGTTACTTAAGTTTCATTGTGTTTATGTAAACATTATTGAGCCTTTCCTGAGTATGTATATATTAATTCAGCCACTCACAAAAAATAAATTTGAAAACCCCTGATTTTGATTCGTGAACGATTAAATGAACAATATATTGAACACTTGTGAGCAATTATCGTTAACAATAGTGAACACATTCCGTTAACAGTGATGTCACAATATGTTTTTTAAAAATCTAAAACTCCTATTAAAATCCATATATATCAATTGCTTGGTATTATTTCGAAAGTAATTAACTAATTTATTACAATTTGGCCTGCAAGCTGCAATGTACCGATTAGATTAAACCACCTTTATCTTGCAGAAAAAGACAATGCGTCGGTTGGGATATAAACGGCTAAATCCACAGTGCAGTGGTTAGTGCTCAAGTGAAAAAAGAGGAGATCCAGATGTCACTTGTCTTAAAGAATGTTAGTCATGAGGTTGGAGGGCAAAAGTACCTTGATAACGTTAATTTAACGTTAGAGTCGGGTTCCTTTAACGTTTTACTTGGAAGAACACTTGCAGGAAAGACAACATTAATGCGATTGATGGCTGGCCTTGAAAAGCCAACGTCTGGACAAATTTTTATGAATGGTCACGACGTCACAGGTGTGGCTGTGCAAAAGCGAAATGTGTCTATGGTTTACCAACAATTTATCAATTATCCAAACCTAACTGTTCGTGAAAACATCGCTTCACCTTTACGATTATCCAAAGTCTCTGAAAATGAAATCAATAAACGTGTTAACGAAACGGCAGACATGCTGCAAATTAGCCAATATCTTGACCGGCTTCCTTTGGAATTGTCTGGTGGGCAACAACAAAGAACGTCAATGGCGCGAGCGTTAGTAAAGGATGCCAGTTTAATTCTTTTTGACGAACCCCTTGTTAATCTGGATTACAAATTAAGAGAGGAACTTCGCTCAGAGTTAAGAGTTCTTTTTGCAGAAAGAAAGTCGATAGCCGTTTATGCCACTACAGAGGCCAACGAGGCTATGGCGCTTGGTGGCATAACCACACTTATCCATGAGGGAAAAATTCTGCAAAGCGGCGTGGTTAACCAAGTATATCGAGGCCCTAAGAATATCGAAGCGGCTAAATTGTTTTGTGAACCGCCCATTAATCTAATCGAAGGGCAGATAACACTTGATGAAGTATCGTTTTTTGATTCAGTTCATTTTCCTTTAGATGAAAAACTAAAAGATTTACCAAAGAGAAAATTTATATTTGGTGTTAAGCCTAGTCACATTAGCCTGGTTCCCAAAAACGATGATGATTTGGAATTGCCGATGAAGGTAGAGTTAGCTGAAATTAGCGGTTCAGAGACTTACTTACATGTATATAACGAGCAATTCTCCCTTATTCTTCAGTTATCAGGCGTCCTTAATTACGCCATCGAGACACCTGTGAACGTCTATTTGCCTATCCATAAACTCTTTGTTTTTGACTTGGATGGGCTAACAATCAAAGTACCGACATTTGATATGGAGAACCTATAAATGGCTGAAATTCATCTTAAGTCACTCGCCCATAGTTACCTAAAAAATCCTAACGGGGATAGTGACTATGCTATTCGAGAAATGGATCATGTCTGGGAAGATGGAGGGGCTTATGCCCTTTTAGGGCCGTCAGGTTGTGGCAAGAGTACTTTGCTCAATATCATTTCAGGTTTGCTTGAACCATCAGAAGGTCAAGTATTGTTTGATGGGATTGAAGTCAACCATATACCGCCAGAAGACAGGAACATTGCTCAAGTATTCCAGTTTCCCGTAATTTACGATTCGATGACGGTTTACGATAACTTGGCTTTCCCTCTGCGAAACATGAAAGTGCCTGAAGTTAGAGTCACTTCCCGGGTCAATGAAATAGCTGAAGCATTGGAACTGACAGACGTTTTAAAGAAAAAAGCGAGCAATCTTTCACCCGATGAAAAACAAAAGATTTCAATGGGACGGGGATTAGTCAGAAGCGATGTATCTGCGATATTGTTTGATGAACCCCTGACGGTTATTGATCCCCATTTGAAATGGAAACTAAGACGAAAACTGAAGCAAATACACGAACAATTTGATATCACCATGATATACGTGACCCACGATCAGCTAGAAGCTTCCACTTTCGCAGAAAAAATCGCCGTAATGTATGGCGGTCAAATAGTCCAGTTTGGTACACCCAGAGAGCTTTTTGAAAGGCCAAATCATGCATTTGTAGGCTATTTCATTGGCAGCCCGGGTATGAATCTAGTTGACGTTAAACGAAGCGATACGGGCGTTAGATTTAATACGACTGACGTTCCATTAGAGCCATCGTTAAAGTCGCTGCTCGATAGCCTGACGAGTTCAAACGTGAAGCTGGGCATTCGACCCGAGTTCATACACGTCTGGGAAAAGAAAACAGAGGGTGCCTTTGAATGTAGCCTCGACTACGTTGAAGATTTAGGGACCTACAAAATCCTGACTTTGAATTTGGACGAAGAAATCATAAAAGTACGACTTGACGAGGATCGAGCCATCCCTAACGGAAAAATTTATATTAGTTTTCCTGAGCAGTGGTTAAAAATCTACGTTGATGAATATTTGATTGAAGCGGACGTAACCCCGCTTAATGACTCAAGTGAGGTTAAATTGTGAATAAAACAGCAAACAATCGGGCGTGGTTTCTTGTTCTGCCCGTGTTCATCCTTGTTGCATTCTCGGCCATCATCCCGATTATGACGGTGGTGAATTATTCAGTTCAAGATATTTTTGATCAGAATACCGCCTACTTTGTTGGTGCCGAATGGTACCGGGAAATGTTACGCAGTCCCCGTTTGTTAGACTCCCTAATTCGTCAGTTCGGCTTTTCATTTTCTATCTTAGCCATTGAGGTTCCGCTGGGCATAGCTATAGCTTTAATGATGCCATCGAAAGGTCGTATGGCAGCAGTATGGTTAATCATAGTCGCCATTCCATTGCTTATACCCTGGAATGTTGTCGGCACTATATGGCAAGTGTTTAGCAGAGAAGATATTGGTTTGTTTGGTTGGGCTGTTAACGCGGTAGGTATTGAATACAACTATGCATCGAGTCCATTTGCCGCGTGGTTCACAGTGGTTCTGATGGATGTCTGGCACTGGACATCCCTTATCGCACTGCTGTGTTATTCCGGGCTTCGTGCAATACCTGAAGCTTTTTACCAGGCAGCAAGAATTGACAGAGCATCTTCATGGGCGGTGTTTAGGCATATTCAATTGCCCAGACTAAAAAGTGTGCTGGTAATAGGTGTTCTGTTGCGTTTTATGGACAGCTTTATGATTTACACCGAACCCTTTGTCTTAACGGGCGGCGGGCCGGGAAACTCCACCACATTCTTAAGTCAAGAGCTTACAAAAATGGCGGTAGGTCAATTTGACCTCGGGCCAGCCGCAGCATTCTCACTTATTTATTATTTGATTGTATTGTTGGTTTGCTATGTGTTTTTCACCGCTATTAGTCAACTAGATAAAGTGAAATAAGGAATTCAAAATGAAAAGTAATACAAACAAAACGATTGGAATGGTTTGTTTTACCACATTCTTAATGTTGCCTATTTACTGGCTAATAAATATGTCATTCAAGACTAATGATGAAATATTAGGGGCTCTGACGCTTTGGCCACATAATTTTACATTTGATAACTATATTCAGATCTTCACTGATCCAACGTGGTACATGGGATATGTCAATTCTGTTATATACGTTGCGATGAATATGGTCATCACCCTTTCACTTGCATTGCCAGCAGCATATGCCTTTAGTCGATACAAATTCATCGGCGATAAACACTTGTTTTTTTGGTTGCTTACCAACCGAATGGCACCGCCTGCAGTATTTTTGTTACCGTTTTTTCAGTTGTACTCATCAGTAGGGCTATTTGATACGCACATTGCAGTGGCGTTGGCACATTGTCTGTTTACTGTGCCGCTAGCCGTGTGGATATTGGAAGGATTTATGTCAGGTGTACCTAAAGAAGTGGACGAAATTGCCTACATTGATGGTTACAGTTTACCCAGGTTCTTTATAAAAATATTCATACCTATGATCCGCTCCGGGATTGGTGTAACAGCGTTTTTCTGCTTTATGTTTTCATGGGTTGAGCTGCTTCTTGCCAGAACGCTTACCGCAGTAGAGGCAAAACCCATTGCCGCAATTATGACCCGCACAGTGGGGGCAACGGGCATCGATTGGGGGCTTCTCGCTGCAGCTGGAGTGTTAACTATTATTCCTGGTGTCGTCGTCGTCTGGTTTGTGAGGAATCATGTGGCCAAAGGCTTTGCTTTGGGACGCGTTTAACATGCAATTTAACCAAATATTGAGGGGGATGATGTTATGAAGTGGATGGCATGGACTGACCTAACAATCACGTTCTTTAGTGTTATTGCTTGTATTTTACTTGCAATGACCATTTATGAAATCAAAAAACCATGTGTAGAGCGAAAAGGCTTTCTGCCTATCGAAACTACGCGGGGAGATAGGTTATTCATTGGTTTATTAGTCAGTGGATTTATCCACCTGGGATTTATGGCATTTACTGATTTCAACCTATACATCGCCTTAGCAATTTCAGTTGCCTGGCTATGTACCGTTCTCAGGTGGGGCTGATCCCATTGAATTTAAACACGCTGAATTCTCTCACGTTAAAAAATGTCAAGAGAATGCCAGCGTGGGTAAAACCCTTTGCAAACAGCATGCTTAGGGAGCATATGTCGGCTGTCACCGACACTTTCTGTTGTAAAATTCTAAAACAGTGTTGCCACTGGCGGAGTTTATCAGCAACAAATCACAATCTCAAAAAATATGAGGTGAAGTAAAATGAAACTTAGAAAACTAAAACTAGCTGTAGCCATAGGTATTTCTGTCTCTTTGAGCAGTATATCAATCTCGGTTTATGCACAGTCCGCCATAGAAACAGCAAAAAGCTTGATTGAGACAGAGTTTTCTCCATCAACATTAACCAAGCAACAACAGCTAGAAGAGCTGGAGTGGTTTGTTGAAGCAGCAAAACCATTCAAGGGTATGTCTATCAATGTTGCCTCAGAGACGATAGCAACCCATACCTACGAATCCCAGGTGCTGGCTAAGGCGTTTACCGAATTAACGGGGATCATCATTACCCATGATCTTATCCAGGAAGGTGATGTGATAGAAAAGCTGCAAACACAAATGCAGTCTGGCCGTAATATATACGATGCATTCATCAATGATTCTGACCTGATAGGAACACATTTTCGCTACGGTAAAGTGGTGCCTATTTCTGACATGATTGCAGGTGATGCTAAGGACTATACCTTGCCTACGCTGGATATCGACGACTTTATTGGTATCGATTTCACAACAGGTCCGGATGGCAAAATATATCAACTGCCCACACAGCAATTCGCTAATCTTTATTGGTTTCGTGCTGATTGGTTCGAGCGTGAAGACCTGAAAAAACAGTTTCTGGCGAAATATGGATACGAATTGGGTGTACCGGTAAACTGGTCTGCCTATGAAGACATAGCCGATTTCTTTACGAACGACGTAAAAAACCTGGACGGTGAAAGAGTCTATGGTCACATGGACTATGGTAAAAAAGATCCATCCCTGGGTTGGCGTTTCACTGATGCCTGGTTCTCAATGGCCGGTGCAGGTGACAAGGGGCTGCCAAATGGCTTGCCCGTAGATGAGTGGGGGATCCGAGTTGAAGGTTGCCGTCCGGTAGGCTCAAGCGTGTCAAGAGGCGGGGCAACAAACGGCCCGGCAGCAGTGTTTGCCACAGCTAAATACGTTGACTGGCTTAAAGCCTATGCACCACCTCAGGCTCAGGGAATGACCTTTTCTGAAGCCGGGCCTGTGCCAGCGCAAGGAAATATTGCACAACAAATATTTTGGTATACAGCGTTCACCGCCTCAATGACTGAAAAAGGATTACCAGTAGTAAATGATGATGGCACGCCTAAGTGGAGAATGGCGCCATCTCCAAAGGGACCTTATTGGGAAGAAGGCATGAAGTTGGGTTACCAGGATGTGGGGGCGTGGACGTTTTTAAAATCAACGCCTGAGAAACGCCGTCTGGCCGCTTGGTTATATGCGCAGTTTACGGTTTCCAAGACAGTTTCACTGAAAAAAACCTTGGTTGGTTTAACGCCTATTCGTGAGTCTGACATAAATTCTCAAGCAATGACTGACGTAGCGCCAACGTTAGGTGGACTGGTTGAATTTTATCGCAGTCCTGCGCGCAAACAATGGACGCCAACAGGAACGAATGTACCTGACTATCCAAAACTTGCTCAGCTATGGTGGCAGAATGTTGCTGAAGCAGTAAGTGGTGAGAAAACACCTCAACAGGCATTAGATCGCCTCGCTGCCGCTCAAGACAAGGTCATGAATAGACTTGAAAGAGCCAACGTTCAAGGTGAATGTGGTCCCAAACTCAATCCTGAAAAAGATCCTAACTATTGGTTGAATCAACCCGGCGCGCCTAAAGCTAAATTAAGTAATGAAAAACCTGCGGGTCAAACCATTGCTTATGACAAGTTATTAGAAAGCTGGAAAGCCAACTAGTCTCTAAAAAAACCTATTAAACATTCTTGGTCTCTCCCCAATGCATATATTGGGGAGTGGATAAGTGCGCCTGGATCTCCAGAAAAATAAGAAGATCGAGTTGAAAGCATTTCTTAAAGATCAGAGAAAATCACAACGTTTGGAAATTTAAAATGAAGAATAATATTTTTAGTAAAAATAAATTCGCTATGTGCCTCTTCGCCACATCTGGTGTACTTAGCCTGGCAAACCCTGCTATTGCGGGGGTTAATTTACTCACTTCAAGCGATTGGGAAACGTCAATTTCAGGTTCACTGCCAGTATTTATGGTGGCAAGTGATCATGACAATTCTGAAAAGGCATTGAGAGTCCAATCAGGATTTAATCCTGCGAACATCAACTTTCACGTGGTTGCGCCTAAAAGTGATGCTGGCATCACGGTATCAGGCCACTTTCAAATTGACACTCACCTGCAAGGCAGTGGTGTTCAAGACTCCGGTTTATTCGAAAGCCGGGTGGCGAATATACAACTAAGCGGTGACTTTGGTACGATCGTAGCGGGCAAAGATTTCGGTGTGTTCAATAGCTCGGCGATTGGCGATTTAGGCAGTCAAAGAGGCGTGGGCTGGTTAGGCGGCGGTGCGGATACAGCAAATGCCACAGGTGGCAGAATTGGTACAGGCTATGTTTATGCCAATTTTAATCCACAAGTTAAATACATCTCTCCGTCAATGGGAGGCTTATCCTTCAAAGTCGCACTGATTAATCCTGAAGAGCCACAAGACGCGTCTGTCGAAACTGGCTCGCCAAGGATTGAAGGGCAAGTTAATTACAAGATGGATACCGGTAATGGCGCACTTGAGCTTTGGAGCGGCGTTTTTCAACAATCAGTAGACGTGATGGTAGGCGAAAGTACTTTCGGCTATGACATGCAAGGCATTGATGTGGGTGCACATATTGATCTGGCATCTTTCGGACTGACAGTTTCATATACTGATACCACAGGAATAGGGGCAGATGGCCTCTATGGGGGAAGTATTCATGATGCAGATGTTGATGGAACACAATGGTATGTAGAAGCTGACTATGTCTTTGGTAAAAACACTATTGGTGTCAGCTATGGTGAGGGAAGTCAAGATGCTCGCGCAGCAGATAGCGCCAAAGGCCTTGTTGCCGTTGGTGATGTAGATAACGAATTAACCATGCTTTTCGTTAATCATCAAATGACACCACAATTTAGACTAATAGGTGAACTTCAGGACTATCAATCAACTGTACAAAATGACTACACAGCCATCGTTGCTGGTTTTCAGTTCGATTTTTAGCATAGCCAGGTGTTTTAGTGGGGTGAACAGACTTTATACCCAAGCCATTGGCGTGGCAGGCAGCAACGCTGCAGCTTCAAGGGCGGAAGTATATATTAACGCAGTCTAGTCAACCCCAACCTTGCTAGACTTGGGTTTGTTTACGTCACGTTAAGCCAGCAAATCTTGCTGGCTTTTTTTATCAAGAATGGCCGAGAAACCCCTGTGATAAGAGCGAAGCGATGTCGCGGGGTAATTCACGGTCTCAGTAAAAATCGATAATAAAGACGACAGGTTATTTGTCGATTACCACGAAATTGGCAGGACTTTTGTGTGTGCCATGATTGGTTGCTTTAGCGTGCATTTTTAATAGATTAAATGTCAACTTTACCATTTACCAATCAATGGAGACTGCAATTCTTAGATGCTCGATAGGGGAAGTGTCTTTTCTGTGATTTTCAGGTCGCAACAGCAATATGACATTATCAATATTTGATCATGAAAACCGCGTTATCAGTTGCCAGCCAATAATAAGCAAAGCGTGCGCCAAATGCCATTGTCTATCGCCCAACGCTATGGCCGTAAAACCTTGCTGACTGAGGCGGGTTTTAACCAGCTTAATGATCAATTGTTCTGGTCAGCGGAGCACACATTGGGGCTGCAAGTTAAAGCTAAGGCCACCGATGTGGGCAACCGTTAGTTAATGTGGGTGTTTGACGTTATTGCTGATGGCAATTACTACGCCTATTACCCGGCTTGGATAGAAATATCGCCTCTTTCAACCACCATAAAAGTTATGCCAGTGTATCAAAGTCGATTTTAGTGAGGTTATTATCGTTCCTATGAATGTTTGTGTAATGAGTCGTGGCTTGTTTGATTTATCAATAAAAGATCCTAAACTTTAATGCCTTTGATGTGTATAGGTGAGGTGAATTTGTTATTAAGTTAAATAAGGATAATTATCATGACTGAAAAGAAAGTTTTGCCAACAACAAGTTTTACCGGGCTTGTCCGGGTAAAAAAGAATTACACTCCTCTTGCTCAAAGTTCAATATTCAGCTCGAAAGTGTCGATAGGTGAGTTGTTAGATGCACACAAAAAAATCCAGGAGCTTGGTGGCAGTGCAGCCGCGTCTGGTGGTGAGTTGGTTGGTCCTTGGTATGCATATAAAGAACTAACAGAAGGAGCTTCTGTTTCCCAGGAACAGATTAAAGTTTTAGTCGATTCTGGCGTCATTAACCGAGAGGTTACCTTAAGAGAGCTTATAACAACAGGACAGGACTTTTCTGGCCCAACTCTTGCCGCTGGTGGCGAACTGGTTGGCCCCTGGTACGTTCTCAAGGAAGGCTCAAACGCGATAGAAACGTTAGGCGAAATCAGATAACAAGTATTCAATTAAGAGTGGGCTAACGCCCACTCTTTTGATCATATATTCTATGGAGTGGAAATCATGTCTGAATATGAAATGACATCACTTGATTGGTTAGACAACCATTTAGACCTATTTATACCTCCTTTGGATGAGGCGCTTTTTGATCATAAGCTACTGCAAAGAACCGGCGAATTAGCAATATTATACCGGGCATTGTACAAAAGTGGTTTAGGCTCAATTGATATGCTGCAACGCTGGAAAACTCACTTTACTGCCTATATAGAAAGTGAAGAATTAGCGGAAACGGCACGTAAAAATTTAGGTAGCGCATGGGCATGGCTGATGCCGTATTTTATATTCAAAGATATTCATGGCATAACCATTGAAACACATGAGAAAACGATGGAATTCGTAAAAGAGTCAGGTTTTCCTAATGTTTCAGAAGTCGTGCCTTATCGAAACATGGATAGGCATTATTTTTTAGCAATGAATTATTGCTCTGTGTTTGATGCTGAAAATTTGATTGAAAATACCTCACTCTCATCTTGCCTGAACCTGCTAACAATCAATAGAGAAACCGCTTATAGCATTACCCATAGTTTTTTTTATGTTTCTGATTTTGGTTTGAAAACACTGAAACTAAATCACAATTCCAATCAAAAATGCGTCGCTATTATTGAAAGTTTATTAGCAGAATCTGCACGCAATGCCGATTGGGATTTATTAGGAGAAATGATTATTCTCGGTATTTGTACCGAAGGTGTTGAACCTGAACTACTGTCTGCTTACCTAACCTTATTTAAAAAACAGCAAAATCCCCTGGGTTTTTTCCCCCCATCTGCAGCGACAAATGCTGTCCTGACAGCGGATATGGAAAGAGATAAAATTTTTGACGCTTGTTATCACACCACCCTGGTTTCAGCGCTTGTAGATGTATCCTATTTTATTCAAGAAAAAGAAAGTATCGTTACTTTTAATGTTCAAAAGTTAAGTTGCCTTGATGAAAATAAATTATTAGTTATGTTGGTGAGTGCTCGAAATAATGCGGTGGAATACCTTAATGCGACAAGTGCCTCTGGGGCTTCTGTAGTACCCATTGAATGGCCAGCAACGTCTTTGCATTCAAACGAAAGCTCAGTAGACTATCTTTCAGGTGTGCTTGACACGCGAGAGGTTTTATTACCTAAGCTGGGTTATGAGTCCACTATTTCTTTACAAATTTCACGTCAAGCTTGTTCATTGGCAGAATGTTTTGCCCGTAGTGGTGATATTGAACTTGTTTTAAAATTGATCGGTACATGTCTTGGTTCCACCCATTTAAGCCCTCGATGGGCAGCCATTTTGAGTTTTGTCCTGCAAACACAAAAGCCTGATGGCAGCATCGGATATTTTTTACAGGAAGCACGTAAACTTAAAGCTGATAATCTCCTGGCAATTCGCATTGGCTTGACTGATACCTTTGTTCAAGCATTAGACATGTGGCTTGATAAAAAATTGAACCAAGTGGCCTAGGTTGTGACATTACCAATGCGCAATAACACCACGGGCAGTTCGTTGGTAACGTTGGGCTAATACTGGATATACTTTGCACCCTGTAAAAACTAATTATACTACTGTGATGTGATTTACTAATTCGCTGGCAGTACTGGCTGTCATTTTGGCATCCAGCGCTATATTTGTGTTTGTCAGCTATTGACCAGGCTTCATCCCGGTAGCGCATCAAGTTATGATGCACTATATTTCCTGTTTGTGTGATACCCCTTGGACTTTTTTAGCAGTGAACTAATTACCCCCTTGCTTGGCTTGTTATTGATCGCATTAGCGGGCTTTACCTCATTTTTAACCGCGGCAATAGGCGCTGGTGGTGGGCTACTATTGCTGGTAGTTATGGCCTCTTTTATGCCAATGGCTTCAGTCATACCCGTCCACGGCCTGGTGCAACTGGGCTCTAACGCCAATCGAATGCTGCTGACACTGCGTTATATTGACCGCAATATGTTGCTGTATTTCGCTGCCGGTGGCGTATTAGGGGCCCTATGTGCGTCTTTTGTGGTATCAGACCTTCCCTTGGACTGGATGAAGTTAGCTGTTGGCTTGTTTGTGCTTTACCTGCTATGGGGAAAGCGCCCGGGCATTAAACAATCAAGCCCACTTGGCCAGGCGCTGGCGGGATTAGTCACTACCTTTTTATCTATGTTTGTCGGGGCAAGCGGGCCGTTAGTCGGCAGTTATTTACACGCCAAGGGCTACCAAAAAATGCATTTTACCGCCACATTCTCGGCAAGTATGACCTTGCAACACGCATTAAAAGCCGTTGTTTATGGCGCAGCTGGCTTCGCGTTTTGGCAATGGCTGCCGCTCATCATCGCCATGATAGCCTCAGGGACCATCGGCACCTGGCTGGGATTAAAGGCACTGCACAAAATTCCCGCTGAAAAATTTCAGCGCATAGTGCAGATTGTGCTCTCTTTATTGTCGATAAATCTGATGTGGCAGGCTGTAGAGGTGATATTTTTTTAAAAACTAATCCGCTCCCCCAAGTGAGGTGCGTTAACTATATTGACGTTGCCGAGAGGCTAGACGTCACCCGTTACAGTCTCAGCAATATTTCTGTAAGGTATGGGTAAGTCGCCCTTGTCATAAGCTCGCAAGGGCGGTGTTTAATGATGCGTTAACTGCTTACGCCTGCGACTTCTTGGTCACTTATCTGGCGATACGTGTCATAGTCGGTATAGCCTTCTTCACCCCCACCATACCAGGTGGTCGGATCATCGAAGCTATTAAGAGGGTAACCGTGCTTAAAACGGGTGGGTAAATCCGGGTTGCTGATCCACGGTCTGCCAAACGCAATCATATCGCCATCACCGTCAGCAATGCGTTTTTGTGCAAGGTCTTGGGTGTAGCCACAGTTGCCTATGATCAGGCCGTCAAACAAGGTGCGAAAATCAGCCAGTGTCATGGGCTCGCCCCGTTCATGAAAACCAAAGGCCAAACCATCCATTACATGCAGATAGCCCAGTTTCAGTTTGTTCAGTTGCCGGGCTGTATAGGTAAAGGTTTCCAGGTAGTCATTCGCACCCATATCGTTAAATGTGCCATTGGGTGATAAGCGAACACCCACCTGCTGGGCTGGCCAAATTTCAAGTACGGCGTCCATGGCTTCGCCAAGAAAGCGATAACGGTTCTCAATGGTGCCGCCATAGTTGTCTTGGCGCTCATTACTGCGGCTGTCAAGAAACTGGTTAAGCAGGTAGCCATTGGCAGCGTGAACCTCTATGCCGTCAAATCCTGCGGCTTTGGCATTGATCGCCGCCCGGCGGAAATCGCCAACGGTTCTGCTTATATCGCCCAGTGTCATCGCCTGGGGTACTTCGTAGGGCTTCTTGCCTTTTGGTGTATGTATTTCATCATCCGCAATTTTGATAGCTGAGGCAGAAAAGGGCAATTCACCCTGATGAAAGTCACTGTGAGAAGCCCGTCCGGTATGCCAAAGTTGCAGAATTATACGTCCGCCAGCCTGATGTACTCTGTCGGTCACCGCGCGCCAGCCTGCAACCATCTCATCGGTATAGATACCAGGTGAGTTGACCCAGCCATTACCTTCTTCAGAGATAGCTGTGGCTTCTGCAATAATTAATCCTGCATTGGCGCGTTGTACGTAATAGTCGCCCATGATTTTATTGGCAATTCGACTTTCTCCGGCCCGGCCGCGAGTCAGTGGCGCCAGTACCATACGATTTTTGAGTGTGTGTCCAGCCCATTCAATAGACTGGAACAATGGTGAATCTGACATTAATTTTCCTGCTAAAAATAAATACTTTGTTGTGCTACGGATGTAAGCGTAAATTAGATTTTTTCAAGCCCCAAAAGGTATAAGTTAATCGTCTAAGTCATGGCGCAATGACCTGACAGGGCAGACTATCAGGCGGTTTGAACCCTGTTTACAACACAACACAGTACAAATTTACAAAGTGAAAATTATGTTCAAGCCCCCTGTTTATGAACAGGAGGAAAGCTATTTAATTGTCGCCATAACTCGTAGCCAAGTCTGACTTCTTCCAGCAAAATCCACGCTTTCACTCGGCTACCTAATCGGGCACTTTCATGTTTAGGCCAGGGTTTTTCGTTAGCGTCGGGGGTGATCCATACAGTAAAGAAGCCGTTTTCATCGGCCACCGGCTCGACAAAAGAAACCAAGCCGGTAAAGGTACCCGGCGACATACCAGCCCAATCACTAAACTGGAAGGTTGGCCACCCTTCAAACTGAATCTTTACTTCTCTGCCTGTTGTGGCCAACGCAGCATCAAATCCACTAATTTTGATACTGATTTGCCGGTCAATATTAGCCGGTACAAACCAACCCAGAATATCGCCTGCTTTAACATAAGTAGCGTTCCCCCCTGACTTGAGCCTGACAACGGTTCCATCCATGGGGGCTACCTTGGTGCGTGTTTCTTGCCGGGCTAAAATAATCTTGAGGCTATCAAGTTCTTCTTCTGTTTTTGTTGCTTGTGCTTGCAGCTTTTCAATATTAATTTCTAACGCTTCGACGTCCTTAGGTGCAATCAGACCTTCTTTTAGTAATTCTTTGCGCCTAGACAGATTACTCAGTGCATTTTGTACTGAGAGTTTATGTGAGATATATCGCTGATTAGCCGCTGTTTGCTCAGCACGCAACTTCTCCAGTTTGTCAGAATACACATCGACCAGGGTTACAATCGGTTGTCCCTTTAGTAAAGGGTCGCCTTCTCTTACATGCCATTGTTCAATCTGGCCATTAAGTAAAGCGGACACGGGTTGAATACGATAAAGGGGATCAGGTGAGTTAACCGTACCGGTACCATATGCGGTCTGCACCCAGGGTGTAAATGTCAGTAACAAGGTAGCGCCTAACACCAGGGTGACCACAAGCCAGATGATAGTTGTGTGAGTTCGGGGGGCTTGTAAACTCTGTAAGGTTTTCATAGCAGCCATAAAATCGTCGTGGGCGAGACTCATTTCACTCCCCCCTGGTGAACGTCAGTGGTATCCGGTACGCCCTTTTTACTGGCAAGTTCAATTGTGCCATCGAAGTAGCTGGCACAGGGCGTATTTGAAAAATACAGCACGGTTATATCTGTCTCTTCAATAATCTGCAATATGATTTCACGCCTGGATTTGGCTATCGCATCAAAATGTTGATTAATGATTAACACTTTGGGTTTTGCCAGCAGCACGACGGCCAGCTTGAGCATAATGAACTCAAGGGGCTGCAAAGGTGTACCGACTGATGACAGGTGAGTATTCATTTTTTTGGGAAGGGTGTTGATCACATCCATCAAGCCTACTCTTTTAAAAGTATGATTGATGTCGTTGGTCGATGCCTCTGGTGCACACATGTGTACGTATTCTTCTATGGTGCATTCTATAATTAACGAGCGATTTAGCACAAATACGGCTTGACGAAGATCATAGGTATCATAATCAGTGAGATCATGTTCATCGAGGTTGATCCACCCTGAAGAAGGCTCTTCATAGCGTTTTAACAAATTGATAATGTGCCGTTGACTCCAGTTAGACTCACAGGTCACAAAGTATTTAGCCCCTTGGGGAATGTCCTGGTTTATAACGCATGTATCGCCATTGCGCTCTATTACAACATGATTAAAGCTCAATGCTCCTCCTGCGGGTGCGGGCTTGGAAGTATGCTCAAGTGATTCCTGAGGCATATTGAGTATTCCGCCAATTTTGTCGGCTGTGCCATAAAGCTCATAATAAAGCGTCAAATAGTAACTGAATCGTGAAAGCCGCAAAAATATCGCTGACATAATAAGTTCAGCCGCAACCAGCTGACCAATTGACAATTGCCCCTTGATCACCAACCAGCCGCCTAGGCCCAATAAGGCCGCACTTGCCAGGGCATATAACACCAGAAACATAACCACTTGTTTAAAGGTGAATGAAAAATGTTGGGCGTGAGAAGCTGTATATTCAGCTATATAACGCTCAGTCTTTTTGCTCGCATAATCAAACTGGGGAGACGACTTCAAAAAGTCATGGGCAGAAGCAATATTACTCAGCCACTTTGCCGTGGCATATTTAGATTCGGACAGGCGTACCGCCGTTTCTTTGGCTTTTGTCGACCAAAGGCGCCATATCAGGTACATGATCAAAATAACGCACAGATTAAAGGCAAGTAAGAAGGGGTGATAAAAAGCGACTAGGGTAAAGCCTACCAGCATTTGCAATATTAGAGCAATACCGTCAACCATCAGGGTTGGAATGTTCTTTTGCAGTGTCATAATATCGAAGTAGCGATGGGTCATAGAGGTATTTTGACGGCCTTCGAAGTAACTATGAGGCGCTAAAATGGTGCGCACACTTAACTCTGCTACCAGGCGCGCATGTACCCGTCGCTCATAGTACTCCATCACGCGCATGCGCAGCGCGCTAAAGCACCCCGATAGCAGTAACGTACAGAACAAAACAATAGCGAGTATGACCACGGCCCGAGTTGAAGCGATATTGGCTATGGTATTTATCAGTGTTTGTACCGCAATGGGCGCCGCCAGAGTAAGAAGTCCCACTACGACACTGTAAGCGGTTACAACGCCAAAAAAAGAGCGTTCTGGCTTAAGTAAGGTCAATAAGGTTTGGCGAAGATCACCAAGGTCTATTTTTTTGCCGGGCATGATGTAAATTATCTCAATTAAGTAGCGAGACTAAACGGTCAATTTTGACGATATTAACCTGATAATATCTATCTAACGGGGGGATCTGATAAGGCCAACAAATGCATAGCGCCTTATATTGTCGATATATTACTAATTAAAGCAGAACAATTATACAAATTAGTTGAGTAATGTAGGTTAAAAAATAGGGCGTTGCACGCTATTGGCCATTCCATACACTTGCTGCTCACACCTGAAATCCGAACGAGGTTAAAGGCAATACCCGTTCAACCAAAACGAATTTTTTTGGTGAACGGCCATGGCATAGTCTGTTTTAGAGAAAAAAGAGTTTCTTGTTAAGCAAAAAAAGTAGGGGCTTAGTTACTATTAGCCCATATACGATAGATATAGTAAGGGGCTTGCCCCTTATCTTTACTGCCGGTAAAAGGCGCAGATTTATGTAATTGATTTACCGCAACGTACAGCCAGCCATTATTATCTAACGAGACATTGTCAGGCCAATCGAGACGAGTATCTCTTGCCAGCGGGGTAAGTGTGCCGTTCGCACTCAACTTATCTACGCCATTTTGATTTAAATTGGTGAAAAAGTGATTGCCTGAGCTATCGGTAGTAGCGCCATCTGAAACCGGTTTTTCTCCAACACGGGCTATTTTGCTGGAGATAGCGTCATCACTGGCACCTGTGCGGAACAAGTTGGCGGGCACGCTATACCAACTTTTCCCATTCATCGCCCCGAAATATATCATCTCACCATCTGCGGATAATGTGATGGGGTTAATACCTGAATTTGAAGGTTGGCTGCCAAACATAATGGCTTTACCATTAATGACCATTTTAGCCTCGGGTTCTGGCTGCAATGATGGGTGGTGGCTAAATCGCCTGACGTTGCCCGTTGCCAATTCCACAGCGAGAATGCCTGGATTTGCCAGATCGGCTAAATAAACCCAACCTTTTTCGCGATCGATCACCAAATCCTGAACAAAACTCTCAGCGGGGGCCATGTCAATTGGCAGGTCAATTTTGGAAATCAATTCTCCACTGTCAATGTTAAAACCCCAGATGCGTGTTTTGCCGAGGTGCAGGCCCATGTCTACAATCCATAGTCCACCTTGATTATCCTTAGTAATGCCTAAAGGTGTATCAATAGTATTTTCGCTGTACTGGCCTTTTTTTGTTTGAAATTTATCAGCAGGCCAGGGCTTGTAGCTGCCCACTGATGTAACCTCCAGCAGTTGTATACCTAGCTCACCGGCGAAAGGGTGAACCGTAGCAAACACTCTCCCATCCTTTGTGGCCGCAACATTACCTGGGCGAAATGGCAGTGTAGTAACTGTTTCAATCTGGCCAATCAGGGGAGGGGTTTCGCTGCTGTGTGATGGGTTTTTGAATAACTCGCAACCTGCGACAGATAGGGTGAATAACAGAATAATAAAAATGTTTTGCATCAAAAATACCTTGAGCATTGAAGGGACATATAATCGTCCCGTCCTTAAGTTTTGTAATAGGTGTAATACGTTGTAAGCAACTGTGCTAATCAAGGTAGTTAGAGCAAAAAAAAGGGGGGGAGTGAATTTTATTGCTATTCACTCCCCCCCTTTTTTCCGGAATGACATTCACTCCGGGCCATTCTTACTGGTCTTATTTACTTAACTTGCTGGTGCTTCTTCATGTTGAACGCCGCCTTCACCATGAACATGTCCATGAGTGAGTTCTTCTTCAGTCGCTTCTCTAACTTCAATCACTGAGCCTGAAAAGTGCAGCGTTTTACCTGATAGCGGGTGATTAGGATCGACTGTAATATCATCAGTTTCAACTTTAACTACCGTCAATTGAACTGGGCCGTTCTGAGCTTGAGCAGTAAAAACCATGCCAACTTCGATTTTTTCAACACCTTCAAAGGCTTTGCGAGGCACAACTTGCACCATTTCTTCATTGTATTCACCATAAGCATCGGCTGGCTCAACGGTTACATCAAACTCTTCACCTGAGGCTTTGCCCACAAGTGCGGCTTCTAAACCGGGAATAATGTTGCCTTGGCCATGCAAGTAAACCATTGGTGCAGCCCCTTCTGAGCTATCAACAACTTTGCCTTCGGTGTCTTTTACTGTGTAGTTCAAAGATACTACTTTTTGATCTGCAATCATTTATTCGTCCTGTCTTTTTTATTCAGTTAGATTTATAGCCAAGGTGGATGCCACCGGTATTCAAGTCGCTCAAGCACCATTGCACTATTAATGTCTTACTATTAGAGGTGGGGGCTTTCTCACTCAGATCAAGGGCTCATTATGGAACTGGCGACTCAGCTTACTATTAGGTCATCTGGGCTTAGGATCACTAAACTCAGTACGATTCTGATAAGCTAGGCATTCGAGTTAAACTTTTAAGGACTGCCCTTGCAAACTACCACCGACTACAGGGCCTTTTTCCTCAACAATATTCCGCTTATGGACGTCAGGGCCCCTGTTGAATTCAACAAAGGTGCCTTTCCTTATTCCGTCAATCATCCGCTGATGAACGATTTAGAGCGGGAAGCCGTTGGTACGTGCTATAAAGAAGAAGGTCAAAAGGCGGCGATTGCGTTAGGTCACTCACTGGTAAAAGGTGATATTAAAGATCAACGAATTCGCGCCTGGCAGACATTTTACCAGCAAAACCCCGATGGTCTTTTGTATTGCTTTCGGGGTGGTCTGCGCTCCAGCATGACACAACAATGGCTAGCCGAAACGGGCATTGATATGCAGTTTGTCGAAGGCGGTTATAAGGCGATGCGGCAGTTTTTACTGACGCAACTTCATGAACGAATTACCCGGGGAAATACCCTGGTACTCTCAGGACCTACGGGCACAGGCAAAACGGAAGTCATTCACGACTGGCCCCAGTCAGTAGACTTAGAAGGTCTGGCGAACCACCGAGGCAGTGCATTTGGCAGTACCGGTAGTCAACAGCCAAGCCAAATTGATTTTGAAAATGCATGGTCGGTAAACTGGTTAAAGCTTGACAGTCAAAGCCAAAAGCCGGTCTTATTTGAAGATGAATCACGGCTCATTGGTCGCGTAGCCTTGTTACCAGAATATCTGGCGCTGAGTAAGCAGGCGCCGATCGTATTACTCAAGGCACCGTTGCAAGAGCGTATTGAACGAATTCGTAAAGATTATTTTGTTGATGCTTACCAATCACAACTCAATAAAGGTGAAGAAGCCGCCATAGCCTACCTTGATGACTTTATCCGCAGCGCGTTGACACGTATTAAAAAGCGCCTCGGCGCTGAACGCTATAAAAATCTAATCGGTTTGCTTGATAGCGGCTTAATACAGCTGGTGAATCAGGGGCGTTGGGACAGGTTTGACGACATAATCGAAGTATTGCTGAGTGATTATTACGACCCTATGTATGAGTATCAACTTACAGCAAAAGCACACCTCAAAATATTTGAGGGTAATCATCAGGAGGTTATCGATTGGCTATCACAGCACCAAACGGTTTAAGTAAAAACCATCGCCTGGCTCTGTCATTCGCTATCATTGCAGCTGTTGTGCTCAATTGGATACCTACCTTTGATATTTTTGCCCAGCATTATCTAACCGATACCATCAGCAGCAATGCCATTGTTTTTACTATGGCCCGCACCTTAAACGGTGTTATTTCCGTGGTGCAATCAGCTGAACTCAGTGTGGGTGTGGCCAGCGTCAACCTGGGTGAAATTTTCGATCCGATAAATGATTTGATTGAACGCTTCTCTGGTTTACTGCTGATTTCATTGACTGCACTGGGCATTCAACAGGTCATTCTGTTACTCACCACTTCGCTTGCACTTAAAGTTATTTTCAGTATTTATGCCACAGTGGTCCTGATTTTATTATGGCAACCAACCTTCAATACCCGTTCCATTATTAATGTCGGTATAGTTATTTTAATGCTGCGATTTTTACTGAATATTGAAGTGAGTTTGGTTTGGTTATTCGACTGGCTTTACTTCAATGCCACAGGTGCTGAAGCGCTCAGTGTTTTACAAGCCAGTACGCAAGTACTGGTGAATATAAAAACCTCTATTACCGAAATTGACATCAGCAAGTTTATTTTTGGTAACGATGCGCCCATCGCCGATAGTGAAACCATTAGCAGTCAAATAAGCACGTCTGTGGTTACCTTGATTGTAGGCATTCTATTTAAAAGCATGATCATTCCCATTGGCACCCTCTGGCTCGGTTATAAAATCAGCTTACACACTCTTATAAGGCGATCTTCTTGAACGAATCAGACCTGGTATTTATTGGCGGTGGTCATACCCATGTATTGGTGCTCAGAATGTTGGCGATGAACCCCATCCCCAACGTGCGACTCACGCTCATTTCAGATACTCGCCTGACTCCCTACTCAGGCATGCTACCGGGTTTTATCAGCGGGCATTATTCAAAAGCGCAAACTCACATTGACCTCAATAAACTCACCCGGGCCGGTAATATTCGTTTTATTCATGGCCGTGTCACAGGGCTGGATGTTGAACGTAAACGCATTGAGGTACATAACCACCCTGATATTGAATACGACAAAGTGTCAATCAATGTTGGTTCAACGCCAAATCTGACCGTGCCCGGTGCCAAAGAATTTGCGGTGGGGGTGAAACCGGTTAGCCAGTTAACCGCCATTTGGGCGCAATTACTGGCCCATGATTATCAGGGCAAAACACCCCATTGGGCGATTGTCGGTGCTGGTGCTGCGGGTGTCGAAATTGTCCTGGCGATTGCGCACCGTTTTGCCAGGCAACAAAAACCTATTCAGTTATCATTAGTGCAGGCAGGCTCAGCATTATTGTTAAACTATCAAAGTGGGGTGCAAACTCGCGTTCGTAAAGCGCTTAACGATCACAATGTGATCCTGGTTAATAATTTTCGTGTTGCCACAGTCGAGCAACATCAGCTAGTCGCAAGTGACAACCAGACCCTGGCAATCGATAAGTCTATTTGGTGCAGCGCAGCAACGGCCCCCATCTGGCCCAAAAAAGCAGGTCTGGCAACTGACTCTCAGGGCTTTATTGATGTGAATGCCTACCTGCAAAGTACTTCTCACCCTGATGTTTTTGCTGCCGGTGATGTGGCCAATATGACTGAATCACCGCGCCCTAAGGCTGGTGTTTATGCGGTACGTTGTGCCCCTTTTTTAGAAAAAAACCTACGGGCTGCTTTGCAACACAAAAAACTCACCCAAACCAAATTGCAAAGTAATTTTTTATCCCTTATTTCCCTTGGCGATCAAACGGCTGTGGGACAAAAAATGGGGCTCAGTTTTTCCGGTAAGTGGGTGTGGCGATTGAAAAACCATATTGACTTAACCTTTATGGCTTTATTTCAAAAACATTTGCCAAATATGCACGGTGATATGGAAGAACCCATGCATTGTGGCGGCTGCGGCAGTAAGCTTGGTCCTCAATTGCTGACAGATACGCTCAAAAAATTGCCCATTTTTAAGCAGGCAAACCTAGCCACTAATTTATCCAAAGCCGAAGATGCAGCGGTTGCCATTTACAATAAAGAGCACAGTGTATTTCAGAGTATTGATGGCTTTCGGGCTTTTACTGATGATCTTTACCGTTTTGGCATTGTAACGACCCATCATGCTATTAATGACTTGTATGCCATGGGCATTGGGCCCACCAGTGCACAAGTGTGGGCAAATATTTGCTTCGCCCACCCCCGTTTAAGCAAGCGTGATTTTCAGCAGTTGATGAGTGGTATAACCAAAACACTTATCCATCATAAAACCACACTCGTTGGTGGTCACAGCACTGAAGGTAAGGAAACTCATCTAGCCCTGGTGGTAAACGGCCAACAGCGTAAGATTTGGTCTAAGGACAATATTCAATCCGGCGATTGGTTACTACTCAACAGACCCATAGGCTCAGGCGTCATTCTGGCAGCCGACATGCAGGGCAAAGCCGATGCCAGTATAGTTGATGAGCTTTGGGTGCATTTACTGACCTCTAACCGCTCTTTTTTTACTACACTGCAAACTTATGACGTGCATGCAGCCACAGATGTCAGCGGCTTTGGTTTAGTGGGGCACTGCCTGGAAATGGTCGAAGGCTCAGACTTACACATACACATCGACAGCGTTAAAGTGCCCCTACTGCCAGGCGCTTTGGCCTTGTCGCAGTCGGGTATTGGCTCAAGTTTACTGCCGCAGTTATTACCTTTAAAAACCCGCTGTATGATCAGCGAAAACGCACACAGCCAGGTCATAGACTTACTCTTTGATCCGCAAACTAACGGCGGCCTGCTGGTATCAGTATCGCCGGAGGTGGGTGAGCAGCTGTTAACTATCGACGGTATAGTCAAGATTGGCGAGGTTAAACCCCGTACGGTTTCCGGTGACAAAGAAGTCTTTATACATTAAGGAAACAAGAACCAAAAAAGGACTCACAGTGAATTTCATTGCTATTCACTAAGGTCCCTTTTTACTTGTTGATTAATAATGAACGGCATTCAAAAATAAACATGTGCAGGAGAAACATATGAGTGTATGAGGATTCAGCGAAGCCTGGAAACACGCACTGTCAGTTTGTATATGCAATAATCCAGCAGACTTATATTGCTTACTCAAGATGGTATTAGTGCTGGTGCAAATGATTTTGATAATTAAAATTACATCCATCAAATTGAGTTGTATTAATGTAATTAAGGTGCAGTAGTTTTATTACCGACCCAAAACTGTCGGTCTACATTACCAGGATGAGTAGGTTGCTGAAATCCAAGGATCTCAAAAGAGCGAGCAGGAACGTTCGGATACATCGTTCGCGGATACATAGACACCCATTCCA
>Ga0307489_10000152_pt1 | contig 36965 bp, 59 predicted proteins | sample SB12metaG_FD_202247 | JGI IMG/M metagenome (GOLD analysis project Ga0307489, IMG submission 202247) | Sea-ice brine microbial communities from Beaufort Sea near Barrow, Alaska, United States - SB 1.2 | ecosystem: Environmental > Aquatic > Marine > Coastal | place: USA: Alaska | collected... | reverse complement strand
CCCTCAACACCCCCTCAACACCCCCTCAACACCCCCTCAATATAGGCACACAGACAGCTACGCGCACCCCGCTGCGTCTGTATGGACAAACAGTGTCGCCTGTGTGACACCTATGGGCAAACAGACAGCGACGCGTAGGCCGTGGCGAGGTGCTCGTCTGTCTGGGCTAACAGCGCCGTCCCCTGGTCGGCAACCATGAGCGGTATGTCGAGCTCCGGTGCCCTCTTGCCAGGGGGACTGGTGCCCTCTCGATAGGGTTACTGACGGACTATGCGTGCCAATTCGTAGGTTGGCACTTGACTCAATACACCAGGAATTGAAACGACATGTTATAATTGACGGGCATCATGCGTCAGTACCTACTATGGGCGTTCCCATTTCAGCTTAAGCATATTTGAGGGATGCCGTCAGTGGTTTCATCGACAAAACAGCTTAAGTTGAGCTGAAAAGGGAACGAGGCGGAAGCCTGGTGCCTCCTCATATACGCTGACGCGACTCTCTCTCTGGACCTGAAAAGGGAACGATGGGATGGACCTGGTCCCCACCTCTCGCCGAGAATGATGGCGAGTTCCGCAGCGAGAGACTCGACGGCGAGCCGCACCTCGCTCAGCTTGTGTTCCGCCTCGGCCACCTCCTCCGACTCGAACGCCAGGTGCTCGGACAGCACCCGCATGGTCTGCGCCGCGCGGGAGGATCATTGAGAACAAGCAATCGACCGGTGTATTAGGGGCGTATTAGGGGTTTATAAGCAGCGTATTAGGAGTGAATTGGGGGGGTGTTAGGGATGTATCAGGGCTGCGTTAGGGGTGAATTAGGGGTATGTTCATTTCAATACCCCCCCGCCAGGTGTCCCGCGGAGAGAGCCTCAGCGGCGACGGCGGCGGCCTCGAGCGCGGCCGTGGCCACGTCGACGTTGACGGTGTGCTCAGTGTCATCGCCATGCTGCCGGTCCGACCGTGGACTCCTTGACGTAGTAGCGCATGTTGCGATTGAAAGAAAGAAATGAAAGCAGTTATCATATATCAGTTGACAGCGCTTAGAGTCTAGTTTCAGGCGCTTTCAAAATTATTGTTATCGGGTCAACCTGAACCGCCTTACCCAGAGTCCGGAGAATGTGGCGCCGATCGAGGTGAAGCCGGTCGTGCCTCGCCGTCCGACCGGCCGTCCTCGCCGCCACGTGACGGCCACTGCATGAAGTGTACGGCGGAGTCCAAGAAAATCACCGGTCCATCAATCAGGGACTTACTAGTACACACCACGTTTCAGCTCAACCTAAGCCGTTTCTGTCAATGTCACTGTCACTGACGCCACCCAAGCGTGTCCCATATGATGCCATGTCACTCAAGAAACGAGGGCTCTAAATGCGGTGGGTATAAATGTGCGTATGTTGAGCCGAAATGCTGACGAGTGACAGCCCCCCTGCCGTGAGTGATCCGCTGGACGGCGGAGGTGACGGCCGAGTGCGCGGCGACGTACGCCGTCACCGCCGCTTGGAGCAGGGCAGACAGCGCGGCGACCACGACGTCGGTGTCCCATGGCTCGCCATCCCGGTCTTTCAGCTCGTGGAAGTGCTGCGGCAGCACGTGCATTGCTCCGAGAGCCGTGACGAAGAGGCGCACGTTGAAATTGAAAGTAACGTTTTAAAGCGTTGCGGCACATTGTAGCTTCAGACGCGGAAACCATAGGCGCGCACTACTTTTCAACACGGGTTTTCATACTGTCAACCAGCACCACCGTCCCTACCTTGACGAAGTGCGCCAGTTTCCCCAGCGCCGTTGAAACGTCTTCAACTAGGAGCGCCCAGTTGGGGTCGGCCGGCGCGGTCGACTTGTCGGCCGGCGCGGTCAGTTGGTCGGATGGTGCGGTCAGTGGGTCGGCCGCTGCGGTCAGTGGGTCGGCCGGCGCAGTCAGTGGGTCGGCCGGCGCGGTCAGTGGGTCGGCCGGCGCGGTGAGTGGGTGAGCTGGCGCGGTAACCGCCGGTGCGGCTGGCGGCGAGCCCGAGGATACCAAGCCGCCGCCGCCGTCGCCCGGCCTGTCCGCCTGGCGCCGCTTGGCCAGCTCCTCCTCCAGGCTGTAGCGGCGCATGTTGAATTTGAATGCAAAAGTTGAATGCAGTGTATCACACTTTAGTCTCAAACGTTCAGTTCCAGGCGGTTACAATGTGGGTTTGATAGGTTCAACGTGCACCGCCCTACCAGGCGCGCGCACGCCTTTGCCACTTCAACCGCGAAGCACGCCTCCGCGCCGCGCCTCATGAAGTGCATATCCAACCGGAGCGCGCGGAGAGCGGCGGTGTCGTCGGCGGCGGCGAAGGGAGGAGGGGCGGCGTTGTCGACGGTATGCGCGATGGCGGCGGCGGCGGCGGCGGCGGGAGGGGGGGCGGCGGCGGCGGATACGGCGGCGGCGGCGGCGGCGGCGGCGGATACGGCGGCGGCGATAACGGCGGCGGCGCGGCGGCACCGCTCCACCTGCTCCACCGCGTCAGTGCAGTACCCCTCCAATGACTCGATGACCAGGTCCCAGTCGCCCTCCACCTGCCGCAGCGCCGTGAGCATGTCCACCGGTTGCGCGGACGGCGCCGGCACCGCCAGCATCCGCTTGTAGCTCGCCGGCGCCTCGGCTACTTCCTCCGTCACATTCCCAACGCTTGCATCACCCGCTGGGTCACTTGTGTCGTGGGGCCCGGCGTCAGGCAGTAGGGCCAGGCACGGTTAGGGTGTGCTAGGGGTGTATTAGGGATGTATTAGGGGTGCATTAGTGGTGTATTATGGGTGTACTAGGGATGTGTTAAGGGTGTATTAGGGGTGTATTAGGGGTGTATTAGGGGTGTATTAGGGGTGTACTAGAAATATATTTGAGGTGTATCACACCCCTGCCCAAGGCGTCGCGGTTGTGGCAGTGGGAGATCCACTTGCTGATGACCTCCACGAGGAGTGCCAGCTTCACCGGCTTGCAGGGGCTTACACTCGTACATTTTCCAGCTTGATGTGAGCACGATCTATGGGGCATGTTTGGTGACTTCAGTTAACAGAACCGGCTCAGGTAGAGCTGAGAAGTGGACGCGCACTTGTCGAGACGTGAATACTATTTGTGGGGTTTGTTTGGTCACTTAGATGACAAAAACGCTCCGGTTGAGCCGAGAAGTGGGCGATTGGGGAGCCCATACCGGCTTGGTGATGTAGTCGTCCATGCCCGCCGCCAGGCAGATCTCGCGGTCGCCTTCCATGGCATTGGCGGTGACGGCGATGATTGGTATCTTGTGGCTGTTCACCTTCTGGATCTGCCGTGTCGCATCCCACCCGTCCAGTAGGGCCTGACAGATCATGCTCGCCGCGTCATGTGATTCCGTATGACTCAAGAAACGAGTCTACAATGCGGAGGATGACGTGGCATACAGTATCTGACAGGCCCCACCATCGAGTATGGGCATGTTGCAGTCCATGAGGATGCAGTCGAAGGGCGGCATCGTGTGGAGCGCCGCGTGCACCGCAAGCTCGCCGTTCTCAACCACCGTGCACGCCGCCCCCGCGCGCTCGAGCATGCGATTCACGATCTTCTGATTGGGGTAGGAGTCTTCCGCGTACAGGATGTGGCGCCCGCTCAAGGCACCCTCGTGCTGTAGGGCCTGGTAGCAAATGAATCACCCGCCATGTCAATCAATCCATTCACACCCTCGTATCTTGAGTCGTATAACCTCCGATGACATGGCGAGTAGGAATTTCGTTTGTATTTCTTCAAAGAATGGGGATGTTCAGGTTGGAGCTAGCGGTCGGTTGTACTTGCATTAGGAGCGCTGGAGCTTTTCTTTGTCTGAAACTGAGAGACGAGGTCAGCAGCGTTGTGACGCGGGACTGCGACACATGCAATCTGACAGGCCCTACCGTGCTGAACTTGCGGCCCACGGGAGGGAGCCCCGGCCTCGGTATAGCCGCGCAAGTTGAATTTAAAGGCAACAGTTGAAAGCAGTTCCATCACATTTTACTTTCAAGCGTTGATTGCAGACACCACAGGCGCATTCAAGACGAGTTTTGATACTTTCAACCTGCGCCGCCCCACCCTGAGGGAGGGAGTCGCAGCCGCGGGAGAGGGTGCACCAGGGGGGCGGATCAGAAGGGAGGATGCACCGCTGGGGATGGGCAACCCCGGGCGGGGGGGGTCAGGATTGTACAACGGGAAGGGGGGCCGGGGCTGCGACTGCCGCGACACCCGGGGCTGCGACTGGCGAGGCGCTCTGAGTGGCTGCAGCGAGGACCCTGACCCAGAGTTGCGCGGAGACCGGGGCTGTATGGTCGCCCTGGGCTTGAGGGGCGAGCTGCCGGTGCAGTTGCGCCGCAGCGGCGACTTGCGCGTTGCGGCCGTTCTCGTCGGCGAGTTGCACGACCTGGTTGTAGCGACACAAGATGGATTTCAAAGCAACGTGTGAAAGCGGCTCATCATATCTTAGTTTCAAGAGCAGTCCCAGGCGGTTTCAACATGGATTGCTTGGGTTCAACCTGCACCGCCCTACCTGGTCGGCGAGTGGCAAGGCGACCTGGAAGTCGGTGAGCCGCGAGGCGACCGGGTGCGCCCCCTCAGTGTAGCAGCGCAAGTTGAAATGGAAAGCAAAATTTGAAAGCTGTCCATCACATTTTAGCTTCAAGCGCTGAAATCAAGCGCGGTCAATCCCCGGGTCAAACTGGGGTCAACCTGCACCGCCCAACCTCGGCGACCTCTCCGGCGGCAGCGTGTGTCCGTGTCCTAACGGCGCAAGTTGAAATTGAAAATCCAACTTTGAAGCAAAAATCAGAAAGCAGTGTATCACAATTTAGCTTCAAAGCGCTTAATTGATAATCCATGGCGCTTTCATCATGGGTATCATCGGTTCAATCTGCACGGCAGGTTTAGGGTCGAAACATATGCCCTGCACTGTGCCCTAAACCCTAAATCTAACCCTATACCCTAACCCTAAACCCTGCCATGTTGCGCGAGTATGTTGCGGCACTGGGTGCGGGCCAGCGGCTTGGCGGTCACGTCGATGAAGCCGCAGTCATCAAGTGCCGGCTTCACGCAGGCGGTCAGCGCGATGATCGGCATGTCGATGCCGGCGGCCCGCACCTGGCGCAGCGCTTCCACACCGCCCATCATGCAGGGGCTTACACTCGTCCACTTCTCAGCTCAACGTAAGCACTCTTTGCCGGATACGATGGGTACCTTCAGTATATATATTGTCATAACTCGTCACACACTGACACAAAGCGATTCGCTAACCAAAACGGCTGAGGGTGAGCTCCTGATAAGATTCCGAGTGTGAGTCCCTGCCATGACGGGCATGCTAATGTCGAAGATGGCGAGGTTGAACTCCGCCCTCTCGTTGACCAGTTTCTCCACGGCCACGCTCCCGTCGTTCACCACAGTGACGTCCACGCCCAGAGCCTTGAGCATCGTGCTGTAGGCCATTTGGTTCGCCCGCCAGTAGTGCCTTACACTCGTCCACATCCCAGCTCAACGTTGAACACGTTTGGGTGGAATACGCTGGGTGCCGTCAGCATATCAGTGAAAAAGAAAAAACGGCTGAAGTTGAGCCGAGAAGTGGACGAGTGGAAGCACTTGCCCTCGAGTCCTCTGCCAATAACACCCTGAACGCCGCCGGCGACGCGGCACGCGGCGACCCCGGAGGACTCGGCGGAAGTGTGTGCCCGTTTTGCAGGGACTTAGGTTTTAGGGTTTAGGGTTTCCAGGTGTAGGATGTCGGGCTTAGGGCTTGGGGTCCACTCGTCCACTTCTCAGATCAACGTAAGCACGTTTTCAGGGACACACTGCATAGACACACTGGGTGGTTCAAGTAGCCCAGTGACAAAAGCTGCTGAGGTGGTGCTGAAAAGTGGACGAGTAAAAGAAGACCCTGCCGTGAAGAGCCAGGATCTTGCGGCAGTGGGCACGTGCCAGCGGCTTGGCGGTCACGTCCATGAAGCCCGCGTCGTGTGTTAGGGCCGGGGTGTTCAGGGGGTGGTCATAGGGTGTTCGGGGGCGATTAGGGGGCGATTAATGACTATTTAGGGGATGTTTAGGGGGTGTTTAGGGGTGGTGTAGGCAGCAATCATGAGGCGGTCAGGGGCCATGCAGGGGGTGTCTAGGGGGTGCTTAAAGGTGAGTTGGGGGTGATCAGGGGGTAATTTAGGGTGTTCAAGGGAGTATTTCCAGCGCAGCGCTCGCCGGCACGAGGCAGGCGGTGACTACACTGGTGGTACACTATGAGCGAACGGATATGGCCCCGCCGCATTTCCAGCGCAGCGCGGGCGCCACGCACGCGGTTAGCGCGATGATTGGCATGTCGATGCCCGCGGCCCTGACCTGGCGCAGCGCCTCCACACCACCCATGATGTAGCGGTGCAAGTTGAAATTGAAAGCACATTAGAATGGAAAGCAGTCCATCATGAGCATCGCTTAGCTTCAAGCGCTGAATCCAAGCAGGTCAGCCCCGGGTCAATTCAGGGTTGACTTGAGGTCAAGCTGCCAGAACCCAGGTTCCACGACCACACCATGATGGGCATGCTGATGTCGAAGATGGCGAGGTTGAACTCCGCCCTCTCATTGACCAGCTTCTCAACGGCCACGCTCCCATCGTCCACCACAGTGACGTCCACGCCCAGCGCCTTGAGAAGCCGGCTGATGACTAGCTGGGTCGACCGCGTGTCTTCCGCCAATAATACCCTGAACGCCGCTGGCGACGCCCCCGGCTGCAAGTTGTACGGGCGCAAGTTGAAATCGACAGTAAGACTTGAAAGCATTTCATCAGATATCAGCTTCAGCACTGAAACCAAGCGCGGTCAATCAGGGAACAAAGGAAACCCGAACCGCCCTGCCGAGTTGCGAGGACTTTGAGCCAAACTCGGCGGAGGACTCAGCGGAAGTGTGTGCCCGTGTTGCGCGAGGATTCTGCGGCACTGGTCGCGCGCCAGCGGCTTGGCCGTCACGTCCATGAACCCCGCGTCGCACTTCCAGCGCAGCGCGGGCGCCACGCAGGCGGTCAGCGCGATGATCGGTATGTCGATGCCCGCAGCCCGCACCTGGCAGGAGGGCCATTGACGACATGCACTCGAACCGAGAGTCGGATCATGACTTACGACTTACCCTTCAGGGTCAATGCGCACACAGACGCGTGGACTTGGTACGTCGGAACACAACGTCGGTCCAGTGCTTGTTCTCAACAATCCCCCTACCTGGCGCAGCGCCTCGACACCACCCATGATGGGCATGCTGATGTCGAAAATGGCGAGGTTGAACTCCGCCCTCTCGTTCACCAGCTTCTCCACAGCCACGCTCCCGTCGTCCACCACAGTGACGTCCACGCCCAGAGCCTGAATGTAGGGGCGCAAGTTGAAATTGAGAGCAACGTTTGACAGCAGCTCATCACATTTTTGCTTCAAACGCTGAACGAGGCGCTCTCAATACGGGTCAACCAGTTCCAACTGGGCCTTACCTTGAGCAGCCTGCTGATGGCCAATTGGGTCGACCGCATGTCCTCCGCCAGTAACACCCTGAACACGCCCGCGCCCGGCGACTTGCGGGCGGCGACGGCGGCAGCAGCGGTGGCGGCGGCGGCGAGTGTCATTGCGGCGGCGGTAGCGGCGGCGGCGGCGGCGGAGGTAGCGCGCGGGGTGCCATCGATAGTCTGCGTGCCGTGCTCTGAGGTTCGGCCTAGCAAGGCGCGGCGGGGCGCGTTCGCGTCTGTCACCGTGAAATGGCGCCGCAAGTTGAATTCGGTAGCAAAACTTTAAAACAATTCATCAAATTTCAGTTTCAACAATGGCTTAATTGTTTGTTTATGCCAGGCACTTTCAACGTGGGTATCATGGGGTCAACGTGCACCGCCTCACCGTGACGTCGACGTCGTCCGCCGTCACGTCGAGGAGTCGCGCCATTCCCGCCGTGTACCGCCGCAAACTGAAATTGAAAGCAGAACTTGGAAGCACTTCATCAAAATCCAGTTTCAAGCTTTCAACACGATTAGTTCCTGGCGCTATCTGCAATCAACGTGGGTTGTATAGGGTCAAGCTGCAGTGTCCTACCGTGGCGAACGCGGTGGACTCGTCGGCACCGAAGGTGGTGGTGGTGTAGCCGTTGAGGGTGACGGCGCCGGTCACAACCACCCAGTGACTACCGGCGGTGGCGGCGGCGGTGACGGTGGCGGCGGCGGCGGCAGCCGGTGTCATAGCGGCGGCGGCGGCGGCCGCGGCGGCAAAAGCGGGTGTCATAGCGGCGGCGGCAGCAGCAGCATCAGAGCCTGCATGCGAGAGGGACGGGAGAGACACGCTTCCGCGAGGAGACCGGCGGAGGCGCGGGGCACCCTCGAGACACGTCAGACACGGGCCGAGGCAGTGGTTAGTCTCCTGCTCGTTTTCCTCCTCCACCTCCTCCTCCTCCTCCTCCCCCACCTCCTCCTCCTCCTCCTCCTCCTCCTCTGTATGCCCCTCCTTCTCCTTCTGCTTCTTCTCATCACCCTCCTCCCCTACCACCTCTTCCACCTCCTCTTCTTTCTGGTCGTCTTGATCAACGTGGTTGTCAACGATCGCGAGGAGCTCCGTCGCCATAATGGGCTTTTGCATGCACCCGTCCATTCCGGCATACTCCCAGTTGTAGGGGCGAGAGTTAAATTGAAAGGAAATGTTGAAAGCAGTTCACGACATTCGAGGAGGAGGAGGAGGATGAGGCATTGAAGGAGGAGGAGGAGGAGGAGGAAGAGGAGGAGGAGGAAGAGGAGGAAGAAGAAGAGGAGGACGAGGGACCATCGGCGCTTTCAACACGGGTTTGATAGCGTGGACCTGCACCGCCCCGCCCAGTTGCTCCGGGTGTCGCTGGTGATGCCGACCACGGGCAGGCGGCGCGTGCCCTGCTTCGCCTCCTTATCGCGGATGAAGCGGGTGGCGGTGGTGCCGTCCATCTTCGGCATCAGGAAGTCCATCAGCACGAGATGATACTTCCCGCGCTCGATCTCGGCGAGCGCCTCTACGCAGGGGCTTACGCTCGTCCACTTTTCAAGCTCAACGGTTGTTTCAAGCACCTTTGTTGGATGCGCTGGTTGGCGTCAGCCTGACAGTGAATGAGCGGCTCAGGTTGATCGGAGGACGAGTGTAAGCCCCTGCCTCCACGCCGTTGCCGGCGACGTCGCAGAGCATCCCTGCGTTGACGATGATGCGCCGCATCGCCTTCTCGTAGCGCCTTGACTTCCCTTTCGATATTCAAAGTAAAACTCGAAAGCAGTTTGACATATTTTAGTTTCGAGCGCTTAGCATGGGGGCTGCCTCCTCATACACTCTGACGCGTCTCTCTCTCGAGCGCTTAGTTCCAGACGCTTCCGAAACGAGTTGCACTGATTCAACATGATTCGCCTTACCTTTTGGGTCGTGCTGTTGTCGTCCACGAGGAGCACGCAGATCGAGTGCCTCCGCTGCAGCTCGTCCCGTCCGCCTCCCGAACTAGCAGTAGCGCTGCAAGTTGAACTTGAAAGCAAAACTTGAAAGTAATTAATGAAATTCGAGCTTCAAGCGCTGAATTCATAGGCGCTTTCGACACTGGTTCGGATGCTGACAACCAGCACCGCCCTACCGTGTGTCCCACGACGATTTGCGCCTGGCGCAGGGGGACATCGGGTTCCGTCCCGGCCCCGCACCCGCCCCCGACCCCGGCTCCGGGGCCCCGGCCCAGGCCCCGGGGGAAGCCCCCCTCATCGCCCGCCCGACGGCCGCCAACGAGGAGGCCACGGACTGCCCATTTTCGAGCTGGCGCATTGCGGCGAGGCGCGGCGTCGCGTGGTGCTGGTCGTCGGCTTCACTCGCGGACCGCCATGTACCGGCGCAAGTTGTAAATTGGAAGCAGACGTTGAAAGTGGTTTATGATATTATAGTTTAAAGCACTATGACCATATGTAGGAGGAGGAGGAGCAGGAGGAGGAGGAGGAGGAGGATGGGAAGGAGGAATGGAAGGGGGAAGGAAGAAGGAGGAGGAGGAGGATAATGAGGGAGAGGAGGAGGAAGAGGAGGAGGAGGAGGAGGCGGCGGAGGAGGAGGAGGCGGGTACATGGTTTATAGTTTGAACACGGGTTATAACGCCGTGAATCTGCAGCGCCCCACCGGTAGACACCCGCAGCGTGCAGCTGCGCGAGGCACTCGAACAACGCACCTTGCCGCGCCGGCTTGGGCATCACCACGATGGCCGACGCCCGACCCGCCAGCCAGGGTCTTACACTCGTCCATTTTCAGCTCAACCAAAGCCGTTTTTTACACTGACGCCACCCAGCGTATCCCCTCTGACTCAAGAAACGAGAGTTCACGCATACAAGAGGCGGTGGAAAGAGGATTGTTCATAATCCGACGTTGAACCGAAAAGTGTGCCAGTGTACGCCCCTGCCGCCATCTCCTCCATGCCCTCCTGCCGGAATTTCTGTGCCATGTCGCCGACCATGCCCTGGATATTCCCGATGAAGCTGACCGGGCAGAGGATGATCCAGAATCGTAGCTTCATTAGCGACGTGGCGAGGAAGCCCATGAGGGGCCCCACCACATCCAGATCCCACTTGTGAAGTGAGAGGGCGAGAATAATGCCAAGGGTGGGTTTGTCTCTGCCGGGGCGGAACACTGCCGGCAGGTAGCCCACGGTGTAGCGGCGCAAGTTGCAGTTGAAAGCAAAGTTTGAAAGCGGTCTGCTCATGTTCTAGTTTCAACAGCTAGATTCAGGCGCATTCAAAGTGGGTTTCATCGGGTCAGTGTGCACCACCACACCAGGGCTTCCGCCTCCCGGCGGTCGGCGGCGGCGCACACGTCCGCGTCCCACACCTCCAGGCAGTCGGTGAGCATGTTGCGCGTGGCGGCGTTGGCGGCCACCACGAGGATCGGGCACATGTCGGGGGCGAGCCGCCGCACCACGCCGTGTTGCAGGGTCGCACAACAGTTCTAGTGGATGCATAACTTGAGCATCTTCCACATGTAAAATTGTGAGCCCCGCTTCAGCGGTCCAGGGACAGAAGTGCTCAAGTTGAGCTGGAAAGGGAAACAATGTGACACCCTGCCGTGTTGCGCCTGCGCCTCCACCTTGTTGAGCACGGCGGTGAACCAGAAGGTGGACCCTTGGCCGGGCGTCGACGTCACCCCCATATTCCCGTCCATCAGCTCCACGAGCTGCTTGCTGATGGCCAGCCCGAGCCCCGAGCCGCCGAAGCTGCGCGTGCTGCTGCTGTCCACCTGGCTGAACCGATCGAACAGCGCCGACTGCGCGCCCTCCGGGATGCCGATGCCCGTGTCGTAGCGCCGCAAGTTGAATTTCAAAGCAAAGTTTGTGACGTGCGAAAGTGTGGGTGTTGCGTAAGAAGTGACTTGGTTACAACTGGACGTTTAGCCTTGACAGCCAATGCAGGTGCACGGACCTCATTTATTACAGTTTGAAAGCGGTTTGTCATATTTCAGTTTCAAGCGCTTAGTTCCAGGCGATTGCAACGTGGATTTGATAGGGTCAACCTGAAGCGCCCGACCGTGTCGCGCACGGATATCTTGATGACGTGGTGCTCCGGCGTCTCGCTCGCCATGTCGTAGCGGCTCAAGTTGAAATTGAAAGCAAAGTCTGAAAGCGGTCCATCATATCGTAGTTTCAAGAGCACAGATCCAGGCGCTTTCAACACGGGTTTCATCGGTTCAACCTGCGCCGTCTCACCATGTCAAGGCGGACCTGCACTTCGCCGCCCGCCGCGCACCCGGGCGTGAACTTGAACTTGCCGCCCGCTGTGAACCCTGGCGTGAACTCGATGGCGTTGGACAGCAGGTTGAGCACCACCTGCTTCAGCCGGTCGGTAGCGCCACAAGCTGAATTTGAAAGCAAAGTTTGAAAAACCGGTCAATCATATTGTAGATTCAAGCGCCGACAGCAAGCGCAAGCGCAGTCAACCAGGGGTCAATCTGGGGTCAACCGGCACCGAGACAGAGAAAGAGAGAGAGACGCGTCAGCGGGTATGAGGAGGCACCAGGCTTCCGCCTTGGCCCCCGAAACCTACACCGCCCGACCGGTCGCCGTCACCCCGCACCCTGGGTGGCATGCGCGGGTCGATCGTGCAGATCACCTCGATGCCCTTGTTTCAGCGACGTAGCTTGAATTTGAAAGCAACACTTGCAAGTTGGTCATCATATTCTAGCTTCAAGCGCTGAACCAGGCTCGGTCAACCCGGGGTCAACATGGCAGTCTGGGGTCAACCTGGGTCAACCTGGGTCAACCTGGGTCAACCTGGGTCGACCTCGATCAACCTGCACCACCCTACCTTGTTCAGCGCCGACATCATGATCGAGTCCACCGCGTCCTCCACCGTGATGAAGGGTCGTCGAGAACAAGCACTGGAACCGATATCGGAGCATGAATCACCACCAGGGTGAATGCCCATATAAACCTACGGAGGAGGAGGAGGAAAGGGAGATTCAACGTCGGTTGAGTGCGTGTTCTCAATCACCTCCCTGCCGTGGACCGGACGTCAAAGTCATAGCACTCGAGCTGGAGCTCTCCAGACTCGACGCGCGTGAGGACGAGGATGTCGGTGATGAGCTCCAGCAGCGAGTCCGCCGACGTCTGGATGATGCTCGACATCTTCCAGGGGCTTACACTTCTCCACTTCTCAGCTCAACCTAACCCGTTTAAGCCACTGATGAGACCACCAAGTCTACCACACAGAAATTGCTCACGTCAAGCCGAAAAGTGGACGAGTATAAGCCCCTGCCAGCTCCCGCTGCTCGGTGTCGAGGTCCGTCTCGAGCATCAGTTGGTTGACGGTGATGACGCCGTTGAGCTGCGTACGCATCTCGATGTAGCGGCGCAAATTGAAATTGAAAGCAACAGTTGACAGCAGTTTATGATATCCTACTTTCAATCGCTGATATCATGGGCGCTTTCTTCATGGGTTTTGATACTATCGACGCCCTACCTCGTGCGACATGTTGGCCACAAACCGGGACTTCGTCAGGCACTCGAGGTAGCGGCGCAAGTTGAAATTGACAGCAAAAATCGAAGGCGGCACGGTTTGTCATATTTCAGCTTCAAGTGCTTAACTCTAGGCAATTTCGACGTGGGTGGCAAATGGAGAGAGACGCTTTCGCGTGTATGAGGAGGCACTAGGCTTTCGCCCTGGCCCCCGTGAGAGAGAGACACTTCCGCGTGTATGAGGAGGCACCAGGCTTTCGCCATGGCCCCCACACGTGGGTTTCATAGATTCCAGCTGCACCGCCACACCTCGGCGAGGCGGCTCTGCTCCCGCTCCGCCTTCTTGCGCTCCGTCATGTCCCGGCCCCAGGGCCAGCAGACATTGCCCGCCACGTCATCGGACGCGTTTGAGCCCTCGTTGATTGAGGTGTGATGGGGGTGTGCTAGGAATTTGCCAGGGATGTGCTAGCTAGTGGTGTATTAGGGGTGCGTTAGGGGTGTAGTAGGGAGGGGTGTATTAGGGGCGTATAAATGGTACATTTAGGGTATATTCGGGGTGTATCAAGTCCAATAACATGATAAGGCGCGGCGAGCAATGCCTGCCAGGCCCTACCTGGCAAATGCCCACCACACCCACGATGTTACCCGCGGCGTCACGGCGGGGCGTCGCGTTCAGCGACATCTCCACGCGGCGGGAACGGTCCTTGGTGAAGAGCGGGAACTCAAAGTCCGCAGTGTCGCGCCCCTGCAGCGCCTTGTCCAGCACATCCTTCACAGCGGCCTGGTACTCGGGAGTGATGAAGTCCTCAACGAGGTCGCGCCCCATCACCTCGTCGGCCGTGTATCCCACGATCTGTGCCGCCTTCAGGTTCCACTCGTTCACCTTGCCCCACTTGCAGCGGCACAAGTGAAATTTGAACGCAAAGCCTGACAGTGGTTCATCATATCAAAATTTCAAGCGCATAGTTCCAGGCCTATTAAATCGGGAATTCCGAACAGAGCTAGCTCTTCATACCTCTTCAGCTTTGGTTCACAACGGAAAAAATAAAACGAACAAAAAAACCCTTTCACATGGGTTTCATCGGTCCAATCTGCTCCGCCCTACCTCCTTATCGACGCCCACAATGGGTGCGTTGGCGGTATCGATGCGCAGCCGGAGCTCCTTGGCCAAGCGGCGCAAGTTGAAATTGAAAGCAGAACTTGAAAGCAGTTCACCGTATATCAGTCTCGAGCTCTTAGTTGAAATTTAAAGCATGTGTTGGCGCAAGTTGAATTTGAAAGCAAAACTTGGAAGCGGTTTGTCATGTTTCAGCTTCAAGCGCTTAGTTTTAGCCGCTTTCAACAAGGGCTTGGTAGGGAGCAGAGTGAAAAGATATGATGTGGTCATACTGTCCGGTTGACCGACAGGATAACAGGATGACAGGATTTTGGGGGTCATCCTCAGGATTCTAAGGCCATATTTAGGATCTTAAGGTCATCCTCAAACCGACAGGATGACAGGATTCATGGTCATCCTGGAGATCGATCCTCCATACATTGTCACTCTGGTAGGGAGAAGCTGCACCGCCTGACCAGGGGGTGGTTAGCGCGGCGTGGGCGGGGGCTGCTGCGGTTCTGATCCGGCTCCACCTGGGTGTAGCGGCGCAAGTTGAATTTAAAAGTAAAGTTTGAAAGCAGTTCATCATATTTTGGCTTCAAGCGCTGAAATCATAGTCACTTTCAACGCGGTTTTTGATATTGGTGACCTGCACCGCCCTACCTTGTTGCGTTCAGCCTCGAGCGCCGTGCAGTAGCGGCGCAAGTTGAATTTCAAAGCAAAGCTTGAAGATGGTTCATCATGTTTTAGTTTCAAGCGCTGAACCCAAGCGCGGTCAAGCCGGGGTCACGCTGGGGTCAACCTGGGGTCAACCTGGGGTCAACCTGGGGTCGAGATGGGATCAAGATGGGGTCGACCTGGGGTCAACCTGGGGTCGACCTGGGGTCAAACTAGGGTCAAAGTGGGGTCAGCCTACTAGGATCAACCTGGGGTCGACCTGGAGTCGACCTGGAGTCAACCTGGGTCAAACTAGGGTCACTCTGGGGTCACCCTGGGGTCACCCTGGGGTCAACCTTCACCGCCCTGCCGTGGAAAGCTCGTCCGCCGCCTCCGCCGCCGCCGCCGCCACCGCCGCCACCGCCGCCATGCTCTCAGCCACCGCCGCCCCCATCGCCACCGCCGCCATCGTCGCCATGCGCTCAGCCGCCAAGGCCTCCGCTGCCACCGCCGCCACCTTCGCCATGTTCTCAGCCGCCACCGCCACCGTCACCACCGCCTCCGCCGCCTCCTCCTCCTCCTCCTCCTCCTCCTCTGCCTCCACCGCCTCCACCGCCTCCGTCGCCGCTGCCGCCCACGTCTCTGCCATCGCTGCCGCCGCCGCCGCCCTCACCATCGCCCCCGCCGCCACGGGCACCGTCGCCACCGCCTCCGTGGTCATGTCCTCAGTCATCACCATCACCGTCACCGGTGCGGCGGGCGCGGGCGCGGGCGCGGCATCCATTCTGGCGACGCCCACGAAGCGGCCGTCGCGCAGGATGCGCGCCTCTATGCCGGCGGCGAGATATTTACCAGTCCTGGATCTCAGTCTCACCTGCTTAGTCTCATAAACCTCCGCGTAGAGCCATGACACTCCCTCAAACATTCTAATTAGAATGGTGTGTTGGGCACGTGACCAAGCATACCTGTGCGATATGGTCACCTGACTAAGCAGAGACGTGGGCGATGTGGTCACTCGACCAAACAGAGACAGGTGCGATATGGCCACTTGGCCAAACAGAGACGTGAGCTATATGTTTCTGCTGACCCCTCCTCCTCGCGCTGACCCCCTCCGGCGGAACCGCCCCCCTGGATGTAGCGTAGCGCCGCAAGTTGAATTTGAAATATTGAAAGCGGTTTATCATGTGTTGGGTTCAAGCGCGGAAACCAGGCACTTTCAACACGGGTTTGGATCCCTGTCAACTAGCACCACCCCACCATGAATAACTGGAACCACGCCTGGTCATCCGGGTGCACCAGAGAGCAGGGCCTGGCAAAAAGTGCTCTCGCCACGTCATAGGAAACCATTTGACGGCTGGCAACCGGCCAAGGCGAAAGCCTGGTGCCTCCTCATCATCTACGGGAAAACAGAGGGGGGTATTTTATTAAAAGGTGGTACTTGTATAGGGTTCTAATGATTGGAGCTATCGGTAAATCGTCATTAAATCAGGGGCCCTGGTGCCATTCTCTCACAGCCCCCGTATATTAAGAAAATGCCGACCGCCCGCTCACAATATCTCATTTGACGAGTCAGACCCTAAGATACTGATGCGAGGGTGAATCGCCAATTCACCCCCGACTGTTGCCATCCGCCCCCTCCCATTTGTTTGATATATGACAAAGTGCCGGAAATTTTCAACCCAAGAATCTTGTCTCAAAAGTCACCATATCAATTATCCGGCGTGATATGGCGTCTTTTGACTCAAGATTCTTGGGTTGAATATTTGAGCAAGGGCCGAAAATTTATAGCTTTCGGCACTTTGTCATACTTGGGCTGTTTTACCGTAGATACACGCGGAAGCGTCTCTCTCTCTCTAGGATACCATTTGACTCAAGGAACGAAGGTTCGAAATGCGAGTCGATGACGTGGCGGTCAATGTCTGCCAGGCCCACCACAGACTTCACTAAGTCGCCCAGGCTGCGGACGGCGCTCTGGCAGGAGGGTCTAATAACCCAAGAAACATGTCGACTCACCACAAACTTATCACGTGCCAACAGGAGGGTCATTACCACTGGAACCGAGATCGGACGTACCCGCATGACAACTAATCGTCAGGGTGAATGCGCATACAGACGCGTTCACTCGCGTCGTCGATTCAACGTCGGTCAAGTGCTTGTTCTCAATGACCCCCCTGTTGCAGGAGGGTCATTGAGAACATGCACTCGAAGCGAGATCGGGCGTGCCCGCATGACGTACCTTCAGGGCGAATGCTCACACAGACGCGCTGACTTGCGTCGTCCATTCAACGTCGGAAGAGTGCTTGTTCTCGATACCCCCCTGCAAGAGTGTTGGCACGTGATAAGTTTATGGAGATTCGTCGTGCTTCTTGAGTTATTAGACCTTCGAGTGCTTGGTTCTCAACAACCCCCCTCCCCTGCCAGGTCGTGGGCGCCGTATCCCAACACCTTGCAGCAGAGTCAGCCGCTCGTTCCCTCTGACTGTTTGCTCATAGTGTACCGGTGTACGTTCCGTCCCCTCTGGCTGTTTACTCATAGTGTACCGGTGTACGTTCCGTCCCCTCTGACTGTTTGCTCATAGTGTACCGGTACTCGCCCACACTCGTTCCGGCTCAACCAGGCGGTTTGCTCATAGTGTATCGGAACACAGGTACACGCGGCGAGAGAGAGACGCTTCCGCGTGTATAAGGAGGCTCCAGGCTTTCGCCCTGGCCCCCGTGAACACAGGTACACACTCGCCGCATCCTCCCCCCTGATAATAAATAAATATGAGGGGTGTATCAGGGGATATTTAGTGATGCATCAGGGGTATCTTAGGGGTGCCTTAGGGGTGTCTTAGGGGTGTCTACTAAGGGGTGTATGAGGGGTGTATTGGGGGTGTATTAGGGGGGTATTGGGGGGTGTATAAGGGGTGTAGGGGTGTATTTGGGGAGTATGAGGGATGTGTTAGGGGTGTTTCTGGGGTGTTCTGGGGTGTTTCAGGGGTGTTTCAGGGGTGTATCAGGGGTGTATCAGGGGTGTATCAGGGGTGTATCAGGGTGTATCAGGGTGTATCAGAGGTGTTTACCCTGCCTGGCGGAACGTCTCCGAGAGCACGGGCGGGTCGGTCGGCCAGCCTTCAGGCGTGCAGCACATAGCTCCCTGCAAACGACGGACGAGGCAGGTTGTTTGGTCAGGCGCCGTGTGACCAGTACTCGGATTAATAGTTGTTTAATGTCGAGTGTGTGCGTGTCTCCCGGATGGCATGTATGTGTGAGGATAGGTGTCATAGGGGCCATAAGGTGGTCATATAGGGGTCATATAGCGGTAGTTTAGGGGTCACATAGGCGTCATACATGGGTCATACAAGGGTCACACAGGAGTCATAAAGGGGTCATAAAGGGGTCGTTTAGTGGTCTACTGGGTCATATAGATATAGATACTCGTACAGTACGTCGTAGCGAGTTTTTTTTCTTTTATGAATGCTGACCCCCCGAACCTGCTGACCCCCCCCCTCCCATGACCGCCGCCCCTTTCACGCACACCCCGCGCCAAAGCCGCCGCGCGCTAAGCGTCGCATTGCCGGCAAACAAGTGCCTGGGGACTCGCCTGGCCGCACGCCTCGGCAGCCATGAGAAACCCCTTGGAGATGAGCTCGCCCTCTCGCCGCATCCGCTCAACGCGAAGCACCGCATGGGCGCCTTCGGAGCTGCACACCGCCCGCGCCGCCGCGCCGCACACGCACAGCGGATGCGGCGACGGCGGCGGCGGATGCGGCGGCGGAGGCGGCGGCGGCGCGCCCGTGGTGCCTCCCTGCTCGGTCCTTGCCCCCTCCGCCCAAGCAAGTCGCTGAACTCCTTCGCCCAGCATGTCGACGAGAGCCGAATGCGATATTTTTTTTCGTTTTGTCGAGTCCCCTCAGCCCGCAGCCCAACAGCGCGGCCCGGGGGCCGGCCGCCGCTGACGGCGGGCGTGTAGGCGGTAAGAGCGCGCGCGGGATCGTCTCGCCGCGGCAGTGTCTGTGTCAGTGTCACGTGTCGCGCGCCGCTCGGTGCAATGGCTGCACAGCGCCGGGGGCCGGGAGGAAAGGTGAGCTGGAAAGCTGTCGTACGTCGTACGAGAATCATTACGACGGATCGTATCACTTGAAGGGTCGCGCTCGGATTCGGGTGGATTCGGGTGGATTGTCGATCAGGTTATTCAAAGTACATGAAATACAGCCACCTGATTGGCCAGATATGTCATTTTCAAGGAAAGTACATGAAATTAGCTGACCGGCTTCGCCGTTCGGGGTTGGGAGGTTTTTTTGTTGGTTTCGAGCTGTCGATCGATCGGAGTCAGCAGCTTCCGGTATGGATGGTTGTAGAAGGTTGAAGAAGGTTGAAGAAGGTGACGGAAGGGAAGGGAAGGGAAGGGAAGGGAAGGGAAGGGAAGGGAAGGGAAAGGAAGGGAAGGGAAGGGAAAGGAAGGGAAGGAAAGGGAAGGGAAGCGAAGGGAAGCGAGGGGCAGGGAAGCGAAGGGACGAAGCGAAGGGAAGCGAAGGGAAGCGAAGGGAAGCGAAGCGAAGCGAAGGGAAGCGAAGGGAAGCGAACGGAAGCGAAGGGAAGCGAAGGGAAGCGAAGCAAAGGGCAGGGAAGGGAAGGGAAGGGAAGGGAAGCGAAGGGCAGGGAAGGGAAGGGAAGGGAAAGGAAGGGAAGGAAAGAGAAGGGAAGCGAAGGGAAGCGACGGGATCGAAGCGAAGGGAAGGGAAGGGAAGCGAAGGCAAAGGGAAGCGAAGGGAAGGGAAGCGAAGGGATGCGAAGTGGAGCGAAGGGGGCGAAGGGAAGCGAAAAGAAGCTTGAAGAAGGTTGAAGAAGGTTGAAGAAGCGATCCATGGTTAGAAAAGCTGCCAGTTTTGCGATGATTACAAGAGATCCGAAGGAAAAGTTTTTTCTTGGATCATCAACGTGGCGCTCTCACAGAGCTTTTAATGTTCGCATCTCGCGATCTAGGGAATGCAAAAAGTTGTAGCTTTACGCTCCAGCCAATCACAGCGCTCGATTTCATTTTCTTGTTGAGTCACTGAACCGGCGAACGGAAAACGATTTAGGGAATGCCGAGCGTCAAAAGTGGAGCCGACGTCTCGCGATTTAGGGAACGCAAAAAGTTGTTGCTTTACGCTCCAGCCAATCACAGCGCTCGATTCCATTTTCGTGTTGCATCACTGAACCGGCGAACGGGAAACGATTCAGGGAATGCCTAGCGTCAAATGTGGAACTGCAACGAAAAAAAGCGCTAGGTGGGAGGTAGAAAACCTCCCCAATACAGCCATCTCATTGGCCAACGCCACGTCATTTCAAAAGAAAATCATTCGAAGTTGTTACCGAAGGTATGAGTCTTCGGAAGACTAGAAAATGGGCCGGTATGGGCAAACAGTCACAAGTTTCCAGAAGAGGGCCACCTGCCAGTTGTGATGACCAACATTTCGCTGGAAATTAGATGTTTCAGCTGGCCACCGTTGCTCTCTACAAGCGTGTCATCTATGATACCACAGGCTGGTCGACCCACTTTGCAGTCGTGTGGGCAATTCACGGAGGGATCGGGCGCACGTGATGTACAACGTGACTTGCCCATACGAAAGCTTTCGTACGAGCAATTCGTTTAGGGATCGGCACTGGCAGATTGGTTGAATTGGCCATATGAAAGTGGGAGCCCGTCTCGACCAAATTTCGTAGATTCGTGGGACTAACCACTCGGTCCGAAGGGGGGAGTTAATTATGTTCCCAAAACGAGCTGACTGTTATGATACGGATATGATACGGATAGCTCTAGTCGCTGTAGTGTATGTTTCTGATGCATCACATGTTACGGATATGTGTAATGACAGGTCCACGTGGCGGGGTGCCGTCCACGTGGCGCCTCGTTTTGCACCGAATGGCGCTGAAACCGCCCCGCGCGGCGCCGCTCGACGCCGCACGCAAATTCGGGCTTCATCACGGACTGCATATAACTCCTGCCGAACATAAACTCGCGCGGAGCCACACGATTCATTGCTTGCGGTAGGGTCCAGAGTGCGCCCCGTGGCGCGGGGTCGAGCAGCGAGATGCTTCGCGATGTGAGCTGCAGAAGGGTCAACGGCAACGAATGGCGCTGGAAGCTGCGGTCCCGTTTCGTGGCTCGACGCCGCACGCGAATTCGAGCTTCATCACGGACTGCATATAGCGCCTCCCAAACACAAACCCACGCGGAGCCACGCGATTCAATGCCGACGACAAGGTCTACAGTGCGCCCCGTGACGCGGGGTCGAGCCGAATGATGCTTGCGAAAGATGCTCTGGTACGTTTTTCTTGGGGCTCAAAACCGACCGAATGGCGCTGAGACACACCGCGCGCGACCCCGACGGCGCCGCGCTGCGAATTCTGGCTTCATCACGGACTTCGAAAAACGTCTGTTAACAATCAGCTAGCGCGGAGCCACGCGTTACACTGCCCACCGCCGGCGTGGGAGGGCGCCCCGTCGCGCGGGGTCCAGCGCGCTTCTGACTGGCCAGGCAGATCGCGATCCTGTTGAGAACTTGAGAATCGGTTGCAAAAGGCTGCAAAACAGTGCATTTCACACGGATATCGACTATTTTTGGGAACATAATTAACTCCCCCCTTCGGACCGAGTGTAACAGGGTGCGCCCGTCTCAGACCTAACTCATTCATTCGTGTGCCTATGTAGGGTGCATGTCAGTGCCTCCTCCTCGTCGTCGTCCTGGATGCGACACCCATCATTCCGTGGGCGGGCGCGAACACGTTTTGTTCACCCGGCATCGCGACCATCGGGCCCGGGCGCCGCGGCATGTCAGTGCCTCCTCCTCATTCATCGTACACTGTGTGTAGCGTGCATGCAAGTCCGTGGGTCCACATAATGCGTTGTCCACTGTGTGCTGTGATCGCGCGTCAGTGCTTCTTTCTCCTAAATCGTCGTATGTTGTGTCCTATGTGTGTTGTGCGTGCATGTCAGTCTGATTGTGCCTCTACTTTCTCCTCATGGATGAAACACCCGTCCGTGCGTGGGCTGCGTCGTCGTGTACACCCGGCACCACCAGTGAAGGTATCACCTCCACTACCGCCGCCCGGGCGCCCCTGCATGTCAGTGCATCCTCCTTCTCCTAGATGCGACACCCGCCCGCGGGTGTGTGCGTTGTCGTTACGCCAAGCCGGCACCGCGACCCTCACACGGGCCCGGGCGCATTACCAGCGGCAGCGGAGGAGGGCGGCTGCGCTCCGTCGACCGCGACCCTCACACGGCCCTGGACGCCCCGGCGGCGGCGGCGGAGGAGGGCGGCAGCGCTGCGTCACCCGCCGGGTCCGGGAAGTTGAGCCGCTTGATGAGCGTCCACCCGCGCCGGCGGATCTCCGCGTCGTACGCCCGGGCGGCCTCCTCCTTGGTGTCGAAGTATCCTACAACGTAGGTCGTATTAGACATGGGGACGGCAACGGCTGCCATCCATTGTGCTGCCTTGTTCTTGTTGTCTTTTTTCACGCCGAAGAGCCCACTCTTGCCGGGCTTTCGACCACCGAACTTTAGCAGCCGCTGACCCGCGGCGCCCTGGGCGGCGGCAGGCGGCTCCGGTGCGAGCGTGAGGGGCAGCCCTCGCTCGTCGCAGCGCTCCCCGGCCTGTGGGTATGCCGCCAGCTCCTCCGGCTGCGGGAAGTTAAGGGCCCGCACGTGCGCCCACCCGCGCCGCCGCACCTCCGCGTCGTAAGCCCGCGCAGCGTCGTTGGTGGTGGGGGAAAGTCCGAGCTCGAGTGTCCTGTTGCCAGGCAGCCTCAGTTGCGCACGCCATTTGAGCCGCGGGGCGCCCTTCCTAAGGTGCCTTCCGGTGAGCTCTGACACGCCATGGCGCCCAGACTGTCCGACTTGCGCCCCTCCACGTTGCTGCTTCGGTGGAGGCGCGTCAGGCTCGCCGTTGCCAGCTGCCACATCGCCTCGCCCCCGCTTCGCCCGAGCCGCCCTGTCCGCAGGGGTGCTCCGGCGAGGTGCCCCCCCGCGTTCCCCGTCGTCCCCCGGGACGTGCGCCGCCCCCTCGAGCAGCACCAGACCCCCCTCCTCGCCCGGTCCCTCCTCCACCTCCCCGTCACCCCCCTCCCCGCCCGGTCCCACCTCCACCTCCCCGTCCTGCCCACCGTCCGTGTTCTCGTCGTCCGTGTCCTCGACCTTGATGTGAGAGTCCACCCGCACGGGCCCGTGCGCCAGCGCCAGCGCCAGCCGGTCTCGCTGCTGCCCCAGCGTCTCCTCCGCCTCCTCTCCTTTCACTTGGGTTACCCCAGAGCCCCCCGCCCCATCCGCAGCCGGAGCGTCGTGGTGAGGCGCAGGCGCGGGCGCGGGCGCGGCGGTGAGGGCGCCGCGCGGTCCGGGCGCTGGCACCCGCGCGGGCCCGGGCGCCAGCGCCAGCAGATCACGCCGCTGCCCCTCGGAAGTCTCCTCCTCCTCTTCCTCCTCGTCATCCACCTCCTCCTTTATGGTTACCCTAGACGCCCCAGCCCCCGCTACTTGAAGGGCGTCGTGGTTAGGCGCGGGAACGGGCGCGGGCGCGGCAGCGAGGCCGGCGGCGGGGTCGCCCTGCTGCTCGGGTACAGCGCCCCCCTCGCTCCGCCGCGGGACGTTCTTCGTGCGCGGCATTCCTGACGACCGGCGACGCGGCTGCGGCGTGTGCTCGCGCGGCAGGATGTGCCTCTTCAACGGCGGCGCCAGCAAAAACTACGATAAATGTCAAAGAGGATGTATCGTGGTGGGCACCCCCAGCCAGCAGGGCGGTGCCGGTTGACCCCAGGTTGAACTGAGGTCGACCGCACTTGCTTTCAGCGCTTAAAGCTGACATATGATGATGATTCGCTTTCAAATTTTGCTTCCACTTCATTCACTTAGACTCTGCGCAGCTACATCTGTGGTTATGCTAAATGAAGTCTTCACAATCCTCGTGAGTTAATAGAAGCAGCTCATGGCTGGCGCCTATGTCATATTCACCAGTGTGTGTGTGCCTCCTCCTCGTCCGTGATGCGGCATCCAGTCACGAGTGGATGCGTCGTCGTTATCAGTTGCATGGAACTGCGACCCTCACTCGGGCCCGAGCGCCTTGCCTTGCATGTCAGTGCCTCCTCCTAATTCATCGTATGCGGTGTGCAAGTCCGTGCGACCCTCCTCCTAACTGATTCATCGTATGCTGTGTACAGGCACGTGCGTGCATGTCGGTTCCTCCTCCTTCATTTCCTAACGTGTGCTGTGCGTACATGTCAGTGCCGTCACCTCCCGAATACTCGTCTGCGGTCTCTTGTGTGTGTTGTGCGTGCATGTCAGTCTGTGCCTCTACTTCCTCCTCCTGGATGCAACACCCGTCCGTGGGTGGGCTGTGTCGTCGTGTACACCGGCACCACCCCCGTCGCCCGGGCGCCCCCTACATGTCATTGCGTCGTCCTCATCCTGGATGCGGCACCCGCCCGCGGGTGTGTGCGTCTTCGTCGTTATGTCAACCCCGCACTGCGACCCTCACACGGGCCCGGACACCCCAGCGGCCGCGGAGGAGGGCGGCAGAGCTGCGTCGTCCGCCGGGTCCAGGAAGTTGAGCCGCTTGATGTGCGTCCACCCGCGCCGCCGCACCTCCGCGTCGTACGCCCTGCCAGCCTCCTGCTTGGTGGCGAAGTATCCTACAGTGTAATCACCTTCAGCGAAGGGCACAGACACGAGTGCCCGCCATGGTGTCATCTTGTTCTTGTCATTGTTTTTCGTCACGCCGAAGAAGCCACTCTTGCCAGGCTTTTGAGCTCTGAGCTTCGGCGGCCGCTGACCCGAGGCGCCCTGCGCGGCGAAGGCGCCCTGGGTAGCGGCAGGCGGCTCCGGTGCGAGCGACAGGGGCAGGCCTCGCTCGTCGCAGCGCTCCCCGGCCTGCGGGTATGCCGCCAGCTCCTCCAGCTGCGGGAAGTTCAGGGGCTTCACGTGCGCCCACCCGCACCGCCGCACCTCCGCGTCGTAAGCCCGGGCGGCAGCGTCCACGGTGCCAAAGGTTCCGAGCTCAAGAGCTATGTTGCCCTGCAGCTTCAGTCTCGCGCGCCATCTGAGCCACGGGGTGGCCTTCCCAATGGACTTCCTGATGAGCTCGTACACGCCGTGGCGCCCAGACGGTCCGGCTTGTGCGCCTCCAGTTTGCCGCTTTGGTAGAGGCGCGTCAGGCACGTCGTCGCCGGCTGCGGCATCGCTACGCCCCCGCTTCGCCCGAGCCGCCCTGTCCGCAGGGGTGCTTCGGCGAGGTGCCCCCCCGCGTCGCCCGTCATCCCCCGGGACGTGCGCCGCCCCCGCGAGCAGCACCAGCCCCCCCTCCCCGCCCAGTCCCTCCTCCTCCCCCTCCCCGTGGCCCTCCTGCCCGACCGTTCCCTCCTCCTCCTCCTCCTCCCCGTTCCCGTCCTCGTCCTCCCCGCTCGTGCTGTCCTCGACCTTGATGCGACAGTCCACCCGCGCGGGCCCGTGCGCCAGCGCCAGCGCCAGCCGGTCTCGCAGCTGCCCCAGTGTCTCCTCCGCCGCCTCTTCCTTCACCAGGGTTACTCCAGAGCCCCCCGCCACCCCCGCAGCAGGGGCGTCGTGGCGAGTAGGCGCGGGCGCGGGAGCGGCTGCGAGAGGGGCGCGCGGACCGGACCCCGGAACCAGCGCGGGGCCGGACGCCTCCCCGTCCCGATGCGGCCCCTCCTCCTCCTGCTCCTCTTCCTCCTCCTCCTCCTCCTCCTCCTTAGTTTTAGGGTTACCCCAGACGCCCCAGAGGCCCCAGCCCTCAGAGGAGGGGCGTCGTGGTCAGGCGCGGGCGCGGGCGCGGGCGCGGCGGCGAGGGCGGGGGCGGCGCGCTGCTGCTCGCGTGCAGCTGCCCCCTCGTTCCGCTGCGGGACGTCCTTCGTGCGCGGCATTTCGCGCACGTCCATCAGCTTGTGGCGGCTGACGGCGGCGTGCTCACGCGGTGAGGAAGGCTCTCACGCGGAGCAAAGTCGAGAATAAGAATAAGGATGGGATAAGCAGTTGGTTCGCATAATAGTGTGGTCGTTATCCGCATCCCAGATTTCCAGTGGTGCAATGCAGGTTCAAATTTCTTTACAAACGTGCCGTCTACCCATGCCGTCTAACCCACAAGTGCAGTTCCCGTCTCAGACCCAATTCATTTGCCACAGCAGGGTGCATGTCAGTGTCCCCTCGTCGTCGTCGACCTGGATGCGACACCCATCATTCTGTGGGCGGGCGCGAACTCGTTTTGTTGACCCGGCACCGCGACCATCGGGCTCGGGCGCCGCGGCATGTCAGTGCCTCCTCCTACTAAATTGTATTCTGTGTGTACCGTGCATGCAAGCTCGTGCGTCCCTCTAATGCATCGTCTACTGTGTGCTGTGCTCGCATGTCAGTGCTTCCTCCTCCTAAATCGTCGTACACTGTGTCTTATGTGTGCTGTTGTGCGTGCATGTCAGTTTGTGCCTCTTCCACTACTTCCTCTTCCTGGTTGCAACACCCGTCCGTGGGTGGGTTGCGTCGTTGTGTACACCCGGTGCCACCACCGTCGCCCGGGCGCCATTGCATTTCAGCGCCTCCTCCTCCTCTTGGATGTGACACCCGCCCGCGGGTGTGTCCGTCGTCGTTGTCATGTCAACCCGGCACCGCGACCCTCACACAGGCCCGGGCGCCTCGGCGCCGGCGGCGAAGGAGGGCGGCAGCGTTGCGTCGTCCGCCAGGTCCGGGAAGTTGAGCCGCTTGAGGTGCGTCCACCCGCGCCGCCAGACCTCCGCGTCGTACGCCCTGGCGGCCTCCTCCTTGGTGTCGAACTGTCCCACACGGTACTGCTTTGCAGCGCCGGGCACGATCATGAAAGCCTGCCACGGTGTTGCCTTGGAACACTTGTCACGTTGTTTTGACACGCCGAATAACCCACTCTTGCCAGGCTTTTGAACACTGAGCTTTGGCGGCGGCTGACCTGCGGCGCCCTGTGTGGCGGTGGCGCCCTGGGCGCCGACAGGCGGCTCCGGTGCGAGCGAAAGGGGCAGACCTCGCTCGTCGCAGCGCTCCCCGGCCTGCGCGTATGCCGCCTGCTCCTCCGGCTGCGGGAAGTTGAGTGCCCGCACGTGCGCCCATCCGCGCGGCCGCACCTCCGCGTCGTAGGCCCGGGCAGCGTCGTCCACGGTGGGGAAGAATCCGAACAGAAGGCTTGTGTGGCCAGGCAGGCTCAGTTGTACGCGCCATTTGAGCCACGGGGTGTCCTTCTTAATGTGCTCGTCATCGAGCTCGTACACGCCGTGGAGCCCAGACTTTCCGACTTGCGCCCCTGCGCGTCGCCGCTTCGGTGCAGGCGCGACAGGCACATCGTTGTCAGCTGCGATCTCGGTTCGTCCCCGCTTCGCCCGAGCCGTCCTGTCTGCAGGTGTGCTCCGGCGAGGTGCCCCCCCGCGTCCCCCGTCATCCCCCGGAACGTGCGCCGCCGGCGCTGCCGCCGCCGCTAGCAGCGCCAGCCCCCCCTCCCCGCCCAGTCTCTCCTCCCCGTCCAGTCCCTCCTCATCCTCCCGGTCTCTCCCTGCCCCGCCCGGTCCCACCTCCACCTCCGCGTCCTGTCCCCCGCTCGTGTCCTCCTCGTCCGTGTCCTCGACCTTGATCTGACAGTCCACCCGCACGGGCCCGTGCGCCAGCGCCAGCGCCAGCCGGTCTCGCTGCTGCCCCAGAGTCTCCTCGGCCTCCTCCTCTTTCACTAGAGTTACCCTCGAGGAGCCTCCCGCCCCCGCCGCAGCGTCGTGGTTATGCGCGGGCACGGGCGCGGGCGCGGCGGCACGGGCGGCGGGCGGTCCGGATGCCGGCACCCGCGCGGGCCCGGACGCCGCCCCGTATCGCCGCGGCCCATCCTCCTCCTCTAGTTTTATGGTTACCCCAGACGGCCCAGAGGCCCCAAAGAAAGCCGTCTTAGGAGGGGCGTTTGGGTGAGGCGCGGGCGCGGGCGCAGCGGCAAGAGCGCCGGAGGCGCGCTGCGGCTCGGCTACAGCGGACTCCTCGCTCCGCCGCGGGACGTTCTCCGTGCACGGCATCCCTGACGACCGGCGGCGCGGTTGCGGCGTGTGCTCGCGCGGCAGGATATGCCCCTTCAACGGCGGCGCCAGAAAAAACCACGATAAATGTGAAAGATCAGTACCCGATATCCGTGGTGGGCACCCTCAGCAGGGCGGTGCCGGTTGACCCCAGGTTCAACTCAGGTTGACCGCTCTTGGTTTCAGCGCTTGAAGCTAACATATAATGATGAATCGCTTTCAAGTTTTGTTTTCATGACAACCACTTAAAACTCCACGCAGCTAGACCTAGAGCTACCACCTGTGGTGAGGCTAAATATAGTCTGTTCAATCCTCGTGAGTTACAGCAAATGGAACTGAGGTTGAACAGAGGTTGGCCGCACTTGCTTTCAGCGCTTGATCCTAGCATATGATGATGAATCGCTTTCAAATTGTGTTTTCACTTCATTCACTTAGACTCTGCGCAGCTACATCTGTGGTTATGCTAAATGAAGTCTTCACAATCCTCGTGAGTTAATAGAAGCAGCTCATGGCTGGCGCCTATTTCATATTCACCAGTGTGTGCGTGCCTCCTCCTCGTCCGTGATGCGGCATCCATTCACGAGTGGATGCGTCGTCGTTACCAGTTACATGGCACCGCGACCCTCACTCGGGCCAGAGCGCCTTGCATGTCAGTGCCTCCTCCATATTCATCGTGTGCTGTGTGCATGTCAGTGCCACCCTCCTCCTAATCCATCGTGGGCTGTGTGTACATGCACGAGCGTGCTGTCGGTGCCTCTTCCTTGTTGATTTCCTAACGTGTGCTGTGCGTACATGTCAGTGCCGTCACCTCCAGTCTGCTATGTCTTGTGTGTGTTGTGCGTGCATGTCAGTCTGTGCCTCATCTTTCTCCTCCTGGATGCAACACCCGTCCGTGGGTGGGCTACGTCGTCGTGTACACCCGGCACCACCACCGTCGCCCAGGCGCCCCTGCATGTCAGTGCATCGTCCTCCTCCTGGATGCGACAACCGCCCACGGGTGTGTGCGTCGTCGTTACGTCAACCCGGTACCGCGACCTTCACACGGGCCCGGGCGCCTCGGCAGCGGCGGCGGAGGAGGGCGGCAGCGCTGCGTCGTCCGCCGGGTCCGAGAAGTTGAGCCGCTTGATGAGCGTCCACCCGCGCCGCCGCACCTCCGCGTCGTACGCCCGGGCGGCCTCCTCCTTGGTGGCGAAGTATCCTGCTGCGTATGTCTCATGAGTGCCGGGCACGTGCAGTAGTGCCTGCCATGGATGGTGTTGCCTTGGTAGCATGCTTGGCAACGCCGAAGAACCCACTCTTGCCAGGCTTTTGGGCGCTGAGCTTCGGCGGCCACTGACCCGAGGCGCTCTGCGCGGCGGCGACGCCCAGGGCGGCGGCAGGCGGCTCCGGCGCGAGCGTCAGGGGCAGACCTCGCTCGTCGAGGCGCTCCCCGGTCTGCGCGTATGCCTCTAGCACCTGCGGCTGCGGGAAGTTGAGGGGCTTCGCGTGCGCCCACCCGCGCCGCCGCACCTCCGCATCGTAAGCCCGGGCAGCGTCGTCCGCGCTGGGAAAGAATCCAAGCTTGAGCTTCTTGTCGCCAGGCAGGTTCAGATCTGTGCGCCAGTTGAGCCACGGGGTGTCCTTCCTAATGGCCGCTCCGGTGAGCTCATGAACGCCGTGGCGCCCAGACGGACCGACTTGTGCGCCTCCATGTTGCCGCTTCGGCGCAGGCGCGTCGCGCACGTCGTCGGCGGCGGCGATATCGCCTCGCCCCCGCTTCGCCCGAGCCGCCCTGTCCGCAGGGGTGCTTTGACGAGGTCCCCCCCCGCGTTCCCCGTCGTCCCCCGGGAAATGCGCCGCCCCCGCGAGCAGCACCAGCCCCCCCTCCTCGCCCGACCCTCACCCCCCTCCCCGCCTGGTCCCTCCTCCTCCGGCCCCTCCCCGTCCCCGCCCGTGTCATCCCCGCTCGTGCTGTCCTCGACCTTGATGTGCGCGTCCACCCGCACGGGCCCGTGCGCCAGCGCCAGCGCCAGCCGGTCTCGCTGCTGCCCCAGTGTCTCCTCCGCCTCCTCCTCCTTCACTAGGGTTCCCGCAGAGCCCCCCGTCCCCCCCGCAGCAGGGGCGTCGTGGTCAGGCCCGGGCGAGGGAACGGCATTGAGGGCGGTATGCGGACCGAACGCCGACACCTGCGCGGGCCCGGGCGCCGTCCCGTCTCGTCGCGGTCCCTCCTCCTCTTCTTCCTTCTCTAGTTGTATGGTTACCCCAGACGGCCCAGAGGCCCAGCCCCCAGAGGAGCAGGGGCGTTGGGGTGAAAAGCGCGCGCGGGTGCGACGGCAGAAGCGGCGGCGGCGCGCTGCTGCTCGGGTACAGCGCCCCCCTCGCTCCGCCGCGGGACGTTCTTCGTGCGCGGCATTCCTGACGACCGGCGACGCGGCTGCGGCGTTTGCTCGCGCGGCAGGATATGCCCCTTCAACGGCGGCGTCAGCAAAACTACGAGAGCACGGATCTGCAGTGGATCTTTGTGGCTTGTGTGCCCGGGTGCCCAGCCTGCCAGCTCCCTTGGAACAATTCTTTGGTGCGGTGCCATCACTGTAAGCGACGAGTCTTCTCGGACCCTCACCACACACCACAACGCACGCGGGCGCACCACCATTAGCCCCCTATGGCGTCGATCGCCGCCGCGCGGCCTACACCCACGGCGCGGCCACGCGGCGCCCCCCGCCGCCGTCCCCAGGCGAATCGCCCTCGCTCCTCACCCACACCACCTCGACGTCACCACCACGCCACGCCCCCTCGGCCGCGGCACCCTCAGGCTCGCCCCCGCAGCGCGCCCCAGAGGAGGCGGCCCCGCCCCCCGCGCGATCAGCGACGCGCGCGCCCCGGAGGACCTGGTCTCCCCGCCCGCGGGCACGCCCGCCCCCGCGCCCCCCACGCCCGTCCCGTTCATCGGCAACCTCCTGCAGCTCGGCCGCGTCGGCCGCCACTTCGCGGCGGGAGCTCTCACGGTTCCCTCACATATATGCCACTCGTTCCCTGTTTGAAACCCTGACTGTACGCTCAAGAGACACCCGCTACATCCGCTACACCCGCTATCCCGGTACACCCGATACACCGCTACCCTTGCTACGCCGCCACCCCTATGCCGGACAGTCCGCTCAAGGAGCATATTTAAACCCTGCCAGCCTTGTCGGTACCTCGAATATGCTGGCGTTAAGCTACCACGGGAACGGGAACGGGCAAGCGCGACGTGCTCGGCCCTGCGCCGCGGCGTACCCGAAGCTGTACGACGAGCTCGGCGCCGACACCATCCGCCTCACTACCCCGGGCATGGAGGCCGGGCCGTGCACTGAACTGAAACGGGGGCCAGGCCTGGTGCCTCCCTGTACACGTGGAATCGTCTCTCTCTCACGGGGGGCAGGGCGAAAGCCTGGAGCCTCCTTATACACGTGGAATCGTCTCTCTCTCACGGGGGGCAGGGAGAAAGCCTGGTGCCTCATTATACACGCGGAAGTGTCTCTCTCCCTTCTGATCTGTGTACATCGGGGGCCTACACTGGTTCCCGTCTCAGGTCAATTGTATACGCTCTTGGCAACATACCATCTCTTAGGTTGTTATATAGACGGGGGGAAAGGTGGAAACGCTTGTGTGTCCCTGAAACCACTCGCAGTTATCCCAACTTAATACATTGAAGATTCTCAAGGCGGCATAGCTGTCATGGTTGTGTCCCTGAAACACAACTGAATACCTCGAAGGTACCCCAGTTCAGCTCCCGCAGGACGGGAGCCAAGGCGGAAGCCTGGTGCCTCCTCATACACGCTGACGCATCTCTCTCTATCTCAAAAGCTCCCGCATGAATACGTGTGAGTGACCCTACGCAGAGGCGCTCAGCACGCGTTGTCCCGAGTGTGCGGCGGGGCCGCACCCTAGTTCCTCATGATTTTAATCCCCCGCGGACCCTGATTAGCGAAGCTTGAACAGCGCAGCTAGTTTCGCAAACCCTTCACCCCGCAAACAGTGAGGGGACGAGCGTAAGGCCCTGGTCGTAAACCCTGCACCCCGCAAACAGTGAGGGGACCCACGCGCGCAAGGCCCTGGTGCGCGGCGGTGATACTCGACGGCGGGGCTTACACTTGCTCCCATTTCCATCTAAACTTGAGCCCTTTGGTCCCGGAATCCACTGAAGATATTCCTCTAAGACGCTACGCCTCCACGGGAACTAGTCAGATGCTCATGTAAAAGAGCAGCATAGATCAATTAGACACAGGGTGTGATTACTCCGAGTGGGGACCTACAGAAATGCGTAGACGTGTTACCTCCATCAAGCACGGGGGAGAGAGAGAGAGAGAGAGACACGTCAGCGTGTTTGAGGAGGCACGGGGGCCAGGGCGAAAGCATGGTGCCTCCTGATACACGCGGACGCGTCTCTCTCTGTCTCTGTAACCGCCGTCAAGCCTTACTACTTGGTAAAAAACGATTGTTTTTTAAGAGCAGCATGGATCTGGCGCCTCGACCCTGGGCGGCGGCGCGCTGTTCCGCAAGCCCGGCACGGCCATCTTCGGAGAGGCCGCGCTCTTCCTGGGCGATGGCCTGGTGGGGGCCGCGGGTACCAGTGCAGGTAACTGTATTGATGTGGTATCATAGGGATATCAACGTGGTAGAGAGAGACGCGTCAGCGTGTATGAGGAGGCACCAGGCTTCCGCCTTGCCCCTCGTATCAGAGTGGTACAGACGTAGTATCAAATGGGTGCGATGGCTTGTTCCGCAAGCCCGGGACGGCACCGCTATCTTCAGGGAGGGCGGGCGCTTTCTGGGAGACGGCCTGGTGGGGGGCCGCGGGGACGAGTGTTGAAGCATCAAAGTGGTATGAAAGGGGTATCATGGGGCATCTAAGGGGCACCAAAGAGGCATCAAAGGGGTGTCAAAGGAGTGCCAAAGGTGTATCCAAAGGGGTATCCTTACAGCCTGGTCATCGGCCATCCATCAAACCCGGGGTTCATGTGTTCAGTGACACGAGGGCCAAGGTGGAAGCCTGGTGCCTCCTCATACACGCTGACGCGTCTCCCTCTCTCACTTCAGTGACATCATGCTGACGTGGATGACTCCGGGCCTCACAGCCCGGCGCTGATGGAGTACGTGACGCCGGCCGGCGACGCACTTCACAAGGCGGTGAAAGCGGTGGCGGCTCCTGCGTTTGGCATGGCCGGTCGATAGTCGGTCACTAGTTCCCGTTTCATCTTCTAACTAATGCATCTTTGAGGTGTCAAGTTGTGATAGCTTGAGTGGTTCCAGGGCCTTACTCTAGTTTCAGTTTCAGATCAACTTCAGCATATTTCAGGTGTCAAGCTGTGAAGGTTGAGTGGTTTCAGGGACAAGACGGCTTACGTGAGCTGAAACGGGATCGTGTGCAGGGCCCTGGCATTCGGCCCCCGCGCCATGACCCGGCTGGGCCTTAGACTCATTCACGTGTTGGCTTGACGTGAGCAACTATACGCGGTCCGACCCCATCTGCTTTCAACCCGGTCTCCGCGCCTCTGGAGGCGCTGAAGGCCCTCATATGATTGGTTGAGAGAATGATGTACTGAGATTTGATTGGCTGGATTTTCTTGCACATGTCGTGCCAATTCTGTTCGTAAACGTGTATGGTCCCTGATTGGTCAATGGACAGTCCATGATTTCCCCGCGTCCCTGATTGGTCGAGGGGCTGGATTCGGGGAGTTCGGGGGGTAGTCTAACCGAATACTGGGTTTCAAGTCGTTCCCGTGTTGGGTTGACGTGAGCACCTTTGAGTGATTAAGTGCGTTAACTTCAGTGGTTTCAGAACGGGGGGCAGGGCGAAAGCCTGGTGCCTCCTCATGCACGCGGAAGCGTCTCCCTCTCTCTCTGAGTGATTGTTGGGACAATACGGCAGAAATTAAGCTGGATGGGAAACTAGTGTAAGGCTCTGTGAGGTGGCTGGCACGCGAGTTTGTGCGCGGTTCCGACGGCGGGGCCTTACACTAAACTTCATAAACGGGGCCAAGGCGGAAGCCTGGTGCCTCCTCATACACGCTGGCGCGTCTCTCTCTCTCTCGCTTTCTCCCTCTCTCTCTCTCTCTCTCTCTCTCTCTCTCTCTCTCTCTCTCTCTCTCTCTCTCTTTCTGTCTCTCTCGCTCTCGCTTTCTAACAATTATACGACTCTCATGGTACCAAACGGCTAAAGTTGAGCTAACTCGGGAACTAGTGCAGGGCACGGTCCGGCGGTGCGGTGGCGCTGATGCACCAGCTGTGCGCGGCGGGCGACGGGCGGCGGGGCGAGGCGGAGGTGGAGCCTGGCGGATATTGTCCACCACGTCATACAACGCGCTGTGAACGCTCACTTGTTGAGTTAAACGGCATCCTATGACGTGGCGAGCAAGATCTGCCAGGCCCTAAGCGGAGGTGGAGCTCCTGCAAGTGGCGTCCGCGGCAGGGCCGCCCAATATTTTCCTCTTTATCTTACCTTGAGCCGTTTTGTCCCTTAACCCTTCACCTGAAACCCTCACACACGGGACGGGGCTTATTGAGAATGACGTCTTGACGGACAGAGGACGTTCGCGAGGGTGTGGGTAAATGCTCATACATACGCTCAGACTCAATTCGTGATCGCCGACCGACCGCCGGCCATCGTATGGGCATTACCCTCAGCGTCGCAACCGTCCATTTGGCGGTTCATCACCATCTGGCTGTCCGTCGAGACGATATTCTCAATAACCCCCGTGTCATAGCTGCTGAAGTGCCAGCTGAAACCGGAACGATTTGCAAGGCCCTGGTGGGCGGCCACGCTCGATACCATCGGGCACGTCGCCTTCGCTACCACGCTCGGTGGGGCGGGAGCAGCTTGACAGTATCAACACCCGCGTTGAAACCGCCTACGAGTATGGGTTCAGCGCTTGAAACTATTACAGATGCGCTGCTTCTTTCAGCTGTTGCTTTCAATTTCAACTTGCGCCGCTACAGCTCGGGCAGACCGCGCGCCTGATGGTCAGGCGGTGCAGGTTGACCCTATCAAACCCACGTTGAAAGCGCCTGGAACTGAGCGCTTGAAACTAAAATATGATAAACTGCTTTCAATTTTGCTTCAATTTTACTTTCAAGTTCAACGTGCGCCGCTACATGATGGCGACGACGACGAGGACCTACTCCGATTGGCTGACGCCGCCGGTGGAGGAGGACTGGCTCGACTCTGATTGGATGACGCCGCCGCTGAAGGAGGACGTGGCGCGGATGCTGGCCGACATCAGCGCCAGCTTCCCCGCCCTGTTCCTGGGCGCCCGCTTGCCCCCCCTGCTGTACCAGGCAGGGGCAGGGAATTATTGAGAACAAGCAATCGGCCGACGTAGGTTGTGTTCTGACGAACCGAGTCCGCGCGTCTGTATGAGCATTCACCCAGAAGGTAAATCATGCGGACACGTCCGATCTCGGTTCGAGTGCTTGTTCTCAATGACCCTCTCGCCGGGCGCTGCCGCAGCGCGCCGCATTCCTCTCAGCGCTGGTAGGGCCTGGCAGAAATTGCCCAAAGTGTCCTTCATCGCAGTTGACAACCCTCGTTTCTCGAGTGAAATTCCACCCTGTGATGTTTTGCGCATTTTCTGATGACCCTACGCGCTGGAAGGGTTCGACGGGGTGATCGCGCGCGTGGTGCAGGAGCGGCGCGCTGCGGGTCTGAACCCCGCGCAGGACGTGGACTTTCTGGGACTGACGCTGGCGGCGCAAGCCGAGCTGGGGCTGACGGACCGCCAGATGAGGGTAGGGCATAACAGATATTGCCCGCCACGTCATCCACCGCATCATGAAGCCTCGTTTCTTGTCATGAGTTAAATGCCGATCTATGACGTGGCGAGCAATGTCTGCCGGGCCCTGGCTGCGGGACCAGGTGGCGACGATGTTCGTGGCGGGCAGCGACACCACGGCGGTGTCGGTGTCGTGGACGCTGCACCACCTGGCGAGCAACCCGGTAGGGCCCAGTAAACATTCACCACATCTTAAACCCAGTCTCCGGCCCCCCTGGGGGCCTGAAGGCCCTCATGTGATTGGTCGAGAGAGTGGTTTGCTTAGATGTGATTGGCTGGATCTTCTTGACCAAATCTGACCAAATCTGGCCAAATCTGAAATGAAACGGCTATCGTCCCTGATTAGTCAATGAAAAGACCATCATGAGCTCAAGGTCCATAACTGGTCGAGAGGCTGAATTCGGGGGGGTCAGAGGGTGGTCATAGCGGAGACTGGGTTTAAACCCTCGTTTGTTGACTTAAATGGCATGCTATGACGAGGTGGGCGCTGTTTCCCCGGCCCTACCGCCTGGAGTGGCAGCGGCGGTGTCGGGACGAGGTGCTGGGCGCTCTGGCGGGCGCAGACTGGCGCACCGCCGCGTCGTCTCCCAACGCGCTCCGCCGCACGCCGCTCCTGCGCGCGTGCGTGGACGAGACCATGCGCCTGCACCCGCCCGTGACCCGCCTGCCCGCCCGCGTGGTAGGGCAGTGCAGGTTGGCCCCAGCTTGACCCCGGGTTGACCGCGCTTGGTTTCAGCGCTTGAAGCTAAAATGTGATAAATTCTTTCAAACTGTGCTTTCAATTTCAACTTGCGCCGCTACAAAGAGGCCCTCCGCGACCTGGCAGGGGGGTGATTGAGAACAAGCACTCGGACCGAGATCGGACGTGCCCGCATGACTAACCTTCCAGCTGAATGCTCATACAGACGTACTGTGATTGTTCTTGAGTTAATTGTTACGTTTGCCGATACATTCCCAAACCAGTCCAAAACGTCCGGCCAGATTCAGAATCAGGGTGTTCAATCAGCGTGTACCGGTACAAATCATCGCAAATATCTGCGCTTCGATCTTTGCCGGTCTATGACTCAAAAAACGTTTCTGCTCCCGTGAATTCTGATTCACCCCAGAAACAAAATGATTTGGGCTTTGGGTGATTGATGGTCTATAACTCAAGAAATGCTGCAGGGGTCAGCTGCCTCGACGCGAACTTTGCTACTTTCCGCGCCGATACCGCGAATGGGGTTCCCCGGACTGAACAGGCTTATCCTTGGGTCCTTTCGTCCGTCGGGGCGCTTCTAATCGGGCGATTTGACTATCAGGTGCGACGGCCACACCCAAAAGTAGGTGGAAAACATCAGATTTAGGCGGGAATCGCACGATTGACACCATGACGGGCGCCGGGTGCGCCGCCAAGGCACCGGACGGGAATTCTGAAAGCGCCCCGACGGATAGTAAGGTGTTGGCAAGTACCTCATCGGT
>Ga0307489_10000151_pt1 | contig 37051 bp, 37 predicted proteins | sample SB12metaG_FD_202247 | JGI IMG/M metagenome (GOLD analysis project Ga0307489, IMG submission 202247) | Sea-ice brine microbial communities from Beaufort Sea near Barrow, Alaska, United States - SB 1.2 | ecosystem: Environmental > Aquatic > Marine > Coastal | place: USA: Alaska | collected... | reverse complement strand
TGATGCACTATGATAGTTGTTCTCAACAACTACCTGACAAACAGCAGGTGTAAGCCCCAAATGGATATGCTTACGATTGATTTCGAAACTTATTATGCAAAAGACTTTGGCCTTAGGAAGTTCACTACTGAGGAGTACATCCGTGACAAGCGCTTTGAGGTTATAGGCGTAGCGGTGAAGAAGAACAACGAGGAGACTAAGTTCGTCACAGGAACAAAGAAGAAAGTAAAAGCCTTTTTGGATTCCTTCGACTGGAGTAACTCCGCTGCTATTGCGCACAACGCAAGGTTTGATCTCTCTATAATGAATTGGCACTTCGGTATAGTCCCGAAGAAGATAGCCGATACACTTTGCATGGCACGCGCCATCCACACTATAGAAGTTGGTGGTAGCCTTTCGGCTTTGGTGCAGCATTACGAACTGGGATTGAAAGGCACTGAGGTGCTAGATGCCCTAGGCAAGCGGCGGTTGGACTTCAGCCCAGAAGAGATGGAAGCCTACGGTGGGTATTGTATTAATGACGTAGAGCTTACATACGCTTTGTTCGGTGTACTGGCCCCTAAGATTTCTAAGCTAGAGCTAAACCTAATAGACCTCACTCTAAGGATGTTTACTGAGCCAGTACTTGAGGTAGACCGAGAGCTGTTGATCACGCACCTTAATAAGATTAGGGATACCAAAGAGAAGCTGCTGTCTAAGGCTAAGGTAGATCGCGCAGAGATAATGAGTAACCCTAAGTTTGCTGCGCTTCTTAGACAGTGCGGTGTAGAACCTCCCACTAAGATAAGTTTGCGCACAGGCAAGGAGGCATTTGCATTTGCTAAGACAGACGAAGGGCTTAAGGAATTACAAAGCCACGCTAACCCGTTAGTTCAAATCCTTGTAGCCACACGGCTAGGGGTAAAGTCTACGATAGACGAGACTCGCACAGAGCGGCTTATTGCAATAGGTGGAAGGGGCAAACTCCCTATACCACTGAAGTACTACGCAGCACACACAGGGCGGTGGGGTGGCGACGATAAGGTCAACATGCAGAACTTACCACGAGGCTCGATACTCAAGAAGGCGATATGTGCTCCAGACGGGTATAAGTTTATTGACTGCGACTTATCGCAGATTGAAGCACGCACGTTAGCATGGTTAGCTGAGGAAGAGTCCTTAGTAGAGGCATTCGACCGAGGGGACGACGTATACAAGATCATGGCTTCTGCAATATACAACAAAGCGCCGGAAGACATAGACAAGGAGGAAAGGTTCGTAGGTAAAACTACAATCTTAGGTGCAGGTTACGGCATGGGTGCGGTTAAGTTTAAGGATCAGTTAAAGACCTTTGGCGTAGAGCTAGAGCAAGATGAGTGTGACCGGATCATCAGGGTGTATCGGGAGACGTACTCCAGTATCCCTAAGCTATGGAAGCAGGCAGGCAGTGCGCTTCAAGGCATAATGGTAGGGCAAAGCCAAGCGATTGGTAAGGAAGGAGTTGTGGTTGTAGATACCGACAACGGGATCGAGCTTCCTAATGGCTTGTACGTTAAGTACCCCAACCTAAGGAAAGAAAGAAACGAAGAAGACGGGCGAGTAGAGGTTGTGTACGACACTAAACGAGGCCGCGCTATTATACCTAACCGTATTTACGGCGGTAAAGTTATAGAGAACGTCTGCCAAGCATTAGCTCGCATAGTCATTGGCGAGCAGCTATTACGTGTAGCGAAACGCTATAAAGTTGTAATGACTGTGCATGATGCTATAGGGTGTATAGCCCCCATAGCCGAAGTAGAAGAAGCTATGGCTTACGTAGAGGACTCAATGAAGGTGCGCCCCGAGTGGGCGTTGGACTTACCCTTAGATTGCGAAGGTGGATACGCTAACTCTTATGGTGAGTGTTAATTACGGGGGTTCTTTGCTTACCCCGAATACCCCAGCGGGCGGTGGGTAGCTTGCAAAAAACACCCGCAATGCAGAAGGAAAACAAGAGGTATTTACATAACTGTAAATGTCTATCCAGTTTCTTGTCTGCGTCGGGGAAGCTACGTGACAGCTAGTCGTGCGTAAGGTGCGTAAGAATTCTGAATAGGTGGAGTATCGAAGTACCTTAAGCGCGCATCAAAATTGGAGAGGGGCATGAAAGTAATTGAGCGAGAGTATCAGCCGGTTAGCGTGACTCAACATAGGCCTTGTTGGTTTCTTTATTTGGAATGTGGACATGTTAAAAATGTTAACGCAAACGCACCTAACTATGCCCGAGCGGAGGTAGTCCGGAACGTTAAGTGTCCCGTATGCCAAAGCCCTATGAAAAAAAAGTGTTCGTCGCCTAAAGAACTACAAAATTTTGCTGAGTTTATAATTAAACACGATCTATAAGGAGAATAACAATGAGTAGAGATAGAGTAACGGTAGAGCTAGAAGAGTACCTAAACACACAAGAAGAAGATTACGTAGACCCTGCGGAGCGTAGGCAAGAGATGGCTGAACGTGCAGCAGACGAAGCTATGTCTACGTGGGATGTTGAATGAAAGTAGTAATTGAGCTTAGCGAAGAAGACGGCGAAGAAGTGATAGAGCTAGGCCAACAACTGTTGGATGTTGTTGCTCGGCTAGAAAAGTTAGAGACGCGCCTTGAGGCTTTGCTAGATGAAACATAGCACCCAAGTTATCCACGGCGTAGAGAACGCTATTGCGCTAGCAGATAAGCTAGAAGCTGAAACGGGTACAAGTTACGAGGTGGTAAACTTTAGGATGCTGCTTGAAGGCCACCAGTTATTACAAGACGTGGGCGAAGAAGAAGTTATTAAATACTTAAATCAGGGGAAACATAAAGGCGAAGACTGCTTAGTGATGGACGGCCCATGTTTTTGGATGCTGAACATGCTAATAATGCAGGCTTTTAAATCAAGGGAGGCACTGCACTAATGAGCTTACCCCACGCTACAGGTGATCTGAGTACTAACGTATGCCCTAAGTGCAAAGAAACTTCTGAGCAAGTGCTTAACATGCAGACACAGAAGCGAGTGGGGTGGTACTGCTTAAAGTGTTATTACTTTGAAGAAGCTATCCTTAGAGAAACAGTTATACCTAAAGTTACAAAACAGCCAACAATTAAAGCGGGAGGTGGGGAATGATACTAATAGCAATAGCAATATACGGAGCTTTCTTGGTAGTGGGGTGGTTGGTATGACTGAACTAAGCGCATCAACAAAGTATTGGAAAGATAAGTACAGGGGTGCAGTGTCGGCACTGGTTGTGGTTGGGGTGATAGCCTTAGCTTTGGTGGTAGCGTTGGGTGTACTGTTTGCACAAAACCCGCCTGCCGTAGTCTTAGAAAAACCGGCGTTCGACTTTAACGGACAGAAGTGTTCAACGCTACGGCAAGAACCTGAGTTTAGCTATCGAGTAGACCGACAGACTGTGACACTTACTATCGAGTGTTCGCCAGAAATTATGCTGCACTACTTTGAAGCTACGCCGGAGAAAACACAATGACCCTACTACTAGTATCCCTAGCTTGCATAGCCGCCGTAACCATAGTCATAGTGATGACTTCATGAACACGAGAGAATTCTACACAGGCACTAACTAATGGTGAAAAACGAGAAAGAATTACAGCGCGAGAAGGTAGCACAAGACATCCGAAATTATTTAGCTAGGGGTGGCGTAATAAGAACCTATGCTTACGGCGAGAGTGTCGTTGAAGTTAGAAAAGATAACGCTGTTTGGGAAAAGAAACTGAGAGTATTACCTGATAAACGGAAAACAAAATGACAGCTTGGTCTTATAGCAGCTTAAGTACATTTAAACAGTGCCCCAAGAAGTACTACCACTTGCGGGTAGCTAAGGACGTTAAAGATACGGGTAGCTTCGCTATGCGCTATGGCAACGAGGTGCATAAAGCCGCTGAGTTGTACATAAAAGACGGGGAAGACATCCCTAAGAAGTTTGACTTTATAACTGATACGCTCAACGCCCTGAAGAAAATCCCGGGAGAAAAACATTGCGAGCTAAGGTTCGGTGTCTCTTACGACGGAGAGGAGTATACCCCATGCACTTTCTTCGACCGAAAGAAGGAAGTATGGTGGCGAGGAATTGCTGACCTAGTTATCGTACACGAAGACAGAGCTTTTCTGGTGGACTATAAGACAGGTAAGAATGCAAAGTATGCGGATACTGCACAGCTTGATGCACTTGCTGCTGCTACGTTCTTACACTTCCCCGAAGTTAACACTATTAAGTCTGCTCTGGCGTATGTAGTGAGCAACGAGTTCATACGCAAAGAGCATCACAGAGAGCTTATCAAGTCGTACTTTGCTACCTTCCAGCCTGATCTTGACCGCTTAGCAGGTGCGGAAGAGTCTGACGTTTGGAATGCAGTTAGTGGCCCGCTGTGTGCGTATTGCCCCGTAAAAAAATGCCCCCACAATAGGAAGTAGCTATGCGTAATGTACGTGACCCCAATACTATAAACCTTTTCATGGAGTACGATAGGCGTGACGCTCCGAGGTGTAACGTAGATTGGTGGTCAAAAGGGCACGGAGATGATCCCAAGATTTGTCGTGCTTGGTTTGCGGACATGCGTACCTTTCTAAGTGAACCGCTAATCCATACTTTAAAAAGCCCCGGCTCTCCTCAATACTCTATGGTCCATTTAGCTTTGCTAAAAGATTTATACCGAGCGATGTTTAACGCAGAGCCGACAAAAGGATTTACCCACAAACTTATAGGCAGCCACAAGCCTATTGAATACTGGCAGTGGGATATTTTTGAGCAGGTACAGTGGAGGGTTGCCAACGGTGTACACCCCAACGAAGTAATTGGCGAGATGAAAAGATTTCATTGGCGGTGTATTGATCGTGAAGATGTAGTACACCCGAACTGGAACAACAACTTAGAGATACGGAGGGAATGGCAAACCTTACGGATGCAAGTTTTGGAAGCCTATAAAGCAACGTGTGCGGCTTGCGGCAGGAGCTACAAAGAACATGGAGTATCGGTGCATGTAGACCACATAGTGCCTAAGTCGCACGAGCCTAAATTAGCACTGAGTTTTGGCAACCTTCAAGTACTTTGCGAAGAGTGCAACATGGGCAAGAGCAATAAGTTCCGTACTGATTGGCGACCTACCGTATTTAATGGAAGAGAAATACACGAATACTTAAAATATTAGGAGATAAACAATGAGAAAGCCAAGAGATTACAAGGCCGAGTACGCTAAGTACCAAGGTACACCAGAGCAAAAGAAGAATCGTGCGACACGCAATGCTGCGCGTAATACCCTAATGGCTAGCGGTGCAGTGGCTAAGGGAGATGGTAAGCACGTCAACCACAAGACTCCTATCTCTAAGGGAGGGGGTAACGCACCTAGTAACTTATCGGTTAAGACTGAGGCGAACAACTCTTCTTTCCCCCGGACTAGTAGTGGTGCAATGAAAGCTAAGAAAGGTGGCGTTGTAAAGGCGCGTAAAAAATAATGCGAGTAATAGACAACAAAGCTTTAGTACTTAAAACAAAACGCCCGCATCTAGTGACCGAGCCAATAGCGAAGCACAAAACTGTGATCATTAAAGAGGAACAGGGGGTATACGAGGTTGCCATTAAGTGGGACTTAGAGACAGCTCAAGTTCTTGCGGGCCTGAAGATTAAAGAAGTGCCCTCTCCTATCGAGCGAGACTACAAATGGACAGGCAAGTTAGAGCCGTTTGACCACCAGAAGGATACCTCTGGATTCCTAACACTCCACAAGAAAGCCTTTTGCTTTAACGAACAAGGCACAGGTAAGACAGCCAGTGTTATATGGGCTACCGACTACCTAATGAAGATAGGCAGGATCAAGCGAGTGCTAGTCATTTGCCCCCTATCCATTATGAAGTCCGCATGGCAGCAGGACTTATTTAAGTTCGCCATGCACCGGAGTTGTTCAGTGGCTCATGGCTCTGCGGATATTAGGCGCAAAGTCCTAGCGGAAGATTGCGAGTTCGTCATCATAAACTTTGATGGTGTTGCAGTAATCAAAGAAGAAATACAGAACGCTAAGTTCGACATGGTTGTTATTGATGAAGCCAACGCTTACAAGAATGCGCAGACTGACCGATGGAAAACGCTAAGAGACTTAGTTGCTGACACCGAATGGCTATGGATGTTAACTGGTACACCCGCAGCACAGTCTCCTGTGGATGCGTTTGGGCTTGCGAAGTTAATAAATCCAGACGGCGTGCCTAAGTACTTCGGAGCGTTCCGAGACAAGGTTATGTACAAGGCTACTCAATACGTATGGCGACCCAAGCCCGATGCAGACAAGACGGTGCATGAAGCCCTCCAACCGGCTATTCGGTTCGAGCGAGCGCAGTGCCTTGACCTTCCACCACTTACCTTTGTGGAACGGGATGCCCCGCTAACAAAGCAGCAAGAGAAATACTATAACCTCCTTAAGCAACAGATGACTATGGAAGCTGGGGGCGAACAGGTAACCTCAGTAAATGCAGCTACAAACCTAAACAAGCTGTTGCAAATATCTGGAGGGGCGGTATACACAGACGAGAGGCAAGTTCTTGAGTTCGATGTGAGCAACCGTCTGAAGATTATCCTTGAGGTAATAGAGGAGTCAAGCCACAAGGTGTTAGTGTTCGTGCCTTTCACGCATACCATTAATTTACTTAATGATTTCCTCACTAAGAAAAAGATAAGCTGTGAGATTATATCCGGCAAAGTATCGGTTAATAAGAGAACAGAGATAATAAAAGAGTTCCAAGAAAAGGAAACGCCGCAAGTGCTTATCATCCAACCACAAGCTGCTTCGCATGGGCTTACTCTAACCGCTGCCAACACAATAATTTGGTACGCTCCCGTTACTAGCGTAGAAACTTACCTGCAAGCTAACGCTCGCATCAATCGTCCGGGCCAGCATAACCCCATGACCATCGTACACATACAGGGAAGCGAGGTTGAGGCTAAGCTGTATGGGATGCTTCAGAACAACATAACCAACCACAGTAAAATAATTGATCTCTACCGCAACGAATTAAACCTAAACTCTTGACATTGTAAAGTACAGGCCTATACTACTCTCCCGACTAAGAAAAAGGAGTAGGTATGTCTGACTTAACAGTTGACAAATTAGTCGCTATCTACATCAAGATACGCGGCGCGATTAAAGAAAAAGACGACGAAATAAAGCTATTCAAAGAGCAGCAAGAGTTCGTCGCTGAAAAGCTACTGGCCCTTTGTAGTGAGCAAAACTTAGACAGCATGAAAACTACCGAGGGTACTATTACTCGGAGGGTTTCCTCCAACTACTGGACAAGTGATTGGGAAGCTATGTACAAGTTCATTGAGGCTAACGATGCTTATCATTTACTGGAGAAGCGAATTCATAATACCAATATGAAAGAGTTCCTTACAGAAAATCCAGACGAATGCCCTCAAGGGTTGCAGTCAAACAAGAAGTACATAATATCCGTAAGAAAACCAACTACTAAATAGGAGTACAAGATGTCTAAGGACGTATCAATTTTTACTAGCGACACTGCGTTAGCCCCTTCTGGAAAGCGAGTAACGGCACTTAGCCAGACACTCGCTACCTCAAGGAATAGCACCACTCGGCGTATACAAGCCAATATCAACGGCACTTTTAAGAAGTCAGTTAACGGTGATCAAATCGGTGAGATTATACGAGGCGAGTTCAACGCCGTTATCGTAAACATGCTGGCGAACGTCTCACGTATATACTACAAGGACAAGTTCGACCCAAGCAAAGAAGCTACCCTCCCTAACTGCTGGTCTAACCAAGGTGATAAGCCAGAGGCGGCTGCATCTGATCCGCAGAGCACCACTTGCTCAGAATGCGCTATGAACATAAAAGGCTCTGGGGACACAGGCGGGCGTGCTTGTCGCTTCCAACGTCGGGTATCACTCATGTTAGAAGGTGACGATAGTGGGACGATCTACCAGTTCAACATACCTGCTAAGTCTTTGTTTGGTAAGGGCGTTGGTAACCTGCATCCATTTGAGAGCTATGTAAATTTCTTGGTAAATAACTCTCTGTCTCCCGACAGCGTAGTTACCACTATTGCTTTTAACCCTAATGCCGAAACTATGGAGCTAGTGTTCTCTCCAGTCCGTGAAGTAACAGACGCTGAGTTTGACTTAGTGTTAAAAGCACAGGAGAACCCTGAGTCTAAGATGTATACACAACTTACGGTTGGGCAAGTAGACAAGGTAGAAAAGAAACCCGCTATCCAAGCTCCAGTTGCTGAGGCAAAACCTGTAGTAGAGGAGGTTGTTGAGGAACCTATAGAAGAGGTTGTTGCCGAAGTTGTTGAGGAGCCAAAGAAGCGCAGCACTAAGAAGGACGAGCCGGAAGTTGTTGGTGCTGAGATGGCCTCAATCATCGAGAACTGGGGGAGTGACCTTGACTAATGAGTTATGGATATAGTTTAAGACTAATTCAGATAAACAAAAAAACAAGCGCTCGCTCGTTGGGGGTTAAGCTCGGTCGCATTTGCATCAAGTTAGGTGTACCTGTGGCCGAGGTAGCTTCCGATTTAAATGTTAGCAGGCAAACCGTTTACAACTGGTTTACAGGAGTAAATCAACCTAGTAAACAAACTGCTGAGGAAATCGGCGAACTTATAGCGCTCTACCAGAGTGATTACCAAAGATGAGAATCCTATGACTGACTTTGACCTCCTAGACTACGTACAACCTGCACAGGGTTTATACGTCGTAGTTGGAATTAAAGGCAAGGATGATGTCTCACAAAAAGTTGTAGCTACTAGAGAGGAAGTTGACAGTTGGACTAAGAAATTTGTTGAAGAACAACGCAACGTCTTTTTTGCGGTAGCAAAGTTCCAGTCTATTGATGGAGGAAGAAAAAAGGACAACGTAGATAAGCTTAAGGCCTTCTGGTTAGACATCGACTGCGGTGAGACTAAAGCGGTAGTCAACGAGAAGACTGGGCGACCTGAAGGTTACGTTAACCAGACGGAAGCGATGCTTGCTCTGAAGAAGTTCTGTGGAGTTGTGGGGTTACCTAGACCTACCATAGTGAATTCAGGGCGCGGACTGCACGTATACTGGGTGCTTGAGGAAGAGATAGCTCGTGGCGAATGGGAAGCGGTAGCCACTAGGTTACGGCAGGTTTGCCTTAAGCAAGACTTTCATGTTGACCCAAGTGTATTCGAAGTTTCTCGTATCCTAAGAATCCCTGATACCTATAACTTTAAAGATAATCCCCCTGCCAAAGTACAGGTGGCCCACGTAGGCGACCGTATACCCCTTGATGACCTCAAGGAACTCCTTGGAGTAGAGGAGATAAGCCAGCTTGAAGCTACCGTAATACGGCCTAAGCGCGAGCTAACAGCAATGGGTAAAGCCCTCGCAGCTAACACAGAGTCCTCATTTACTAAGATAATGATGCGGGCTAAGAGCAACACTAGTTGTGCGCAATTACTCTCCTGCTACACAGACCGAGAAACATTAGCTGAGCCGCGTTGGTTTGACGCACTCTCTGTTGCTAAGTTTTGCTCGGATAAGAAGGAAGCAATACACCGCCTATCTTCAGGCCATCCAGACTACGACCCCTCCGCAGTGGAGAGGAAGATCGAGCACATTCTAGGGCCACATAGTTGCGAAGTTTTTGAGCGTAACAACCCCGGAGGATGCGAAGGTTGCCCACACAAAGGCAAGATTACTGGCCCTATTTCTTTGGGTAAGCAGCTAATCGAGGCCACAGACGAAGACAAAGCAGCAGGTGTAACGCCTGAAGCTGAGGTAGGCGCAGCGGAGGAAGACGCGGGAGAGAAGTACTACGAGACAGACATTCCCGACCCCGATGATCCTAGCAAAACGATCAGGATACCTGAGTATCCGTTCCCTTTTAAGCGAGGACAGAACGGTGGTATATACCTAGACCTAGACGACGACGAACCTAAGCTCGTGTACGAACATGACTTTTACGTTTGGAAGCGTATGAATGACCCAGACCCAGACAAAGGGGACGTTGCGGTGCTTAGACTGCACTCTGCGCAAGATGGGATTAGGACTTTTACAGTCTCTAACGCGAAGATAACTGACGCTAGGGAGCTTCGTAGGGAGATTTCTAGGCACGGTGTCCTTGCACCAGAGCAACAGTTCAAGCTTATTTTAAGTTTCATTATTAGCTCTGTTATAGGGCTTCAACGTAGAAGGAAGGCAGAAATTATGAGGAGCCAATTTGGTTGGGCGGAAAACGACAGTAAGTTTATTGTCGGTACTAGAGAGATAGCAAAGGATGGGGTTTACCACTCACCTGCATCCAGTACTACGGAGAGCATGGCGGGTTACTTCGAGCCACAAGGTACGCTTGAGAAGTGGCGTGAGGTCTTTGAGCTTTACAATAGACCCGGATTAGAAATACAAGCGTTCGCAGCGCTGAGTGGCTTTGGTGCCCCCCTGTTAAAGTTTACTGGGCAGAAAGGTGCGATTATAAACCTTATCCATCCCCTTGCTGGGCAAGGTAAGACGACAGTCCTACGCATGGCAAACAGTGTATGTGGGCATCCAGAGATGTTGCTTGGTACGCCTGAGGACACTAAGGTTAGTAAAGTGATTAAGCTAGGCTTGCTTAACAACATCGTTAACACCGTTGACGAGATGACTAACATGAAACCAGAGCCTTTCTCGGACTATGTATACGCTTGCTCACAAGGGCGCGGTAAGGACAAAGCAGAGGCTAGTGCGAACAAGCTCCGAGTTAACAACATTACTTGGCGGGATATTACTCTGACTTGTGCTAATGCTTCTTTCTACCAGAAGCTAGCTACCATAAAGAATGCAGCCGATGGTGAGATGATGAGACTCTTAGAGTTTCGTATTGAATATCCGGGAAGTGAAATTATTTCTACAGCAGAGGGTAAGCAAATGTTTGACCATCAACTAAATGAAAATTATGGGCACGCTATTGAACCCTACATGAAGTACTTAACTGGCAACTTAGAAGAGGCTAAAACTCTAGTTAAGGACATACAGGCACGTATAGACAAAGACTTAAATCTAACGCAGCGGGAGAGAAACTGGTCAGCCATAGTTGCAGCCAACTTAGCCGGTGGTATCATCGCACGCAGGTTGGACATCGTGACTCTGGATATGGCACGCATATATAAGGTAGTTACCCCCATACTACTAGAGATGCGTGAGGACACTAAGCCTCCAGTTAGCGAAGCCAGCTCAGTAATCGGAGAGTTTGTAAACACCCATCCACATAACATGCTAGTCGTTGAGGACGGTGTAGATAAGCGTACCCAGAAGCCTAAGTTTCCTTTAGTAGAACCTAAAGGCGCGTTGCTTTACCGCTACGAGCCAGACACTCAAAAGCTGTTTGTACCGGTTAAAAACTTTAGGAAGCACTGTGGAGAAACGCAGATAGACTATAAGGACGTACTGAAGGAGCTTGGTGCTAAGGGTTTGTACCTAGAGACAATAAACAAGCGCTTGTCGAAGGGCATGAGCATTAGTTCTCCCGGAGTACGTTGCTTAGTATTTGACTCCTCCCATGCAGACTTTATAGATATGGGCAAACTAATACCTGAAGAAGCTAAAGATGCAAGTGGAGAAGATAGTTTACGAGATTAACTGGGTTAAGTTTAAGGTGGGGTGTTCGTTCTTTGTGCCCTGCCTTGATCCCAGAAAGTCCCGTAAGAAGATTGTGGATGTTACCAAGCGCCTCGGCTATAAGGTGGCTACTAAGGTAGTCATTACCGACGGGGTGCGAGGCATCCGCATATGGAGAATTATTTAGCGGTTACGGAAGTCTTCTCTTAGTGGAAAGACGTACTTCTCTAGTTCCTTGGTTACGTTCAACCCTTGGCTTGAATTTCCTCGACGTTCAGCCCTTCCTTTTAAAGAAGCACGCTGAGTGCTAGCCTTAATGAGCATCCAAGGATTACGGTAGTTAAACTTAACTATTTCGTCTTGTACTTCTTGTATCCCGTCATAAGCATTAGGGTCGTTTACGTCACTTTTTTGGTACTCAAGAACTGCCTTATCTAAATCGTTTAGCAAGTCCCCGCGTTCCGTTTGCATATCGGTAACCATGTTCTTTGCTTGAAAGTTAAACTCTTGGTCCGTAGCGACTTCTGTATCGGACAAGCCCAGAGCTTGACCAAATAGTTTAAAGGTTGTGTAGTACTCAGCATCAGCAACTACATTTCCTTGCCTAGTAACGAGTCCTTCCTCGTACAAGCGTATCGTCTTAGCAATGTTTCTAAACATAGCGGGCAAAGCGTTTTCGGCAGCTCTCCCATAGTCCCCGTCTTTAAAATCGTCCAATGCTCGGCTTGCGCTTCTAGCTATGCTGCCAAAGGGGCCAAGGGTTGTATTATAAGTGAAGTTTACTAGGGCATCCTCAGAGTTATCCTTATTCCCATCATCGCGGAACCACATCCCATCTAAGCTAGTCGAAGCACCAATGTTAAGCCCAGTAAGTGCAGATATTGGTCCCATCTCTACGGATAAAGCTAATGCGGCAGCTTGCTCTGGAGAAAGCCCTAAGAAGTCAGCAAGACTACTGCCTTCACCGAAGTACCGAGGTATAAAAGATTGTCGGAACCAAATGTCCATGTTCCGCATACCCATTGGATTACCCGCCGCGTCTATGTCGTATAAGAAGTCAGCGTCCTCATCGTCTTCATCTGGACGGTTTGCCTCTCTAATCCCTTCCATCAAGCCCATCATGGCTGTGTACAGGGGCAGCCCAGTAGCGCCTGCAAACAAGAACGTCATCCCCATAGTGCCGAAGAACTGAGTCGCCGCTGCCGCCTTACCCTCTTTGTTCACAAAGGGCAGCATTTTAAAGAAGTTCCTTACAAGGTAAGAAGTCATTTGCATAGGGAAGGTCATAAACTGAGTAGCCATTTTCATCGGAGCATTGGCTGTCATGTACCGAGGCTTATTATAGTTTGAGTAGTTAAACAGCCCAGCGTAAGTAAGCTTCATCGCTCGCTCTTGGGCTACCTTCTGGGCTTCCTCAGGACTTAATTTTTGAGCTACAGCTTCTGCATAAGCTAGCTCAAAACTAGACATGAACATAACCTCTCGGTTTATACGTTCTAAATGATGGAACCCACCGCTCATAAAATTAGCGACGTTACGGAAAACTTTGCTCGGAGCACCACTAAATTCTCGGGTACTCACTTTCCCCTGCCCAGTTAAATCAGATGCGTAAGTCTGCATAAACAGCTCTCGCTCTGCGGCATGTGCAAAGGCTTCTTCTAATGCTGCACGTATGGGACTTTGCTGGATGTACTTGCTGTCGCTAATAGAAGGTTTACTAAGCCAGTTGGTTTTGCCTACACCGTTTTCATCTTCGGTGTACTCTGCCATGCTCTCGCCGGTTAGCATCATCTTTGTGTATCTTGCAACCATTCCGGCTACGTCGGCGTTCTTAAACTCAGCGGATAATACGGGCAACCCTACAATCGGTAACTGAGTAAGCTGCACTAAAGCAGACTTAGGAGCACTCAGTAGCCAATAGAAAACAGCTTTGTTCCCCAAACCTGCAACGGCATCCCAGTTAACCCCCTCAGTGCGCTCCGGGGGGTTCACTTCTTTCATAGCACGCGTTGCTATTTCGTCAACTACTATTAGCAGCTTGTCTTTTTCTGGGTTTCCGTCTAATTGTTTTTTAGCAGTTTCGATTGCGTTACGTATATCGTCGGTGTACTCCAGCCTAGCAAGTTGGTTTGCGCTCGTATGCTGGGTAACAACGAAGTTACGTAGTGCGTCCTTACTAAAGCCTGTAACACCCTTACGATGAACAAACTTTCTACGCATGTCTGAACTGGATAGAGTCATCAAGTACATTTGATATACATTGTCTTTAATAATCTGCACGTCTTCTTTAGACAGCGCCTTATCGTCTATTAAATCGAACACTGTTTTAAGTGCTTCGCTAGAGCCTTCCATTTCTTGGCGGAATTGGTTATCACCAGTGTTCTTACCAACTTGTACGTCTTCGTCTTCGAGTGCCTTTGTGAAATCTTTTGAAGGAGCTACTTCCTTAGCACGTTCTCTAGCGAATAGATTCCGCTCTAGTTCCGACTCGAACATGTAGAATTCTCTTCTTTGGCCTTTACCTACCCGCAGCCAAAATTCTCCATACCTCATCAAAGGAAAGTATACTTGCAAAACTTTAGAGGCTTTAAGTCGATCCGCAATAGTTTTTAGCAGCTCATCTTTAGCCTCTTGTTTAATTTCGGAGTTCTCAATCTTCTTTCTTAAAATGGCATAGGTATCTTCTAGGGTCTGTCGGTAGCTGTCCCTAGCCATTCTGAATATTTCAACACCACGTTGCCCGCCGTTTGCTTCTTCTTGCAAACGATCCCATCCTGCTACACGCTCTCCCTTTATAATTGCACCGTCATAAAACTCTTTGATTACTTTCTCTCTGCCGGTAACCCTACCCTTTCGATAATTAATGGTTCCTTTGGTGCTGTTGGGGTTTCTTTGAGCACGCGCAAGTGCTTTTTTCTTAAGGTTTAGCTCGGCATCGTTCTTTAGTGCAGCGGCCTTATCCTTGTGTAGCAAAGGATCAAAGTTGTTCAGGGTAGCTAACGACATTATGTCAGCGAGTAGGCCCGCACCTTCTTCGTACAAACCGTTAAACTCTTGCCAACCGGGAATTTTCTCTGCCAATTCTTTTAGGCGCTGCCCTCTTGTGATGTTTAAAGCTTCAACCTTAGAATCAATTTCATTTAGCTTTACCTTGTCACCAAAAACTCTGTTGATTCCATCAGTGGTATAGGCTCCTAACATCGCCCTTAGACGATTTGAATCTATGCTGTCGTAGGTTCCCTTTAAAAAATTAACCGCTCCCTCAACATCTCGAATCTCGGTTACAGCGGAGAACATATTACGCAACAACCCTTTTGCATCTTGGCTCTTAGCTACTTTCTCCGCAGCAGCACTTGCTCTCTTAGTCTTAGCAACTGCCCGTTTTATATCCGCAGCGCTAATGCGTGGGCTATCTGGGTTTTCTTCTAGTAGTGTTCCGGTAAGGTCGGTTAGAACTACAAAGCCATTAAATTCACTAGGGGCAAGTCCCAGTATTTCTCGGATAGAGTTTAAGAACTTACCTAAAGCATTTCGCAAACTGTTAACGCTCGCCTTAGACTGCTGGTTTAAGTCAGGTGTGACCTTGGTCAAAAATTCTTGAAACGAAGGTTCAGTTAAACCGTAAGCAACAAACTCGTATATGTCGTTAAAAATATCTACCCTTTCGGCTAAGGTTTCTATGCCATCCCTAAGCCCACCTTCCATCCTACGAAAGTAAGTTTCTTGCGCTTCGGACATAAGAGTTCTTATATCCTCTATTGCCTGAGTAGCCCTAGGGTTAGTTTTATTTTTTCCGCCGCGAAGATCGAACTCAAAAAGGACGTTTACAGTCGCAGCATGTATAAACTCATGCAAAATAGTAGTGTTGTTTAGTCCTTCTGCGCTGTCGTCGCCCTCGTACATTCTGGTAGTGTTTAAAAATACGGTGTTCCTGCTCGGGAAGTAGAGACCTTGTGATTCTTCCTCCCACATAGTTTCGTTTAGCCAATCTGGGAGTGCGCTATAATTACCTCGTTGCCCCTCTGGGTTTTCTTGGAGGTAACCGAATTGCTTTTGTCTTGGATTTGCTGGATTGATCGGAGGAGCAACGCCACTAATTTGCTCTATAAACATTTGCGTTGGCTGGAAACCAATAATTAGTTTAACGTCTTTTACTAAAGGCTTTAACCTACGAGCAAGAAACTTTTCGAACCTATTCCCCGTTGCAATTATTTTATCTAACAGCTCGGTAGTAGTCTTAGCGGATCGGTAAGAGTCATTATAGTTTTGATCGGTTATGCCGTCTAAGCGGTCGGACCGTACACTTCGGACTACTTTTCTTTTACTTCCTTGTAAGCCAATGGCTTTAAGTTTTTCTTTACCTTTTTCTTCGGCTATTACTTTTTGCTCTGGAGTTAAGTTGTCAAGAACTTTAGCGGCTTTAGTTTGTCGCGCGGCATAACTACGATTGTCTCGGTTATTTTGTGCTACCCACAAATTGCCTAACGCGTTTTCAAGAGCATCCTTTTTCTTGGAAAGTTTAGCTTCAACCATTCGCCCTTTTTTAAGTGAGGCATTAACTTCTGTGTTTGCTTGGCTCTCCGCTTTTTCCCGTAGCTCAGCAGCTTTCTCTGGTGCAATTTTTGGAGCGTTTGAAGCGGCTATAACAGCTAGGCGAGATACTTTTTTGTCCTTGGGAGTTGCGTCTGAAGCCACTTCTGGAGTTACTTCGGGGGCAAACCCTTCTTCCTTTACGAGCGCCGCGTAGTTCTCTTCAGTCTTTGCTTGAACTAAGCTTCTTCGCTTATCGTCGTCTATAATGTTTTCGTAGTCTTCTTCGTTCTCAAACCCATATTGCTTACGCACTTCTTGCATACTCTCAACGCTTGAGTCCGTTACTGCTTTTTCCGCTTGAGTAATTTCTTGATTAAATTTCTTACCCCTTGCGTCACTCTCGGTTTTAAAGTCCTGCCCAGCTTCGCTTCTCGGGTTTACCTGCGTTGGCACACTTTCCACAGCTATCGCCGGGCCAACGGTACGCCTTCCACCCGGTCCTTTTTTCGACAGGACTTCTTTAGTTTCTAAGCGAAGAGCAAGTTCATTTGCTTTAGCTGTAGTTAACTTAAACTGGGTTTTTATTTTACTAAGTGCAGTTGTGCCGGTATCTGTAATAAACTTAATGACATCCGCATCAGGGTCAGCTTCCTCCACAACTATTTCTTCTTGCCCGTCTACGGCTGCTTCTTCGGCTACAAAATCTATTTGCTGATCAGCATCGCCCTCAAGGGCTACCTCAGGGGCTACCTCAGCGGCTACCTCAGCGGCAGGGGCTACTATGCCCCTAGCAAGAGAGGCATAAGTGCTTTCATACAAGGCGGCGAGTTCAGGTCCATACTCCTGTGCAACGTTTGCTTGCTGCTCGTCTACTGCCTCGTTTCTTTCAGGAGAGGTGTTAAAAGATTCCTGTGCTAACGCTATTACTTCAGCTCGATCTTCCTCTTCATATTGGGCTTCTTGGTCAATGACTTCCTTCTGGGCATCTTGCTTTCGAACCTCCGCTTGTACGTTAGCTTCGATTCCTTCAGCTTCCTGCGCCTCTTCCGGGGACATACCTTCGTCCACATAAGTTTGCACCCTAGCTGCTTTTTGTCCCGCTGCCTCGGCAGTCGCTGCCTCTACTTGACTAGCTAGCTCATCTCGTTCTTGTTCTTGCTCGGGAGTAAGCACTCCATCCACGGAAGTTCCGCTTAGTTTGTCAGCCGCCCTTGTCTCAATGGTGCTCATGCCCCCACCAAGTATTCCACCAATAACACCCTCTAGGACTGCTTGACCAGAAACTCCTCGGCCCAAAGGCACGTCAAACCCTTCTCTAGCTAGCGCTAAGTTACCTGCAAACTTTTCTTGCCCCGCCTGCATCGCCTCAGGTATTCCTTCTCTTACTGCACCTTTACCTATTTCTCTCAGGATACCTTTCGAGCCTTCTTGCCCGAACTTTTCAATTAAACGCTGCCCAAGTTTTCCCTTTATGAAAGCTTCAGGCACACCAAAACGGGAAGCCAAGTAACCAAGGCCTCCTCCCGCTACGATCATGTCTATATTTTCGCCAGTGTAAGACTGCGCTTCTGTAGCGGCTGCTTCTGCCTCTTCTTCTGACTTACCTGACTTTACTAATTCTTCGCGTACAGCATCGTATATGGTGTCCTTAATAAGCCCGACACCCGACGACACACCGTAAGCACCTACACCAACAGCTCCACCACCAATAGCCGCAGCTATAGCGGGTACAAACGTACCAACACCTTGTGCTAAGAAGTCTATGGGCGCTACGGTGAGGGCATTCAAGGCGGCTTTGGCTTGACCCATAAACCCTAGGTCTTCCGCTTCTTGCATTATCCGAGCGATTTCTGCTGAGTCAGCTTTGGATTGTGCGGAGACTAAGTTGCTTAACCATTCTTCAGCAGCACCCAACCCACTAGACACCGCATTATCCGCACCGAATATATCAGTGACCATCTTGGTGCCAGTAAGCACACCACTTCCGAGTTTTAACGGGATGTCTAAAGTCTCACGCAGAAGGTTGCCTTCTACTTCAGGTGCGGGCGTAACGGGCGCAGGGATAACAGGCGCAGGAGTTTTTTGGTCCCAATTTTGTTCCCAAGGGGCTAGGTTATTTTGTTCTTGCTGGGTAGGAGCAACTTCTTCGGCGGTCCAATCTATTTCCCAAGGGGCTTTAGAAGGACTCGTAGCGGTTTGTACCTCCCAATCTTCTTCCCAAGGAGCTTTAGCCACGTCTATATCTCTTCCCAGTTACTGCGGACGTTAGGGTCACCCCCGTTAAACCTAAATCCATCTCTAACGGTCCCCACTGTTGGCCCTGTCTTTCCCGGTAAGGTAAACCCCTCAACGAAGAGTTCTTGATACCTGAGGAGTTCAGCCTCGCGTGCTTCACCACGCAGAGGAGGCATTTGCCCATCAACCGCTTTAATTGCCATCTCTAGCGCTTTTGCTTGCAGAGACATAAAGTTCGCCTGCTCTGTTTGGCCTAACTTAGCCAGACCTAACCTTTCTTGCGCCTCGTTATAAAGAGCCAGACCTTCACTTGCGGCTTCGCCAGCACTTAGATTTGGATTTCCTCGAAGCGCTTGGTTAGTAAAAGTTGTTAACTGATACATCGTGTCAGTCGGCGCTCTTTGAGCGCTAATGCGTGATTGCGCTAGCAGAGTTTCGTCACGGGCGGAGGCTATGTTTTCCCTAGAAACACGGTCTAAGTCTGCCGCTTCTCTTTGTTGATCTGTAGCAAGCATGCCCTGTGCAATTTGACCACCCTCAGAAATAATACCATCGACCTCAACACGCGCTTTATTCTCTGCCTCAAACTGAGTCATGCCCATTGCCCTATTTTCGGTAATCATCTTCTCTACTTCGGCAAGAGAGATACCCGCAGCGGCGGCGCGTTCCGAGTCAATTAGGTCTCGCTCAGTGGTAGCGCCAGAACCAAACCCACCAAGTCCTTTTGCTCCAAGACCTGCAAGTCCAGCTCGCCAAGTACGCTTTTTCATTCGCTCAGGCGAGAATCTTTCTTCTCTTAGCCCTCTAGCTTCTCCCTGTAAGGCTTTACGTTCCGCCAGCAAGCCCTCTACACCGGTTAGTTCCCTGTATCTCTCCCCGGCTGCTACTCCCTCGGCTGTTGCATCTCTACCCAGAGTCGCTAATATTTGTGCCTCTGTTGCATCCCCTATAGCAGAAGTAAAAGGCGGTGCTGTTGTTGCACCAACTGGGGGGTCAAAGGTATCTTGTGCCGCACCACCTGTGGCTATGCCAACTGAGCTGTCGTCTATAAGACTTGAGGGGCGTTGGGGAAAAGGTCTGAGTTGTGGAGATCGCGTATCAGTTTTGAACTGTGGTTGTTTAAGCTCGGTAATCCCACCGGGTTCAACGGCATCAAGAGACTGTGAGGCACGCAACTGCTCAAGCTCTAAGGTAAGGGCCGCGCTCTCCTCGGAAGTAATTTCCGGGTTATTCAATTCCGCGTAGAGGCTATTCAGACGTGCTTGTCGGGCCTGCTCGGACTTGCTACGTCTCTGTCTATCAAGGTACTGTTGCCCTTCTTCAAATTCACGACGTATACGTCGCTCTCTTATTGATTCGCCCTCTACATCCCCGCCGGGAGCGTACCCAATAATCCCACCACGGGCCATACCTGCCCTAGAACCGATAGCCGCATCACGAACCCTAGGGTCGGAAAGGCTTACAAAATCTATTATGCGCTGTTTAAAAGCTGCTTTTTCTTCTGGAAAACTACGCTCTAAATCTGCTTGTAGCTGCTTGTACTTTTCTAAAAACGCAGTAACTTGCTCTGGAGTTACTGGCACTACTGCTGGTGTCCCTCTAGTAGGCATAGGAGTAGGTTTTACTTGACTGCCATCAGGGCCAGCGTACCCAATCACACCGCCACGAGCCATATTCTGCATATTACGCGCAGGCATCCCTGCCATACCTTGTTGTGGCATAGGTGGACGTTGGCCCTGCATAGGTGGGCGTTGGCCTTGCATAGGAGGACGTCGTTGCGCCATAGCCATTCGTTGCCCCTGCATAGGTGGACGTCGTTGCGCCATAGCCATCTGTTGGCCTTGCTGTTGGATACCCGGAGATAGCCTTGCTAGAAGCCCCGCAATCCCTTCCTCAGCCTTTTGCTCAACTCCCTTTGCAATAGTAGGGGATGCAGGGGCAGGCTGGTTCATCGCGGCTTGTCCACCTGCGGACATTAACAGCTCTTCAGCTTTGTCTGCAAATTCCTTTTTGCTTACTAATTGTTTCAAAACCTCAGGGATGTCCGCCTCTACAACGTCCATAGCTGCGGCCATACGCGGGTCATTTGCTGGAGGCATAGGCATCCCCTGCTGACCTTGTGGCATACCCTGCTGTGGGCCTTGTGGTGGGCCTTGTGGTGGGCCTTGTGGTGCTGCGCCTTGCGTAAGTGATCCTAATCCTTTCATAATTTTATCCTATGCCTAAATCAGCTCGTGCAGACACTCTTGCCTGTGCTGGGGTTTCTCCCATAGCGATGTAGTAGTCGATTTGCCCTTGCAAGGCTTGAAGTTGTGTTTGTTCTGAGTAGTCTCCAGTAGCCCCATCCCCTGAATTTCCGCTTAGTAGATCGAAAATATTTAGAGAATCGCTAAGTGCATTACCCATATTCTGTAGCCCACTAGGTTCCGAATAGCTATACGTCTGCGTCTCTAACGGTAAACCGTCCAATAGCGACTGCATGTAGAGCGTATTGTTCTTATCATAATCTCGCTCTTCTTGAAATTGTGCATAGTCCGCAGCTATACCTTGGCCCTCAATGGCACGCTGTACCCCACCTGCGTCTTGTTGCGCTCCTAATACGTCAAGTCCATATTGATTAGTGCGTTGCTGTGCAGTCATCTGGCGATCTTGTTCAGTATTAAACTGGCCCATACCTTGGGTATAGGCGGTCTGCATACCTTCACCGTATATATCCGCGAGGTTTCGCGTCAAATTGCGTTGCCCTTCGGACTCCATAATAGCCTGACGTGACCCGCCGAAAGCACCCGCTCTGCCCAACCTACCCGCATTTTGCACGCGCAGTATTTCTGCTTGGCGTTGCGCTTCGGCCATCTGTGGTTCTAATGCCGCACTCATATAAGGACTCATGTAGTTTTGAGCTGTCGTACCGGAGGTAAAACTCGTGGGGTTAAACCCGCCCATGTTAGTGGGAACAGACAATCCAGCCAAACCACTAAAGGCTTGCTGTTGTAGTCCCGACTGCCCCGCAGTAAGGGGTCCGCCGTAGGCCGTATAGGGTTGGCTAGCTGCCGCTTGCCCTCTGCCAAGCATCTCGGTTACGTAAGGTCCAGCCCAACTGGAAAGCGATGATTCTTCAAAAGTAGCCATTGTCTTTACCTACGCTAAGTATTTGTTAGGGTCGATTTGCCGACCTTGATTTGGATTGCCCGTGCGATCTGTACGCACTCTTTCCATCATGCTGTATAAACTCTCTGCTCCGGCCTCAGAGTTGCCGTTACCTAAGTGACTTACTATATCCGCAGGGATTACAAATTCCCCGTCACTTAGTGCCGCTGGTTGAGAGTTATCTATTGTAGCGGGGATTTGATCAGCCATCCCATCGGTAGGACCGCCTAGGTAGTACCCGTTTACATTGCCGCCTTGTGCAAATTCTCCGCGCTCCTGAAGTATGTTGTTGTAGTAGCCTTCAACTTCGGCTGCTGTTATACCCGGGTATCCTTGGTCTTGATAGTACGCAGCTACTTCAGCAAAGTTAGTCTCGTTCGCCCTAATAAGTTGTAATATAAGCTCTTCCTCGCTTATGCCAGCGGCTATTGCAGCCTGCGCAGGAGTTTGAGACCCCTCTCTTATTATTTCAGCAATAGCATCTAAATCTGTGTCAGCCGTCTCTTGACTCAGCATGCCGCTTTCCCTAGCCGCGAGAATTGCTTCCGGGGTGTTATCTATCTGCGCCCCGTCTTTTATGCTAATAAAACTATCTTCGCTAGCAACATAGACCCACCCTGTCGGGTTTTCCGGGTCTTCAGCCATTGCAAGCCCGCCGTCGGCTGTAAAAGTGTAGGCAACGCCTTGCTGCGGGCCAATTCTGCTCGCTTCGTCAATAATGTCACCAAAGCCGAAGTACTCCACTTTATTATTGCCTAAGTACTTTCTGCCTAACTGCTCTCCTTCATTTTGAGGTGTAAAGTCCGCAGGATCGCCGGTGTAATTGCGGACAAAGTTTTCAGCTCGGTTAGTTATAATGTACTCAGGGCGGCTTTCTGCTAAAGCCCGGATCGTCGCTACATCCACACCCAACATTTCTGCCGTCTCATCAAAGTCAGTAGAGTAATAGCCCGCATCTTGTATCATACCAAGAGAGGCTTCGATGGCCGTATCTAGCCCATATTGGTCTCTAATCTCGGCAAGGCTTGGGGTAGAGGCAAGCTGGTACCTGCCGTTGTCTATATCCCACGCCTTTATTCCACCAAGCGGGGCTTCGTTGAACAAACTAACTTCTCGCCCTAGTGAAGTATCAAATATGGTCGCGTCTGGATTCTGCTGGAACGCTTCTTTGTATACTCTTTCGGTATCAAACGTACCAAATTCGCCATTTCTACGGTATTCACCACCATAAAGTTGTTGGTAGTACGGGGAATCCGTCGGTAGTACGCTAGCAAATTCGCCATAACCGGCCCCCGGAGAAATTCCGTAATTAAGTAGGAGGTCTGCCGCAGTCATGTTGGGGTTAGCGGTAACTAAATTTTGTATGCTACTTATATACGCATTGTTTTCAGCGGTGCCGCGTCGTCCACCTTCAGCATTATTGGCCGCATTAGCTTGCGGTTGCCAAGCCGAGCCAGTGGTGTCAGAAGAACCGTAAGTACCTGCCGCTTCGTTTGCAACCCGTGTATCAAAGGCATCGCCCATTAAGGATTCGTAGATTGCTTGATTATCTACGTTTTGTTGATTCTCTCTGGCGATGTCTTCGGCAGTTCTACCCATAGTGGGTTCGTCCGTGGACTGCACAAAAGTAGTATCAGTAAAATACCGACGGCCTGCACTTCCCGGGCGACGCGGTGTTACCTCTTGAGTAGTCGGGTCGGTATATGTTGGGGCAAAAGCATCGGGTAGCAACTCACGAGAAGCAGTATAGTTTGGGATACCACCCATATACCCGACTGGCATTTGTTGATTGGTCCCCATAAAGTTATTTAGGGTTTCAGAATCATTCGGGTTTAGAGCCGCATAAGCAGCAGAAGCCATAAGAGCATCTTTGCCTACATTCGTCCAAGAAATGGTGTCATCGTCGTCCGTATAGCGATCAGCTAAAGCACCTATGCCTTTTGTTAAGTCCTCTCTCCAGCCCATCTTAGTATCCCCGTAACAGACGGTTTATTTCGTCAGTCATATCAGTGTTTTGTATCATACCACCACCGTAATATATCGCACTATCCACAATGTCTTCCTCTTTTGCTTTACCGCCCCTTAAGATCGCCATGTTCTCAGCAAGGGACAGAGCTGGGTTATAAAGAGCGGCAATGTCCGCAACGCCTGCTTTCTCTGTGCTTATTGTACGCATACCACCTTGACCAATTATTTGCTCGGGGGTGTCGGGAAGGGCAAGTACTTCGCTTAGCCCCGGTACTTCATCATCAGTTATTTCATCATTAATTATTTCATCATTAGTTATTTCATCATTAGTTATTTCATCATTAGTTATTTCATCATTAGTTATTTCATCATTAGTTATTTCATCATTAGTTATTTCATCATTAGTTATTTCATCATTAGTTATTTCATCATTAGTTATTTCATCATTAGTTGTAGTTGTTTCGTCGTCGGTGGCCGCCGCCGTGTTGGCCCCTATAAAGGTGTTTAAGTCGTCTAAAGAAATGCCAGTTTGGGTAGCTAGGTCTTGAACAGTTAAGCCATTGGCCTCCAGTGCTTCAAGCACCGCTGTTGTACCCGCTGCCCCACCTCCCGCAGTGTCAAAGACTTCTGTAGCTTTGGCTAAAGCAGCTTGTTGGTCAGCAAGTAGTTTCTCCGCAGCTTTAGCGGCAGTGTTTCCTTCTACTATCTCGGTGGCTACGTTGCCGTCGAGGCTTACCCCACCTACCGTAATGCCCCCTTCGTTTTCGTCCGCTGCTAGGGCTACGGCGGCTGCATCTCTGTCTGTAGCAATGTCCTGTAGAGTTTTACCCGCAAAAACTGCGGTTTGGAGCACCGCCACACTAACACCCATAGCCCCAGCGAGTCCCGCTGCGTCTTTTTCAACGGCTTCAGCTAACGTTATTTGTCCGTTACGAACAGCGTTGAGGGTGTCAAGAATAGTGCCCGTCATAGTGCCAACATTAGTAGCACTGCCGGGTATTTGGCCTAAGACATTAACTTGGCTCGTCTGCATCCAAGGCGGGATCGACCCCCATTGTCCTTGAACACCTGAGGGGCTTCCCGCTATAACTCCCGGCGTTGTTTGAAACCACTCTCCAGCGCCTTCTATAGCATCCCCTACATAACCCCCGACTACTGGTAGGTTAGAGCCGACCGCATGAGCGCCACGATACAAGCCACCTGCAAGACTTCCTATCCCCCCAAGAACCTCATCTGTAACATTATCGAGGATGGTGCGGGTATACGGCAACGGGGTTTGGTTGGTTTGGGTAGCATAGTCTCTGGCAAAACCCTTTGGTACATTAGCTTCAACCGCCGCATAGGAAGATGTACGCAGGGTTTGAGCGTTACTAAGTGCTTGGTTTGCGGTCTCTACATTATTTTGTGCCGAGACAAGCACACTACGAGCACTGGCGATTTCAGCAGGAGTACCATTTTGTTCTGCATTGTAGAGATTGTCTTTAGCTTCCTCTTCAGCCGCCCACGCCCTTGACCTATTTTGATACGCTGTCTCCGCACCCGCCTGAGCATTGTAGGCCGCTTCTAGGAACTCACCCGGAGTGTCTATAGCTGCGGAAGCAGCGACTATGGCATCATAAGCGCTTTGACCTTCGCTATAGTCACTAACCCCCGACATTCGAAAATTGGGATCAGCCCCTCCAAAAGTGAGACCGAGGTTAGCAGCGGGCAAGCCAGTAGGTTGTAATGCTTTTACAACTGGGATTCCTTCTGGCTCGGGTTTTCCCGTATCTTGAGCCATAATACCGCCAGCGTCTCCAATGCTGTTGTATCTGTTTGTTAAACCAGAGAGCATACCGGGACTATAAGAAGTGCCGCTTTGACCAGTGACGGTCATACCATAAGGTGTTTTAGTTCCCATAACCTAATCCTAGTTGTCTATCAACACGCCCTGAAAGGCGGCGCTGATCTCGTTGTTTGTGCTGGTAGTAACTGCCCTACACTCTATGTCTGTCTTTTCAAGCACTTTTAATGGGTACGCGAAAGGGATAAAGTCGGCGTTACTCTGGATATTCTGGATCACTAATGTCCTAAACGTATTAGTACCAAAGTCACGAGCGGCGAACTTAACCGTTGCAAAGTTGTTAGCCAGAGAGATAGCCGCAGTAAATAGAAGATCATCTACGTATAACGTCTTACCCGCAGGTACTGTGTACACCGCCATCTGAGTTTGGTTACCAACAGCTAAATCTGCGTACACAACAGCAGGGACACCGGCTGTAGCGCCAGTTGTTCCCACATAAACCGTACCCGCTGCACCTCCACCTGACCCTGAAGTAAGTACAAACGCCCGGTAAACCCGTAGATATTGCTTAGTAGTGGCAACCTGAGTCTGACCGAGCAGCTCTATGTCTTCTTCGATCTCAAGGTAGTTAGTATCAAGCCCCTGTAGTCGTATTGTACGTGCGCCAGTACCAGCAGGGGAAGCGTCAGCTACACTGGAGCTAGAGACATAAACAACGGCTGCGCCGGTAGGCCACGGGTAGTCTCCACCTTGCGTCCATACCGTCTCTTCAGTCCCGTCAACGTCAGGGTTTAACCCAAACTTATATAAAGGGCTAGCACCAACGACGCTGCCTTGGGAAACTCGTAGATTGTAAGGGACTGAATTAGCCACAGCGTTCCTTAATGCGTTGTCTAGCTGATTAAAATACAGCCTAAGTATGTTGTTAAACTTGTCTAAGTAACCCTTGTTATACGCAGGTGGAGCAGTTGGTAGAGCCGGGGCCACGACATTCGTAGAAACCGCCTGTTGGTTCTTGGTAGCCATTAACGTTACCTACGTCCGTCAGAACGCATCTCTATACGAGGTGTCCCTAGCTGCCACGCTACTCCAAGCCCAGTAGATTCAATCTTAAACGCCATCTGCCTGCCACGAATCCGCAAGAAAACCTGACCTGTAAACTCTTCAATAGGCACTGTAGCCGTGCGTGTAACGGTAGCGTTGTTAGTCCCACCTTCTGACAACGGGTTATTGTACCCAGAGCCTGAGTTCTGCATAGGCAGTAAAGTCATAACAGCAGCAGGGGCGGCGGCGGAAGAACCCTCAAACGTTACGTCCGGTAACATTCGGTTGATAAACATAAACTTATCGCCATCATCCAAGTCAAATTCAGACGTAGTAGCAAAGGCATGAATAGCAGTTGTAACCGCAGTCTCGTTATCGTCGTTACCTACTTCATGGTTAACGAGGTTGTTGCTGTAAGTCGCTGCAATAGGTTCACCACGTAAGGAAGAATCCAGCCAAGCAGTACGCGCCATGTTGCCGTAGTACCAGACATTATCCAAGTAGTTGTAAATGACGTAACGGTCCACAGTGATAGAACCCGCAGAGCAGTAGAACCACCATACTTCGTGATAACCCTCATTAGTGCCCGTACAAACTTGATCGTACTGAGTTGTGTTAATATCTGTGAATACGTATTTACGCACATTACAAGGCAGCGGACGTACCGTACCGTCGTACATATAGAACTTATCACGCCCCATCCAATACGCTACAGCACCTGCATACGCCATAGAGTTCTGGCTAGCTATAGAAATATTATCCCCCATTAACTGAGCGCCCCATACTTCAGGAGCGCCGAGATATTGCATGGAATAGAAAGCAGTATCAGTACAAACTAAAATTTCTTGGCGTGCTTGGATAGAGGCTACGATCTCACTACCTGATGACAAGCGTAAACTACCAGCTTGGTTAACCGCAGCGGGAGTCCAATTTTGGAAGTCTTCTTGGTCAGACCAGCGGATGAGCATCGGGTCTTGAACCGCAGTGCCTAGGTCGTTAGCACCAAAAGCTACTACAAAACGGTATATGTCCGACACAGTTACGCTATTAACAACAGTAGGGCAGTCGGATTGTAGGGGGAAATTCGTTGCATTAACGACCAGACCCCGAGTACCTACCCCGGTGCTTGCATCCCAATAGCAGATAGGGCCGCCACGGTACGCAAACACTAGGTCTTCGCCAAAGTTAGACTGACTCCACAATCGAATAGGAGCAGTCGTAACTCCACTGTTTCCCCATGTACCAAGCCCCCAAGCACCTGCGCTCCAGCCAGTAAAAGGTACGCCTATGTTAGAGCCTGTGGTGAGTTGGTAAGCCGCAGTAACAGTGCCGCCGCCAGTAGCTGTGGCATTAGCGTTAGAGGAAGCCGTTATGGTGTACTGATCTGCGGTAACTTTGGTGACTTGGTATTCGTTGTTTAAGTCTAAGCTGCCAACTGTAGTAGCGCCGCTAAAGGTAACGAAATCGCCAGTAATACACCCATGTGCTACGTCATCTACGGTCACTAGGGCTAGGCCGTTAGTAGTAGTAAAGGGGTTAGTTAGCGTTGCAGTTGCGCGAATAGGGGTAATGTCATTGTACGCACCGCCCCGTTCTATATAGAACTTGAGATTAGTGCCCACACCAATGAGGTTTTGGCCGCCTAGCGTTACCCAGTTCCAAAGGGAACGGCACACACCCAGAAACGTGTCCGCAGAAATACGTTGCCATCCACCTATCTTTTCTGGCGTACCTTGCCTAAAGCGTATTTTATCCGCCTCGTACCAACCACCTTCAGAGGTATAGCGCGTGTTTTCGCGGTTAACTCCCGGCTTTAGCTGTAGCTTCTGTAACGGCATTATTCAACCTTATTCTGGGTACTCGCCTGTGGCGATCATAGATGCGAGTTCAACGGAGCGCCCTTTAACGGTGCGGCTCCAGTTTGAGTCTAAGAATTCTTCCGAGGCAGATTTGTAGTCTGCTCGTTCCATCGCATCTAGTGCTAATACGAATTTGCGTAGCTTAGTAGCACCGAGGTTAAAGCTGATGTCAATCATAGCATCTTTTCGCACATCATCAAGGTCGGCAAACCAGCGGTACTCAGAGCTTAGTTCCTTGATTATTCGCGCTATATCGCCTTCTAAAAGGAAATTTACTTCTTCCTCAGAGAGGCCCAACCCACCGTTAATATCGACATTCCTGCCAATACCTATAGTCCAGTGGCCCGCAGGACACTTGTAGATAAGATGACGGCCATTAGTGACAACCTCACCCTCATGCCGTTTAAGCATCTCAATTAGATTCTGCATCCTAGTCGCAAAGCTCGGCTAGAGTCTTCCAGTCTTCCGCTGTCCAGCCAGAAGTATCCACAGAGGCCGGTAACTCTACGGTAATGCCCGACACATTCGCGCCAAGGAAAGCGCCAGCAGCATTAGTGCTACCTTTTAGACACGCCATAGCATTGTCTTCAGGGGTAATTTCGAGACTATTTAACTGCGTGCAGCTAGTCATGAATAAAAACAAGGGAAAAATACTCAATGCTTTCATAAGAACCATCCTTTGATTGACTGAAATATGCGTACTGGGTAGTACAGAGCGCCTGACTTAAACCTGCCTAGACCTAGTACGCCCAACGCCTCGCGGAATACCCTATCTGATTGTTTTTGGTTCTTAACGACACCATCCCCATGTGTGCAAAGATAGTCGTGTATCACCGCCGCCTTTCTGTTCTTAGCGTTAGCTACAGGGACTATCCACCGTAATAACCTTGGCACACTTGCTAGGTCCGTCGTGTATCCAGCAGGCACAGTAACAATACGTCCAAGAATATCACTGTGGTAAACAAGTTCTTCGTGCAGCATCCAGCCTCCGTCAACGGCCTCCGCTACCAAGGCTGTCTCGAAGTGGCTCACTGTTTATCCGTGAAATTGAAATATGCTCCAGCCATAAGTGTTGCTAAAAAGATCGTAGTCAACGCTTGAATGACTGTTTTACCAGCCGTTCGTTTTGCAGTGCGCCACGAATCTAACAACGATCTAAGCTCGGAGACATCAGTCAGCAAATCTTTATCATCGCTAAGTCCAATATCGCGCAAGGCTTTTTTAGCACCAAGCTCGGCAGACTGCTCTATCAAATTAGCCATCTCTTCTTTTGTCACAGGACTGCTCCGTTACTTATACTGCTTCTTCAAGGCGCGGATCAATCCAGTCTACTACCGCTGTCCAAGTGCCGTCAGCCGCGCAGTTGTACTTACAGCCGTACCAATCGTCAGGAGTAGTAACACCCTCGATTACAGTAGAGTTAGAGCTGTTCAAGTCTGCGATGATAAAGTCAAGATTAGCAGGGTCGCCCATCTCGATGTGTTCTGCACTAACTACAACGGAGTAGTCATCTGCAACGAGGTACTTAGAGCAATTTAGATCGTCAATAATAGTTTTCATAATTATCCTTCCAATAGGATTGAGGTTGTTGATAATGCCCTGCCCGCAGGGACGGTTGATACGGTAGCGGAGATAGTTCCGTCACCTTGGACGTAGTAGTCAGTGTTAGCCGTTAAGCCTGTCACGCTAGTACTCACACCACCCTGCACGATAACTGTACCTGTGGCTGCACTGGAGATGGCTGCGTCTGTTATGCCTATGAAGGAGGAGGAGTTTGATGAGCCTACTGTAAATACAACCGAAGTGCCGTAACTGGAGTTGCCATCATCCTCATAAGCAATAACTATTTTATTATTAGTTGAGTCGTAAGTTGCTGATATGTAATTACTGGTTGCACTTTCAAAGACTGTGGGTGTGCCAAAGCTGATGGACGTTCCACTCACTGTTCCTACAATAGCCGTTCCGTAGCTTGATATAGCATAAGCAATAACTATTTTATTGTTAGCCGAGTCGTAGGTTGAGGATATGTAGACACTGCTTGCGCTTTCAAAAACAACGGCAGTGCCGAAGCTGATGGACGTCCCACCCACAGTTCCTACAATAGCTGTGCCGTAGCCTGAATTAGCCTGATCCCGATAAGCAATAACTACTTTACCGCTAGTTGAGTCGTAGGTTGCCGAGTTGCGATTACTGCTTGCGCTTTCAAAAACAACGGCAGTGCCGAAGCTGATGGACGTCCCACTCACAGTTCCTACAATGGCTGTGCCGTAGCTAGAATTACCAGCATCCTGATAAGCGATAACTACTTTATTGTTGGTTGAGTCGAAGGTTGCTGACATGTAATCACTGGCTGCACTTTCAAAAACTACAGCAGTGCCGAAGCTGATAGCTGTTCCACTCACTGTTCCTACGATAGCTGTGCCGTAGTTTGAGTTACCAGCATCCCCATAAGCAATAACTATTTTATTATTAGTTGAGTCGTAAGTTGCTGATATGTAATTAACAAAGGTTGCTGCACTTTCAAAGACAACAGCAGTGCCGAAGCTGATGGACGTTCCACTTACAGTTCCTACAATAGCTGTTCCGTAGTCTGAATTGCCACCATCGTAATAAGCAATAACTACTTTACCGTTAGTTGAGTCGAAGGTTGCTGACATGAGATCACTGGCTGCACTTTCAAAGACAACGGGTGTGCCAAAGCTGATGGACGTTCCACTCACTGTTCCTACAACTGCTGTGCCGTAGCTAGAATTACCAACATCCCGATAAGCAATAACTATTTTATTGTTAGCCGAGTCGTAGGTTGCGGATAAGTCGGCAGTGCTTGCACTTTCAAAGACAACGGGTGTGCCAACCCCCTCTGGAGTCTCAGTAATCGCCTCAACAGTCCCGTCAGCCTTTAAAGCAACAGTAACCCCACTACCCAACGTGCCAGACGCTACGAAATTTGCACTCTTGGCCCCTGCTCCAGCAGGTATTAACTCACTCAAATTGCTCATGTTGTGTAATCCAAGTTAATGCTGGTCGAGGACAAGGCTTTGCCTGCTAGTACGCTAGAGGATGCGGTGGACAGTGTGCCGTCTGATTGGACGTAGTATGTAGAGTTAGCTGTGAGTCCTGTGACGTTGGTAGAGATGCCACCCTTGATTGTTACCGAGCCGCTGGCCGCGCTTGATATAGCTGCGTCTGTTATGCCTATGAAGGAGGTGTTGTTTGATGATGCCAGAGAATAAACAACTGCTGTTCCAAAGCTTGAGTTACCCTGATCCTTATAAGCAATGACTATTTTACCGTTAGTTGAGTCGTAGGTTGCGGATATGTAGGAACTGCTTGCACTTTCAAAGACAACGGCAGTACCGAAGCTGATGGACGTTCCACTCACTGTTCCTACAATAGCCGTTCCGTAGCTTGAGTTGCCAGCATCGCGATAAGCAATAACTACTTTACCGTTAGTTGAGTCGTAGGTTGCGGATATGTAGGCACTCTGTGCGCTTTCAAAAACAACGGCAGTACCGAAGCTGATGGACGTTCCACTCACTGTTCCTACAATAGCCGTTCCGTAGCTTGAGTTGCCAGCATCACTATAAGCGATAACTACTTTATTATTAGTTGAGTCGTAAGTTGCGGATATGTAGGAACTGCTTGCACTTTCAAAGACAACGGGCGTACCAAAGCTAATAGCCGTTCCACTCACTGTTCCTACAATAGCCGTTCCGTAGCTTGAGTTGCCAGCATCGCGATAAGCAATAACTACTTTACCGTTAGTTGAGTCGTAGGTTGCGGATATGTAGTCACTCTGTGCGCTTTCAAAAACAACGGCAGTACCGAAGCTGATGGCCGTTCCACTCACCGTCCCGACTATGGCTGTTCCAAATCTTGAGTTATCCCAGTTCGCGCTAGCGATAACTACTTTATTATTAGTTGAGTCGTAGGTCGCTGAGTTGTAGTTACTGTTTCCACTTTGAAAAACTACAGCAGTACCGAAACTGATACTCGTTCCACTCACCGTCCCGACTATGGCTGTTCCAAAGCTTGAGTTACCCTGATCCTTATAAGCAATGACTATTTTACCGTTAGTTGAGTCGTAGGTTGCGGATATGTAATTACTGCTTGCGCTTTCAAAAACAACGGCAGTGCCGAAGCTGATGGACGTTCCACTCACTGTTCCTACAATAGCCGTTCCGTAGCTTGAGTTGCCAGCATCAATATAAGCGATAACTACTTTATTATTAGTTGAGTCGTAAGTTGCGGATATGTAGGAACTGCTTGCACTTTCAAAGACAACGGCAGTACCTGCCCCCTCTGGAGTCACCCCAACAGCCTCAACCGTCCCGTCAGCCCTTAAAGCAACAGTAACCCCAGACCCCAACGTGCCACTAGCCACGAAATCGACTTGCTTGCCACCCGCGCCAGCAGGTAGTAAATCTGAAAGATTACTCATGTCAAATCCTTCATGTTAATTGTGGTTGCGGAGATCGCTTGGCCTACTTTGACCGCAGGAGATGCACTGGCTGTGGTTAGTGACCCATCTGCCTGAACGTAGTAATCAGAGGCTATGGTTAGCCCTGTCTGAACGGTGTTAATGCCGCCGTAGACGTTTACTGGGCCTGTGGCTGTGTCAGAGATAGCCTCGGCTGTTATGCCTATGAAGTCTGTGTTGGTAGGAGAGCCAACAGTAAAAACAACCCCTTTACCTTCGTAGCCCCCGTCATAATTGCTATACGCAATAACTACCTTATTGTTGGTTGAGTCGTAGGTTGAGGATATGTAGGTGCTGGATTCACTTTCAAAGATTGTGGGTGTGTTAAAGCTGATAGCTGTTCCACTCACTGTTCCTACAATTGCTGTGCCGTAGCCTGAGTTACCAACATTCCGATAAGCGATAACTGTTTTATTAGCGTTTGAGTCATAAGTTGCTGATAAGCCAATTTGGGTGGATGCACTATTAAAAACAACGAGAGTGCCAAAGCTGATGGACGTTCCACTTACAGTTCCTACAATAGCTGTTCCGTAGTATGAGTTGCCAACATCCGCGTAAGCAATAATTACTTTATTATTAGTTGAGTCGTAGGTTGAGGATATGTAGTAACTGCTTGCACTTTCAAAAACTACAGCAGTGCCGAAGCTAATAGCTGTTCCACTCACAGTTCCTACAATTGCTGTGCCGTAGCCTGAATTGTAGGCAATTACTATTTTGTTTGAATTTGAGTCGTAGGTTGCGGATGGATCACTTATACCTACACTTTCAAAAACAACGGCAGTACCGAAGCTAATAGCCGTTCCACTCACTGTTCCTACAATGGCTGTGCCGTTGTTTGAGTTACCAATATCGACATAAGCAATAACCACTTTATTGTTGGTTGAGTCGAAGGTTGCTGATGGGGAATAGGTGTCTGCACTTTCAAAGACAACGGCAGTGCCGAAGCTAATAGTTGTCCCACTCACCGTCCCGACTATGGCTGTTCCAAATCTTGAGTTAGCAACATCCCGATAAGCAATAACTATTCTATTAGCGTTTGAGTCGTAAATTGCTGAGGCTGGTGAGGTGGAAATGTTTGCACTTTCAAAGACAACGGCAGTACCGAAGCTGATGGACGTTCCACTCACTGTTCCTACAATTGCTGTGCCGTAGTTTGAGTTGCCAACATCGTTATAAGCAATAACCACCTTATCGTTAGTTGGGTCGAAGGTTGCTGATATGACGGTACTGGCTTCACCAAAGATTACAGAAGTGCCTACTGTATCCTCCGTAACAGCACTAACAGTCCCATCAGCCTTTAAAGCAACAGTCTGCCCAGAACTTAGAGTTCCACTAGCCACGAAGTCTACAGAGTTCTGTCCACTGCCTGTCGGCAGCAATTCCGACAAATTAGACATTTATACACTCCAGCCAATCGTGCCATCAATGTAGGTCATGGTTATCTCGGCAAAGTTCTTATCGAAAACCAAGTCAGTTGCAGAGCTTGCGATGTTTGAGCCGTTCCGGGCTACGGTAAAAGTAGTGGTAGCTGCTGCACCTGTGCCGTCCTTAACAGTTACCGTGTCTCCTGCGATTGGTGAGGCAGGTAGAGTGATGGTAATACTTCCGGCTGTAGCGGTAACAAACTCGCCTACTGCGGCGGTATAACTTACGCCTTTAAGGATTGGCCCAGCCTCGGTTGAGTTAGCGTTAATAACCGCCGCACCTGCACCTAAGCCGTCTGTGATAAGCATGACCTTAGAGCCACTAGCCACGTCAACCGTAGCGCCTGAACCCTGCTTGATCGTGATGATCTGGCTGCCTGAAGTGGCGTTCTCGATTAGCCACACCTTAGACACCGTGTCTGGTCCGAGCGTTACTTCGCGTGTAGCTGTTAGAGACACACCCGAGGTGATCTTTAAGTAAAACCCACGAGTCGCGTCTGTCGTAGCGTCAGGCATGGTGAAGGTTTCATTGGCATCAGCGGCCATCGCCTTTGTACCGTAGCTAAAACCGTCAGTGACTAGCTCAAGGTTAGTGTTAGTACTGGTGCCCCAAGTACCGTCTTCGTCACCTGTGGTAATTTCTTTGAGCCGTAAGTTATTTACATAAGTAGCCATCTAGTTTCTCCAGTACCTACGCTAGTGTGCTGCCGCCAGCGGCGGGAAGGCTTGTCGCGTAAATCTTTGTGTTCTGACGTAAGTTTAGTGCTTCCCCACAATCCGAACAAGTGTCAGCGTTTAATTCAGCCTCGTCCACATCATATCCGCAGTTGCCACATAACACTTCAATTTCATGTTTTGGGTCTATTGCGCTACCCAAAGTTTTTGCTTCATTAATTTTTATCATGCCGCTATATCCGTCCAATTTGGTGTTTGAGTAATGGGGGCAATGTCTACCCAATTTGGGTTGCCACCCGGAACTATTTGACTCCAGACTAGTACTGTTCCGACTTGGCCTGTGGCTTGTACGCCAATGGCGTATACTTTCGCTCCGGCTGTCTCAGTTGTCTCACCGAGCGCTGTAGTGCCCTGAACGCCTGTTACGTTGACATTCTGTTGGAGCAGTACTGTTATGTTGCCCAGTGTAGCAGTGGCTTGCAGTCCCGTTCCAGTGACTATTGCGTCTGCTGTGACCCCTACGTTACCCGCTGCGCCTGTGGCTTGTACGCCAACAAGGTTAACACCTACACCTTGTTGGACGTTGGCGTTTCCTAGAGCAGTTGTGGCTTCTACGCCTGTAACTGCAACAATGGCTTCTGTTTCGACACTTAGCGTACCAACTTCGCCTGTGGCTGCATTGCCGAGAGCGTTTATTGCTCCATCGGCGTTAACTGCAATATTGCCTAGTGTAACAGTGGCTTCTACCCCCGTTACATCTACATTGGCCCCAATACCTACGCTTACTGTACCGACTGCACCTGTGGCTTGGACCCCTAAACTGCCTTCTCCAAACCCTAGCTCGCCCCAACCACCTCGGCCCCAACCTCCAAAGAAAACGGAAACAGAAACACTATAGCTCGGAGTCTCTCCGTCATCACCTAGTGGGACTGTAGATAGCGGGTTGAAACCTAGCATAGTCTACCCCTACTGTCCTTCTGGCAAGGTTGCGTTAATCTCGTTTTGCTTTGCGATCTTTTCTTCTTCCGTCATTTGCTCGCAGCTAAATACGTCCGTATAAACGCCATCAACTAATTCATAGGAGACTGTTTGGTTTTTTTCATAAACACCCAATTTAGGGGGTGAAACGCGAACGAATCTAGCAAACTCAGGCGGCAGGTTATTTGTATCTACATCAGGGAAGGCGAGGACGAAATTATCTTCCAAAATAGGATGCTCAAAAGGCTCCCCGTTTTGCAAGCGAATATATAAGTTCATTAAACATTACCCGTGTTAGTGCTAGGGAAGGCCCGCCCAGCGCCCCAGATTATTCTTACTGCGCCGACAGCGCCATCCTTTGCGTCAGATAAAGTACTACCGCCACCGCCACCACCGTATGCGCCAGCTTCTCCACCAGTATTGCCATTGCTGCCACCTGAACCTGCTTCCCCTCCAGTGGATTTATTGCCATTACCAGAACTTCCTTCCCCTAATATTCCAGTACCTCCGCCGCCATAGCCTCGGTCATCGTTGTTGTTGTTGCCCCCACCAGCAGCGCCTCCTCCCGAACCATCTGCTGTGTTAGAGCTACCTCCATTATCTACCCCTTTTCCACCGTTGCCAGAATAGCCGCCTGCCCCGCCGCCTCCGCATGGGCCGTATCCGCTGTTACTAGTCTTTTCCGTACCACCGCCGTTTCCACCGCCATCCCCTACATACGTACCGCCACTAGCGCGGGAAGTGGCGTATTTACCGCCTAGCCCCCCGTTCCCAGCGACTGTTCCAGCGGACACAAAGTAACTGTCCCCACCTGTACCGCCCGTTGCAGAATAAGCCACCCCAACCCCGCCAGCGCCAACAACAACAGTATAAGAACTTGCTGGGACAACTGTTATACTGTTCTTCCAGCCCAGACCGCCGCCAGTGCCTCCACTCATAGCATAAGTGCCTGATGGGTATCCCACGCCACCTGCCCCGCCAGCGATGCAAACTGCTGATACTGACGTTACGCCAGCAGGAGCAACCCACGAGTAAGTCCCCGCAGTTGTATACTCTTGCTGTCCGGGCGCAGTACCAAAACTACGTTGGTTCTGGAAAACAGCTTGTAATGCCCCGCTCACGTCAGGCCACTTCCGCTAATTAGCCACTGCGTAGATGTAATCTTAACGCACGTTGCTGAACCATATTGTGCCAAGGTTCTAGAGCCTGCTGTGCCCGCGCTTGACAGCGTTAGCGTGTCCGTTGTGATCGCAATCGTAACATTCGCTACCGCCATATTGATAAACGTAATTGCTGTACCCACTGGGTAAGCCACACTAGCGTTAGCTGGGATCGTAAAAGTCCGAGCT
>Ga0307489_10000150_pt1 | contig 37052 bp, 32 predicted proteins | sample SB12metaG_FD_202247 | JGI IMG/M metagenome (GOLD analysis project Ga0307489, IMG submission 202247) | Sea-ice brine microbial communities from Beaufort Sea near Barrow, Alaska, United States - SB 1.2 | ecosystem: Environmental > Aquatic > Marine > Coastal | place: USA: Alaska | collected... | reverse complement strand
TCGATTGGAGAAACTAAAAATATCCTGCTGTTCAAACAGTACCTGACCGCTGGTCGGTTTATCCAGCGCCCCCAGTAAATGCAACAAAGTACTTTTGCCTGAGCCTGAACTGCCGACTATGGCTAACTGTTCGCCTTTTTCAACCTGCAGGTTAACATTTGTTAACACCTTTACCAGATTTTTACCGTCGTTATACGCTTTACTTAAATTTATGCACCTGAGTAACTCACTCATACGTCTTGCTATTATCCTGTAGGTAATGGCGCGCCAGTTTGACGCTGTTTTTAAAGCTGTTTATCGCGCCTGATAAAAGCATTTCTTTCCCGGTGTTTCCACATTATTCGTGCTAATTTTTTCATACTCACGTTTTTGTCGTTTTCATCAACAATTTCGATACCCAGTAAACTTTCTATCAGATCCTCATCAGTCAATATACCTTCTAACCCGCCATATTCATCTACTATCAGTAACATATTGCCACGTTTACTGTGCAAGGGGTTAAAGGCTGCGGTGATGGGCATGCTGCTAAGAAGTGTCACCATGGATTTTCGATAAACCTTGAGTGGCTTCTTCCCATTCCCCCTGATCATCGCTAATAACAAATCTGTTTTAAGCACATAACCGGAAATGCGTTCCGGATCACCCTGTTCGAATATCGGGATCCGCGAAAACTCAATATTGCCGTGTTTATGGTAAAACGCTTCCACACTTGACTCTTCAGGAACGGAAAAAATCACCGTTCTATGGGTCATCACCTTTTTGATGTTGAGCTGCTCTGTGGCCAACAGCTTTTGCAAAATATTGGCTTCCTGATGCGCCAGTTGCCCGTCTTTATGGGACTCAGCAGACAATATTGCCAATTCTGCACGGCTTAGACCTTTAAGCGGGGTGTCTTCATTAAAACCTGAGGTTAATTTATTAGCCAATAAAACAAAAGGATATAGAAACAGGATCAGGTATTTAAGCACATAGCTGACCGCTGGTGCTAGTTTACGCCAATAGGTTGCCCCCAGGGTTTTAGGAATAATTTCTGAAAAGACCAGGATCAGCAAGGTGAGTACACCAGACACGACCCCCATATAAACATCACCGAAGACTTTGACGGCTTGGGCACCGGCTCCCGCCGCTCCCATGGTATGGGCTATAGTGTTAAGGGTTAGAATGGCCGCCAGTGGATTGTTAATTTCTGACACTTGAGCCCTCAATAATGGGCCGCTGGGGTGTTTTTCATTTTCTAAAACGGATATGTAAGCAGAGGAGACACTTAAGATCACCGCTTCTGCCACAGAGCAGACAAAGGAGACCCCTAACGCCAGGGCGATATAAAAAAACAATAAGATCAATTAGCGTCACCGATTTGAGTAATCACGACCTGCCTAAATAACAACATAGTTAGATTGAGTTGACCAGCCTGACAATAAATATAAACGGTTACCCTACATCTAGCCAACAAAAAGCCAAACATTAAGTTTACCCGAATTTTTTACCACAACGCAAAATCAATATAGTAATTTACATAACTAAACAAGCATGGGTGAATAATAGAGTGTGATATGTGAGAGTATAAAGAGGTTTTAAAAAATTTAATGGCGGAACGGACGAGACTCGAACTCGCGACCCCCGGCGTGACAGGCCGGTATTCTAACCAACTGAACTACCGCTCCCCATATAAATTTTAGTGTTTTGATTTGGCGGAACGGACGAGACTCGAACTCGCGACCCCCGGCGTGACAGGCCGGTATTCTAACCAACTGAACTACCGCTCCGCTGTATCAAAACTGAAAATAAATAAAGAAATGGCGGAACGGACGAGACTCGAACTCGCGACCCCCGGCGTGACAGGCCGGTATTCTAACCAACTGAACTACCGCTCCAGTTTCTTTACTATTTTCAACGGCTTAAGAAGTTAATCAATGATGTCACTCCCTAACCGAGGCGCAGATAATACGGATTAGCCCCCTATGAGTCAACTGCTATTTAGCTCTTTATGTACATAAATCCACATATTTGTTGTGTTTGCTTTAGGATTGAGCAAATTGCTTAAATAGCACGCAACAATTAGTCTTCAGCCATCTTCGGATCCGCTATTCCATTGTTATCACTATCCGCAGAGGCTTTATCCTTTTTATCTTGTTTGCCCTTTTTAACGACCTTTAGTTTAGTAAAGTACGCTGTGAGTTTATCAAAAACACCAGAGTCAGCATCTTTTGCTCCGTGAACAGCAGATTCCGTTACCTCGATTTTTCTCTCTTTGGTGATAATCCAAATCAAGCCTCCCCCCACTATTAATAAAAACAGGTTAATACTAACTATCAGAGTACCTAAAGTACCTCTACTCATTTTCTGCTCGTCAGTTATAGGCGCTACGTTGTCCGAAGTTGACTGACTGGCTATATAGGTTGCACTATCTATGCTTACAAGCGGTACTGGTTCAGTATTGGGTATATTTTCTACTGAAGCCGGCAAAGGCTCTTCGGCCAGAAAACTGAATTGTGCTACATCCAGTATAAAATCACGGCCATCCACAGTATTCCCAAAAGCGGTTATTTTTATCCTGAATACGCCATATTCATAATCAACAATCAGATATTGCCGTGCATGGGTCGTCATCTCGGTGATTGAAAAATTTTGGATATCGCCGTTTGGAAACTGGATTTTGCCATCGATTATCAAAGTGGACATATCTACAAATTCCCGATCCCCGTCGATCAATAATTTGTGATAACCCGCTTCACCGCTATTTTTTTCAACTGCTATAGTAATAGGATTAGGGTACAGCATAACGGGCTGACCGTGTTGTTCCCGGGTAAACATAGGCGTACTCAACACAAGAGTAGGTGTCCATTGTCCAGCGGCAATGGATAAATTGAATTGCCCGGTAAAAATTCCATCAAGGGGTTTTTCATCCATGCCCTTACCGTTATCTTCAAAGCTGGCAATGGTTTGAGGGTCGGCAGCAAAATTATGGTGATCAGGATTGTTGGTGCTAAGGAATTGCATCTTCAAGCTAACCACATCACGCAACGGCGCATAATTGATTGGCTGGCCTGCATTACTCAAATAAGCGCTGTACTTGAGAATTTCACCAGCGAAAATCATCTCGGGTAACGGCTCACCATGCAATTGCAAATCACTTATTACCATCACGCGGCTTGCGGGAGTGATATCCCCGACGGCCTGCCAGGGGCCAGGCATAGGATTTTTAATTTTGATCATGTCGTAGGTCAAACTGTCGAACCAGAATAAGCGCTCATCATCGGCTTGAGACTGATATATTTTTGAGCCATCGGGACGTACTAATACGACTGGCGCGCTGCCGTATTCGCGAAAGAACACCATAGTGATCTCTTTAACTTGATGATCAATACGAAAACGGTTTTGCAACAGAATGAGACTATTTTCAAAGTCCGTACCCAGGGCGGTCAACGGACCAAGGACAGATTTGGTCGTATCCTGTTGGGCGGGCGCCACACTGATGCAAAATAACAGGCATAGTACTAAGGGTTTTAACATAGGTTCTCAATTAGAAAATTGGCGATCATTGACGCCAGAGACAGGACCCCCCCTCTTTGGCGACTAAATCCAGGCGTTGTTCGTGCTCCTGTAATTCATCGGCTGTTGCCTGTATAACCTTTAATGGTTTTCTGTCACCGCCTATACGGCTTACCCCCTCAACTTGCGCACCGCTATCACCACTTGCCTTACCGCTGAGATTTAAGGCTGTCTGGCCTCCTGTCATCATCAGATAAACATCGGCCAGTATTTCAGCATCCAATAAAGCGCCGTGTTTTTCCCGGTGCGAGGTATCGATACCCCAGCGTTTACATAAAGCGTTCAAATTATTTTTTTGCCCGGGATGGAGTTGCCGGGCTAGGTGCAAGGTGTCGAGTATGGTGCAAAAATCTGCTGTTTTTTTGTCTTGAAAGGCCGCTAAACGATAAAACTCATGATCCATAAAACCCACGTCAAAGGGGGCATTGTGGATCACCAGTTGGGCGCCTTTAATAAACTCAAAAAATTCATTGGCCACCTGGGAAAAAAGGGGTTTATCCGCCAGGTATTCATTGGTTATACCATGCACACCTATGGCTTCCTGCTCCACCAATCGCTGAGGATTGATATAGACGTGAAACGTATTGCCCGTCAGGCGACGATTGAGCAATTCTACACAACCGATTTCGATAATACGATGGCCCTGTTTGGGATCCAGACCGGTGGTTTCAGTGTCTAATACGATTTGTCTCATTGATTCTCAATAGCTCCGCTGTGGTGTAAATCTTGTGGTAAAACGTTGTCGTAAAACATTATACTCTGCGCAAAATTTTAAAGTATTGGTTTATTAAATGAAACATATAGAAATTTACACTGACGGCTCCTGCCTGGGCAACCCGGGTCCCGGTGGCTATGGCGCTGTACTAAAATTTGCCCATCACCGCAAAGAATTAAGTGGAGGTTTCAAACATACCACCAACAACAGAATGGAGCTATTGGCCACGATAGAGGCCATGGCCAGCTTAACTGAAAAATGTAAAATCGATCTGACAACGGATAGTCAGTATGTGAAAAATGGTATCAATCAGTGGATCAACAACTGGCGCAAGAATGGCTGGCAAACCTCAGACAAAAAACCTGTGAAAAACGTCGACTTATGGAAACGTTTAGATGAGCAAGTTAATCTGCATGATGTCACCTGGCATTGGGTTAAGGGCCACTCAGGCCACCCGGAAAATGAAGCTTGCGATATTTTAGCACGCCAGGCGGCCGAAGGTAAAAGCCAGGTAGTAGACCAGGGGTTTGTATCCTGAACACCCTAGCTTGAGGTAAAGCCGACCAGTAGATAAAGCTACTTCTCACTCCACACCCCATACTCATTGTTGTTGATGTCACTAAAATGAAAGCGCCGTCCGCCGGGGAACGAAAAGGTAGGCATAGTGATCACGCCCCCCGCTTTTTCAATCGCCCTTTGTGAGGCGGCTAAATTGTCGCTGTATATAACCAACAATACACTGCCCTGGGCTATTGATACCGTGCTGCTGGACTTAAACAAGCCCCCCGCTATACCAGCATCTTTGATACAGGCGTAATCCTGGCCATAGTCCACAAACTGCCAGGCAAACACCTGGGAAAAAAACTGTTTGGATGCAGTAACATCTTTTACGGGGATTTCTATATAATTGATTTTGTGATGATTATTCATAATGCACCTGATATCAAGCAAGTGAGCCAACCGTTAGTATATACTCCTCTCCCTTAAATCATCAGCATTGTTGCTGCTCTCAATTCCCCCCTCTCGCCAACCGCGTTGCGACAACCGCGTTGCGGCAACCGGAATGCAATTAGTATGTCTGAGCCCATTGGACTGAGTTCCTTTGCCACCTGGCTGCAACGCCAATGGCTTTGGGTACAAGCCATCTTGTCCCTGACACAATACGCTCTTAATCACACCCTTAGTGCGTGTAGTTCAAGTGCGGCAGTGGTTGGGTAGTTAACATGTAAATAGCCATATTATTTGTTATAGCCACCAAAATGCTCACTTGGGTATATTCGCCTATTACCTATTACCTAAATTGTTAGCCAACTAAACATTCGGTAAAACCTCGGGCGAAATAAATTAAAATATACAACATGCCATTATATTAGCGCAGCCAACTCAGCCCCTTGCCTAATCGCTCTTTTTGCATCCAGTTCCATGGCTACATCGGCCCCGCCGATGAGATGGGCTTTGATGTGGTTGGCTTGTAACTCCTTTTGCAGGCCGCGCACGGGCTCTTGCCCAGCACATAAAATAATATGATCAACCGCCAGGCATTGTTTTTGCCCATCCACTTCAATATGCAGACCGGCATCATCTATGGATAAGTAGGTTACGCCCGCTAACATTTGCACCTTATTTTTCTTCAGTGTACTGCGGTGGATCCAGCCGGTAGTTTTGCCTAAATCCTTACCAACCTTGGACGCTTTACGTTGCAGCAAATAAACCTCGCGAGCAGGTTGGCTGAGCTTTGCGGGCATTAAGGCTGAGCGCTCCTTATAGTCGCGATCTATACCCCAGGACGCCAACCATTTATCCGGCTGGGTGGTAAGAGAGGTTTTCTCAACTAAAAATTCCGCCACATCAAAACCGATCCCACCGGCCCCTATAATAGCGACCCGTTTGCCCACTGATTTATTGTCTCTTAGCACGTCTAGGTAACTGAGCACACTTGCATGCTGTATGCCCTCAATCTTCACATTTCTGGGTACCACACCCGTTGCGAGCACCACCTCATCAAAGTTGCCTCGACACAAACTGTCGACTGTCTGGGGTGCATTCAGATGTAAATTAACCCCTGTTACGGCAATACGTTTAGTAAAATAGCGCAAGGTTTCGTAAAACTCTTCTTTACCCGGGATACGCTTGGCGTAATTAAACTGCCCTCCTATTTGTGCACTTTGCTCAAATAGATGCACTTCGTGACCACGCTGGGCAGCGTAGCAACTAAAGGCCAAACCCGCAGGGCCTGCTCCTACTACAGCTATCTTTTTCTTATGAGTGGTCAAGGTGAAATTGAGTGAAGTCTCGTACCCTGCCCGGGGATTAACCAGACAAGTGGCCCGTTTCTTTTTAAAGGCGTGATCCAAACAGGCCTGATTACAGGCGATGCATGTGTTAATTTCATCATCTTTACCGTGCTGGGCTTTACACACAAAATTTTCGTCAGCCAAAAAAGGCCGCGCCATGGACACCATATCTGCCTGGCCCTGAGCTAATACATCTTCTGCGATTTGTGGTGTATTGATGCGGTTGGTGGCGATAAGTGGAATAGATACTTCGCCCTTCATACGCTGCGTGACCCAGGTAAAGGCGGCCCTTGGCACCATAGTGCCGATAGAAGGTACCCGCGCCTCATGCCAGCCAATCCCGGTATTGATCAGCGTCGCCCCTGCCCCTTCAATAAGTTTGGCCAATGCCACCACTTCATCCCAATTGCTGCCGCCTTCAACCAAATCAAGCATCGACAGACGGAAAATGACAATAAAATGGGCCCCTACGCGCTGGCGTACCGCATCTACTATGTCAACGGCTATGCGAGTACGATTGGTGAAACTGCCTCCCCACTCATCTTGGCGCTGATTAGTTCTGGCACATATAAACTGATTAATAAAGTAACCTTCAGAGCCCATGATCTCGACGCCGTCATAACCGGCTAACTGAGCCATCTTTGCACTATTGGCATAATCTTCTATGGTGCTAAGTATCCCCCTTTTAGAAATCTCTTTGGGTTTAAACGGTACTATAGGCGACTTTATCGCAGATGGAGCAACAATAAACGGATGATATCCATAGCGCCCGGTATGCAAAATTTGCATGCATATTTTACCGTCGTGAGCGTGTACCGCTTCAGTGATAACTTTATGTTTAGCGGCATGACGTTCATTGGCCATACGCGAAGCAAAAGGAAAAACCCAACCTTGACGATTGGGGCTAATACCCCCTGTCACAATAATGCCTGCACCACCTGCCGCCCGTTCCGCGTAAAAACGTGCCAGCAATTGATGGCCATTTTTTTCTTCTTCCAGGCCCACATGCATCGACCCCATTAGCGTGCGGTTACGAATGGTCGTAAAACCTAAATCCAGAGGTTGAAATAAATGAGGGAAATACTGATTTAACGACATAGTAGACACCAGATAAGCAGAGATATTATGAGCATCGAGTTTATCGTAAAAAGACTAAAATAGAATTTTTGCGTTACAAAAGTTTACATTTCTCGATTCTAACCTGCCGTGAATTTGGTTAGGATGCAGTATTATAAAGTTATCTAGTGAATATATAATCTATGTCATCTGAAAAAAGTTGGACCAAGTCGCTGTTTACAGGCTTGTGGTCAATACTCAATTTTTGCCGCAAATTATTTTTTAACATTATTTTTCTGGTTATTGTCATCGCTTTTATATCTGTTTTATGGCGGGATAACGGTAGTGTTATCGTACCTCAGGACTCGGCGCTGGTATTGGAATTAAAAGGTGATATTGTCATTCAAAAGCAATCTGTTGATCCTTTTGAAGAATTTATGCAACAGGCATTTGAACAAAGCAATGATGATCCTGAGGTATTGTTGCAAGATATTTTGCTGGCCATAGAAAACGCCAAACAAGATAAAAGGATCAAGGCTCTGGTGCTGGACTTACACGAGCTGAACTCCGCCGGATTAGACAAGCTAGAGCAAATTGCCCAAGCCATAGAAAGCTTTCGCGAAAGCGAAAAACCTGTCTATGCCATAGGGGATTATTACACCCAGAATCAGTATTACATCGCCAGTCATGCGGATCATGTTTATATGAACCCTATGGGTTGGATGTTGTTTGAAGGATACGGCCGCTTCGGTATGTATTACAAATCTGCCCTGGATAAAATCAAGGCGACCACTCATGTCTTTAAAGTCGGCACTTACAAGTCAGCCGTTGAGCCCCTTTTACGGGATGATATGTCTGAACAAGCCAAAGAGGCCAACCGCGCCTGGTTAAATGCTATGTGGAGCCAGTATAAAGATGATGTGGCCCACGCCCGTCATATGTCTCCGCTGAATTTTGATGAGAAAGTAGAAGCGTTCATGGCTAAATTCGAACAGGCAAATGGTGACTTTGCCCGTTACGCATTGGATAACGGTTGGGTAGATGCGTTAAAAACCCGCGAACAGAGCTTGCAAGAACTTATCGCCGTAGTGGGTAGCGATGAAAAATCCCCACGAGGCTATAACAACATTAGTTTTAAAAACTATTTGCATATCATCAACCCGGCTCTGCCGCATATAGATAATGATATGGATAAAGTTGGCATCGTTGTGGCCAAAGGTACTATTTTAAACGGTGTGCAAAAACCCGGTACAGTTGGTGGTGACAGTGCTGCCGCCTTACTGCGCAAAGCCCGCCTGGATGAAACAATCAAGTCAGTGGTGTTGTATGTGGATTCTCCTGGAGGCAGTGCCTTTGCCTCGGAGATTATTCGTCAGGAAATTAAAAACCTTAAAGCCGCGGGTAAACCTGTGGTTGCGCTAATGGGAACTTACGCCGCATCGGGCGGCTACTGGATTTCCGCCAGCGCAGACCAAATCTGGGCGGCACCCAGCACTATCACAGGCTCTATCGGCATTTTTGGTATGTTTTTAACCTTCGAAAATACCCTGGATTATTTAGGCGTTCACACCGATGGTGTAGGTACTACAGATTTCGCCGGCATGGGTCTTACCCGTGGCATCGATCCGAAAATGGGCCAGATATTGCAACGAGGTATAGAACATGGCTACGACCAATTTATTACCCTGGTGGCTAATGAGCGCAACATGAGTAAAGCCCAAGTAGATAACATTGCACAGGGACGGGTATGGATAGGTAAAAAGGCCCATGAACTGGGTTTGGTAGATGAACTCGGATACTTTGATGATGCGGTTAAGGCTGCAGCAGATTTAGCCCATCTTGACCGCTATGATGTCAAATATGTGGAACGTTCCCTGAGCAGTTCCGAACTGTTTTGGAAAGGTATTTTTGGTCAAGCCTCGGTCATGCTGGCCAAATCACAATTCGCTCAAAGCGATAGCCGCTTGCTAGGGTTAGTCAAAAAGCTAACCGCTGATTTTGACGATTTTGCCAAATTGAATGACCCCCGTGGTGTATATGCATTTTGCATTGCTTGTGAGCTATAGATTTGTAAAACCCGGACTCGCAGCTTATGGCTGCGAGTCAACCGGCTGTGTACTGACGTATTGTTAACGACAACAGAACAAAATATTCAGGCTACGTTAGCCGTAGAGCAACAGGTTGAACGCTGTTTTGAGCAAGCGGAAACCGCGTTGCAAAGGCGGTTCCCCCGGCCAAAAATCTATTTTACCCAACGGGGAAAAATTGCTGGGTGCGCGCGGCTGCAAAGCAATGAGTTGAGATTCAATCCGGTATTGCTCAGTGATAACCTGCCAACATTTTTAGCACAAGTGGTGCCCCATGAGATTTGTCATTTACTGGCCTTTTGGTTATACGGCAAAGTAAAACCCCATGGCCGAGAGTGGAAAACATTGATGTCAGATTTGTTTAATTTACCCGGCGGCGCTTATCACGCTATGGATGTAGCAAAAGTCACAGGGCAGACCTTCACTTATCTGTGCCCCTGCGGACCGATTGAGTTGAGCATCAGGCGGCACAATAAAATTATTCGTCACCAACAGCGCTATATTTGCCGAAACTGTCAACAACCGTTACAAAGAGGTTAGAACCACTGTTTGGTGAAAACTTTATCCAGTTCGTCAAATGCTGTTTTGAGTAATGTGGCAAGTTCTTTATATTTAGGACGGGCCTTTGCGCCCTGTAAGGCACAACCCTGGAGCTGCATTTTATGATGAATATTCTGATACCAAGTGTTGGTCGAAGGGGGCAAAAATTGATTGGCACGATAACCTAACCACAACACGCCTTGGGCGGGAATCGTCAAAAAAAATGCCGCCATGGCGATAGCCTGGGGCAGATGCTCCATGCCCAAAACACTGAACGAGGTCGCTATAGTTAATACCGCTAACGGTGGCATCGTTTTTATAGACAGCTTGGTGGCGGACACGATCCGACATTCAGGAAACAATGTATAAAGTTCTTTTTTCACCGGCCAGATGTGCAGGTATTCCTGACCGTCTTTAAACAAAGCTGAAAATGTCTGAGCCATGATTTACCTTATACTGTCGATGTCAATATCTGTAGTCTACCCGTTTAGCACGGCGATGGCCAAAATCTTGGCTTATATTAAAACACTTTAGCCGAGCAAAACGGCTTAAGCAAATCCTTTAGTTCACAGATAGAAGAATTAGTTTCAGCCCGTGGATTGAAAGTTTGTCCCCCGCCCGCATTAATAGAGCTAATACTGTTGTTCTACTTTACCTGGTTGGCGCTATTGCATAGAATCGCCGACAAAATTATTTTGGAGATATTCATGTCTGAAACGAGACACGTACGATTACTTATTCTAGGTTCAGGCCCTGCAGGCTATTCAGCAGCTGTGTATGCCGCCAGAGCAAACCTTAACCCGGTATTGTTAACTGGCATGGAGCAAGGTGGGCAGCTGACCACCACTACCGATGTAGAAAACTGGCCAGGAGATCCTGAGGGATTAACCGGACCAGATTTAATGGTGCGCATGCAAAAGCATGCCGAAAAGTTTGATACCGAGATTATCTTCGATCATATCAATAAAACCGACTTATCTAAGCGCCCTTTTACCTTAACCGGCGATCAAGGCACCTACACTTGTGATGCCCTAATTATTGCGACAGGTGCGTCTGCAAAATATTTGGGTATGGAATCCGAAACAGCCTTTATGGGTAAGGGCGTATCAGCCTGTGCCACTTGTGATGGATTTTTTTATCGCAATCAAAAAGTGGCGGTAGTCGGCGGTGGAAATACCGCAGTAGAAGAAGCCCTTTATCTGGCCAATATCGCATCAGAAGTACACGTCATTCACAGACGGGATGTATTCAGAAGTGAGAAAATACTGTCCCAACGCTTACTCGACAAAGCACAAAATGGCAATGTTACTCTGCATTTAAACAGCACCCTTGATGAAGTGCTGGGCGACCAAATGGGCGTCACGGGCGTTCGTATTAAATCCACTGAATCTGATGCGGCTACAGAATTGGATTTAATGGGCGTCTTTATTGCTATCGGCCATCAACCCAACACCGGTATTTTTACCGGGGAGCTGGAGATGAACAATGGCTACATCAAAGTAAATAGTGGCACTGAAGGCAACGCTACCCAGACCAGTGTGGAAGGCGTATTTGCAGCTGGTGATGTCAGTGATCATGTCTATCGTCAAGCCATCACCTCTGCCGGAACCGGTTGCATGGCGGCATTGGACGCCGAAAAATATCTAGACGGTTTAGTCTAGGCTACTGAGGCCTCACCAGAGGCCTCGTTATCCTGCATAAATAATCATGATAGAGCTTTATCAACTAGACCATTCCCTTAGCTTTCCCGCCCCATCCGCTGCCATGAGCGATCCTCCTGGTCTATTGGCGTTCGGGGGCGATTTGTCGGTTGCGCGCCTTAAATTCGCCTATCAAAATGGTATTTTTCCCTGGTACAGTGAAGGTGAGCCCATATTATGGTGGTCACCGGATCCCCGGGGTATTTTGCCCCTGGATAACTTCCGAGTATCACGAAGTTTAGCAAAGTTCATTCGAAAAACACCCCTGCGGGTAACCTTGAATGAGGATTTTTCGCAAGTAATCAAAGCCTGTGCCCACGCGGCGAGGCGGGATAGCGGTACCTGGATCAGTGCCGCTATGATTAGCGCCTATCAGCGCTTGCACCATGCTGGATACGCACAATCTGTAGAAGTGTGGGATGGACATAAGTTGGTAGGGGGATTGTATGGGGTAACCGTGGGTGCGCTTTTTTGCGGTGAATCTATGTTTCATCACTCAACAAATGCCTCAAAACTTGCTATGTTTTATTTAGTTCAACATTTACACGCTCAGGACTGTAAGTTTATTGATTGTCAGATGCAAAATCCACACCTTGCCAGCCTGGGTTGTATTGAAATACCACGGAGCGAGTTTTTAGCTAAATTACACCAGGCTACAGGCTCTGAGTTAGATAAAAACCTTTGGCAATCAGTAGAGTTGACTAATCACACATGAAATTTGGCATCACCCAAACATTTGATTGCAGTTACCTTCCACAGCAACAGGAGAAACTGCTAATCTATGCTGAGGATAAACCTGGCCCTTACTACGAAACCTTGTTGGAGGTGGGGTTTAGACGCAGTGGTGAGCAGATTTATCGGCCCCATTGCGATCAGTGTCAGGCTTGCCAGTCAATCCGCATCCCCGTTAGTCTGTTTAAGCCATCGAAAAGTCAGAAGCGATTGTTGAAGCGCAATCAGGACGTAAAAGTGGTGCTGAGCGAGGTGAACAAAGCACAATACTACCCATTGTATGAACAATACATCAATCAACGTCATGAAGATGGTAGTATGTATCCCGCCAGCGAAAAACAATATGCCAGTTTCTTGAGTTGTAACTGGATTACGCCGCTGTTTATAGAGTTTTTCCTGGCTGACAGATTGATTGCTGTGGCAGTTACGGATCAACTTCAAGGCTCCTTGTCAGCGCTTTATACATTTTTTGCGCCGCAACAACAAGCGCGCTCCCTGGGCACCTTTGCCGTGCTGCAGCAAATTTTGATTGCGGCACAACTAGGTAAGAAATATGTATATTTGGGATACCAAATTGATAGCTGTCAAAAAATGAGCTATAAGCGAAACTTTCTGCCCCATGAGCGTTTTTTTAAGGATAAATGGCAGCTAATTACAAAAAAAGAGCAGTAAAGCTTTACAGCGCCGCACTTATTGGGCAAAATCTGCGCGGCATTTTTGAGACTTATTATTACAGAGGTAACAGAGCTACATGGCGAAAGAAGATTGTATTGAAATGGAAGGTACTGTATTGGATACCCTTCCAAATACCATGTTTCGTGTCGAATTAGAGAACGGACACGTTGTTACTGCGCATATTTCAGGAAAAATGCGTAAGAACTATATCCGCATATTAACAGGTGATAAAGTCACTTGTGAAATGACACCTTACGACTTAAGCAAAGGGCGTATTATTTACCGCGCTCGCTAACATATTTAGCCCTAAAAAAAGCCCGGTGCTACTAGTACCGGGCTTTTTTTAGTGGGCCAAATAACCCTGTGTAACAGACCCCTTCCTGAGGGCCTGTCATCAAACAAAAGTTAGGCTTCAGATTTTTCTTGGTTTAGTGCCTTAAAAGTGAATACCAGTTTTTCATCTTTTAAGGATATTTTCACACTACCTCCCTTACTCAATTCTCCAAATAACAGTTCACTGGCTAGTTCTTTCTTCACTTGTTGCTGAATAACCCGAGCCATAGGCCTTGCTCCCATATCGCGATCATAACCTTGCTCAGCTAACCACTCACGGGCTGGGTTAGTCACTTCCAATGACACACCTTTATTATCAAGTTGTACTTGTAACTCGACAATAAATTTATCTACCACTTGCAGGATCACATCCGGATCCAAATGGTTGAACCATACGACAGCGTCGAGGCGGTTTCGAAATTCCGGGGTGAACACCTTATTAATAGCCGACAAAGCATCAGGGGTGTGATCCTGCTGCTTGAAGCCTATCGATTTACGGATGGTTTCCTGCACACCAGCGTTAGTGGTCATAACTAATACCACATTGCGAAAATCTACTTTACGGCCATTGTTGTCTGTCAAGGTTCCATGATCCATAACTTGTAATAATAAGTTAAAAATATCGGAATGGGCTTTTTCAATCTCATCGAGCAATACTACAGAATAGGGATTTTTAATTACGGCGTCCGTTAACAAGCCTCCCTGGTCAAAGCCTACATAGCCAGGAGGTGCACCGATGAGGCGACTTACCGCGTGACGCTCCATGTATTCGGACATATCAAACCGCACCAACTCTACCCCCATAATTTTGGCCAATTGCTGGGTAATTTCGGTTTTACCCACCCCTGTTGGCCCGGCAAACAAAAAGTTACCTATAGGTTTGGTTTCTGTCCCTAAGCCCGAACGGGACAGACGAATAGCATCGGTCAGGGTATCAATTGCTTCATTCTGCCCAAACACCACCAGTTTCAAATCCCGGTCGAGATTTTTAAGGGCTTGCTTATCGCTCGAAGATACAGATTTCTCCGGGATCCGCGCAATTTTGGCGATAATTTGTTCGATATCGGATACACCTATGGTTTTTTTACGCTTGGAGGGCGGCAGTAACTGCTGGCTTGCCCCTGCTTCATCCATGACATCTATCGCTTTATCCGGTAAGTGGCGCTCATTAATATATTTAGCCGACAACTCGGCCGCAGCGCGAATAGCTTTATGGGTAAAGCGCACACTGTGATGTGCTTCATAGCGGGATTTAAGTCCCATCAATATTTTGGTTGTGTCATTGACTGTAGGCTCCAGCACATCAATTTTTTGAAAGCGCCGCGCTAATGCTCGGTCTTTCTCAAATATACCCTGATACTCTTGGTAGGTCGTTGAGCCGATACAACGCAACTCGCCACTGCTAAGCTTAGGTTTAAGCAAGTTCGAGGCATCCATTACTCCCCCAGAAGCCGCACCAGCCCCGATGATAGTGTGTATCTCATCAATAAACAGAATAGACTCGGGATCTTTAGTCAGTTCCTTGAGAATACCTTTAAGACGCTTCTCAAAATCTCCCCGATATTTGGTACCTGCCAGTAGAGCTCCCATGTCTAGTGAGTACACCACTGCATTAGCGATGACCTCAGGCACGTCTTTATGAACAATCCGATAAGCTAATCCCTCGGCAATGGCGGTTTTTCCCACCCCGGCTTCACCCACCAGCAGAGGATTGTTTTTGCGACGACGGCATAATATCTGAATACTGCGCTCCACCTCCATATCGCGGCCAATCAGGGGATCGATTTTACCTTCTTTAGCCAGAACATTGAGGTTGGATGAATATTGATCAAGCATAGAGGCGCTCGCTTCGGGTTCTGCCCCCTCTTCTTCAGTTTCCGGCGATTGTCCACCGGACTCGTCACTTTTTGACACGCCGTGGGAAATATAATTCACCACGTCGAGACGGGTAACATCGGCTTTTTTCAAAATATATACAGCTTGCGATTCCTGCTCGGAGAAAATCGCGACCAATACATTGGCCCCGGTAACCTCGTCTTTACCTGACGACTGCACATGAAATACAGCCCGTTGCAGCACACGCTGAAAACCTAATGTTGGCTGGGTTTCCCGTTCGTTATTGACATCATCGAGTAGTAAAGGAGTGGTATCTTTTACAAAATCAGTCAATTCACTTTTAATTGACTCCACATTCGCCCCACAAGCCACCAGGGCCTCTGTAGCAGCGCTATTATCAAGCAGTGCCAATAGCAGGTGCTCAACAGTCATAAACTCGTGTCTGTGCTCTCTGGCAAAGATAAACGCTTCATTCAATGTTTGTTCTAAATCTTTATTTAACATATTAAGACCCTCTCACTGCGTTAAACCTGTTCCATAGAACACATCAACGGATGTTGGTGTTTTTTGGCATACTGTGTAACTTGCAAAACTTTGGTTTCTGCAATCTCTGCAGTATATATGCCACAAACTGCTCTACCTTGATAATGCACAGTTAACATAATCTGATTGGCTTTTTCTGAGTCTAGATTGAAAAAACGGGTCAATACCTCAATCACAAAATCCATTGGGGTGTAATCGTCGTTATTCAGCAAAACTTTATACATAGGCGGTGGTGCCAATTTTTGCTTGACCGCCTCAAGCTGTTTCTCGCGATCGATATTTATAGTGTTATCTTTGCTCATAATAAGAAGAATAGTGCCCTTAGTGCAAATTTTGCAGATTTATTACTGTTTGACAAAATAACTAAATTCGCCTTGACAAAAACAGGTTATGAAATCTACATTTCCAGTAGCGATATTGTTAATTTAGCAATTCGTTAATCCCTACATATCATAGTGGGGACAAGAATGCGTCAGTTCAAGGGATTAAAAGGAAGCAGAAGTATGGCAATCGGCAAAGTTAAGTGGTTCAACAACGCAAAAGGGTTTGGTTTTATTGTTCCGGAAGATGGTGGCGATGATATTTTCGCTCATTATTCAACCATTCAAATGGAGGGCTATCGCTCTCTGAGAGCCGGACAAGAGGTTAAGTACGACGTTCAGCAGGGCCCAAAAGGCTTGCATGCCGAGAACATCGACTTTAACGGAGAACCCGAAAGATAGTCATTATGCAAAAAAAAGCAGACCTCCTGGGTCTGCCTTTTTATTTCTTTAGAAAATAAACTATATTAAAAATCTTTTAATATAGTGTTTAAGGTTACGCTTGGGCACATAGCCTTAGTGATCAAACTTTCGTCAGGATAGTAATAACCACCAATATTTTCAGGTGCGCCTTGCGTTGCATCAATCTCTTGCATAATTTTGCTTTCGTTTTCTTGCAAGGCATTATGCAGAGGCTTGAACTTAGCCGCCAATTCTGTGTTGTCTGATTGACTCACCAAAGCTTCCGACCAATACAAAGCCAAGTAGAAATGGCTACCCCTGTTATCTAATTGTCCGGCTTTACGCTGGGGAGACTTACCTTCATTAAGTAACCTTTCAGTCGCCAGATCAAGCGTACTGGCCAACACTTTTGCTTTGGCATTATTATTTTTGAGTGCCAAATCTTCCAGCGATACTGTCAGTGCCAGAAACTCGCCTAATGAATCCCAGCGTAGATGGCCTTCTTCAACAAATTGCTGAACATGTTTTGGTGCTGAGCCACCGGCACCTGTTTCAAACAACCCGCCGCCTGCCATAAGTGGCACTATTGACAACATCTTGGCACTAGTACCGAGCTCCAAAATTGGAAATAAATCGGTCAAATAGTCACGCAATACGTTGCCAGTAACGGAAATGGTATCCAAACCTCTGATTGCCCGTTCCATTGAATAACGGATCGCACGGACCGGAGCCATAATCTGAATATCCAGACCCTCAGTGTCATAATTTTTTAAGTAGGTTGTTACCTTGCTAATCAATTGTACATCGTGAGCACGCTCATCATCCAACCAGAAGATAGTAGGGATGCCTGATTGACGGGCACGGTTAACAGCTAGTTTAACCCAATCCTGAATCGGTTCATCTTTAACCTGACACATACGCCAAATATCGCCGTCTTCTACTTTGTGCTCAACCAGAACGTTCTCATCTTGATCTATGATGCATACTGTCCCATCACCAACCATTTCAAAGGTTTTATCATGAGAACCGTACTCTTCTGCTTTTTGCGCCATCAAGCCAACGTTTGACACTGAGCCCATAGTCGTTGGATCAAATGCACCGTGAGTTTTACAGAAATTGATCATTTCTTGATAAATAGTCGCGTAGGTACTTTCTGGAATAACGGCTTTGGTATCATGTTTTTTGCCATCGGGGCCCCACATCTTACCGGAATCACGGATCATCGCGGGCATAGACGCATCCACAATGACATCACTGGGTACATGTAAATTGGAAATCCCTTTGTCTGAGTTGACCATGGCGATCAATGGACGGTCGGCGTAACAGGCATTGATATCCGACTGAATTTCTGAACGTTGGGATTCGGGTAAACTGGCGATTTTGTCGTAGACGCTACCTAAACCATTATTTGCATCAACCCCTAGTTCTGCAAATAAGTCGGCATATTTTTCAAACAATTTTTTGTAAAAAACTTTGACACAATGACCGAACACAATAGGGTGAGAAACCTTCATCATGGTCGCTTTTACATGCAACGAGAACAGTACACCGGTTTTTTTTGCGTCTTCAATCTGCGCTTCGAAAAACTGACACAAGGCTTTTTTACTCATATTCATGCCATCGATAACTTCGCCAGCTAGCAAGTCAACTCGAGGTTTAAGGATCTTTACCTGGCCATCTGAACCAGTAAATTCAATGCGTACGTGTCCCGCTTTTTCCACCGTGAGCGATTTTTCACCTGAGTAAAAATCCCCACCACGCATGTGCGCAACGTGTGTTTGTGATGCCTGGCTCCAGGGCCCCATGGAATGGGGGTTTTTACGGGCATAATTTTTAACGGCTTTTGGTGCCCGGCGATCAGAGTTGCCTTCTCGTAAAACAGGGTTAACTGCACTGCCCAGTATTTTACTATAGCGCCCTTCAAGCTCAATTTCTTCGTCGCCAGCAGGATCTTCAGGATAAGCGGGGACGTTAAAGCCCTTCGCATTTAATTCTTTAATGGCTGCCTTAAGCTGTGGTTTGGACGCACTAACGTTAGGTAACTTGATGATATTGGTCTGCGGATCCTGGGTAAGCGCACCCAGTTCAACCAGGGCATCAGGTACTTTTTGCTCTTCTGTCAGGTAATCGGGAAAACTGGCAAGAATACGGGCAGCCAGAGAAATATCACTGATTTCAATTTCGATATCGGCAGGAGCAGTGAAGGACTTGATGATAGGCAATAAAGAATATGTTGCTAACGCCGGGGCTTCATCCGTTTTCGTGTAGATAATCTTTGACTTCTGAGTTGTCATTATGTGCCTCAAATGTTGCGGTAGTAAGCTACCGGATTAGTGTAGACTGGTAATAGTAAAAGATAAAAGCATCCTTAATCACCGGTCATATATGAAATTATTCAGCCCTAAATTGCGAGGAACCTGAATTTGGCTCAAGTGTATTATGGATAATTTGCTGCAAGATAATAAACAATTCATCGCAGAGTGCAAAACAACTGGGCGATTTTATGCATAATAAGTAATAAAAAATCATGATTAAGTTTTCTGACAAACACCTAAACCCTTCACCTAGTACAAAAATCGTACTCTTTAACAAACCTTTTAATGTGCTCACCCAATTTACTGACGTTACCGGTCGACAAACACTGAAAGATTATATCCCAATTCCCGGTATTTATGCTGCAGGCAGACTCGATCGGGATAGTGAAGGATTATTAATTCTGACCAATGACGGAAAATTACAGAGTAAACTGACCGATCCCAAGCATAAAACCAGCAAAACGTACTGGGTACAGGTCGAAGGCATACCTGATGAGAGTAAGCTTGAGCAACTGCGCCACGGGGTTGAATTAAAAGACGGCATGACGCGTCCTGGTAAAGTCACCCTGATACCGGAGCCGACTATATGGGCCCGTACCCCCCCGGTTCGCTTCCGCCAGTCTATTCCCACCCGTTGGTTGTCCATTACCATCAGCGAAGGCAAAAATCGCCAGGTCAGACGCATGACGGCGCATATTGGCTATCCAACCCTACGCCTTATTCGCTATCGTATCGGTAATTGGACATTAGATGGTATTGATAATGGTCATTACATCGAATTGTGACACACCTTTCATCCTTGAAACTACTTGTTTGTTGGTTACACTCATTCGCTCCAATCGGTAACCCCCGTTGCACTTTGTGAATCGCTGTTGCACTTAGTTAACTAAGTTCACGGGGTCTCATGCATTTGCCGCCACCAGGCAATTTGCAGTCACTCGGGGATATACCCGTCTCCCTTAACGCTGCAGCGTTGTTGGCTGCTATCACTCCCCCAACCCCAATCATTTAGTAAAGCTAAGCTCATGGGGCTGTATTCCTTTGCCGACTAACTGCAACTTCAATGGTTTTCGGTATAGACATAACTATCATGTGCGTTTTAGATCTAGAATCAAGGTGATTTCAGCCAGCTAATTTGTTAGTATTCGTCTCCATTTTTCCCGATTCTTTATAAAGTTAATCATGTCTACTATCCAGTCCCAAAACGCCATCGAAAATTCCGATAACAGCAACAAAAAGGTCATAGTTGGCATGTCAGGTGGTGTGGATTCATCCGTGTCTGCTTACTTGTTATTGCAACAAGGTTATCAAGTGGAGGGGTTGTTTATGAAAAATTGGGAGGAAGATGACAATGAAGAATATTGCGCAGCCGCACAAGATTTAAACGATGCCCAGTCGGTAGCAGACAAATTGGGCATCGAATTGCACACCATAAATTTTGCCGCAGAGTATTGGGATAATGTGTTTGAATACTTTTTAGCTGAATATAAATCCGGGCGCACCCCAAATCCGGATATTATGTGTAACAAAGAAATTAAATTTAAAGCGTTTCTGGAGTTTGCGGCCCAGGAATTAGAGGCTGATTATATCGCCACCGGGCACTATGTTCGGCGACGTAAACAAGACGGCCATTGGCAAATGTTGCGTGGATTAGATGATAATAAAGATCAAAGCTATTTCCTCTATACCTTGGGTGAAGACCATATAAGCCAAACCTTATTCCCCATAGGTGATATAGAAAAACCACGGGTGCGGGAAATTGCCCAGCAACAAGGGCTGATCACCCATGATAAAAAAGACAGCACCGGCATTTGTTTTATTGGCGAACGCAAATTTACTGATTTTTTAGCCCAATATTTACCAGCGCAACCGGGTATTATCGAAACAGCAGAAGGTCAGGAAATTGGTCAGCACCAAGGTCTGATGTACCATACCTTAGGCCAACGCAAAGGCTTATTAATTGGCGGTATGAAAGAGTTTGGTGAACAGCCCTGGTATGTCGTAGACAAAGATATGCAACGTAATGTACTGATAGTCGGTCAGGGCGCAGACCACCCTCGCCTGTTTTCATCGGGTCTGGTGGCAAACCAGTTAAATTGGGTGGATAGAAAAGGGCCTGAAGGCATCCTTAGGTGCACCGTTAAGACCCGCTATCGCCAGCACGACATCGACTGCACATTGACGCCATCAAAGGATGGCTCACTGGAAGTCATATTCGACACCCCACAAAAAGCCGTTACGCCTGGTCAATCGGCGGTATTTTATGCCCAAGACATTTGCCTTGGTGGCGGAATCATTGAGAGTTATATTCGATAACATGCAAAATACATCAAACACCCGAGAAATGGAAAAGAACATCGCCCTGGCAGGCGTCTGCCAGGCCGCTATGTTAGTTAAACAAGTGTCCAAAAAAGGTCTATGTGATGCTCAGGCATTTAAGGCAAGTATCGCCAGTATCAGCATTACAGAGCCGGAAAATACGGAACAAGTTTTTGGTCAGTTAGACCATGTGAAACTTGGCTTTACAACTTTGTACAATCAACTAGGCAACGGTTCGACCGATAAAGATACTGAGATCACCCGTTATATAGCCAATTTGTTAAGTATCGAACGCAAACTCAGTAAAAATAATAAGCTGATGTCAGAGTTGGGCGACCGTATCGACAACATCAAACGTCAACAATTACATCTGGATTTATTTGACAGTCAGATGTTGGGCAACTTGGCCAGTATTTACAGTGATGTAATAAGCCCCATGACGACAAAAATTCAAGTTGCCGGAGACCCGGCGTTACTCAAAATCAGTGATAACCAGCACAAAGTCAGAGCGTTATTATTAGCCGGGGTACGAGCGGCCGTTTTATGGCGACAGCTGGGTGGTAAACGCAGACACATTTTATTTAACAGACAACGAATCGTAGCATGCGCAGATCAAGCATTAGCGCAAATCAACCAATCACGTTAGGAGTAATCACTTCATGCAGCTATCCGCATTAACCGCTGTGTCCCCAATAGATGGGCGATACTCAGCTAAAACGACTGAACTACGCAGCATTTTCAGTGAGTTTGGTTTACTCAAGTATCGCGTTCAAGTTGAGGTTCGCTGGTTACAAAAGTTATCGGCCACTGCCCAGATAGAACAAGTACCCGTTTTCAGTGCCACGGCCAATGCATTATTGAATACCATAGTCGATTCCTTTGATGAACAAGACGCTCAGCGCATTAAAGACATTGAGCGTACCACTAACCATGACGTTAAGGCAGTCGAGTACTTCTTAAAAGAACAGGTGGCGAGTAACGCAGAGTTGCATAGCGTTAACGAATTTATTCATTTTGCCTGTACTTCAGAAGATATCAATAACCTGTCGCACGCGCTAATGTTGCACGATGCTCGGGAACAAATCCTGCTGCCTTACTGTGATCAGCTGATCAGTGAACTAACCCGCCTGGCAAAGGAATACAAAACGATCCCCATGATGGCCCGTACCCATGGGCAACCAGCTTCACCCACTACAATGGGTAAAGAAATGGCAAACGTGATGATGCGTTTACACCGTCAACGGCAACAAATTTCTGCTGTAGATTTGTTAGGAAAGGTTAACGGAGCGGTGGGTAACTACAACGCCCATTTGTCAGCTTACCCTGATGTTGATTGGCATCAATTTGCTGACGAATTTGTCAGTAGTCTAGGGATTACACTTAACCCCTTCACCACCCAGATTGAACCTCACGATTATATTGCTGAATTGTTTGATGCCATTGCCCGTTTTAATACGGTATTGCTGGATTTTAACCGAGATATGTGGGGTTATATTGCTCTTGGCCATTTTAAGCAAAAAACCGTAGCCGGAGAAATTGGCTCTTCAACCATGCCCCATAAAGTCAATCCTATCGACTTTGAAAACTCCGAAGGTAACTTAGGCTTAGCCAACGCCATGTTTGCTCACTTGGCCACCAAGTTGCCGGTTTCCCGCTGGCAACGGGATCTCACCGACTCAACAGTGTTACGTAACCTAGGCGTGGGCGTGGGCTACTCAGTGATCGCTTATCAATCGTCCCTTAAGGGGATCAGTAAACTGCAAGTCAACGAGCAGAGTTTGCTCGATGAATTAGACAATAATTGGGAGCTGCTGGCTGAGCCAGTACAAACCGTTATGCGCCGCTATGGTATCGAAAAGCCTTACGAAAAGCTCAAAGAGCTAACCCGTGGCAAAAAAATCAACCAGCAAATCCTGGCGACCTTTATTGATAGCCTGGATCTACCGGATAACGCCAAAACCCAACTCAAGGCGCTTACGCCGGCCAATTATATTGGTCGCGCTATAGCCTTCGTAGAACAGCTCTAGGCAACTCCAGTTTAAAGCGCAGGGCTGCTATTTCTGCGCTTTAATATCCCCGTTTTTCTCCTATACTCTATCCCTGTTCTCTAGCAAAAGGGATTAGGTATGCTTAGCCGTATGTTGCACGCATGGATCTGGTGCGGAATTTCCCCCTCGTTGTTCGAAAATATTAATCCGGTACGGATCTGTAACATTATTACCCTGATGGTGATTTTTGTGCTCGCCTTACAGATCCCCATGGCCACTTATTATTGGCAACAAGGAGGTGACCTAAAATTAATGGTGCTGGTGACTCACATGATGTTTTTATTCAGTGTACCGCTGTTAAACCATGCACAGTTTACGCGCTTCGCCAAACTTGCCTTAGTCCTGATATTTACCAGTTATATTGTTTGGTCTTGTTTGTTGTGGCAAGCCAATATCCAGGTGCAGTATTTTCTACTATTAGGGATTTTTGTCTGCCCCTTTATATTTGAACCCCAGGATCGTTTATTGATGTGGTATTGCATTGGTTTAGACGTCAGTATTTTTATATTTATTGAAGGGTATTATCTACTGCTGATTAATAGCCAGAACCTTTCCGAATATCATCAGATTGTGGGTTTTTCCAGTAGCTTTTTTCTGGCTTTCTCCATTACGCTAACCAGCTATCATGTTGGCAGAAATGTTAACCGTAACCACCACAAGTTACTCAATGCTCGGCAATGCTCGGAACGGTTACTGCTCAACATACTTCCCCAATCCATCGCCAACAGATTAAAAAATAACGAACGGCACATTGCTGATCATTACGAACAAGTGTCTATCTGTTTTGCAGATCTGGAGAATTTCACTCTGATATCTAAACAGCTTAATCCCCATCAATTAGTGGCGTTACTGGACGACATATTTTTGCAATTTGACGGGATTACCCGGCAAAATGGCATGGAAAAAATCAAGACCATGGGTGATGGCTATATGACAGCAGCGGGGGTACCCAAGGCGAATTCCACCCATGCTCTACAATGTTGTATGTGTGCCCTGGCCTTTAAACACGTTTTTCTCAACTTACAAAAAAAACATAAGTTACTCAATGGTATTCGTATCGGTATAGGCACCGGTGAGGTCATAGCAGGGGTTATTGGCCAGACCAAGTTCTGTTACGATCTATGGGGTGAAGCTGTGACCCTAGCATCACGCATGGAAAGTCATGGCGAGGAAGGGAAAATTCAGGTTACCCAATCTACCTATGAAATGGCAAAACATAAGTATAACTTCGCCTCCCGAGGTAGAATTGCGGTCAAAGGCTTAGGAGTGGTTAAAACCTATTGGTTACTCGGCAGCAAATAGAGCAATTTGCCAATCTGTTTATTAATACAACCCGCTGACGGGTAACAACCACTCTTCGCCCATCGATTCACTGAAAACCTGATTTTGGACAACATATGTATAGTTTAAGTAACTTCAACGCCGCCGATTTTTTGACCCATTACTGGCAACAGAAGCCAGCGATATTCAAGCAAGCATTTTCAGATTTTAATGATCCCCTCGATGAACATGAATTGGCCGGGCTGGCTCAGGACCCACATGTGGACTCGCGGATAGTGGCGCTGGACAAGCAAAAGTGGCACGTTAGCCACGGTCCATTTGATGATTTTACGGGTCACTGCCAAGGCGCATGGAGCCTGTTGGTACAAGCGGTAGATCAACATATTCCCGCAGCTGACAGCTTGATCCGCGCTTTTAATTTTATTCCCTATTGGCGTATGGATGACCTGATGGTGAGCTTTTCCAATAAAGGAGCCGGAGTCGGACCCCATCTGGATCAATACGATGTATTTATTATCCAGGGCAAGGGTTCAAGGCGATGGCAGGTAGGTGCCAAGGGCGAATATCCGGAACATTTCCCCCATGACGATCTACGTCAGATTAGTGACTTCACGCCAATAATAGATGAGGTATTACAGCCCGGTGATATGCTTTATATCCCCCCTGGCTACCCACACAATGGCCAGGCTATTGAGAACTGCTTGAATTATTCAGTGGGATTTCGCGCCCCCTCACAACAAGAATTGCTCACGTCATTCGCTGACTACGCTATTGACAACGGTTTGTTTAAGCAACGTCATCAAGACCAGGCGCTTAAAATGCGCCCCTCGCCAGGTCAAATAAACCGCGACGAAGTGGCGTCTATTAAAAACTCACTCAAAGACACCATTGACTCACCTGACTTTGCCACTTGGATAGCCGAGTATTTTAGTCATACTCAGCTAAATCAGGGCTTTGACGAGGTGCATAATCCAGATTATCAACTGGCGGAAATATTTGAGTTATTCGAGCAAAAAACGCTGTTTGAACGCCAGGTTGGCATCAGGCCGGTTTACCTTGAATTAACAGCACAAGACACCACGTTAGAGGTCTTTATTGAAGGGCAATCCTTGGTCATTCCCCTGAAATATGCTGAGCAGGCTAAACAATTAATGCATGCGCCGCAATGGCAACTGACATCATACGAACAGCCTGACGACCTGCTTTTTTGGGGCGATTTGTTACTTAATCTGGTTAATATTGGTGCCTGGTTACCACAAGAATAACCCAATATTGACATGATCTTATGAGACTGCAAATGGATGGCCTAGACCCAAAGCTATTGGCGTTGCGGCTAGGCGGCAAAAGAACTTAATCCCAATCGCTTAGATGGTCTAAGCGATTGGGGTGAGTGAGGGCAACCAACAACGCTGCAGCTTCAAGGTAGACGGGTATTATTTGGCAGCGCAGCCCAGGAAGGTCAGAATCGAACCGGTAACAACAAGTGCGCTCACGTAAGCCCAGACATCGAGTTCACTAAGGGTGAAGTGAGTTGGCCACCACCCGAGGGCGACCCACATGCTGATAAAGGTAAACACCGGGGCCAGGGCAATAACTGACTGACATTCGCCGCCTGTCAAACACCAAGCACTTCGGTAAAGGCACCATAGCAGATAATAGTATTGATACACCAAAAAATAAGGGCAGTCATTTGTAATGTGTCCATTTGCATAAGCTGGGATAATTCGACAAAGGGAAAAGTAAAACGACACCTAGCAGATAAATCATCATCGTTAGTTGTCTGGCAGTTAACACCCGTAACAAAATTCTTTGCATTAAAGCATAGGCTGCCTAGGTAGTGGTGGCAAAAAATAGGTGAATAATGCCTATATTGAAATTATTGAGCGAACTGAACAGGCTATCTAACCTGTCATTAAAAAATAACAATAAACCCAAAAACAGTAAACCAGCGCCAAATTTTATGAGAGGTTTTAAGTATTCACCCAAAAACACTATGACCCCGATTAACAGTAAAAAAAGTGCAGTTGCATAACAACTTGAGTGGTTTCATGTTCCAAATACTCCAGACCTTTGACGTTTGCGACGTAATTACACAACAAAAAAGCAGTGGCAATGAATAGCCCCCCCTTATTCGAAGGGAAACTGCGCATCACTGGTAAGGCGCGTTTCTTGGTCAAAAAGGTAAACACAAACAAACCGGCAAAGGCGAATCGATACCAGGTGATAGTGGGTGCATCCATTGCTTCGAGACATAATTTAATAAATACCGGTAACACACACCACATAAAGGCGGTGAGTAGCGATAATCCGAAACCTTATCAGTGTCTGTCAGTATATTGCATCCTAAGTAAATCCTTACTGCTATAGTTATTGCGCTTAGGTTTATCACAACCTACTTTTTTGCCATTCTGCAAAGCGGAGGCTGACGTTTGCTTTAGTGACCTGCAACTGATCTGCCTGACGAAGAAAATACCAGAGGTATCAATATTCTATCAGGTCAGTTATGTCATCAATAATATCTTGTAGCTCTTTAATGACTTTAGCTCTTTGTTTTTGACTTAAGCTTTGTGACAATACTGCCAGCAATTCACTGTAAAGTTGACGATTGAGCGCCGACTTCTGGCGAAAGGCTGCAGCTTGATAGTTTTCCGGGTGTGCCATCAGATCGATCAATTTAGTTTGAAAATCCACTTCATGTCTGTGTTGCAGAATCAATATTCTGGCATCACCTTGAATATCTCGGCGGTAATCTATCCAGAGTTCAACGTTAGATTCAAAGCGTTGAACATAATTTTCAATCAATTCATTCTGCTGGGAAGTCAATTTCCCCATAAATTCCCTGGCCTGCTGTTGAATATCGTCAACTTGCATAACCCGTCGCTGTTGCGCAGTTTTTTCCTCCAGCTCTTCGATACGGTCGCGATTTTTCTCCTCTAATGTGTCAAACAGAGTGTTTATTTGCTCATCACTTAGTTGGGGGACGAGGGACACCAGCCCAGGACTGACTTCGTCACGCAGACTTGCCCAGTGTTGTTTCGCACCATCCATATGTGTCAACCATTGACCTGGTGTAACAACACCTGCGCTGATTTGTTGCTTCAGAGTGTGTAATTGTGCCCTATATTGCTGCAACTGTTCACTACGATGCCAAACCAACCACTGTTGAACTTTAGGGTCGAGTGCGGATTTCTGTTGTTTGTCCAGATCGATATAATTGTCAATATACCAGTACATTAACCAGTCAATATTGTTGTAGGCAAACTTCGAGGTACAACCACTGATGGTTAAACACATCAGGCATAAAACCAGTAAATATTTTTTCACACTCCCTCCAATGAAATGATCTTTGTGGCACATCGGTGAGGTGCTACGCAAAGAATACTATACCCAAAGCCATTGAAGTTGCAGCTAAGCGGCAAAAGAACTCAGCCCCATGAGCTTAGATAGTCTAAGTGACTGGGGTAAGTGATAGCAGCCAACAACGCTGCAGCTTCAAGGGAGACAGGTATAAACAACTATAGCCTAATCATAGCCTTCACATTGTCGCGATGACTGCGGCTCACTTTTAACTCACTGCCGTTTGCCAAAATGAGGTGATATTCTCCACTGACATGACTCATTAACTTTTGTACATACTTGATATTAACGATAGCTGAGCGATGGATACGCACAAAAAGACGGGGATCAAGCTCCTCTTCCAGCTCTTTCATAGTCCGACGCATAATATGGGTTTGTTCACCTGTGTGTACACACATATAATCACCCGCAGCATCTATCCACTGGATGTCGTTAATATCCACCCGGGTGACTTCCATGCCATCCTTGATGGCCAAAATCTCAGGGTACTGATGGGTATTAATAGGCTCACCCATGGCGAGCTTACGCAATATGTTTTGACAATCATCCCCCGTAAAATCAGCCACGACTTTAGCCAGGATCTCTTTATGTCCTGTTTCAGCTTGCAAGGATACATGTTGGATAACCTTATCCAGGGCCAATTTCAAGCGTTTATCGTCCACAGGTTTCAACACATAATCCAGCGCATGGGTGTCGAAAGCCTTAATTGCATAAGTATCATAAGCGGTAACAAATATAATCATGGGTATGGGCTGCTTGAGTTCTCGAAGTTTACTAATGACCTGAAAACCATTTAACCCTGGCATTTGAATATCCAGAAAAACCAAATCCGGACGTAATTGCGGTATAAGGGTTACTGCTTCCACCCCATTTTTGCATTGAGCCACTATGTTAAATTGTGGATACTGGGCTAAACGCATGGCCAGTCCTTTACGAGCCAAGGGCTCATCGTCAATTATCATAGTGTTAATTTTCATTAACTGTCTCATCTGTTTCAAATGGAATACGTATAGACACCTTTATACCCGAAGGTTGATTGGCGGATACACTGAAAGAAAAATGGTTATTGTACAGCGAGCGTAACCGCTCCTGAATATTTTCCAGACCCACAGCGTTGGCCCGATAAAGCTGGCCGTTGACTATCTGCGCACCCGGACCGTTATCCGCTACTTCTAACATCAAGTCTCGACCAAAAACCTTAGCAGAGATGGCGACACAGCCCCCCTCTTCAAGTTTAGATATGGCGTACTTAATGGAGTTTTCGATCAGTGGCTGTAAAATCAAACTCGGAACCAAGGCCTGAGTGGCATTTTGTTGAATGTCCCAAATAATCGTTAAACGATCCTCAAAACGTACTTTTTCAATCTCCAGATACAATTCCAAAGCTTCCATTTCCTGACGTAAGGGAACCTTCTTGATGGGATCTTTATCCAGTGAATAGCGCAAAAAATCACTTAAACGGCAGACCATGGCATCAGCAGTTTTATTATCTTCCATGCGTATAAGAGTCGATATAGCATTGAGGGTATTAAATAAAAAATGGGGATTGAGCTGATACCTTAACATTTTTATATGAGCTTGATGGGCCATAGTGGAGGCGTGCAACACATTTTGCTTTTCTTTAAGTAACATTTGATAATTTTTTATACCAAAATATAAACCTGTCCAACAGCCGATCATGATTAGCGAATCAACTGTATTGGTAAAATACATATACCACTGTTCGGGCCGGTAGCCTTTTTTATAAATTTCCCAATAGTGCCCGTTTTTTACCAACGCCCAGGCCAGCGCCACCACATATACACTTACAAACACCACCAGCAACATCTGCATCAGTTTAAGTTTAATGGCCCGAGCATATATATAACGCAAGGGGATCGTTAACAACCAGCCAGCCCAGGCATTTAAGATGATCACCATCAGCCAGATGCTCCGCATATCATGCAATAGCGAGCCAATATAATAAATCACCGCGAAACCTACCCACCCTAGTGTATGAAGGGTCCAAAAAATGCGCTCGCGGGTTTCGAACAGGACTTGCCACTTAACCACAGAAAATACCAATATCATTCAACTAAATAAGGATTATACGAGAAAGCGACGAGGGGATCTTGTCTTTGGTCTCGCCGCTGAGGTAGTTTGTCGCAATTTCCCGAGGAATTGGCTGGCTTGGTTAATAGTGTATATTCATACGTTTGAGCCAGTGTACCCACCACCACGCTGGTCCAATGAGTAAAAACTGTATATCTTTAACAAATGATGGACTTTTACCTTCGATTTTGTGACCAACGAATTGTAAAATCCACATAACAACAAACAAGCCTAAACAAAATTGCCATACAGGCACAGACGAGGCCTCAATCAGCTTTATTCCGGCCAGTGAAATAATACTCAACAACGTCATTGCTGCACCAATTGGCCCGGACAATTTGAAATAATAAAAAAGAATTGGAATTGCCGCAACATAAGCCCAATTGATGGCAAAATGTTGCAGTAATTCAGGTGTAGGCAAAGCCCATAATAAACCCAGGGTGACAAAATAAATTGCCGGTACGGCAATGGCATGGATCATGATATTGACTCTATTCGTATGGCTGTTGCCGTACTCAGTGAGCAAAAATTCTATTTGGCGCATACAGGCCCTTTTGCATTAACAAATTATTAACAATAAAGGTAGCATACCTAAATCCATCTCCCCCGTCTATCAGTACCATAGCTACTTATATTGAAATACGTTAATTCCCTGTCGCCATCAATGTCCAACAAGAAGGCAACTTGTGCGCCATGTTTCACTGGCACCTTTTAACTTACAAAGCGCGGTTCAGTGTGCCAATACCTGTTGTGTCCAATACGTTTTTTTATCTTCACTGAGAAAACTGGCGGTGAAACTGTTAGCCGCCAGTTTTTTAAGTTGGCTATGAGTGACGGGCAAATGATCCACCAGGGCTTGATAATTATCATTCAAATAGCCGCCAAAGTAACTTGGGTCGTCGGCGTTAACCGTCACCAGCATACCTTTGTCCAGTAGTTGTAAAATATTGTGTTGCCCCATATGCGTAAATACACATAGTTTTATATTAGACAGGGGGCAAACCGTCAACGGCATCTGACGTCTGGCCAGTTCACGCATTAATACATCATCTTCAATACTGCGAACACCGTGATCGATACGTTGGACATCTAAAAGATTTAACGCCTGCCATATATATTCAGGTGGGCCTTCTTCACCTGCATGAGCAACCCGCAACAAACCCCATTCTTTAGCTTTGGCAAAGGCACGGGTGAATTTTTCAGGAGGATTACCCAACTCAGCACTATCCAGACCAACTGCCGTTACCATATGTAAATAGGGCTGTGCTGCAGTTAGGGTCTCCAGTGCACTTTGTTCGCTTAGATGGCGTAAGAAACACATGATCAATAAACTCGACTGGCCCCACTGTTGTTTTGCCTGTTCTATGGCACGGGCGAAACCAGGCATGAAGATATCAAAGCCAATATCGCGCTGGGTATGAGTTTGGGGATCAAACATCATCTCAACATGCACCACGTTATCTTCCTTGCACTTGCACAGATAGGCCCACATTAATTGGTAAAAGTCCTCCTCATCGCGCAACACCGAGGCCCCAAGATAGTACAAGTCCAAAAAACTTTGCAAATTGTTAAAATTATAGGCTGCGCGGACTTGTTTTATCGTGGTGTAGGGCAGAGACACACCATGTTTTTGTGCCAACTGCATCATAAGTTCAGGTTCGAGCGTACCCTCTATATGCAAGTGTAATTCGGCTTTAGGTAAATGGCGTATCAGCTCGCCAGCGCCCATTTCGATACTATCCATCACGTGCTCCTATCTTTTAATTGCACCAATATTATTCAACACTGCATCTTTAACGTGCAGTTAATTATAACCATCAGCCGTTATAGGTCGATTTTGTATTATAAAATAACGGCTTGTGCCCTGTGCAACTTGTGTTTGCTTGGGGTATAACTACAAAGAACTATTGTTCAGTATAAATCGCATCAAAGCCAGACTAAACGGTCAGTATATTGCTAATCAAAGCTAAATACCCATTTTCGCGATCTGCTTACTCGCCTAATAATAACAATTGAGACCTCTTTATGCTTAGCGCAGTTTTTGAAAGACTTTTTCATTTAAACCAAAACGGCACCACGATTAAAACCGAGTGTATCGCCGGCTTGACGACCTTTGCAGCCATGTCTTATGTGCTGGTCGTTAACCCCGGTATCCTATCTGCTGGCGGAATGCCCATAGAGGGTTTGATTACGGTAACAGCCTTAGCGGCCTGTATAGGCACCTTGTTAATGGCTTTTATGACTAATTACCCTATTGCCCTTGCCCCCGGCATGGGGCTGAATGCCTTTTTTGCCTTCACTATCTGTCTTACCCGGGATATACAGTGGCAAGCCGCTTTGGGTATCGTCTTTTGGAATGGTATTTTATTTCTATTGCTATCATTAACCGGGGTGCGCAGCAAGATCGCCGAAGCCATTCCCGCTGCATTGAAAATTGGTGTGCAGTGTGGAATTGGGCTTTTTATCGCTTTTATCGGTTTAAAAAATGCCGGATTAGTGGTGGCGCACCCGGCCACGTTTGTGACTATAGGCGACTTGTCACAACCGGCTACTATGCTGGCATTGGCGGGCATAGTCCTCACCATAGTGTTGGTTATTAAGCAGGTTACCGGGGCGATTTTAATTTCGGTGTTAGTCTTAACCTTAATAGGGGCCTTTATTCCGGTAGGAGACGGATACCTGACTGAGCACACTGAATCTATTATTGGTTTACCTGAGGGCATAGGAACAACCTTTTTTGCCATGGATTTACTTTATCCTATCGAGCATATCGCCCAGACCTGGGATTTAATATTTGCCCTGTTGTTTGTCAATATGTTTGACACTGTTGGCACACTGATCGGTGTCTCGCGCCGGGCAAATCTGCTCACCCCACAAGGTAAACTACCCAAAATGGGGCCAGCCATGACTGCAGATGCCACCGCCAGTGTTTTTGGTGCAGCTTTAGGTACATCACCTGTTACCTGCTATGTCGAATCGGCGGCCGGAGTATCGGCTGGCGGTCGGACTGGCTTGACTTCGGTGGTGGTGGCTTGTTGTTTTTTACTGGCCCTGTTTTTCACGCCTTTAATGAAAGTGATCCCCCTGATGGCCACCACTCCGGCCCTGATAATGGTCGGTATTCTAATGATGGATTCATTCCGCCAATTGGATTTTGACGATTTAACTTCTTTGGCTACCGCATCCGTCGCCTTGCTTGCCATGCCGCTGACATTCAGCATTAGCGAAGGGATCGCCTTGGGGTTTATTACTTATGTGGGGATCATGCTGGGTACGGGAAAATACCGCAAAGTTTCCGTTATTACCTATGTAATGGCGGCTGTTTTCATCCTCAGGTATGCCCTGGATTTAAAATAAATATTCAGCGATCAGCGTAAAAAGCCCGGTGCATCTAACGGTGTCATGGGCTTTTTACTGCGGCTGCAAAAATCAGCTTATACCCAAACTACCTGACGGGGAAATGCTGCAGCCAATGCCGGGCGATTTGCTCTCTGGTGCATAACCAGACGTCATCATGGTCTTGTACGTATTCGATAAAACGTTGTAAGGCAGCCATTCTGGCCGGGCGGCCAACTATCCTGCAGTGTAATCCTATAGACAGCATTTTGGGGGCATACTCGCCTTCTGCATACAAAACATCGAAGGCATCCTTCAAGTACTGGTAGAATTGTTCACCGCTATTAAAGCCCCCGGGAGTGGCAAAGCGCATATCATTGGTGTCCAGTGCGTAGGGTACCACCAGCAAGGGTTTATCATAATTGGTGTCATAATAAGGCAAATCATCCCCATAGGAATCGGCGCAATATACAATATCCTGCCGCTCGGCAATCAACTTAAGAGTATTTGGGCTAGTACGGCCAGTGTACCATCCAACCGGTTTAGCCCCGGTAATAGCCTGGTGTAATTGGATGGCTGCGTCAATCATTTTGCGCTCTTGAGCCTCAGGCATATTTTGATAGTCAAACCAACGCATACTGTGACTGGCAATTTCCCATTCCGCTTCTGTCATAGCGGCCACGGCCTCAGGATTTCGTTGCAATGCCATGGTTACGCCAAAAACAGTGAGCGGTATCTGATAACGGGTAAACAGCCGATGCAAGCGCCAAAATCCCGCACGACTACCATATTCGTACAGGGATTCCATACTTAAATGGCGTTCTGGATAAGCTTTAGCACCGATAATTTCTGATAAAAACACTTCTGATTGTTGGTCACCGTGCAACACACAATTTTCTGCGCCTTCTTCATAATTCAACACGAATTGCACAGCAATTTTTGCCTTATCTGGCCAATTAGGATGCGGCGGATGTTCGCCATAACCAATTAGGTCTCTGGGGTACGCGTGGATCATGTTCGTTCTCTTTATCGATATTGTGAAGGTACGGTTAAACCACAACCATTTAATACTAGTTTAATTAAGCTTTGGGTGGCATCTGTGAACTGAACTTTGTCCATTGGTTGACCTTTTAGTTCAGTTATCTGCGCAGAAAAATCGGCATAGTGCTGACAACTTGCCCAAATATTAAATAAAGTGTAATGGGGATCGACCGGTTCCAACTTGCCCAAACTGATCCATTGCTCGATAACCTGCACTCGACCTTTCATCCAACTGGCATGCTGATCTTTAAAAAAACTGTTTAAGTTTGGTGCACCATTGATGATTTCTAGTGCAAAAATTTTCGAAGCATCTGGTCGACAGCGCGATATTTCCATTTTATCTGCAATGTAGTCCGCCAACACTTGGGCAGGATCGTCTTCAGCACAGGCTCTGTCAAAACTACTATTCCACAGACTCAATATTTCTTGTAACAAGTCCAGATAGAGGCTGTCCTTGGATTTAAAATAATACAACACATTGGTCTTTGGCAGTCCGGCCTGATCGGCTATTCGTTGCACACGAGTTCCTTTAAACCCATGAATTGCAAATTCTTTTTCTGCTGCTGCAAGAATTTTAGCACGATTAATATTGCCAATACTGTCTTCTTTTTTGGTTAACGATTCACTTTTCAACTCGTTCATATCCTGGATTGTATTGCAAAAAAACACCGCCAGACGTTTGTTAACACAAATTTAACATCCCTTAGGTCAACTTGCTAGCCTGAACGACGCACCGCCACTTGTCGCGACTATGCTCGTTCTATTCACACGGCTATTTTTTAAAAAATTAAGGGTTAAGTATTCCCATTGCGGTATTACTATTGCAATCATAATAACAAAATTTTGCCTTGTCCTACAAATAAGTTGACCAATTGGTCTGGTTCTTGTATTAAATCAGGTTATCATAACGATAATTGGCAAACTAACGCCACCGACTTACTTGGAGAACCCCATGATCAGTTTTTTGCTTAACGACAAAACTGTGCAAATTTCTGATGCCAGTCCAGACACCACCTTGCTCAATTACCTGCGGGAGAACAAAAGACTCACAGGAACCAAAGAAGGCTGTGCCTCAGGAGATTGTGGGGCCTGTGCTGTCGTATTAGCCGAAGTGGATCAGCAGGACTTACACTACAGAGCCCTGAACAGTTGTGTAACCTTTTTGTCAGCCTTGCAAGGTAAACAACTGTTAACGGTAGAACATCTTGCACAGGGTGAAGCATTGCACCCTGTGCAAGCGGCTATGGTGGACAAACATGGCTCCCAATGTGGTTTTTGCACGCCGGGTTTTGTTATGTCCATGTTTGCATTGTATCAGCAAAATAGTCACCCTTCACCAGAGGACGTGAACGTCGCCCTGGGGGGGAATTTATGTCGCTGTACAGGCTATCGCCCTATTATTGATGCTGCATTAGCTTGCTGTAGTGGTGTGGCTGATGATCAATTTGTACATAGCCAGTCCCAGACTATTGCCCAACTGCACCGGCTTAAAGACGATAAGCCCGGCCTGCCTGGATTGCAGATGCCGCAAAATCGTGCCCAATTGGCACAGGCCAAGCAAGCCTTCCCCGCCGCCAGACTTTTCGCTGGCAGCACAGATTTGGCCTTGGAAGTGACCCAACAATTAAAAAATCTGGATAATCTGATCTGTTTAACCCAGGTCACTGAATTGCAAATAATCACCGAACTGCCTGATTCCCTTAAAATTGGTGCGGCCGTCCCCTTTGGTAAATGTGAAAAATTGTTACTTAAGCACTTTCCGCCTTTGCGAGAATTACTGGAGCGTTTTGCTGCCACACCTATACGTAATCAGGCAACCTTAGGGGGCAATGTGGCCAACGCCTCGCCTATTGGCGACATACCGCCGGTATTATTAGCCCTAGATGCCCACATCCAGCTGGACAATGGCCAGAAACGTAGACAAATCCCGGCGCAGAAATTTTTTACCGGTTACCGCCAAACTTTGCTCGGTGCTGATGAATGGGTTGAAGCTATTATTATCCCTTATGCACCGAAAGACAGCCTGCTAAGGGCATACAAGGTATCCAAGCGTCATGAAGATGATATTTCAGCCGTGTGCGCCGTTTTTAACGTGCAACTGACCCGGGGTAAGGTGGAACACATTCAGACCGGCTTTGGTGGCGTCGCTGCAACGCCTCTGTCAGCGCCAAGCCTGTCCAGCGCCTTAACTGGCCTTGACTGGGCAAGTTGCGAGACATTTGAACGGGGCCAAGAAATAATAAGCCAGGCTTTTACGCCAATCGATGATGTGCGGGCCACGGCCCACTATCGCCAGTCGGTATTGGTCAACTTATGGAAACGCTTTTGGCTGCAGACTAATCAGCAATCATTGCAGATCGAAACGCGCGTGCACACTTATGAGTGATCAAGTTCGAGAATTTCACCCACACAGGATCAGATATCATGCGTAAACTTAGCACCCACCTTGGTACACTAGGTATACAAGGTATACAAGGTA
>Ga0307489_10000149_pt1 | contig 37106 bp, 33 predicted proteins | sample SB12metaG_FD_202247 | JGI IMG/M metagenome (GOLD analysis project Ga0307489, IMG submission 202247) | Sea-ice brine microbial communities from Beaufort Sea near Barrow, Alaska, United States - SB 1.2 | ecosystem: Environmental > Aquatic > Marine > Coastal | place: USA: Alaska | collected... | reverse complement strand
GATCTTAACCTGATCTTCCCCCGAAAAAATGGACACCTTCACTTTTAATTTGCTTTGTTATGTTTGTATCTAGTTAATTCGCTTATCAAATTTAGCTTTATTATAAGTAAAACCTATAACTTTTTTTTCTTCTAATTGAAATGCAATTATTTCACCACTATTTGGAATTAATTCAACTCTCATCGTTTCAGGTTTAGTAAAGGCCGTTGCTATCGCATGAGTTTGTCCCCAGCTTACGACCAATTGATCTAGGTCATTATGGTTGATGTTAACCTGACCAAATTCAGGGTGTTGGTAAATACCTTGGTATGCAGATTTAGCTAAGGATAACTGCCATTTACGTTGTGCCATTTTTGCTTTTCGTTTTTTGATGTGCTCTGGTAATTGTGCAACATTTTTCTGTACGGCAGTTGCCATAGCTTGTGCTTCAGCAATGGCTTCAGGTTTGTTCAATAACTTAGCATAAATGCTTTTTGCCACGGCGGCAGTTAATTTGGAACTCAACATGTCCTCATTATTAAGAATGACAACCCCAAGCCCTTTTTCTGGCATAAAGGATAAGTGTGAGTGTGTCCCAGCATAGCCGCCAAAGTGATGGTACATGGTTTCATTCATATAAGGGCCAATATACCAACCCCAGGCATAGCCTTTGCGTTTGAAGTCACCATAACTGCTATCTACTTCGGCAATTTTCTGTTGAGATTTAGCTATGACACTACTTGGAAATACTTGTTTGCCATTAAGTTTTCCTTGATTTAGTTGCACCATTAAAAAATTAGCCATATCTTTTGCCGAGCTGATCATGCCACCGGCAGCATGCATGGTATTGTCTTGTTTTTGTAAATACAGTGGTTTGTCTTTTCCGTTAAATATTGAATATGGTTTAGCTAATTGCCAAGTGTCATTATTAGTATCACTGATATAAGCAGAACTATGAGTTGTTTGCAGCGGTGTTAACACGGTTTTTTTTAGCATATCTTGCCAAGGTTTTTTATCTGCTTTATCTGACCAAACACTTAATATGTTATAACCAACATTTGAGTAGTCAAACGTCCCTAATGGAAATTCTTCATTGAGATAGCTCTTATCTACCAAGTACTGACGAACCTTTTTATCATGCAGACCTGTATAAGCAGTAGCCATAACCAAGTGCTTATTATCAATGCCCATTGTATGGCTCAATAGCTGTTTTACCGTGACTTTGCTCGCATCAAAACCAGAAAATTTTGAGGTGGGGAAAAGGGTCTGTAAATCACTCTTTTCAGATAACTGGCCTTGTGCTTCTTTTAGTAACATAGACAAGGCAAAGTAAGGTTTAGTGATTGAGGCAATATAGAAGCTAGTATTAGCATCTACTTTCTTTTCGTTGGCTATATCGGCATAACCAAAGTAGCCTTGATAGATTATTTCATTGTCTTTAACCACAGCAATTGCAGTGCCAGAAGGTAAGTTGGTGACAGCTTTTGTTTCGTTAATTAATTGTTCAACGGCGCTAAAGTCTGTTGCGAATGATGATAACGACAACGATATTGAAGTAAACAATATAGAAAGTGATAGTTTTATTTTCATTATTATACTTCTCTTTTTGAATGATATTTGTTTTTATAATGTTGAAATACAGAGTTCTCTGTAGACATTGGATGAAGGTGCGCACTGCGCTCTAATAACTGTTTAGCGGCGTCTAAGTGGTTGCTAGGAATAAGCTGTTTTAATTCAGTTAAAACCAGCTCATACAATAAACCCGTGTATATGCTCATTGCCATTAAGGCACTTTGGGAGCGATAGGCGGCAATCACCTTTTTGCCATTTATCGCTATATCCGCCATTAACATAGCATTTCCATCGGCAGCTAACTTAAACGAGATGTCTTGTGTTTTTCCATAGACTTCATGGCCATGCTGTCGAACAATCACATTCATCCCTTTTAGTTCAATGGGTTGGTAAACTTTGATCCAAATCTCTACACCGCGCTTTTCAGCTTGCTCTAGCGCTTCTTTGAATAGAGGAACTGCATCAGGCTCTGCTTCCACCATTAGAATTTGGCTTGCGTTGTTGATCAGCGAAATACTTTCTTCAATGACCTGTTCAACTTGCTCTATTTGATAAACTTGCTCGTCGCTGGTCTGCTTCAACTGCAAGCTAGTTAAATTTTCTTCCAAACAAGCCATTGTTTGAGAAAACTGTGTTTGACGCCTTTTCAATAATTGTTGCCAGTTAGATGCTGTACATTTTTTTTTATCAGCCATTGAATATTCGATGGCACCTTTAGCGCTCAAACTCTCTAATGCTTTATAGACATTTGCTGTTGCTTTATTTAGCCCTTTGGCAATGGCATAACCGGTCTGGCTTCCTGTTGTAATTAAGAACAAATATATCTCCGCTTCTAATGCGGTAAATCCCATTTCTGTTAATTGCTGACAAATAACTTGGTGGTCTGACATAGTTCACTTCAGCTTTTATGTTAGTAGCTCATGCTGCTACTATGATTTTCGGCGTTGAATTAGTCAATAAGTTAAATGTAACTAACTTTGTATCTTGTTTAGTCATTACTATAAATATTTAGCTAATATGCTGTAGGTATTCAGGTATTCAGGTATTCATGAATTGGGAATTGTTATTATTAAAGTTTACGATATGATCAAGCTAGTTATGGATGCCTAAAATAAATGATGCAGAGTCCTAATTTGAAGTTTGGTGATATTTATTACCCTAGTGATAGGGAAAAGTTTAAGGGTAAGTTAACTTTCTATAAATTCCAGAGAGTGATTCATGCTTTGGGATATGCTACTCAAGTGCTATAAGCTGTTGCATATAAACATGAGCACAAATCGATAGCAGAAGAGGTAGACAGTAATTTACTTAATCTTCTTTTATATAAAGATATTACTCTTTAATAAGTTAAATTAGTTTGATGATAATACTTCTGTTTTATCTGCTATTCATTGATAATTTTAATGGTATTCACCGTATAAACTAACCGTTATCATTGGTGTTAATACCCAGTTCGGATATTTACACAATCAACTAACTTACCCTAATAATTTAACACCGCAGTTTTAGTAGGGCTATACAGTACCCCCGATCCCCTAAGCAACGGATTAAATCCTTTTTGCTCGCTCAAATTAACAGATAAACGTTATATCAAGAGATAAATCAATCAAACCAAACATACTTGCCCTAATTAAAATTAGTGCCCTAGTCAGGGTAATTCAAAACGGAGTGTATTTCGTGCCTATTAGTATTTTGATACAACAGGGGTCAATCACATATAGCGTGCAGAATAGGTGGAGTAGGTGGTTTTATTGGTGCTAATGAAATCTACTTTAGAATTCGACCAATCGATAGACACAAAAAAGCCCTAACCGAGGTTAGGGCTTGATGCTTCCTTTGAAGGAATGGTGCCGACTGCCGGAGTCGAACTGGCGACCTACTGATTACAAGTCAGTTGCTCTACCAACTGAGCTAAGTCGGCACACAAAGCTGTGTGCAGTATCAAGTGATACTTTGGCACCAAAGAGGTATTAACTTAATAGGAAACACTTCTTCAATATAGGTTAATTAAAAATGGTGCCCCGACCCGGATTTGAACCAGGGACACGAGGATTTTCAATCCTCTGCTCTACCAACTGAGCTATCGGGGCGCTATCTTTAATTTGTCTTTTAGGCTTTGCCTTGAAGACGGGCGCTATTAGACTGTTTTTCCTTTTCTACGTCAACACTTATTTTTTAATAACTGTTTGTTTGCTGTTTTTTTCTGCTGTTCGCTGTTTTTAAGTGCAAAAAACGCTTGGTTTTTGATTTTTACTATGAAGTAAAGTCACTTAATCATTTAATTACAATACGAAATCTGAGATGATTTTAATGATAAGAGGGGTATTTTACCCTTAAATCTATCTACTTTTATCTTACTTCACTAGGGTGTTATTGAAAAATTATTTAGCGGGAGGCACATAACCATCAATAACGGGCTCTTTACCTTCAAACAGATAAGCAACCATAGCCGATTCCAAGAAAACGCGATCATCAGCATTCATCATGTTCATTTTCTTTTCATTGATCAACATGGTTTGTTTCTTTTGCCAAATTCCCCAAGCTTCCTTTGATATATTATCAAAGATACGTTTGCCAATTTCACCTGGGTAAAGTTGAAAGTCCAGTCCATCGCCTTCTTTTTTGAGATTTTGACAAAATACAGTTCGGCTCATAATATATTCTCTTTGTGCGTTATTAATTAAGTATTAGTGGCTATTTAAGTAGACTAATCAGTTTTTTTGTTGAGGCAGCAAGGCCCACAGATTGTTCAATGTTGAGATCATACCATTGTTGTTTATTGTTTTCGTTTATTTCTTGCGAAGGCACAAACTGACAATCAACAATAATGGGTTGGATATCTAGATGAAAATGACTAAAGGTATGGCGAAAGGCAGCCATTTCCACCAGGGTTATTTCTTTAAGGTTAAGCTTAGTGAGAAGTTTTGTAATATCTTTTTTTTCTGATACTTCTAAAAAACACCACAAACCACCCCAAATACCTGTAGGTGGCCGTTTTTCCATTAATACCTCATTTGCTTTTTTTGTTTGCATTCGAGGAATAACCATAATGGTTGATTTTACCGGTGTGATCTTTTTAGGTTTCTTCTGTGGGAAATTGGCTTGTTCACTACCCGCGTAGGCCAAACAAGAGCTTTGTAGCGGACATTGATGACATAAAGGTTTGCTTCGGGTACAGACCATGGCACCAAGGTCCATCATCGATTGGTTAAAATGGCCAACATTGTTCTTCGGTGTTAATACCTGTGCTATTGGCCACAAGGCTTTTTCATATTTAGCTTGAGCATTATGGCCTTCAACCAAGTAACACCTTGCTAATACGCGTTTGACGTTGCCGTCTAAAATTGCATGATGTTTATTTAAAGACAAACTTAATATAGCCCCTCCCGTGGAAGGACCTATGCCAGGTAAAGCTACAACTTGCTCAATATTTTCAGGGAAAAATCCGTTGTAATCATTAGCGATAATTTTTGCGGTTTTATGTAAGTTACGGGCTCTGGCGTAATAACCAAGTCCGGTCCAATGATGCAAGACATTATCTTCATCGGCATTGGCTAATGCCTTTATACTGGGGAAGCTTGTCATGAATTTTTGATAATAGGGGATAACGGTAGCCACTTGCGTTTGTTGCAACATGATCTCAGAAATCCATACTCGATAAGGGGTTTTGTCCTGCTGCCAAGGTAAATGTTTACGCCCTTGCTTTAGATACCAATCAAGCATATTTTGGCTGAATTTTTTGGCGGACGAGGGTGATATGTTTACGAGTGCAACAGCATTAGCCATAAAATGAGTATTGTTAGTTTTTAGTGCGAACTAGTCTAGCTAAGTTGCTGTTGTTTTGGTATCTAAATCATAGCTATTGGACTAATCAATTTAGTACTGTAAAATGCGCGCAATGTAAATTAATGTTGGAATTAAAAATGAAATTAAATGCGAAAAATCGTAACCGCCGTTTAAGAAAGAAACTCCGTGTAGATGAATACCAAGAGCTAGGCTTTGACCTAGCATGGAAATTACCTGACGATATCAACAGTGAAGGTATTGATGCATTTATTGTTAAATTTTTCAATGACATTATTGAACCAAACGGTTTAGGTTTTGGTGGTGAAGGCGATCTTTTATGGCATGGTATTATTTGTACACAAAAATTAGGTAAGTGTACTGATGAACACCGTTCGAGGGTTAAAAAGTGGTTGAATGACAACGGTGCTACGGCAGTTTCAGTCAGTGAGTTATACGATGTGTGGTGGGCCGAATAGCGCTTACTCGTCATCTATTAACTTTGATACTAACCGACAACGATAGCAATCAGACCTCCAGATAAGAAAAAGATATGACTGATATAGACAATGACAACCGTACTCACAAAACTATTGAGCAGGCGGAGCAAGAAGGTAAATATATTCGAAAAATTCGCAGTTTTGTTAAACGTGAAGGGCGATTAACCAATGCTCAAGGTCGCGCACTGGAAGAGCATTGGGCGAAAATGGGGTTAAATCATCAAGATGGTTTGCTCGATTTCTCTGCAGTATTTTCTAATAATAATCCTGTGGTGTTAGAAATTGGTTTTGGTATGGGAAAGTCGTTAGTTGAAATGGCTAAGGCGGCGCCCGACATTAACTTTATTGGCGTCGAAGTCCATCGTCCTGGTGTAGGGGCTTGTATTGCGCTAGCGCAAGAAAGCGAAGTTGTTAACTTGAAGGTTTACGAACATGATGCCATCGAGATTCTTGCTCATTGTATTCCTGATGCAAGCTTGATGAAGGTACAATTGTTTTTCCCAGACCCTTGGCATAAGAAAAAACATCATAAACGCCGTATTGTGCAAGCTGATTTTGTTGAAACTATTCGTCAAAAGCTCAAAGTTGACGGTGTTTTTCATATGGCGACTGATTGGGAAAACTATGCTCAATGTATGTTGGAAGATATGCAAGGCGCGCCAGGGTATACAAATCTATCAGAAAATAACGATTATGTTCCTCGCCCTGATTCTCGGCCATTAACAAAATTTGAAAACCGTGGCCAACACTTAGGACACGGTGTTTGGGATATCCAATTTAGCCGCGAAGATTAATCTAGACGTTAATGATTAAGATAATTTATCTCGTTCAATAAAGAAAAGGTGCTGGCTGTTTTTAATATTGCCAGTATCTTTTAACCATTGCTCATCAATAATATCTCGTATCAGTGCGGCTTGTAATATTCTCACCTTGTACTGTCCCCAATAATATAATGTGGCTTGTTGATGAATCTCATTGTTGGGTAATAACTCAGTCCGTGTTTCATTAAGTTCAGTAATGATGTGCTCAAATACTTTTGGTTTAAGCTCTTTTTCAAGGTGTTGTTTAAATTTAGTAAAACGTTTGGCCTTAATTAATTGCCAAAAAAACCAACTTAACATTGCGATTGACGCTGTTGCAAAAAATTCCACGTGACTACTCAGTAATATTTTATAAGCTATTTTAACAAGCTAGTTTGTTTTGCCTAGTACATTCATTCATTATTATTAATTTGATACCTTAAACTGTGCACCTTCATGCATCAACAATTTAGCTTTCAACCCTAAACCACCGGCATAGCCGGTTAATTGACCATTAATACCAATAACACGATGGCAAGGGACTATGAGCGCAATTTTGTTAGCACCATTTGCTGTTCCAACGGCACGTACTGCTTTTTCATTATTAATTTTTTTTGCTAACCAAGCATAACTTTTAGTTTCACCTTGTTTAATTGTTGATAAGGCTTGCCATACTTTTTTTTGAAAAACTGTACCTGTTTGCGCTAACGGTAATTCAAAGCTATCTCGTTTACCGTTAAAATACTCGGTAAGTTGAAGACATACGTGTTTAAAAACTTGATCGCTCTGTATAAATTGTTGATCAATGACTAATGGAGAGGCACCTTGCATAAAAGATAATGCTGTTAACCCTTCATTGTTGGCAGTAAGTGCAATATCACCTAGCGGTGATTGATAATAAGTGTAATACATAAGTTATCTGCTGCTTGTTAGTTAGTTTAATTAGGAAATTGCTAGGGATTGCCAAAGGTAAATGGCGGCATAGGCTCACCATGGCCGTCAATCGTCACTTAGTACAGGTTATATGTTTTATCGGTCTCAGTTAGCTATCAACTCGATTGACACTTCGTCCTTGTTTAAACGCTAAAATGTTGTCAGCAATTAAATCTATTAGCTGCTGTTGAGCCTGAAAACTCGCCCAGGCGATATGTGCTGTTATTTTTAAATTTGGTCGATGAGATTCTAAAAGAAGATGATCTTTAGGTGGTGGTTCTTGCTCAAGCACATCAAGGACGGCATAGGCAATTTTGTCATTAGTTAATGCATGAATCAGGGCTTGATTATCAATTACGGCTCCACGAGCCGTATTGATTAACATTGCCGTTGGTTTCATCTTCTGTAAAAAATCATCGTTAACCAAGTGCTCTGTTTCGATAGTTTGTGGGCAATGTAAGCTAATGATATCTGATTTTTGTAACACCTGAGTAAAGCTTTTTCGACCTTCACGTATTTTACTTGCACTCTTGCGCTCGGCAATCATGACCTTCATACCAAAAGCTTTTGCAAGCCTTGCTGCAGATTTGCCTAAGCTGCCATAGCCAATAATGCCTAACGTTTTACCCGCTAATTCGGTAATGCCATTACCGTGATAACAAAAGGTTGGGCTGGATTGCCATAAGCCTTGCTCAGTATTTTTATGGTGATGGCTGGTTTGAGAGTAATACTCGAGTATTTGAGAAAATATATATTGTGTAACTGAGTGGTTGGCGTATCCACTGACATTGGTTACCGCAATACCTAAAGACGCTGCTGTTTTAATATCAACATTATTAGTGCCTGTGGCGGCAATGCAAATGAGCTTTAGTTTAGGTAATTGTTCTAATATTTTGGCAGATATCACGACTTTATTGGTAATTATTATCTCAGCACTTTGGCATCTAGAGACAGTGTCGGCAGGCTGAGTTGTTTGATAACAAGTTAGCGCGTCAGTATGCTCCTTGATATTAATTAATAGTATTTTATTATCGAACGTTTGTAGGTCAAGGAAAACTGCTTGCATAAATGGATCGTCGGTAGTTATATTGAATGAGGTTTATTATTGCTTAGCATACGGAGTATAGATTTGCTGTGCAAGTCTGTTTAGGCCTAAAAAAAAGTATGATTTGATTTTTATTTTAACGAAAAATAGAGGTCCTTAATGTAGATTAATAAATGTATGTAGGGTCACTTTTTTATTATTACTACTGTTTTTTTTAAACACCTCAGTCAAACAAAGTTACATAATAAAACTAGTATATTCCCTACCAAGTCGATATCTTACTTTGGTCTATTAATACCATTTTAATAATAATTAAATACTAAGACCTAGTGAGATGAGAGTGGCTAAATAATGCATTAATTCAATATTCCAGGTCAAACAATCCAGAAAGAGAAAATATCATATGAACAAAAATAGTTTTATTACCTTGTTACTTACAGCCATTATATTAATGGCTTGTAGTAATGACAAAGAATCGTTGTCTCCAAAAAAAGAAGTCAAAGCCGCTGTTGTTGACGACTCAGCAGAGCAAATTACTGCGGTTAATGATGTAGACAAAGCTATGTTACAATTGTTGGCTAAATGGACCGGCCCATTTGAAGGTGTTCCTGCATTTGATCAAGTTTCGTTAATTGGTTTAGTTGCGGCTATTGAGGAGGGAATGAAACAAAATTTAGCTGAAGTGGATGCTATTGCTAATAACCCTGAGCCTGCAACCTTTGAAAATACCATTGTTGAGATGGAGCGCACAGGAGAATTACTTAATCGAGTCTTTAATTATTGGGGTATTTGGAGTTCAAATATGTCATCGCCTGAGTTTAGAAAAATTCAAAAAGATATGGCGCCTAAGCTTGCTGCGTTTAATTCTAAAATCAGCCAAAACAAACAGTTATTTAAGCGCGTGTCTGCTGTTTATAACGGTGAGGAAGTTAAAAGCTTACGTGATGATCAACAACGTTTAGTTTTACTATCCTATAATAGTTTTTCCCGTAACGGAGCAACATTAGCGGGTAAGGCTAAACAACGATATGCTCAAATAAATCAACGTTTAGCGGAGCTTCATACTCAATTTTCTAATAATGTACTATCTGATGAAGAAAGTTATGTTCTCTATTTAACTGATAAACAACTCAGTGGTTTACCTCAATCGGTGATCAACTCAGCAGCCTCTGCAGCAAAAGACCGTCAACATGAAGGTCAGTTTGCTATAACGAATACACGCTCTTCAATGGACCCATTTTTAACTTACTCTACAGAGCGTCAGTTGCGTCAACAAGTATGGAAAACCTATTATAACCGTGGCGATAATGGTGATGAATTTGATAATAACGCGATTATTGCTGAAATATTAACGCTTCGTCATGAACGTGTTGGCCTGCTAGGTTATCCAAACTATGCGTCTTGGCGTTTAGAAGACCGAATGGCTAAAACACCAGAAAATGCGATTAATTTAATGGAGTCAGTTTGGCCAGCCGCTATTGCTCGTGTTGATGAAGAAGTTAAAGACATGTTGGTTATCGCCAAAGCAGAAGATGGCTTAAAAGAGATTGCCGCGTGGGATTATCGCTTTTATGCTGAAAAAGTACGTCAGTCAAAATATGACTTAGACTCAGATGAAGTTAAGCAGTATCTGCAATTAGATAAGTTAAGAGAAGCAATGTTCTATGTTGCTGGTCGTTTGTTTAACTTTGATTTTACACCTATTACAGATGGCTCTGTCCCGGTTTTTCATGAAGATGTTAAAGTATGGGAAGTTAAAGATAAAACATCAGGCGACCATATTGGTCTATGGTATTTAGATCCCTTTGCTCGTCAAGGCAAGCGTTCTGGTGCCTGGGCAACGACTTATCGAAGCTATACGACCTATGATGGTAAAACCAATGTATTATCGTCTAATAATTCAAATTTTAGTAAAGGTGCTCCAGGCGAGCCTGCGTTAATTTCTTGGGATGATGCTGAAACTTACTTCCATGAATTTGGTCATGCTTTACATTCTTTATCCTCTAACGTTGTTTACCCAACACTAAATAGTGGTGTACGTGATTACACTGAATTTCAATCTCAGTTATTAGAGCGATGGTTATCAACCGACGAAGTGATTAACAAATATCTTATTCATTATAAAACAGGTAAGGCAATGCCAGCCGATTTGATCGCTAAAATAAAACAAGCGGCAACCTTCAATGAAGGTTTCAAAACGACTGAATATCTTGCCTCTGCCTTAATTGATATGAAACTTCATACGATAGATCCCTCAAATATTGATGTTGATAAGTTTGAGCGAGAAACTTTAGCTGCTTTGAATATGCCTGAGCAGTTAGTTATGCGTCATCGTACGCCTCAATTTGGCCATGTATTTAGTGGTGAAGGCTACTCTGCGAGTTACTATGGTTATATGTGGGCAGAAGTACTCACCTCAGATGCTGCAGAAGCTTTTGTTGAAGCGCCAGATGGTTTTTATGATGCTGATGTGGCTAAGAAGCTAGTTGATCACTTATTTAGTGTGAGAAATGCAGTTGACCCAGCAGAGGCTTACCGTGCCTTTAGAGGCCGTGACGCGAAAGTTGAAGCGTTAATGCGTGACCGTGGTTTCCCTGTAAAGTAGTACTTTTTTAGAGTAGCTAGATAAAACTGCTAGTAAGTAATAAAGAAGCCTCAAATAGTCACTTACTGTTTGAGGCTTTTCATTTTTACTACTTAGGGTATATACCTGTCATCACTCATCATTACTACAGCCACTTTACCATTATCAGTAGAGACCTCACTGCTGACTTTCCAGTACTAATACAGGTATTTTTCATACAGCTCATAGCTGTTCTTAAACCATGGCCACCATTATCGACAACGTGATACTGGTTATTGTTAAGAGTGGCCATATTACTATAAAGTCCTCCACGTTTAAGGTAGTTACCACCTAAGACAAAAAGTGTGTTTATTTGTGTTAAAACCTAATGTATAACCACCAGAAGTTTCAGTGGTGTTTTCAAGTGCTATTGCCGATTTTGTCGAGGTTTCGCTAAAATCAGTTGTGTGATAAACACTAGTTGATAATCCGCCAGTGGTAAACCAAATTTCACTGACGACTAATGTATTACCACTGGCAGAAAATACAACTTAATTATCGACATATTGACAAAAATGTAAGTTTTTTTACTTGTTTTAGTGAAACATAATTCCATAATATTAGACTAAAGAAAGATAACATTTTATTTAGATTGCGATATCTACTTATTTTTAGTAATTTATACTGAAATTAATGTAATTATTAGAATTAAATGCACTTAAATGACATTGACTTGCGGCTTATTGCTATTTTACAGCGAAATGCTAGTATCGCTATTGAAGAGCTTGCCAAGCAAGTGGGATTAACAAAAACGCCTTGTTGGCGGCGGCTTCAAAAACTAGAAAAAAGTGGAATAATTAAAGGTAAAGTAGCGCTACTTGATGCTGCCATGCTTGGTTTAAGTGTGTCAGTTTTTGTTCAGGTTAAAACTAGTCGGCATGACAATGATTGGTTAGCTGAGTTTTCAGCCACTGTTTCTTCATTCCCTGAAGTAGTCGATTTTTATCGCATGAGTGGTGAGTACGATTATTTATTACGGGTAGTGGTTAAAGATATCGCGAGTTATGACGCTTTTTATAAGCGTTTTATTGGTGCTACAAATTTGACCAATGTTACTTCTAGTTTTGCCATGGAGGAGATAAAGAGCTCTACCGAATTGCCTCTTATATCTCTTTGATTTTTATATAAGAGCTAATTATTATGTCTTCAGCATTAGAGCAACACTTCTTACCATTTCGGCAGCAAATTATTGGGCAAGGTTTAAGCCATAAAATGGGTGAAAAAGACCAAGCGATTATTTATGCTGACTGGACCGCTAGTGGACGACTTTATCAACCGATAGAGAGCTATATTTCTTATACGCTTGGACCTTATATAGCGAATACGCATACAGAAACTAATTTAACGGGCAACACAATAACCTTGGCATATCACCAAGCGCAAAAAGTAATTAAGCATCATGTCAATGCCTGTGATAACGACATCTTGATTACCTCGGGCGCAGGCATGACCGATGTAATTAATAAATTTCAGCGTATTTTAGGTTTGCGTATTCCCGAGCGTATGCAAAAACAAGTGAATTTTTCAGAGGTTGATAAGCCCGTTGTTTTTATTACGCATATGGAACATCACTCTAATCAAACAACATGGTACGAATGTGATGTCACATTAGAAATTGTTAATCCAGATGAAAATGGTTTGCCCTCGCTAATTCATTTAGAAGTATTGTTAGAAAAATATCAAGACCGACAAGTAAAAATAGGTTCATTCTCTGCTTGCTCAAATGTTACCGGTATTAAAACTCCATACCATCAGTTAGCAGAAATAATGCATAAACATGACGGTGTTTGTTTTGTTGATTTTGCTTGTTCAGCACCTTATGTTGATATTGATATGCATCCAACAAATAAAGCACAAGCCCTTGACGCAATATTTTTTTCGCCACATAAGTTTTTAGGGGGGCCAGGCAGCTCAGGAGTCCTTGTCTTTAATAAGGTGCTCTATAAAAACAAAGTCCCTGATCATCCCGGTGGTGGCACTGTAACTTGGACTAATCCTTGGGGAGAACACAGTTTTTTTAATAATATTGAAACAAGAGAAGATGGCGGTACTCCCGGTTTTTTACAATGCATACGTACGGCTCTAGCAATCAAAGTAAAGGATGCTATGGGCGTTGAGAAAATCACAGCGAGAGAAAAAGAATTAACCTTGTTGGTAATGAGTGGTCTGAGTAAAAATAGAGAAGTAAAAATGCTTGAGCCGAACGTGACAGAGCGTTTAAGTATTGTTTCTTTTTACATTCAAAATGTGCATTATAATCTTGTGGTACGTATGCTCAATGATAAATTTGGTATTCAAACCCGCGGAGGCTGTTCCTGCGCTGGAACATATGGCCATATTTTATTAAATGTTGATCACGACACCTCACAAAAAATAACCAAGCAAATTGATGCGGGCGATTATTGTGAAAAACCAGGCTGGATTCGAGCCTCATTTCATCCAACGATGACAGATAAAGAAGCTCAATTTGTTGTTGATGCCATAAGTTCATTGACCAAAAACATCAGTGAATGGTCAAAAGAATACCGTTTTAACCCTGCAACAGGTGATTTTGAGCATAAGACATTATTAGTTGATTATGTTGGGCTTGATGACTTTAATATTTTTCCTGACAATCAAGCAGATGTTACTAAAGCAGCGTCGAAAAGTTTTATTGGAAAATTTTTTGGTTAAAGGGTTGCTATAAACTTACCTATATAACGTTAGCCAACCTTTGAAAATAATATTTGGCCGCAAAATTTGGCTTTTATTGCTATGGTTAAGTATTATGTTAATCTCGTATTACTTTTACTTTCAGTTATTATTTTACAGAAAATTTTAATCTACAGGTTTTATTTGTTTACTAATTTTTTTCATGATGAGGTATAGATATGTCTTTACAGTGGAGCGACTCCTTAGAGATAGCTTTAGATTTAATGGAACTGCATCCTGAAGTTGATCCCCTAAAACTTCATTTTAATGAACTTAGACAATGGATTTTAGATTTAGACCGATTTGGTGATGATCCTAATCATTGTGGTGAAAGGGTACTTGAAGCTATTCAGTTAGCTTGGATTGCTGAAATGGACTAAGGTCGTTGAAACTAAAAACCACCTCATTTATCATAATCAATAGTTATTTTCATTATTTTTTATACTTATACCCTTGTTGTTATGAATAGTTTATTTATAATTCACAGATACCGTTCTTTAAAATAATGTTTAACGACTTTTACTTATGATATCTTCTTATAAAAAACCTCTTTATATTTCTTATGCTGGTCCCACATTACTAGAAACACCACTGCTTAATAAAGGCAGTGCTTTCACCAAAAAAGAGCGAGGTAGCTTCAATCTAATGGGGTTGTTGCCGCCGCGATACGAAAATATTGAAGAGCAAGTTGACCGTGCCTATATGCAATATTGTAGCTTTCGCGGCAGTTTAAATAAACACATCTATTTAAGAGCGATTCACGATAATAATGAAACATTATTTTATAAATTAGTTCAAGCACATTTGGCTGAGATGATGCCAATTATCTATACGCCAACAGTGGGTGACGCTTGTGAGCAATTCTCTGATATTTACCGAAGTTCTAGGGGATTATTCATTTCCTATGAAGAACGTCATAATATCGATGATATTTTACGTAATGCCACTAAAAACAAAGTCAAAATTATTGTTGTTACCGATGGCGAGCGCATTTTAGGTTTGGGTGACCAAGGCATTGGGGGAATGGGTATTCCTATTGGTAAATTATCTTTATATACAGCATGTGGTGGTATTAGCCCTGCTTATACATTACCTGTAATGTTAGATGTTGGTACAAACAATCAAAAATTACTCGACGATCCTATGTATATGGGATCTCGCCATAAACGTATTAATCAAGAGCAGTATAACGAATTTGTTGAGTTGTTTGTCAATGCGATAAAACGTCGTTGGCCTCAGGTGATGTTGCAGTTTGAAGACTTTGCCCAACCTAATGCTATGCCGCTTCTTGAACGTTATCGGAATGAAATTTGTTGTTTTAATGATGATATACAAGGTACAGCATCTGTCACGGTAGGAACTTTACTGGCCGCTTGTCGAAGCCGCGGTGTTAGATTGTCACAATTAAAGGTTGTTTTTGTTGGTGCGGGCTCTGCAGGTTGTGGAATTGCAGAGCAAATTATCACTCAGATGATTAGTGAAGGTATCACACCATTACAAGCGCGTAGCCAAGTATTTATGGTTGATCGCTTTGGTTTGTTAACTCAAGGTATGACCGGTCTAAGAGACTTTCAAGAAAAGTTAGTACAAACCAAGTTGTCCGTAGAAAAATGGCAAGTTGATGGCGAGTATGCATCGCTTATTGAAGTGATGCATGGTGGACAACCTGATATTCTTATTGGAGTGTCCGGTCAAGCCGGTCTGTTTAGTGAGCAAGTGATCAAAGCAATGAAACAACATTGCCCTAAACCTATAATATTCCCATTAAGTAATCCGTCAAGACAAGTAGAGGCGACACCCCAAGATGTGATTAACTGGACTGATGGGGAAGTAGTTATTGCGACAGGAAGTCCATTTGAGCCAGTTGAATACCAAGGAAAAATTTTTCCCATTGCTCAATGTAATAACTCCTATATATTCCCGGGTATTGGTTTAGGTGTCGTGTCAGCGAATATTACTCGTATCACCGAGGAAATGTTGATGGTAGCAAGTGAAACTCTTGCTGCTGCTTCGCCACTAGCTAATACAGGAAAAGGTGAATTATTACCACCACTAACTGAAATTGCCCAATTAAGTAAGAAAATAGCGTTTAATATAGCTAAAGTTGCCTATAAACAAGGTTTAGCTTTAGAGATGCCGGATGAAATTTTAACCGCTCAAATTGCGCAAAACTTTTGGAAAGCCGAGTATAGAGAATATCGACGGATCAGTTATTAATACCTTTAATATTTATTGTGCTTTATTGAGAACCAATCATAGTTAAAGGTAAGTTTTTTACATTGATCTGATTTATTTATAGTTCAACTAATTAGTCAGTAAATAGCAGCGTTGACTTCTTACCTCGATTTTATGACCCCGTTAATAAAGAAAAATCACTCTAGTACTTAACATAGGTATTAGGGTGGTTGTTTGCTGCAGCTAACTCGTCTATAATGCGGCCAAAATTCATCCATTAACTTAAAATTTATTATTGATAATAGTGATTTTTTATTTTGGGCGGATTATCCATTTATTTATATTTTACTCATTTAACTTAAGAGGGCTAATCATGGCTATCGAACGTACTTTTTCAATTTTAAAGCCTGATGCAGTAGCACAAAATGCAATTGGTCAAATCTATAACCGTTTTGAAACTGCTGGTTTTAAAATTGTTGCTTCTAAAATGGTGCATTTAAGCAAAGAAAAAGCAGAAGGCTTTTACGCTGAACATAGTGAACGCCCTTTCTTTGGTGCTTTAGTTGACTTCATGACTTCTGGTCCTGTTATGGTTCAAGTTTTAGAAGGCGAAAATGCTGTTCTTAAACACCGTGAAATCATGGGTGCTACTAACCCAGCTGAAGCGCTCACTGGTACTTTACGTGCTGACTATGCAACTTCAATTGATGAAAATGCCTGTCACGGTAGTGATGCATTAGAGTCTGCGGCACGTGAAATTGCTTATTTTTTCTCTGATGATGAAGTTTGTCCACGTACACGTTAATTAGACGTTCGAAAAAAATAGGTCAGCTAATTTTTACTGATTTGTTTAATTGACTTTCAATAAAAGGGTTTTACTGAACTTTCAGTAAAATCCTTTTATTTTTATAGCTAGCTGATCTTATCATTTTGTATTAGGTTATTTAGTTCTATATTCTTTACAAAATTGTTACTTGTGTATAAAAAGTATACAATTCGTCCCTTGAAATTTTGTTGTTTGGAAATTTGTTGTTATGAGTGAAATTAATATTGAGTCAGTAGATAGTTCAAATAAAGAACTTGCTGAAAATAAAGCATCAGTTGACACTGTAGGTAAAATCAATTTACTTAATTTTGATCATCAAATGATGAGAGAATACTTTTCTTCCATCGGTGAAAAACCTTTCCGTGCCGATCAAATTATGAAGTGGATTTATCACTTTGGTTATGATGATTTTGAGCAAATGACAAATATAAATAAAAAATTACGTGAAAAATTACAACGTAATTGTGAAATAACTGCGCCAACAATCTCAGAAAAACAAGTATCAAGCGATGGTACAATTAAGTATGCCTTAAAACTTGAGGGTGGCCAAGAAGTTGAGACTGTTTGGATCCCCGAAAATGGTCGAGCAACACTTTGTGTATCTTCTCAAGTAGGTTGTGCTTTAGAATGTACTTTTTGTGCAACGGCTCAGCAAGGATTTAATCGAAACCTCACAGTTTCTGAGATCATTGGCCAAGTGTGGCGTGTAGCAAATGACATTGGGGCAACACGTATCGCAGGTACTCGACCTATAACTAATATTGTGATGATGGGAATGGGTGAACCTTTACTTAATATGAAAAATTTGATCCCCGCTCTCGATACCATGCTTAATGATTTAGGTTATGGTTTATCAAAACGACGGGTAACGGTAAGTACCTCTGGGGTTGTACCAGCGCTTGATATGTTAAAAGAGAAAATTGACTGTGCCCTAGCTATCTCTATTCATGCACCTAACAATGCATTGCGCGATATATTAGTACCCATTAATAAAAAATATCCTCTAGAGCAATTTGTTAGCGCGGCTGCACGCTATATTGATGGTTCAAAGGCCAATAAACAAACAACAATTGAATATGTCATGTTAGATCATGTTAATGACAGCACAGAACAAGCTCATGAATTAGCTATCGTGTTAAAAGATCTACCAAGTAAAATAAATTTAATTCCGTTTAATCCATACCCGGGTTCACCTTATAAGTGTTCAAGTAACTCACGTATTGATCGTTTCGATAAAGTACTACAGAGTTATGGTCTTACCGTTATTACTCGACGCCCTCGTGGTGCAGATATTGATGCTGCTTGCGGTCAATTAGCCGGTGATGTTTTTGACCGTACTAAGCGTACTGCAAGACGAAATGATAAAAAAGAAGCTAGCAGTGAGTCAATTTCAATGAAATTGGTCTGATTAATACGTTCATCTTATAAAAGAACATGCTATAACAGGTAGTGATGACCAGATTTTAACTGAAAAATATCTATTTTTGATATAGAGATTTCGATATTCAGTGCCTATTATAATAATTATTTTAAGTGAACTTTGAATTTTATGGTTAAATTTTTCCGCCAAATAGCTTTTGTATCAGTGTGTTTGTTACTTGCTTCCTGTGTGACTCAAAACTTCGATAAAAACAAACTAGTAATTGAAAAAAACACTTCAAATCAAGAACTTGTAATGACGAGAATTTCATTGGGGCTAGGCTATTTAAAGATGGGCAATACTAATCAAGCCAAATTTAACTTAGAAAAAGCGAAAAAACTTGGTCCAAACCTTGTTGAAGTACATACTGCCTTTGCCCATTATTATGAAACGGTAGCTGAGCCAGAACTTACAATTAAATCATACGAAAAAGCATTATCAATTAAATCAGATGATGCGAATACGTTGAATAACTATGGCGTATTTTTATGTCGCCAAGAGCGTTTTGACGAAGCAGAAAAAAAATTTTTACAAGCCATCATAATGCCGAGTTATTTACTGGTATCTGAAAGTTATGAAAATCTTGCTTTATGCCAATTAAAATCTGGGGACTTTGATAAAGCAGAACGATATTTGGCCAAAGCTATTACTCATAGCCCTAATAGTGGTTCAGCCTTATTTCAGATGGTACGTCTGGAATATTCGATGGGCAATTACCAAAAAGCGCGTGAATATGAACAAAAATTTGAAAAAATCACCCGCAGGTTCAAACCTGAATCGTTAGCTTTAGCATTAAAAATTTATCAACAATTAGGTAATCACAAAACGGCTAAAAATTATGGTTCAACGTTGGTTAGTATGTTCCCAGACTCTTGGGAGGCAAGACAATATATATTAAATGGTCTTGAGCGTATTGAAGCAGATGACCTTGCTGAACGTTATCAAAAATTCAAGGAAAAAAAATCAGATAACAAGATAAAAAAACGTGTTGTTAAACTATCGCCTACGAGTAAGTTACCCATCAGATTAATTAAAAATGACCCTGCACTTATAAATGATAATAAACAGTCAGAAAGCTCTGAGGTAGTTCTAAAAGCAATTAAAAGTAGTATTGTAGAAAAAATAGGAGCTGTTACGAACAAAACTATTTCCAATGATGAGTTACAAACTGTCCCTATTTCTGTAACGGTAGTTGAAAAAATAGAAAACGAGTCCGTAGTTGAAATTTTAGACTCCGCAATGAGGGCTACCCATGTTGTTGTCAAAGACGAAAATTTGTTTAGTATTTCGGTTAAATATAATATTAAAATGAAAACCCTGAATCTTTGGAATAACTTCAGTGACAATTCAAAAATTCGTACGGGTGATGAAATATTTATATCAGAACCTTTGAGGGTAAATGAGAGCGATGACTAAAGATGTAGAAGAGTTACCAGAGTGTTCTGAAGCCATAACGTTAATGGGACCTGGTCAAATGCTGGCAAAAGCTAGAGAAAATTTAGGCTTATCTCAACAAAATATTGCTGCTAAATTAAATTTTCGTTTAAGTTTGGTCGAAAATATAGAAGCTGATATTTTTGATCCTTGTTTACCTGCGACTTATAATCGGGGTTATTTATGCGCTTTTGCCAAATTGGTTAATATTACCAATAAAGAGATCTTAAATAGTTATGATACGTTAAATATTGATAAAATTGAGTGTGCCGAATTGCATAGCTTTTCAAGGAGTACACATAAAGAAGCACAAAATAGCTTGATGATTTGGATTGGCTATCTTATTGTCGCCATTTTAATTGGCTCTACTGTAATGTGGTGGTTTCAAGGTGCGGATAAAAAAAATGTAATGACTAACACAGACACTATTGAAACTTTAGTGTCAAAAACGTCTAAAGATGTTTTGTCTATAATTGAAACTCCCATCCTAGAGAGTAAGTCTCAGAAGAAACCTTTTGAAAGAAAAAGTACGCCCTTAGAACCTTTAGACGTAACTATTATTAATAGCACTATTGCTAACGAACAGGTTAATAACATCACTAATAATCAGAGAATTTTGACAACAGCAACAGCAATATTTACCTTTACCGGGGATTGCTGGGTAAGTATTTATGATGCTACCGGTGATAGAATTGCTTATGGGGTCAAAAAAACAGGTTATGTAATGACCATAACCGGAAAACCTCCCTTTAAAGTCGATATTGGTCGACCGGCATTAACAAGTATTAAGTTTAATGGAGAGTCTGTGGATATGTCTCAATTTGATAAAGATAATATCGCAAAATTTACTTTACCTATTATTGAATAGCAAAATTGACTGTTAAAGTTATATACAGTGCTATTTATCATTAAGTCTCTACAAAAGTGTGTTAAATTTTATGTTTAAAGAATCTCCAATAATTCGCCGTATTTCACGCCAAATTATGGTGGGCAATGTTCCTGTTGGTGGCAATGCACCTATTTCAGTGCAATCAATGACTAATACTCTGACAACTGATGTTGCAGCGACGGTTGCTCAAATTAGAGCGTTAGAAGCTGTCGGTGCAGATATTGTGCGGATAAGCGTTCCAACTATGGATGCCGCTGAAGCTTTTCGAGAAATTAAAAAGCAAGTCAATGTACCACTGGTTACCGATATTCATTTTGATTATCGCATTGCATTAAAAGTCGCCGAGTATGGGGCCGACTGTTTACGTATTAATCCAGGTAATATCGGCAGAGAAGATAGAGTTCGATCGGTAGTTGAGTGTGCCCGTGATCATAACATCCCTATTCGTATTGGCGTAAATGGTGGCTCATTAGAAAAAGATATCCAAGAAAAGTATACTGAACCGACACCAGAAGCATTACTAGAATCAGCAATGCGTCATGTCGATATTTTAGATAGACTGAACTTTGATCAATTTAAAGTCAGTGTTAAAGCTTCTGATGTATTTTTGGCCGTTGGTGCTTATCGCTTATTAGCAAAACAAATTGATAATCCGCTGCATTTAGGTATTACTGAAGCTGGTGGTTTACGTGCCGGCTCAGTGAAGTCATCTGTAGGTCTGGGTTTATTACTCTCAGAAGGTATAGGTGACACCTTACGTGTTTCTTTAGCGGCAGACCCTATAGAAGAAATTAAAGTAGGTTTTGATATTTTAAAATCACTAAAATTAAGGAGTCGAGGCATTAATCTTATTGCCTGCCCAAGCTGCTCTCGTCAAGAGTTTGATGTTATTGCTACTGTTAATCAATTAGAGCAACGTCTTGAAGATATGATTACCCCTATGGATGTTTCTATTATTGGTTGTATAGTTAATGGTCCAGGTGAGGCTATGGTGTCTGATTTAGGTTTAACCGGTAGTAGTAAAAAAAGTGGCTATTATCTTGATGGCATTCGGCAAAAAGAGCGTTTCGATAACAACAATCTAGTCGATCAATTAGAACAACGTATTCGTGCTAAAGCACAAATGTTGGACAGTAAAAATCAAATCGACGTACAAGAAATTTAATCATATTTTAATTGTATTCCAACTTGGAAAATCAATTAGTTTAATTTTGGTAAGTATCAGCCTATAATGCGCGCTGCGCTTTTTTACACTGTACATATTTTATCAATTTTTAAAGAGTAGAGAGAATTACATTCGTGGCTAAAGTCAATAAGGCACTTCAAGCAGTTCGGGGCATGAACGACTGCCTTCCTAGTGAAACAAGTTTGTGGCAAATGGTTGAGTCGGTATTACGCCGCGTAGCCAGCAGTTACGGTTTTGCTGAAATCCGGATGCCAATTGTAGAACCAACAGCACTATTTAAACGATCTATCGGTGAAGTGACTGATATTGTTGAAAAAGAAATGTATACCTTTGACGATCGAAATGGCGATAGTTTAACACTTCGACCAGAAGGAACTGCTAGTTGTATTCGTGCGGCAAATCAACATGGTCTGTTATATAACCAAGAACAACGTCTTTGGTATATGGGGCCAATGTTTAGGCATGAGCGCCCTCAAAAAGGTCGTTATCGTCAATTTCATCAATTTGGCTTAGAAGCCTTTGGGATTGCAACACCTGACATCGATGCAGAAATTATTATGCTTACCGCGCGACTTTGGCGGGAACTTGGCATTAAAGACGTTGTCACATTAGAGCTTAACTCTCTTGGTTCAAATGAAGAACGAGCCAAATACCGCGATGCTTTAGTTGAATATTTGAACGAGCATGAAGAACAGCTTGATGAGGATTCTAAGCGCAGAATGTTAACTAACCCTTTGCGGGTATTAGACAGTAAAAACCCTTTAGTGCAAGAGGCACTAAGTGATGCGCCTAAATTATCAGATTATTTTGGTGAAGAAACAAAAGAACATTTTAATAGTATTTGTCAACGGCTAGATGCTGCTGGCATTAAATACGTATTGAATGAGCGGTTAGTCCGTGGGTTAGATTATTATAATCGTACGGTATTTGAATGGGTGACTGATAGCTTAGGTGCACAAGGTACTATTTGTGCTGGTGGCCGTTATGATGGTTTGGTTGAGCAGCTTGGTGGCAAAGCTAGTCCAGGCTTTGGTTTTGCGTTAGGTATCGAACGTTTAGTGTTAATGTTAACCAGCTTAGAGCAAGTCAATAATATTAGACCTCAAGTTGATGCTTATGTCATTATATTGGGTGAAGTGACTATGTTAAAAGCACATGAGTTAACTGAACAATGGCGAGACCAAGTGCCAAATAGCCGAATTCAATGCCACTGTGGTGGTGGCAGTATGAAAAAGCAAATGAAACGGGCTGATAAGTCTGGTGCGAGCATAGCGTTAATTTTAGGTGAGGACGAACTTGCCGAACAAAAGGTCACGGTGAAATATCTTCGTGGTCAACAAGAACAGCAAAACTTGGCATTTGATCAAGTGGCAAGTTTATTAACAAGTTTAATTTAAGGGTGTATTGTGGAAGTTTATCAAACAGAAGAACAGCAAGTTGATGCAATTAGAAGTTACTGGAAAGAAAATGGTAACTATATCATTGCCGGATTAGCTATTGGTTTAGCCGGATATGTGGGCTTCAACCTTTATAAAGACAGCAAACTTGCTGAAGAAGTTGCACGCTCTGATGCTTATCAAATGGTCGTTGAAAAAATTGATACAGAGTTGGTCGGATTTCAAGTGGCAGGAGATGATTTTATTGTTGAGAATGCTAAAACATCTTATGCTTCATTAACTGCATTAGCATTAGCAAAAGAAACGGCAAGCCATAAAGATTGGACAAAAACGGCATCATATTTGACAGTCGCAATTGAAAATTCACCTAATGAGGGTGTCAAAGCGATTGCAACTTTACGTTTAGCGAGAGTTCAAATTCAATTAGCTGAATTTGATAACGCCTTAGCAACATTAGCTGCAAAGCTACCAGCATCCTTTAATGCTTCAGTGGAAGAAGTCAAAGGTGATGCTTATCTTAAACAAGGTAAAACTGAACAGGCAATAACAGCCTACCAATTAGCAATCGCTGCTGATGGTTTGGCAACTAGCCCTGTATTACAAATGAAATTAGATAACTTAGCTCAAGCCGTTAATTTAAATGGCGCTGTTAAATAATAATTGTCACTGAATGAGGTTTGATGTGTTGATGTTAAAAAGTAAACTGTTTATCACTAAGCTACTAGCAATTTTAATTTTATCTAGTGGGTTAGGTGCTTGTTCATCAACTGATGATGAAGATCCACAAGACATTGTAGCTGAACTAATAGAATTTGATAAAAAATTTGAACCAAAAGTTTTATGGAATACTAGTGTTGGGAATGGTGTAGAAAACCACTTTTCAAGAATAAAACCAACTGTTGCCTACAATAAAGTGTTTGCTGCTAGTCGTGATGGTGATGTTATTGCTTTTGAGCAAGCGACAGGCAAAAAATTGTGGCAAGCCGACTTAAGTGATATTGACGATAAGCGCGGCTTTTTTGATAACCCAAAATCTGCTCAACTTGCTGGTGGTCCGATCACAGGTATTAATCGAGTGTTTATTGGTAGTGAAAATGGTGATATGTATGCCTTAAACGCAGAAACAGGTGATCTTGCTTGGCACGCGAAAATTAAAGGAGAAATTATTAATGCACCAGCAATTGATCTGGGTATTTTAGTTGTTAATAGTGCCTCTGGTGTATTAAAGGCCTTCAATGCGACTTCGGGCGATGTATTATGGAAAGTTCAGCAAGATGTACCCGCATTAACGTTACGTGGTTTAAGCTCACCGGTTATAGCCTCTGGAGGTGTTTTAATTGGTCAGTCAAATGGTAGCCTAAGTGTCTATCTGTTGGAAAAAGGACAACAAGGTTGGACAACTCAGATAGGTGAAGCTTCTGGATCAACCGAATTAGAACGTGTTGTTGATATTGACTCTGCTCCAGTGGTCTTTGGAGATAAAGTTTATTCTGTGGCCTCTCGAGGTAATCTGTCAGCAATCGATTTAAGAACAGGTAAAGTGCTATGGAAACGCAAATATTCTTCGTACCGACAAATTTCGATCAGCGGGAATAGCATATTTTTTACTACCGACAGTGGACATATTTATTCTGTTAATCGTAATGATGGATTAGAGCAGTGGAATAATTTAACCATGACTAATCGAGGTGTAACTGGACCTGTTATTTATGATAAGTATATCGTGGTGGGAGATTTTGACGGTTATTTGCATTGGTTAAGCCAAGAAACTGGAGAGGTTGTTGCTCGCCATCATATTGATGGTAGCGGTATTCATAGTACTCCAACAGTGATTAATGATGTTTTATACAGCCAAGCACGTAATGGTGACTTGGAGGCGATTCAAATTCCTGAAATGGTTGACGCTACACCATAATCTTATCAACTAAGCTAAACTGATTTAAATCAGTTTTAAAGCTAGAATTATTTACGGCTCCTCTGCAATGTGCAGGTGGAGCCGTTATTTGTTATCAAATCGGTCCTACTATTAAATGATAGATACTGATATTAAAGAAAAATTGAGGTTTTTATGCTTCCTGTCGTTGCATTAGTTGGTCGTCCCAATGTTGGTAAATCAACGCTTTTTAATCGTTTAACACGTTCTCGAGATGCACTTGTTGCTGACTACCCCGGTTTAACTCGTGATCGCCAATATGGTCAAGCAGAAGTTGAAGAACATCCGTTCATTGTCATTGATACGGGTGGTATACATGGCGATGAAGAGGGCATTGATGCCTTAATGGCTGAGCAATCTTTAATGGCTATTGATGAAGCTGATGCCGTTTTATTCATGGTTGATGCCAGAGCAGGACTGACTTCTGCCGATCAAGGTTTGGCGAGCTATTTAAGAAAACAGAACAAAAAAGTTTTTCTAGTGGCTAATAAAGTTGATGGTATTGATGCTGACAGTGCAGTGGCTGAATTTTATTCATTAGGTATAGAGGGAGATGTTCACAAAATTGCTGCCGCTCATGGTCGTGGTGTTACTCAATTATTGACATTGGCATTAACACCACATATTGAAGCACTTTCTCAACCAAAAAAAGAAGGGAATCTTGAATTTGAAGATGGTGAACATCAATCACACTCAATAACTGATGAAGACAGACTGGCCGCGGCACCTGAAGAAAATGATCGAATAAAGTTAGCTATTATCGGTAAACCTAATGTTGGTAAATCAACATTGACAAACCGCATTTTAGGTGAGGACCGTGTGGTAGTTTTTGATGCTCCAGGTACAACCCGTGACAGTGTTTATATTCCAATGGAACATGATGGCCGTGAATATACCTTGATTGATACCGCGGGAATACGTCGTCGAAAAAACGTGACTGATATTGTAGAAAAATACTCAGTGATTAAAACATTACGGGCTATTGAAGACGCTAACGTTTGTTTATTAATTATCGATGCAAGAGAAGGTCTCAGTGACCAAGACTTAAGCTTATTAGGTTTTATTTTAGAAGCTGGTCGTTCACTTGTCCTTGCTGTAAATAAATGGGATGGCTTGGAGGATCATGCTAAAGAGCGCATTAAAACTGAGCTTGATCGTCGTTTAGGTTTTATTGACTTTGCCCGCATCCATTTTATTTCAGCGTTACATGGTACTGGAGTAGGTCATTTATATGAGTCAGTTGAAGAAGCATTTGTTTCTGCAACTAAACGTATATCAACTTCAATGGTAACAAAGATTTTAGATATGGCGGTATTTGATCACCAGCCGCCAATGAGTAAAGGCCGACGGATTAAACTTAAATACGCTCACGCAGGTGGTTATAATCCTCCTATTATTGTTATACATGGTAATTTAGCAAAAAAATTACCAACTTCATATAAACGTTATTTGATGAATTATTATCGTAAGTCGTTAAAAATTATGGGTACACCAATTAGAATTGAGTTTAGAGAGACTAGTAATCCATTTGCTGGTAAGAAAAAACTGAATTTCACTGAGAAAAAGAAAATGGCAAGAGCAACTCAGGGTTATAAAAAAGAAGAGTGAATTAAGAAAAATAATGGGTGTTATTAAGCATTTATTTCTAGCACCCGTTTGAATTGAATCATTATTTTCGTTAGTATAAACTCATATCTTGTAACGTTTGGTATTTATTTTATATAAGGAGTAATCTCTTGGGAGTTGATATTGGGAATAGTCTTAGCCGTAACTTAAGTTTATTACAGTCTGGTTCAGTTGTTACTCTCGATGTTTCTACTTCTACAGGTCAAAGAAGAAAATTCCGTTCAACTTTTGTTGGTTATCTCCTCAACCAATATATTTTAATCCAATTTCCTGAATCAGGTAAAGCCGGTGATTTCTCTAATTTTATTACCCAAGGTACAGGTGTTACTGTTCGGGGTTTGGTTGAAGGGCATGAAGCTTCTGTTGTTGCTTTTGTCAGTACTATTAAGCAGACGTTGCAAATACCATCACGATTAATAGTACTCGACTTTCCAAACCTGGTAAATATAATAAACTTAAGGTCGTCAGTACGTATTGAAACATTAATTGATTCAAGAGTGAAAGTTGGTCAAGAATATTGGCCATCAACTATCACTGACTTATCAATTAATGGCTGTCATTTAGCCATTAATGATGATGGAGTTATCGATTTAGCTTGTCATCAAACTGTAGAGGTTATTATTGAAAATTTTGCAGGATTACAAAATATTAAAGTACAGGGCGTTATCTGCAATAATAAACAGGAAGCAAGTGGGGTATCTTTTGGTGTTAAATTCCTGCCGGAGAGTAAAAAAGCAGTGACTAGCTTGTTACACCATGCAGTTACATTGGAAAATTAGACTGCTTGGTTATGACATTAGTAGTGATTAGACCATCGCTCATTTGAATAGTTAATTTTTGTTTATCCTTAACCTCTTTTATAGATTTAACAATATTGCCATTTTCATTTCTTGTGACACTATATCCTCTAGCAATAGTAGCAAGTGGGCTAACTATTTGTAATTCACTGATAGTATGAGAAAAAAGCTTGATTCTTTGTTGTTGCGTTAGTTTGATTGTAGAGATAAGTTTAGACGTTAGCTGAGCTACTTTTTCTTTACTTTGCTGTATTCTTTTTTGTGGAGACAGCAGCTGAAGCTGGTTAGACAGTTGTTGAGGTTTAATCGCCAGCGTTTGCAAGTATCGGGTCATTGCTAGTTTTAAACGATGATCAAATTCATCCGCTTTTTGCTGTTGATTTTGTAATTGTTGAGCCGGATGAACGAGGCTAAGACGATGAGATATATGTGCTAAATTGACTTTGTGGTCTATTAATTTTCTATTATTTGCGTTGATTAGTCTTTGGTTAAGCATTAAGACCTTTTGTGATAATTCACTAGTATCTTGTGATACTAATTCAGCAGCTGCTGATGGCGTTGCTGCCCTTAAATCAGCAACAAAGTCACTCAATGTAGTATCAATTTCGTGACCAATAGCGCTAATAATCGGTAATTTACTTTGATAGATACTTCGAACAACTGACTCTTCGTTAAAACTCCATAAATCTTCTAAAGAACCACCACCACGTCCAACAATCAAGACATCACATTCTTTTCTTTTATTGGCTGTATTAATTGCATTAACAATATCGTTTGCTGCTTGTTGCCCTTGGACAAGCGCAGGGTAAATGATAATAGCTAAATTGGGGTTTCTGCGTTTCAATACGGTCAAAATGTCTTTAACAGCAGCACCGGTTGCTGAGGTGACAATACCAATGGTTTGTAGGTGCTTAGGAATTATTTGTTTATGATATTGAGAGAATAATCCCTCAGCATTAAGTGCTTGCTTTAATTGTTCAAACTGTTGGCGTAATAAACCCGTGCCAGCATCTTCCATTTGTTCGATAATTAATTGAAAGTCGCCTCTAGGTTCATATAAAGAAACTTTTGCTCTTACTAAAACTTGCTGGCCATTACGTGGTGATAGTCTTACATTTTTGTTTGCGCCTTTAAACATTGCGCATCTGACCTGCGATTTACTGTCTTTTAGTGATAAATACCAATGACCAGAACTAGCGCCAACAAAATTCGAGATTTCGCCACATAACCAGACACGACTTAGTTCACTTTCTAGTATAAAACGTACTTTTTTAGTGAGTTCACTGACTTGTAAAATATGTTGTTGGCTCATAAGGACTAGCAGATATAAAAATAACAGGAGAAATTAGTTGGCCATTATTTAATGATTTAATCTGGGATACAATGCCTTTTAACATTAATCATTAAATTAAGTCCTTTTTAAGGTGATTAACGCAAAAATAGGTTGTTCTAAAAGAATAAAGGGGTTAAAATTCTGCCGCAATATATACCCAACTCCTTAACCGAATCCTGAACTAAGGTGCCATATTGCGATGCTAAGAATTGCCCAAGAAGCTTTAACCTTTGATGATGTTTTACTTGTACCTGCTCATTCAACGGTACTTCCCCACACTGCTGACTTAAAAACCCGCTTAACCCGTAAAATCAGCTTAAATGTACCTATGGTTTCTGCATCTATGGACACAGTAACTGAAGCTCGTTTAGCTATTACCCTCGCTCAAGAAGGTGGCTTAGGTTTTATTCATAAAAATATGACCATAGCTGAACAAGCTGATAATGTTTCTCAAGTGAAGAAATATGAAAGCGGCATTGTTTCAGAGCCAACTACAGTCAGTGCATCCGATACTATTGAACAAATAATGCACAAGGCGGATGATCTAGGTTTTTCAGGTTTTCCTGTCGTTGATACTGTGAACAACTTAGTTGGTATTATCACAGGTCGTGATTTACGTTTTGAAACTGACTTAACTAAACCTGCTTCAGAGTTGATGACGGCTAAAGAGAATTTGGTAACAGTGACAGCAGGTGCTGCCCGAGAAGAAATTTTAGGTTTAATGCATGAGCATCGTATCGAAAAAATATTGGTTGTTGATGATGCCTTTAAGTTGTGTGGTCTTATTACCGCAAAAGATTATCAAAAAGCAGAAAACAAACCTAACGCTTGTAAAGATGAGTTAGGCCGCTTACGTGTAGGCGCCGCGGTTGGTGTTGGTGCAGGAACTGATGAGCGTATTGATGCCTTAGTTGCTGCTGGTGTTGACGTACTGCTAATTGATACTTCACACGGTCATTCTCAAGGGGTACTCGACAGAGTAAAAGAAACACGTGATAAGTATCCTGACTTACAAATCGTTGCGGGTAATGTTGCAACAGGCTCTGGTGCAAAAGCGTTAGCTGATGCTGGTGTGGACGCCGTTAAAGTAGGTATTGGCCCGGGTTCAATTTGTACCACGCGTATTGTCACTGGTGTTGGTGTACCACAACTAACGGCAATATCGAATGCTGTTGAAGCCTTAAAAGGTACTGACATTCCAGTTATCGCCGATGGTGGTATCCGTTTTTCTGGCGATATCGCTAAAGCATTAGTTGCTGGTGCCCACTGTGTAATGGTTGGCAGTATGCTTGCTGGAACTGAAGACTCTCCAGGTGAGGTTGAACTTTTTCAAGGTCGCTATTACAAGTCATATCGTGGTATGGGCTCACTCGGTGCCATGAGCCAAAAAGAAGGTTCAAGTGATAGATATTTTCAAAAATCTGATGGCGAAGCTGATAAATTAGTGCCAGAAGGCATTGAAGGTCGGGTGGCTTATAAAGGACCCGTAGCGGCTATTATTCATCAACAAATGGGTGGTTTGCGTTCATCTATGGGTCTAACAGGCTGTAAAGATATTGAAACCATGCGAACTAAACCTGAGTTTATGAAAATAACGTCTGCAGGCATGGGTGAGTCTCATGTTCATGACGTGACTATAACAAAAGAAGCCCCTAATTATCGTTCTAGTTAATAGAGCGAATTTTTGTCTTTTGGGCTTAGGCCATAAAAACACAAACTTTTATCAGGTTGACTTTTAGTCAGCCTGTTTTACTTTTTAGAAGAGAAAATCATTATGAGTCAAAATATTCATGATCACCGCATACTGATATTAGATTTTGGTTCGCAGTACACTCAACTTATTGCTCGCCGTGTCCGTGAAATAGGTGTGTATTGTGAACTTTGGTCTTGGGATGTCACTCAAGAGCAAATTAAGAGCTTTAACCCAACGGGTATTATTCTTGCTGGCGGACCAGAATCAGTTACTGAAGGTAACTCACCACGTGCACCTGAATATGTTTTTAATGCGGGTGTTCCTGTCTTAGGTATATGCTATGGCATGCAAACTATGGCAGAGCAACTAGGTGGTGGTGTTGAAAGCTCTAAACATAAAGAATTTGGTTATGCTTCTGTTGAGTTAATTGCCCAGTCTGCCTTGTTTGATAAAGTCGAAGATAGCATTGGTGATAATGGTAATGCTTTACTTGACGTGTGGATGAGCCATGGCGATAAAGTCTCTGCTATTCCTGGCGGTTTTATTACCGTCGCTCAAACACCCAGTTGTGCTTTTGGCGCGATAGCAAATGAAGCTAAGCAATTTTACGGTGTCCAATTTCATCCTGAGGTGACTCACACCAAGCAAGGAACACGCATTTTAGAAAACTTTGTCATTAATATTTGTCAGTGCGACAAACTGTGGACTTCAGCAACAATCATTGAAGATGCCATCGCTAAAATGAAAAAACAAATTGGCGATGATGAAGTGATTTTAGGTTTATCGGGCGGTGTTGACTCATCTGTAGTTGCCATGTTGTTGCAACGGGCAATTGGTGACAAACTTACCTGTGTATTTGTTGATAACGGTTTGCTTCGTTTAAACGAACCTGAACAAGTCATGGACATGTTTGGTGATCATTTTGGTCTAAATATTATCCACGTTAACGCAGAACATAGATTCTTAGATCGGATGAAAGGTGAAGCAGATCCTGAGAAAAAACGTAAAATTATTGGTAACGTGTTTATTGAAGTATTTGATGAAGAGTCTAAAAAGCTAGAAAATGCTAAATGGTTAGCTCAGGGCACTATTTATCCCGATGTTATTGAGTCTGCTGCATCAGCGACTGGTAAGGCGCATGTTATTAAATCGCATCACAATGTTGGCGGTTTACCTGATGATATGGAACTGGGATTAGTTGAACCGCTTCGTGAGCTATTTAAAGATGAAGTACGTAAAATTGGCTTAGAGTTAGGACTACCTTATGACATGTTATATCGTCACCCTTTTCCTGGTCCAGGTTTAGGTGTGCGTGTTTTAGGTGAAGTGAAAAAAGAATACTGTGACTTATTACGTCGGGCGGACGCAATATTTATTGAAGAACTCCATTCACATGACTTGTACCACAAAGTTAGTCAAGCCTTTACGGTATTTTTGCCAGTACGCTCCGTTGGCGTTATGGGTGATGCTCGAAAATATGACTGGGTTGTGTCATTGCGTTGCGTTGAAACGATTGATTTTATGACAGCTATTTGGTCACCTCTACCTTATGATTTCCTAGGATTGGTTTCTAACCGTATTATTAATGAGATCGACGGGATTTCTCGTGTGGTTTATGATATTTCAGGTAAGCCACCTGCGACTATTGAATGGGAATAATTGAGTGTTATTGGGGCTGAGTCAACTGAAATATGTTGTCCTAAGTACACACTGATTTACATTTTAGTTCAATTGATTTGTTAATTTTAAAGCCCTAAGGTTATAAAACGTTAGGGCTTTATTTTTTTGAAAAGAGAACAAACCTGCTGAAATTGAAAAAGAACACAATGCCAATAATAAGAAGAGAAGTAAAATAATGACAATACAAAGATTAGCAACCAAAACAAGAATGAGCAGAATAGTTAAACACAATGGTACTGTCTATTTATGTGGGCAAGTATGTAAAGATGCCACTAAGGGTATTACTGAACAAACAAGCTCAATGCTTGCAAAAGTAGATGAGCTGTTATTGCAATCGGGGAGTGATCGAGAGCATATATTATCGGCAACTATTTATGTTAAAGATATGAGTTACTTTAGTGAAATGAATGCTGTTTGGGATGCTTGGATTCCTGAAGGTTATGCGCCAGCCAGAGCTTGTGTTGCTGCACCTATGGCAAGAGAAGTACTTTTGGTTGAAATAAGTGTCATCGCTGCGCAAATTTAGACTAAAGGTATTATCGTTTTATATTTAAGAGAAAGTCTGGGACAATATTCGATAGAATGTTTTTACGATGTTTGAGCAATATTTTTAATGTGTATGCAGTTATTTTCATAGAAAATGCCGAATTACTATAACGTAGAGTTTAAGGGAATGGATAAAATAACGTGTTACAAAATTCATTAAAGCAATATTTTGGCTTTGACGCTTTTCGTCAAGGGCAAGAGCAAACTGTTACTCAGCTGCTTAACCATCAATCTTCATTAGCAATATTTCCTACTGGTTCTGGTAAGTCATTATGTTATCAATTAACCGCATTGCATTTACCCCATTTAACCTTAGTTGTTTCGCCTTTATTAGCGTTGATTAAAGACCAATTAAGCTTTCTTGCCAATAAAGGGATTGAGGCAGCTGGTATTGATTCAACGTTAAAAGGTAATCAAGCACAAGAGATTATGTCGGATGTCAGAAATGGCAAAATTAAAATACTAATGGTCTCAGTTGAGCGTTTTAAAAACGAACGTTTTCGTCAATTTATTCAATCAGTCCCGGTTTCAATGCTGGTGATTGATGAGGCCCATTGTATTTCTGAATGGGGGCATAACTTTCGGCCTGACTATTTAAAGCTACCTAATTACCGACAAGAATTAAATATACCCTTGGTTTTATTGTTAACAGCGACAGCCACGAAGCAAGTTAAGCTTGATATGGCGGCTAAATTTGACATTGGTCAGCAACATATTGTGCAAACAGGCTTTTATCGAGAGAACCTCGATTTATCTGTGGTGCCTGTGGGTAATAAGAACAAAAACAATGAGCTGCTATCCATTGTTAAATCCCATTCAGGAGCAGGTATCGTTTATGTCACCTTACAGCAAAGTGCTGATCAAGTAGCTGGATTTTTGTCAACTAATGGTATCAATGCACAGCCATACCATGCCGGTTTTGATAGTGATAAACGTCAACAAATACAATCTGATTTTATGCAGGGAAAAGTGCAAGTTATTGTTGCCACTATAGCCTTTGGCATGGGAATTGATAAATCTGATATACGTTTTGTTATTCACCATGACTTACCTAAATCAATTGAGAACTATAGCCAAGAAATTGGCCGAGCAGGGCGTGATGGTGCATCATCTGTGTGCATCACTTTAGCAAATCTAGATGGCTTAAATACCGTTGAAAATTTTGTTTATAGTGACACACCTGAATTAAGCAGTATTGCAGCTGTTATTGATAATATTAAAACCGAGTCTCTAATTTTACCTGACTCTAGTGCATATTCGAGTCCAAATGAAAGTCGTTGGGAGTTACAAGGGTTACAGTTAGTGAATGCCAGTAATATTCGTCAATTACCATTAAAAACCCTATTAGTACAATTAGAGTTGAATGGTGTTATTGAACCCTTATATGCTTATTTTGCTGATTTTAAAATTAAGCTATTAAAAACAAAAGAAGAAATTCTTGCCGGTTTCAACCAAGACAGGCAATCTTTTTTAACGACAATTTTTAGTCATACCGTGTTTAAAAAAGTATGGGGAAGTTTAAATTTTGATGAATTATTAGCTACGGGTCATATTGACAGAAACCGTGTTGTTGCTGCGTTAGATTTTTTACATGAGCAGCAATTAATTGTTTTAGAAACTAAAGGGATGACTGAAGTTTTTAAGGTCAATATCACTAAATTATCGGGGTCATCACTTGTTAAAAACTTGCATCGATACTTTATAGAAAAGGAAGAAAAAGAAATAAAACGGATATCAGCACTGATACGTTTTTTTGAATTAAATACCTGTTTAAGCGCTAATCTTTCAACATACTTTGATGATCTAACATTTGAAGCCCTGATGGTAAAGTCAGAGAGTAAAGGTTGTGGTCATTGTTCTGTTTGTCGAGGTAAAGTGGCAAAACTTAGTTATACATATGACGCTAAGTGGCCAAGTGATGAACAATTATCAGAAGTGTTATCAAACTTTATTGAGCAACTGTCAACTAAAGTTCAATTACCTTTATCTTCTGAAACATGCTGCCGATTCCTCTGTGGGATGAGTATGCCTATTTTTACCCGAAACAAAGTCAGGCAGATGCCTGGTTTTGCCTTGTGTGAGCAATTACCTTATGCTGAAATTCGACATAAAGTTGGAGTACTACAACAGGTAAATAGCTGGCAAATTATCTAGTGACTATAAGGATCATCTACTGCAGAGTATGCTAATTAATGAGTAATAAAAATCATGGTAATAAAGAAACTTATGATGACGGTGTTAAATATTAATATGTAAGTAAAGCCTCTAATACCCTCTTTAACACTAAAGCCTTTAGCGTTAAGGTACTTCCACCATATTAAGCACATAATAATAGGGAGTAGAAAAAAAAATTTAATCATGGAGCAACCTTTGTTGTGTTATCTAACGTGTTTTTATTTTCGTTCCATGGTGCAATTCTAAATAACATTAGCATCCCCGGAACCGCAATGACTGTACAGATGAAATAAAAGTTAGTCCAACCTATTTGTTCAACTATTACGCCTGTAGTTGCATTAGCAAAAGTACGAGGTAAGGCAGTTAAAGCCGTAAATAAAGCAAATTGCGTTGCCGCAAATGCTGGATTTGTGGTTTTAGCGATAAATGCAGTAAAGGCAGCAGTACCTAAACCAACTCCCAAGTATTCAAAGCCCATAGCTATAGCTAAAGCATAGCTATTATGGCCAATCTCAGCAAGAGCAGCAAAACCTAATATACTGACAATTTGCACAACACCAAAAATCCATAATGCACGGTTAATGCTTAATTTAATCATTACTATACCACCAACAGCAAGACCAACTGTCATGGCAATTAAAGACGCTGTTTTAGCAACGACACCAATTTCTGTTTTACTAAAACCTAAGTCTATAAAAAATGGTGTTTGCAATGCTGTAGCCATACTATCGCCAAGCTTATATAGAAATAAGAATACTAAAATTTCCAGCGCAGGTTTTAATCCTTTTCTATTGATAAAATCTTTGAAAGGTAAAATAACTGCTTCTCGTAATGTTTTAGGAGCCGCTATTTGTTGGTTGATTTCTTTTATTGATAAAGTGAGGAATATACCAACAAACATGAAAACAGCAACAATCAAAAATACCGATTGCCAGCTTATATGGTCAGCTAAAATAAAAGCGAGAGACCCAGGTACTAAACCTGATAATCGGTAAGCTTGAACGTGAATAGAATTACCAAGGCCCAGTTCATTATCAGGCAATAATTCACGCCTATAAGCATCTAAGACAATATCCTGGCTAGCGCTAAAAAAAGCAACAGCCGCGGCTAAATAAGCAACAGACCAAATATCGACAACAGGGTCGACAAATCCAAAGCAAGCTATTGATAATAACAAAAAAATTTGCGTAAATAACATCCAACTACGTCTTCTACCTAGGAGGGGTAGAGAATAACGGTCCATAAAGGGAGACCAAATGAACTTCCAAACATAAGGGATGCCGATAAGTGAAAAAAGGCCAATTTCGGTCAGACTAACGCCTTCAGATCTGAGCCAACCAGGTACAAGCTGATATAGTATAAATAAAGGGAGACCTGAACTGAAACCAGTAAAGATACAAATAAGCATTCGCCGGTTGAAAATTGAATCTTTTAAAGCAGAGGATGCCATCGAAATTAGCGCCTAGTTATCATTCATGATTTAATAAGATTTTCCAGAATATCAAAAAGTTATTAATAACAACAGAGGAAAGTCATGCAACAATAAAATTAAGCGATGGGACGCCAGCCGATACAATCTATAGGATAGCTGCCAGTGCCATAAAAAAAATCAAGACAGGCGTTTATTTCACTTTTAAAATAAAGATTATGTTCAATTGATTGGGCACCATACAAAATCATCTCGTGCATTAGGTGCCAAAATACTCGTTCTTTGGCATTATTAGGACTTTCATCGGTAACTGCCAATAATGTCCACTCGCTCATTGCATTGACAATGAACTGGTCAAGCTCAGTATAATGTAATGACTTACCAATCACTGCGGTGATATAGGCCTCCAATTGGTTTGTTTTTTCATTGATAAACTGCTCAATTATCATTTGAAATCCTTAAAATATTCAGCCAATAAACTTTATAAATATTCTCTAACAATCATTATTATTAGTAATCTTAATCTGTGTGATGCCTCTGTTAATAACGTATAGGCGAGGGATCAATTAGTTTGTTGACGAGACAGGTCTTTAACCACTTGTTATTTCAACAATTACTATCATTAATGACCAATACTATCT
>Ga0307489_10000148_pt1 | contig 37193 bp, 71 predicted proteins | sample SB12metaG_FD_202247 | JGI IMG/M metagenome (GOLD analysis project Ga0307489, IMG submission 202247) | Sea-ice brine microbial communities from Beaufort Sea near Barrow, Alaska, United States - SB 1.2 | ecosystem: Environmental > Aquatic > Marine > Coastal | place: USA: Alaska | collected... | reverse complement strand
TATCACCCAACGCACTTTCGATAGAGAGGGAGAGACATGTAAGAGAGAGAGAGGGAGGGAGACGCTTCTGCGTGTGTAAGGAGGCATCTAGCTGTCGCCCTGGCCCCCGCTCCAATGCATTTCGAACCCCCGTTGCATGAGTTGATTGGCACCCTATGACGTGGCGAGCGACACGTGGCAATAGCAGGCCGCACCGTGAATGAGGAGGAGCGAGGAGGCGGCGGCGTGGCCTCGCTCCACGGCCATGAGCAGCGCCGTCTGCCCCGCCCTCTCCGGCGCCTCCAGCAGCTCCAACTGAGTGTCCCCGAACACCGGGTGCGCGCCGTCCGCGCAGCGCGCCAGCAGCGCCTCGATGACGGCGAAGTGACCCTTCTCCGCGGCCAGATGCAGCGGTGTGCGCCCGCGGTTGTCGCCCTTCACATAGATTGGCAGGTCACCCAGCTGCTGCTGCGAGGTGAATCTAACATGCGAGGTGTGAAGCGCCGCAAGCAGCGCGCGAACAATGTTCGGCCGCCCGCGCACCGCGGCGTGGTGCACGGCGCAGCGCCCCCCGGCATCGACGTGCACAACGGACGCGCCGCGCGCCAGCAGCACCGCCACCACCGCGGCGTGCCCCGCCCCCGCCGCTACCATCAGCGGGCTCTCCCGAGCGCAGGGCCCACTCAATCAGTTCGCCGCCGCCGCGTCATCCACCGCACTGTACACCCTCGTTTCGTAGGATCAGGACGTCGTTTGACAACAGAAAATGCAAGAAGACGAGGGTGTAAGCTGTAAGCGCAATGGATGGCATCGCCGCGTCATCCACTGACATTAGACTACCCCCGTTTCGTAGGATAGGATGACGATTGACTCAGTGAGCGAGGGTCTGAAGCTCAGTGGATGCCGTGGCGAGCATAATGTACTTGGCCCAACCCCCGCGGCGTTGACCTTATCCACGAGCACGAAGGGGCGGTCCAGTATGATGGCCGCGATGGCCGCGTGCCCGCCCCGCGCCGCGTACATCAGGGGTGTGTTGCCCTCCTCCTCCTGCGCGGCCGGGTCGCACTGCGGCGCCGCCAGCAGCCGCCCGACCGCATCCACGTGCCCGCCCTCCACCGCCGAGTTATAGCGGCGCAAGTTGAGACTTGAAGGGGACTCTTGAATGCAGTTTATCATATTTTACTTTTAAGCGCAGAGACAAGGCGCTGAGACAAGACGCTTTTTACATGGATGCAGTGTATCATATATCAGCTCCACACGCAAAAACAAGGCGCTTTCAACATGTATGAATGCAGTTTGTCGTATTTTACTTTCAAGCGCAGGAACAAGGCGCTTTCAACATGGGATTCATCGTGCAGCACCCCCGCCTTGTGCAGTGCCGTCTCGTCGTTCTCATCCTTGGCGCGCGCGTCGGCGCCCGCGCCCAGCAGCGCGGCCATAGCGCCGTGCTGTAGCGCCGCTACTTGTAATTGAAAACGAATTTGAAAGCAGTTCATCGTATATTGTAGGTTTTTTTAGCTTCAAGCGCTGAATCCATAGGCGCTTTCAACATGGGTTTCATCGGTTCAGCCTGCACCGCCCTACCGTCAAGCCCCGCCGCCGCCGCCTCCATCAGCGGCGTCTGACCGAATTCATCCCGCGGGTCTACCCCGAGGTACCGAATTGGTCCACCACCTGGGTGTAGCGCCGCAAGTTGCAATTGAAAGCAAAGTTTCGAAGCTGTTCGTCATGTTTCAGCTTTAAGCGCAGAAACCAGACGCGGTCAACTCGGAGACTAACTGGGGTCAACCTGCGCCGCCCTACCTAGGTAAATGGTGGTATCAGAGAGGTCGACGCCTCCTCCGAGCGCCGCCGCCGCCGCCACCACCATCTCCGCGACGCGCATGCGCTGCGCCAGCCGCCCGCCGCCCACGGCGCCTGCATGCTTCCGTCGCGGTTTACGTTGCCGCATGTTCATCCGCCCGTCGAGGACGGGCACGTCCTCGTAGTCGTCGTCGGGCGTCCAGCCTATGGGCTTGGGGCGGCGCCGCCACCAGCGGCGCAGCCACAGGTGCGGCGCCGCGGCCACTTGCAGCGGCGTCGCCTGCATGCGCCCGTGCACCAGGGGCCCTGACAATCGTCAACTGTCAGCTCAACTCAAGCATTTAAAATGGATAACTGCCTGTGGAATCACGGGGTATTACAGCTTAAGTCGAGTTGAGAAGGGGACGAATGTGCGGCCATGCCGTGCGCCAGTGGGTCGGCACCGCCCGCCAGCAGCGCGCGGCAGCACTCCGCGTCCCAAGGCCGTGGCAGATATTACTCGCCAACTCATCCACATGCATTTTCTATCCTCGTTTCTGGAGTTCAATGGCATTGTGTGAGGTGGCGAGCAACATCCGCCAGGCCCTGCGAGGTCGCCCTGCGCCACGGCACGGTGCAACGGCGTGTTCCCGTACAGGTCCGTGCACGCCGCCGACACCGCGTTCTTCATCCCACTCCTACACGTGGGGACAACCAAACAACGCTCGCCACGTCGCGTCACGCAAGTTGACTAGCCACATCGAATGATGCATGTTAACTTAATGCACGAGGGTCCAAATGTGGTGGACCACGTGGCGAGTATCGGAGAAGACCGCTCAACTCGATACACGAGGGTGTATAATGTGGTGGATGACGTGTCGAGCGATGTTCATCTGTCCCTGGCTCCCCGCCAACATGGGTCCAGCATGACGCGGACGACGTGGGCGTGGCCGTACCGCACCGCCAGCGCCAGAGCCGTCTCGCCCGACGTCGAGGTCCGTGCCCGGTTCACCACCCCGCCGTTCTCGATGTCGCCCGTGCCGCTGTTGAATAAGTGCATGAACCGCCTCACCGCCTCCACGTCGCCGTGCATCGCCGCGGCGGTTAGCAACTCCGATGGCTGGCCGAAGGGAAAGGCAGGATCTACTTTCAACGGGTCGGAAACGGTCTTGCCATAGGTGAAGACTTCTCGTCGCTCGCGGTCGTCGCCGCCGTGGTCGGAGCCGCTGGAGACACCGCTGCCGTCCGTGTCCGTGTCCGTGTCCGTGTCCGTGTCGCCGCCGTCGGGTTGGACCGGTACGCTTGCGTCCTCTTCTTCCTCGGCTCTTGCTTCGGCACCCTCCAACACTGCCTCCTCGGCACCCTCCGCCACTTCCTCGTCCTCCTCCGCACTGGGCGCGTCCGCCATGACTGGCAGCGGCAGCTCCGACCCGCCGCCGCCGCCGCCGCCGCCGTCGTCCTTCTCCACCATGGGTGTCGGGGACTGCGGCGCGGCTCTGACGGGAGGCGCGCGATTGACGTGTTTCAGCCCATCAGCGGAGAGAGAAAATTACACGTGCTGACGTGTCACATCAACTCCGAGGCTAATCTGCCCTTCTGCCGGTGGGACGGCACACAACATCCGACGCGGGACGCAGCGTGCAAGCGCCCGAGGAGAGCGTACATGGGGTTACGCGGGGCGGCGTGGGTGCGGTGCGCCGTCCTGAGCCTCGCGTTGGCATCGGCGCCGAGTGGACTCGTGCGCGGCGCCCGCCCCGTGAGCGTCGAGAATGATGGCGCCGAGAACGACGCTGACACCGACAGCGGGCGGCATCGCCGCCTCGCGAGTGCCGACGCCGACAACCAGCGCCTCATCGGCTGGCTCGGGGAGGTGGAGCGCCCCCCCGCAGGACCCGGGGCGTTGAGCGGCGCATCCTCTTCCGTCGGCTTGAGCGCCGGCGCCGCCGAGTCCGCGCAGGACGGGACGCCCCGGCGGCGGCAGTGGATCGAGCAGGTGACCACCTCCCCGCGCGCCTACGTGTGGCACGGCTTCATGAGCGACGATGAGTGCGACCACATCGTGCGCACCGCGGAGCCGCTGATGGAGAAGTCCGGGGTGATCGACGCGCAGTCGGGGAAGGAGACGTTCGACCCCATCCGCACCTCCTTCGGGGCCTTCCTGCCCATCGCGTACGATGCGGTGGTGGCGCGCGTGGAGCAGCGCGCGGCGGAGTGGCAGGGCTTAAGACTCCTCCACCTCTCAGCTCAACTTGAGCCGTGTCTGACACAAGAAAACACCCTACACACCCTAAATACCCCCTGACACCCCCTTAACACGGGGTACATAGCCCCTACACGCACCCCCTATCCTATGCAAAGCGCTCAAGTTGAGCTGAAAAGTGGACGAGTGTAAGCCCCTGCGGAATGGGCCATGGTGCCGCCGTCGCACCAGGAGCAGCTGCACGTGCTGCGCTACGCCGTGGGCCAGCAGTACAAGGCACGGCCGTCCGATCGTCCCCTTCCTCAGCTTAACTCCAGCCGGTTTGTACCGGGCCCCACTTCAATGATACCTTCATGGTGCTCAAGTTAAGCGGAATCAAATGACGATTGGAAGTCCCTGGTACGAGGACCACTGGGACGCGTTCGACGCCAAGGTAGGACGGTGCAGGTTGACCCTATCAGACCCACGGTGACAGTGCCTGGAACCCAGCGCTTGACACTGAAACATGACAAACTGATTCCAAGTTTTGCTTTCAATTTCGACTTGCGCCGCTACACCAAGGTGAAGGAGTCCATAAACTACGAGAACGGGCGGCAGCGGCTGGCCACCATACTGATGTACCTGAACCACGTGGAGGAGGGCGGCGAGACGGTGTTCCCGCACCCCACCGCCGCGTGGGCGCCTGGCGCCGACACCACCGGCGGCGCCGACGGTGGCGGCGGCGACGGCGGGAACGACGGCGGTGGCGACGGGGGCGGGGGCGACGGCGGTGGGGCAGCGTGGTCCACGTGCGCGGCGAGGGGCAGGGACTGATGGATAGTGCTTGCCACGTCATGGGATGCCACATGACTCAAGAGATCAGGGTTCAAAATGCGTTTGATGACGTGGCGAGCACTACCCATGAGTCCCTAGCTGGGGGCCCCGCGGTGAAGCCGGTAAAGGGCGACGCGCTGCTGTTCTACGACCTGGACCTGCGGAACGGCTTCGAGCCGAGCGGCCTGCACGCCGGCTGCCCCGTCCTGCAAGGCGTCAAGGCAGGGCGGTGCAGGTTGACAGTATCAAAATGGGTGTTGAAAGCGCCTATGGTTCAGCACTTGAGCTACAATATGATGAAAAGCTGACAAACTTTGCTCTTAATTCAACTTGCGCCGCTACATCAAGTGGACCGCCACTAAGTGGATCCACGAGACGGCGTACGACAACCCGGTGTACAAGCCGCCGGCGTGCGAGGACGACGCGAAGCAGGCGCGGCAGTGCGCGGGGTGGGCCGCGGGGGGGGAGTGCGCCGCCAACCCCGGCTTCATGATCGGCACCGGCATGTCCCCCGGCAGCTGCATCGCCAGCTGCTGCCGCGGGGGCCGCGTGAACATGGCCACGGCCAAGGTAGGGCGGTGCAGGTTGACACCAGGTTGTCCCATGTTGGACCCCGGGTTGACCGCGCACGGTTTCCAACACTTGATGCTAAATTATGATGAACCGCTTCCAAGTTTTGCTTCCAATTTCAACTCGCGCCGCTACACCAAGGAGTCCACGCGCCGCTTCTGCAAAGTGTGCGATACCTCGTCGTAGCGCTGCTCCAGAGCCATGGCTATTTAGACGGTAGACGACTCCAGTGGTTTCGTGCGTGCGTGTGTGAGTGAATGGGTGAGTGATGCGGCGCGCGTGCGTGTGTGCGTGCGTGAGTGAGCGAGTGAGTGAGTGAGGCGCGGTGCGCATGACAGGGAACGGCCGTGAAACCTCAATGAACAAAACGAACAGAACATTATGATAGCGCAATTAGGGTAGCAATAGCGCATTGTTGATGATGTGATGATAGACTGGGCTTGTTAGTCTGGGCGTACATTATACAGTCAGACTCCACTGAGGGGGGGGGGCGGATTCCAACTTTGACCAGCCCATTGGTCAACCGTCTGTCTGGCCTGCGGCACCGCAAAACGAATTTGCTTTGAACAACTTGACCTGAACATCCAATTTCGCCCAATGCGCTGCCGTGACGCCACTTGTATCAGCCGCGCCCGACGAGGTAGTGTAGTGCTTCATCTTCTTGCTCGGCGCGTGAGTCGCCTTCGTTGTCGGAGCAGCGCGCTTCATCGTCTTGTCCGTCGCACGAGCAGCCGGTGCCGTCGGTGGTGCGCGCTTCGGCCCAGCGCCAGCGCCCGCGGCTCCGGCGGGCGTAATGACATTGAGGGGGCGCCCGACACGCTCAGCTGCGATGATGTACGCCCGCGCCGCAGCTTCCTCCCCGGTGTAATCGCCCAGGTTTTGCCCCATGCATTGCACCCTCCACTTGTTCTTCCTCTTGTTCCAACTGACGCCCTTGAAGTGAGAGGAGCCCCATACCAGGGGCCTACACTGGTTCACTATTCAGCTCAACTTAAGCGCTTTCTGTGGGATAGGGGGTGCGTGTTGGGGTTATTTAGGGGGCATCAGGGGGTGTTGGGGGTATTAGGCGGTGTTTAGGGTGGGTTTCATTTTTAGAAACAGCTCAGGTTGAGCTGTGAAGTGGACGAGTGTAAGCCCCTGCCCCATTCTCCGCGCTCTGCACGCTCGGGGACCACTCCATCCTCGAGGTATTTGCTGTACGCGCGCACCGCAGCTTCCTCCGTGGTGTGAAGCCCCCGGTAGTTCCCCTTGCAGTCGGCCCTCCATTTGAGTCCCGGCTTGTCCCAGCTCACACCCGTGAACTGCGAGGTGCTGGTCTCTCGTCGCGATCGCGATACAGGATCGATGCCATCCTTGAGGTAGTTGCCGTACGCGCGAGCCGCGTGCTCCTCCGTCGCGTGATTGCCGAGGTGTGTCCTATTGCACTGCGCCTTCCATTTTTTGCTTGTCTTGTCCCAGGTGATGCCTTTGAACTGAGATGAGCTCGCTGGAAGTTCGGGAGCAATGCCGTCCTCGAGGTACTTGCTGTACGCGCGGGCCGCGGCTTCCTCCGTGGTGTGAAGGCCCAGGCGTTTCTCATCGCATCTCGCCAGCCATTTGTTGGTGCTCTTGTCCCAGCAGACGCCTTTGTACCGAGAGGTGCCAGCCGGGCCACCGCCACCGTGCTTCCTCAGTAAAGGATCAAAGCCTACCTCCTCCTTCTTCTCCTGCTCGTGGACATCATCATACTTGATGGCATTACCCGCGACCCTCCCGGGCGCCCGCAGCCGCACCCGCGGGGACCCGGGCTCCAAGCGCGCTCCCGGCGGCAGGCTCTGGAGGCGGACCGTCTCGCTGCCGCCCGTGAGGCCGGCGCCGGACTCGTCCTCGCGCAAAGCACGTGGCGCCGCCTCCTCGTCGGCCTCGTCCTCGTCCTCCTCCTCCACCTCCTCCTCCTCCTCTTCCGCCTGCTCCTGCTGCTCTTCCGTCACCTCCACAGCGTCGCCGGCGGGCGGGATACCATGTCGCCCAGATACTCCGAATAGCCCGCCGCCACGATCCCGGCTCGGTGCCGGCGCGGCGGGCACGACGTCGCCGGCAGCGATATCGCTTCGGCGCCCCCTCGTCCCCCAATCCAACGTGTCCGCAGGGGTGCTCCGGCGAGGTGCTCCCGCCCCGGCAGCCCCGCGTCCCCCGTACGCCTCCGGGACGTGCGCCACCCCACCATCCTCCTCCCCCTCACCGGCCCCGTCCGTGACCTCCCCGATCGTGATGTCCTCGACATCGCTGTGCACGCGACGGGCGCGAGGCCCGGGCACCGCCGCCCGCGCGGACGCCAACCCCTGCCGGTCTCGCAGCTGCCCCACCGTCCTCTCCACCTCCCCCTCCTTATCCTCCTGCTCCTCCTTCTCCTCCTCCTCCACCCCAGCAGAGGAGTCGTGGTTGGCTCGGAAAATCATCGTTCGAGCGGCGGTGGCGCTTGTGCGCGCTGGCGGCGCAGACGGCGGTCGCCCTGGCGGATCGGGCGGTTCCGGAAGCGAAGACGGAGATCACGCACGTGGCGCGGTGCGCGGTGACCGGATTTGGAGTGCGGTTGGCCAATGGCCCCAAGGTGCGCCGTGCGTTGAAGGTGGCGGAAATGAACACAGCGCGACGGCGAGTCGTGGCTTTCCTTGTTTGCAAGGGGGGCTGCCTCCAAGGGACGAAATCTGGTATCGAACAACATTCCACCTTCCACGTGTCGCCGTTGTAGAGCTCCTCCCGGTGAGACCGCCCACCACACACAGGCTCACAACCAACCGCGGCCACACGCCGCAGCGCCGCCACCTGCCTCCGCCATGCAGTCCACCGCCACTGACCCCGCCGCGCGCTCCCTTCCCCGCCACGTCGTGCGCCTGTCGGCCCCGCTCGCCTCGCTGCTCTTTCCCCAGGACGCCGAGGGAAACGAGGCCCCCGAGCTCCCCGAGGACGAGTTGCTGGGCTTCTTGAGGGAGGCGGGACTGATAACCTACCCGTCGCCGCTGCTCGGGGGGCTGCTCGAGCTGCCCGCGGTGTTCGCGGCGGAGATACTACCGCAGTTGGATCCCCCTGATCTCGCCCTGGTCGCGCGGGTGGGGCGGGCGAGCCGCGCGGTGGTGGTGGCCTCCGGCCTGCCGCGCGCGGGGACGCCCGGAGTTGTGCCGCTCAAGATCAGCGACTTCATCGGGTCCGTCGAGCTTCTGGCTTGGGCCAATGAGAACGGCTGCCCGTGGGTCGCGAGGACGTGCGCGCTGATCGCGGAGAACGGGCACCTTGAGGTGCTCCGGCGGGCGCGGGAGCTCGACTGCCCGTGGGATGACTCGACGTGCGCAGGCGCGGCAGAGAGCGGACACCTGAAGGTGTTGGTGTGGGCGCGGGAGCACGGGTGCCCATGGAGCGAGGACCTCGAGGACGAGGACTCGTCGGACTGTTGCGCACTCGCCGCACAGGGCGGACACCTGGAGGTGTTGAAGTGGTTGCGGGGTCACGACTGCCCGTGGGATGCGTACACGTGCGCCGCCGCAGCTGAGGGCGGGCACCTGGATGTGTTGGTGTGGGCGCGGGAGCACGGGTGCCTGTGGGATGAGGACCTCACGGACTGGGACTTGGACTGTTGCTCACTCGCAGCTCATGGCGGGCACCTGGATTTGCTGATGTGGTTGCGGGCGCACGAGTGCCCGTGGGACGTGTGCACGTGCGCAGTCGCCGCTGCGGGCGGGCACCTGAAGGTGTTGGTGTGGGTGCGGGAGCACGGCGGGCCGTGGGACGGGGACACGCGCCGACTTGCCGAAAAGGGTGGGCACCTGGAGGTGCTGCGGTGGTTGGATGAACACGGTGCACCTTGAGCCGCGCGGACGCACACTGCGCAACGCTGTACCTTGGAGCAAGATTCTCGCCGATACTGATCTGCATCGCCTCCACTCGCTTCACTCGCACGTACTCACGCACTTGCAATACTAAAACAGATACACCGAGCCGACATGCCGACGCCGCCGATCTGAGTCAGAGTCCCAAAAGACCCGACGTCACCACAAAAAACCCATTCATTCCCACCTTCTCTCAAGCTCCCTGCCCACCCTGACCGCCACTCACACTACATGTGAACACCTACCCCATCCACTAACCCCCTCTACGCCACCTGCTCAGCCGCCGCCACCGCCTCCATCGGTGCACCGGTACACAACGCCACTCGCCTTGCCGCCGCCACCGCCTCCAGCAGTTTACCGGGACACTACGCCACCTGCCCCCCCCCCGCCGCCAACGCCGCCTGCTCCAGCTGCTCCGTAGCCAGCCGCCCCGTAGGGCCCAGCACCAGCACCAGCACCAGCACCAGCACCAGCCCGGCTGGCCAACATTGGGGGGTGATTAGACATCGGGCCACACACCAGCCCGGCTGACATTACTACTCAACGTGGAGAAGTCATTGGAGTTACTGGACACGGGGCCACACACCGGCCCGGCTGATACTACTCAACATGGGGGAGGCACCGGAAACACCAGTCCCCAGGTGGCACAACTTGACCAGTCTTCGAGGCATAGTCAGTGGCTTCAGGGATGAATGGTCGAAGAAATCTGGAACAGAATAGTACACCGCTGCTAAATTCGGGCTTCGACTCCTCCACTTCCCAGCTCCCAGCTCAACCTGAGCCGTTCTTGTCACTGACATCCACTGAAATCATCCAACGTGACTGTCAAAAAGGTCTTACGTCAAGCCGAACCGTGGACGAGTGTTGAAATGTAAGCTCATGCTTCTGGCTGCTGAAATCTGGATTCGATTGGCATGGATTGATAGTAAAATTTCGATCTCGCTGTGCCGATTCAAGCCGTGCCAAATAGAACGCGTTGTCAACGGTCTGTCGGGATCCAGGCCGTCTCTCAGACACTACATGTATTTCTAAGTTTACTACAATGCTACATTGTCGAAGGTGTTACTAAGGTACATACCCATCTCACTTGTGGGTCACCACCGCGGGCTAGTCTGTGATGCGGCGGGCGTGTACAGGCACGCTGGTACACTGCTACACTATGGAGCAAGCAGTCAGGTAGCAAGTGAGCGCAGGCTGTGGGCATGTCACTTGTTGGTCATCATCGCCAGCTGGTCCCGTATCCCCGATTTGCAGGGCCGGAAGACTACTCGTACAGGGCTTAACAGATGTTCCAAGCCCCATAAGGAGGGATCCAACAGGGGTCCAGACGGGAACCAAGAGGGCTCCAAGAGGTACCTTGGAGGGGTCCAAGAGGGGTCCAAGAGGGGCCCAAGAGGGGCCCAAGAGGGGTCCAAGAGGGGTCCAAGAGGGGTCCAGAGGGGGTCCAAGACGGCTGCAAGATGGGTCCATGACGCGGCAAGTGTGTACGATTACGCCGGCACGCTATGAGTAAACGGTCAGGGCCCCGCCGTGAAAGTGTTCACCATATCTCCCAGTTCCGTAGGGTCCAGCTCTAGCGCCACCTTCCGCACCGTAGGCCAGGGTCCATCCGGGGCATCGATGAACGTTAATAAAAAACAAAATGACCTTTAAAAAAAAGTATGTTCAAAAGAGTGTAAGGCCAGGGAGGATAAGGCGGCGAGTGTGTACGGGTACACTGGCACACTATACGTATGTGCAAACAGTCAGGGAACGTGTGGCCAGGCCAGGAAGGAGGATGCGGCGAGTATGCACGGGTACAATGGTACACCATGAGCAAGCAGCCAGATTGAGCTGGAAATGTAACGAGTGGAAGGCCGCACCGCGGGCGGGAGGTCGACGTGACTCTGTGGCTGCTGCACCGCCAGGTTCACGGTCGCCGAGGTGTACGGGCGCAAGTTAATTGAATACAACACTTGAAAGCAGTTCGTCGCGTTTCAGTTTGAAGCTCTGAGTCCAGGCGCTTTCGACACGGGTTTTTCGGCGTGCACCAACCCACCGTTGGCGCGCGCAGGCCCTCGCGCTCGTTGACCGCCCAGCTGAAATCCACCAGTCGCGGGGCAGACACCTGCGACCCCACCGCCGCCGCCCGCCACGGCCCGCTACACAACACTGGCCACGTCACAGAGATCCGTTTGACTCAATATACCAGGGTTCAAAATGCGGCGGATGATGCGTCACATGCCGTTTAACTCAATTCACGAGGGTCTAAAAAGCGGCAGTGGGGGGGCTCCTGGGCCGAATGAGTGACTCCGCCCTGCCTCCCGCCACGCCGCCAGCCGCGCCCCCAGCAGCTCCCAATAGGGCCGGGCAGATCACTTTTGGATGAATCACCGGATTGAGTGTCATCGTATTCGGTGGAATGACCACACAGCCGGGGAAGATACAGGTGGTTCCGCTCGCCACGTTGTGTGATGACATGTAATTCCACAAACGAGGGTTCGTAACGTGGCAGACGACGCGGCGAGCGTAACGAGCAACTACCGCGCCCTGCCTTGGTCAACAGCTTCTTCAGTTGCGGGTGGAACTCAGACGGCAGGGTCGTACACCTCGTCCTCACTGTTTGCTCATAGAGTACCGGTACCAGCACACTTGCCGCAGCCTTCTCCTGGCATGACGATGACGGTGAGGGGTACACGACGAGCAAACTGCCAGGGGGAGGTGGAGGTGCAAGGCCCTTCCAGGTGGGAACAGCGCATCCATCTCCTCGGCTGACTGCGGGTTGTTGTACAGCGCCGCCTGCGTGAGCGGGGTGAGCGGGTTCAACCTCAACCTCGCTGTCTGCTCATAGTGCACCAGTGCACCCGTGCACGCTCACCGCAAATGCGCGTTCATAGCAGGTAAATTATTTGTGTCATACCTTGATGAGATGCACGGCTGATGAGAACAGCGCGGCGACTTGTAGGTCGGCGTCGGCGGTCAGGGAGAGGTCCTCTGCGGCGCGGCGGCGGCGGTCCGCGCTCCAGCCCCCGCTGTCGTTGCGGCAGGCGAAGGCGTCGTCCATCAGTGTCAGCACCGTCTGAGAAGAGGAAGAAATGGAGAGTGAGTCAGGGAGGAAGGAGGAGGAGCAGCAGGAGGAGCAGGAGGAGGAGGAGTGATTGATTTAGTGAGGAGGAGCGAGTGATGACAGGGGAGGAGGAAGGTGGACGGAGGAAGAGGAAGGAGGAAGCGTGAGGAGTGAGTGAGTGAGGAAGAGGAGGAGTGAGTGAGTGAGGAAGAGGAGGAGTGAGAGGTTGTCTGTGTGTGTGGGGTGGCCTGAGACAAGCGGCGGCGGCACTGACCTCCTTGTCGGGCGCGGTGAGCAGCAGCTCCAGCCCCACGAGCGTGTCACCCATCACGCCAGGCGCTGTCGCACGTCGCGGCGCAAAGCAGAGTGCAAGGCTCACGCGCGGCGGTGGTGCAAACACCTTAGTCCTTTTCTGCGCAGATCCTGCGGGGGGTCACGCCCGCCACGCGCCACTGTCCGTGTCCCCCCAATTCAATTCGCCTCGGCACTCCTCCTCCACGCAGGGCGCTACGCTACGCGTGTGCCCACCCACCGCCGCCGACATGAGCCAGCTTATGAGCGTCATCAGCCGGGTGAGCACGGTGGTACCCATATACGACTACGGCGCCGCCAAGGAGTGGGCGGAGCGGCTGCTGTACACGCAGGTGATCCTGTGCGTGTTCGGCTGCCTCAGCTGGGCCTTCACCGGCGCCCTGCAGCTCTCCTTCGGCTTCGCGCTCGCCGCCCTGGCAGGGGCCCACGGGGTAGTATCGCGACGCAACGACTCGTGCGCAGTACGGACGAGCCCGCACGACTTAGCTTCTGAGTGGTTACGGACGCGCGGACTCGGAATAGTCAGTTTGATAAATGCTTGGGGATTCATCATGAATTGCCGTCTCACTTGCCCACCAAAGCGGACCGAGAGTTGTCTCAGTGACCCTCATGCCTGGTGGCCTTCGAGATTGGCAGCGTCAAGCTGCTCAAGGTGAGCAGCACGTGCGCAGTACGGCGGGGGGGGGGGCTTTGTGCAGAACCCGCCGAGAGGTCCCTCGTCCGAGATCTCTCCCAAAAGAATCGTGGTGTTACTTTATTTTTCTTGGCTATGCCTTTGCTCGAGACAAGCAGCGGACAGGCTCTGCCGCATGGGGTTGGGAGGTTTGGTTCGGGCTCGATGGGTGCGGTTGGTCTTGGCTGCTCATTTGTGCTTCTGACAGCATCTGACCATGGATGCCACTCCGCCCCCACTTCGTCCACACCTGTGTTACAGACGTACGCCGTGAGCCTGGTGGGAATGTGGTTCTTCGACGTCATCTGGCTGGCGCTGTGGGCACACCGCATCGACTCCGGCACGGTGAGCGCCCCCCACGCCGCCCCTCCGCCTCCAAATTGGTCGCAGTAGTAATTGGCAGCATCTTCGTGGTCTTAAATTGGGAGAACTTGAGCGATTTCATGGACAAGACGGCAGCATTTGTGTCCACCTACGTCTTTCGAACGTATCGCCTTATGCAGCCGCCGCGGGCGTCGCGTGTCGCGGGTCGCGTTGTCGTGGGTCGCAGTGAGTGTGCCTGACGTGATGCTCGACGTTGACGCGGAGAGAGATTCCCTTGCACGGCGTTGTCGCAGGATCTGGTGTTTTACCCGAGCCTGGCGTCGGCGCAGGCGGCGGAGCACCCCCCGCACAACAAGTACACCACGGTCCCCCGCTTCCTCCTCGCCATGGAGTGCCTCGTCTTCATCCTGCGCATGCTGCAGATCCTGCTGTGGGCCAAGATGTGGGAGCTGGTAGGGCCATAGCGTAGCAGATATTGCTCGCCACGTCATCGACATGCATTTGAACTCTTTCTATTTGAGTACTCGTAAAGTGGCATCCTATGACGTGGCGAGCAGTATCTGGCAGGCCCTAGGAGGTGGACTTCGGCGAGGCGGGCGGTCGGGAGGACAACATCTACACGAACATGGCAGCAGGCGGCGCCGCGCCCGTGCAAGGGGGTGCCCAGAGCGGCGGCCGGTACAACGGCGGCGGCACGCAGCAATACGGCGGCGGCGGCGGCGGCGGCGCGGCGGCGCACCAGCAACAGTACACCGGCAGCGCGCAGCAGTATGGTGGCGGCGGGTCGCACGTGTTGGAGCCCGTGGAGGCGCAGCAGGGGTACCGCCCCTTCATCGTCCCGGAGGCTCCGGCGGCGGACAAGTACGTGCCGCCGCCGTCGCCGCGCCAGGACGAGTACCGTGACAACCTTTGAGCGCGCCAACGTCCTCCCTCTCTCAGAACTTGGCATGGAGCAGCTTAGGACCCGCAACAAAAATAATACAGACATAATACAATGAACACGGGATAGCCTCTTTTGAACAGATGTAGATTTGCAACGAATGTAATCACTGAGTTTTATTCTGTCGTCGCTTGTCGCGCGTTGCCCGCGGCATGTTTACACCTCCGAAATGCGTTCAAAATCCTCGCCTTGAGAGATTCAAAATAGCTATCATATGTTATACAGACAGGAAGTTATTTGGTTTGCGACTACGTTTCCCCATCCGATAATGCTAGTCATCGTGCGCCGAGGTGCCTTATCAATGAGCGTCTAATAAACGCTGGCCCCCGTTGCTCATCTGGAAGAACGGCTAAAGAATGTGTTGGTATCTAAAGTTTCTCTCCTTTCCAATATAAATGCTTCGCCATGCCGCGTCGACTCACGCGGGAGCGACCCAGCACACACCCCGCCATATCTCGGGCGGCTGCGTGAGATGCTTGCTCCCCGCGCTTCCCCTCACGCGAATCGTGTCTCTTGTGTCACCGCTGCCATCACGGCGCAGCAAGGTGCCCAGTCAACCCCGCCATCGCCACCGCCGAATGGACCCCCCATGCCCCTCAGCCCTCACGGACCGCCACGCGGTGCGCCGCGCCCGCTCATTGCTGGTTGGTCTTGGCCCCGGCGTCCACCAGGGGCTGGCCGTAGTTCAGCGTCCGCCTGTGGAACGGAGCAGCGGAGATGGGAGAGGCTGTTGGAGTGTGAGTGTCTGTGTGAAGGGGGTGCCCATACTCGTAGTCAAGGGGTACGATCTCTCAAAGATAGGGGAATATGCCAGGGGACACGTGGCACGACCGAGAGGACGGCGGGGGCGGCGTTGTCGGGGGCCGTCCGGGGCCGGGCCGGGGGAGAGTCGGCGCCGTTTGAGAAAACAAGGCACCCGGGGGAAAGGGCGGGAGGATTTAGGTTGCGCGGCGCCCACCTGTAGAGCATGATGTGCGGCTCAGGCCGGTGGATGGCGTAGTGCACCCAACCCCGCGACTGCTGCACGCCCAGGCCGCGCCACTCCGCCTGTAGGGACGGGGGAAATCGCCGCGTCAGCGCCGGGGCCCGGTCACCGCTGGGGGGCGGGAGCGCCCCCGCGGTTTACGTGCGCGGGGTGCGAACCCGAGCGCCGCGTGCCCCATCCCCACGCGGTGCTTTTCAAATAAAGAGGGGGGCCTGGGCTGGAAGGATGCCCGCCTCGTCTGGGCTCCGCTCGGCATGTGAAAGCTAGGGTCGGGAGGCACGTTGGGGCCGCGGCGCACCTCCGACAGCAGGCGGCCCTTGGGGAGCAGCTTGGCGATGTCCGGCGGGAGCACCACGTGCCTGGCGCAGGGGAGGGGAGGCGTTGAGGAGTCAGTTTAGACAGGTGGAGGGGTCACAGTTCCAGAGGTGCGAAAACTTCTCTCGAGGGCCTTGACTGGAAACCGCATCCCCGCGCCGCTCCGGGGTCGACCGCCGATATTTTCGACGCAGGCACCGCGCTAATGTCCCAACGATGGTAAACGCCGCGTGCCACACGGTCATCCCGCTCGCTAACCGGCCGTAGATGGGGACAACCGGAGGAGAAAAACCTTCCGCGCTTCTACGGCAAACTTTGAAAACGCGCTTCTTCTTTTCCCGCGGGTCCCTCCGTGTAAACGCGGCGGTGTGTTGGTACCTGTACTCGTAGATGTCGTCGTAATACTTTTCCGAGTACTGAATTTGCGGCATCTCGTGTGAGGTGTCTGCGGCGCAGGGGAGGCGTGTGTGGGGTGGTGTAGTCGCCGTACGATGGGCTTCCTCAAAACTCAAAAAAAACTTGGACACAGGACATGGACAGCTCGGATTCGGAATTCACTTCGGATTCGGTGAGGAAGTCCCATGACACGTGGCAAGGTGATGTTGTATATTTCTTGAGTTAATAGACCTCCGATGGTTTAGTCGTCAGGGGAACAAAAAAGTCGTTTGGAAAGGCAAAAACGTGATGAACTCCCAGGCAGCCAAGCCAGTAGGTGGGCATCGCTGCACACACCAGTGTACGCGTGGGATACGATTGGACTCCCGACCTGGACACCGACGCACTGGCAAAGATTATCTACATTGGAAGATGGCTCGCGAGTCGGTGAGCTCGTTCCAAGGGGGGTTCGCCCCGCCAAAGCTCGCCCCGCCGAAGCGAATGAGCGCCGTGGGCGGCACGCTGGCCATCCCGCCCGGGCCCCTCAAGGAGCTCCAGATAGAATGCAACACGCCGCTCCACGCCGTGCGGCACACGGTGACGCGGCACCCCATCGTGCACGTCGGCACCGAGCAGGACGCCAGCACCACGGTACGGCCTGTGACCATAAAGCTCGTCGCGTCGTTCAACGCACTTTGAACCCCCTGTGCCTTGAGTTGTATGCCACCATATGACGCGGCGAGCAATATCTGCCAGGCCCTACGCGACGGAGGCGACGGTGAGCGCGTTCAGCGTGCAGATGCAGGCGCGCGCGCTCAAGGTGGGGCGGCGCAAGTTGAACAACGCGTTGAAAAGCGCCTGGTGCAGCGCTTGAACTAAATTCCGATATACAACTGCTTCAAGTTTTGCATTTCCACTTGGAGAAGCGGCCGTACAGCAAGGCGGAGAAGGGCGCGCAGCTGAAGCGGTTTCAGGTGCAGGTGAAGCGGCGCGTGGCGGAGGTGGAGGCGGCCAAGGTAAGTCAGCCTCACCGTCCCGCCCGCCCTCCCCCCGACATTCACCAACCTTACCTCATTCACTCACCTCGCCCTTCGACCGCGCCTTTCGCGACACGTACTCGTATACGTCTGAACAACCCGCCCTCCTCCCCTCCTCACCACCGCGCCACCCGCTTTCAGAGCTCCGAGGCGGACCTACTGGCGGACGAGATGGCGCACATCGAGCTGGTGGTAGGCGCGGGGGCACGGCCGAGCACGGCGCCGGGCGGGGGGGGACGGGCCTCGCGTGCCGAGACCCCCAGCGCGCTCGAAACGCTCCTAGCCACAAAAGCCGCGGGGTAGGGCCTGGCAGACATTGATATTGCTTGCCACGCCACTTCGTTGTGAACCCTGACGCATCGTACACCCTCGTGTCTTGAGCTAACCAACATCGTGTGACATGGCGAGCGGTAGCGGTGCTTGGCGGACCCTGGCGCGGGGGTGCAGAGCTCGCACCGCGCGCTGCTGTCGCAGACGGCCGGGGGCGGCGCGTTCGGCGGCGGCGGGCGCGGCGGCGGCGGGGCGGAGAGCGTGGAGGGCCCCGGGCGCGTGCGCGCGGCCAAGGACGCGTACGCGGAAACGGCGCGCAAGCGGGTGGGTGCGGTGCGCGAGCAGGCGAAGCGGTCGGCGCGGCGGCAGGAGGAGAAGCGGCTGACGACAATAGCGAAGCAGGGGTCGGAGGCAGGGGCTTACACTCGTCCACTTCTCACCTCAACTTGAGCCGTTGCTGACATGAAATACACCCTGAACACCCCCTGAACACCCCCTGGCACTCCTTAATACCCCCCGCCACCTACAAAACACCCCCTAAATGCACCCCTATCCCACAGAATGCGCTCAAGTTGAGCCAAAACATGAATGAGTGTGAGCCCCTGGTGGGAGGCGCTGGCGGCGGCGCAGCACGAGGCGGCGCTGGTGGCGGGCAGGGGCTTACACTCGCTCACTTCTCAGCTCAACTTGAGCGCTCTCTATGGGATAGGGGGTGCGCGTAGGAAATGTGTAGCCCATGTTAAGGGGGTGTTAGGGGGGGTGTAGGTTGTTTTGTGTGTGTCAGACACGGCTCAAATTGAGCTGAAAAGTGAACGAGTGTAAGCCCCTGGTGGTGGGTGACCCGGACGCGGTGGCGCGCATCAAGGCGCGGCAGTACGCGCGCGCGCAGGAGGAGCGGCAGCGCGTGGAGCGCCGCCTGCACGCCGAGCGCGTCGTGCAGCGCGCGCGCTACACCGAGGCGCTGCAGGACACCATCAAGGCACAGCTGGCAGGGCCGGGACGCTCCTCCACTTCTCACCTCAATCTCAGCCATTTTTGTCGTCACTTGAAGACTGAAACCATCTGCCGTATGCCACAGAAGTGCACACGACATGCCGGAAAGGGAGCCCAGATAAAGCCGGAAAGTGAGCTCAGGTAGAGCCGGAAAGTGAGCGAGTGTTTCGGCCCTGCTCGGTGGCGAAGAAGCACGTGTCGCTGCCGCCGCTGTGCGCCTGCCCGCACGCCGCCAAGTCCGAGCCCTTCGACGCTGCCGCCGTCTACAAGGTAAGGAGTAAGCCTACGCCTCCTCGCTAGTTTTGACTGTATGCCTGTGTGAACGTGTGAACCCGGAGCATGTGCGGTACAATGCAAGGACTAAGCCCCAGCCCTCTTCGTTGCGTCCGACTAATTGCCTGTGTGAACCCGATTATGTCCGATATAACATGTGCGAGAGCTGATATGGAGTGGTCCCTGGCACACGTGCGCGCACAACTGCCCGCTGCACGCGGACGAGGTGGCGTACCACGCCGCGCTGTTGCAGATGCTGGCCGCGCACGACATCATCATTAGCCCGCCGCCCATGTAGACAGATGGAGAGTGCGTTGAGTGAGAGACATCATCGTCAGCCCGCCGCCGGTGTAGAGAGAGTGTGTGTGTGTGTGTGAGTGAGAGAGACTGGGAGAGTGAGTGAGAAAGCGCGCGACGGTGTCAAGGTCACCATGGGGTCGGGGCGATGCGGCAAGACGGCGCCGCGTTACCTCACGTCACGATCGGTCGGGGCGATGCGGCAGGACGGCGCCGCTGAGCTGCGTTACGTCACGTCACGCGACTTTGTACAATTGGGGTTCCAGGGGACAACGGTAAGGGAAGGGGGGGAAGCCAGCCGCGAAAAAATTGTGCGCAGTGAAGTACGCTCGGACGGCATCAAATTATATATAGAACTAGGGGCCTATTGACAAGATGCTTCATTGTAAAGAATTAAGTTCATCACTTTTCACTGTCCCAGGTCCCTCTCGCTCATTGACCCGGCTCACAAACTCACGCACTCACTTGGAGAGTGCCTCCATGATGGCGGCGCGCGCGCCGTCCAACGCCGCGTCCAGCGCCGTGCGTTAAGGTCGCAACGTGCAATCGACAGCAGAACTTAGAAGCAGGTTATCCTAGTCCAGTTTCGAGCGCTGCAACCAGGCAGTTTCAACACGGGTTTGAACATGCATCAGCCCCACCGTGGCGTCCCGCCCGCCCGCCTGTGCGAACCCGGGCTTGCCCCCCCCGCCGCCGCCGCACAGCTTCGCAGCCGCGCCTAGCACCAGGGCCAAGCAAATACAACCCGCTATTTCATCCAACGCATTTGAGCGCTCGCTTCTCGAATTAAATTCCTTTTCCTAACGATCATCGAGCCCCAAGGCACTCACATGGTGAGCATTAACCAATCCCCTCCACCAACTCAGGCGGATGGACTCTGGGTCTGTCAGAGTTTGGGCCTATTACGGGGCATCATTCTAAGGCTATTTCATACTAATAATATTTCTTGAGTCAATTGGAATCTTGTGACATGGCGAGTCTGGCAGGCCCCACCCAGGACGTTGCCCGCCTTCAAGCCCCCCGCCGCCTGTAACTCCTTGTCGAAGAGCGCCACGAGGCCCACCTTGCCGTCCCCGCTGTCGCTCCCCAGCAGCACCGCCACCCCTGCACCCCCCGCCGTGCCGCTCAGCGTAGCCACCAACCCGTCCGCCGCCGCCGCGCAGCAGGGTCAGGTTATGGGTTCAGGCTTTAGGTTCAGGCTTTAGGGTTTAGGGGTTAGGGATAGGGGTTAGGGGTTAGGGGTTAGGGGTTAGGGGTTAGGGATTACGGTTGACAACAACAACTCGGGCCACATCGAAGCATGACTTACCTGCAGGGTGAGTGTTCATACAGACGTGCCGACATTTACGTCAATTTGACTTCGGCAGAGTCGTGGTTCTCAACAACCCCCCTGCCTTGAGCGCCTCCGGCCCGACACCGTCCAGCCGCGCCACCAACACGCAGGGCATGGCAGATACTGCTCGCCACCTCACGTCATGCCATTTGACTTAAGACACGAGGGTCTAAAGTGTGGAAGACAGCGGGGCGGGCAATATGTGGTGCGGCCGTGCCAACACTTGCTGGCCGCCGGGCGCGGCGACCGCCTGCGACACCAGCGCGGCTGACTTGACGAGCGCCACCTCGCCCCGCAGGCCCTCCGCCTCCTTCTGCGCCACTCGCAGCTCCTCCATCCAGGGTCTTAAACCCAGGTTTAGAGTGTAGGGTTTAGGGTTTAGGCTTTAGGCTTTGCGTTTGCGTTTAGGGTTCTCCGGCACTCATGAGTGCCTGAAGGCGCACAAATGATTGGGACGGAACCATAGGTGTGATGGCCGGCAGTTGAGCTGCAAAGGGAACCAACTGGCAGTTGCGCTGCGCTTGGAATGAGGGAAGGAGTGCAAGGCCCGGCCTCCATGAGGGTGGTCACGCGCCCGGCGATCTCCTCCGGCGGCACGCGCAGCGCCCCCGCCAGCTCCTTCACGGCGCCGTCGCGCCGCGCCAACATGTACCGCCGCAGCTTCGAATTGTAAGCAAAGTATGAAAGCGGTTCATCATGTTTTTAGCTGCAAGCAATTAAACCAAGCACGGTCAACTCGGAGTGAACCTGGGGTGAACCTGGGGTGAACCTGGGGTGAACAGGGGGTGAACCTGGGGTGAACCTGGGGTGAACCTTGGGGTGAACCTTGGGGTGAACCTGGGGTGGAGCTAGGGTGGAGCTAGGGTGAACCTGGGGTGAACCTGCACGGCCCTACCAAGAGGTCCACCACTCCCGGCCCGCTGACCGCCTCGATGCGGCGCACGCCCGCCGCGATGCCGGCCTCCGCCACGATCTTGAAGCCACCGATCTCCGCCGTGTTGCGCACGTGGGTGCCCCCGCACAGCTCCATGGACACACCCGGCACGTCCACCACCCGCACCACGTCCCCGTACTTCTCACCGAACATGGCCGTCGCACCCCTCTCCTTCGCCGCCGCGATGCAGAGTCCAGCACATGTCGCTCGCCGCGTCATAGGATGCCATTCAACCCGAGAAACGGGGGTTCAAAATGCGTGTCGATGACACGGCGGACAATGGGCCTGGCAGAAATCGCTCGCCGCGTCATCGGAAGCCTTTGACACGAACATCGAGGGTTCAACTTGTGTGTGGATGAGGTGGTGGGCGACATGTGACGGGCGTTACCGCGATGGGCATCTCCGCGGCGGTGAGGTCGATGGCGTCGCCGATCCACCCATTCACCAGCCCCGAGCAGCAGGGTCGTTGAGAACGAGCACTCGATCGACGTCGGAGCATGACTTACATTCAGGCGCAATGCTCGAACAGTACATACAGACCCGCAGAGGGGGTGGTGGAGCAGATTCAACGTCGGTCGAGTGCTTATTCTCAATAACCCCCCTGCCTCCAGCGTGAGCAACTCCTCGGCGGTGGGCGCACGCGGGGCGTTGAAGTCGAAGCGCAGCCGCTCCATGTTCACCAGTGACCCCGCCTGGCTCACCTGCTCACAGGGCCTGGCGTCTCACAGAGCTGTTCGGTAAAGTGACCACAATGAGTGGTGTCATATTCGGCGAAGTGACCACACTGACGTGGATGGGATGGGACTGGATGGGATGACAGCGGGCCTGACCTCCTCCCCGAGCACCTGCTTAAGCGCGGACTGCAGCAGGTGCGTTGCGGAGTGGTTCGCCGAGATGTAGCGACGCAAGTTGAAATTGAAAGCAAAAGTTGAAAGCAGTTTACCGTAAATCAGTTTCAAGCACTGCAACCGGGCGCTTTCAATGCGAGTTGCAACCAGTCTGAACCTGCAGCGCCCCACCTTGACCCTCCTCCGCGCCCCCGCGCTGACCGCGGCGGTGACGGCGTCGCCCACCCGCAGCGGCGTGGAGCCCACCACCGTGCACGAGTGAATGAACAGCCGCCCGCCCGCCGCCTTGCGGCAGTCCGTCACCAACACCCAGGGCCGCTACACTCCTCCACTTCTCGGCTTCACATAAGCACTGTTTGAGGGACACATTGCGTGCTTTTAGCGTGCTGTCAGTGACAAAGCCGTCTGAGGTTGACGTTGGAAGTGGAGGAGTGCTGCGCCCCTGCCTCGAGCAGCCCGCCGCCTGCCAGCTGCACGGTGCCGCGGTCACCCACCTGCCCCCCCCCCTCGGCGTAGAACGGCGTGGCGTCCAGCACCACGTCCACCTCCTCCCCCTCGCACGCCTCCTCCACGCGCTCCCCCCCGCGCAGCACTGCGCGCACCGTCACCCACTCCTCCACCAGGCTCCCATAGCCAGGGGCAGTTAAGAAACGCTCGCCACGTCATAGGATGACATTCAATGAAAGAGACGAGATTGAGGAGTCGGAGGAGGAGGAGCAGAGGGGGGGAGGAAGAGGAGGAAGGGGGTGAGGAGGAGGAGGAGGAGCAGGAGGAGCAAGAGAGGGAGGAGGGAATGGTGGAGGAGGAGGAGGAGGAGGAGGAGGAGGCAGAGGAGGAGGAGGAAAAAGCAAAAGAGGAGGCAGGGGCAGAGGCAGAGGAGGAGGAGGAGGAGGAGGTGGTGGTGGAAGAGGAGGAGGAGGAGGAGGAGGAGGAGGACGTGGCCTGCATATCGACAGGAACCTACCCGTAGCCCGTAAAGCGCGTGGGCGCCGCCAGTTCCTCCGCCAGGCGCGCCAGCAGGTCACCGGCCGTGACGTCCACCGTCCTGTGGTTGACGCGGCTCAGCGCCTTCGCCGCCTCCATGGCGTAGTGCCGCGAAATGGAATTGAAAGCAAACTTGAAAGCATTTCATCATGTGTTATTTTCAAGCGCTAAAACCAGGTGCTTTCAACATGGGTTTCAACTTGCACCCCCTACCAAGGCTACCTCGAAGCCCTGGACGTCCACGGCCACGCCCGCCTCCGTCGCCACGTCCGTCGTGATATCTAGCGGGAACCCAACGGCTAGGACCCAACCAATCATCCACATGCTTCCATGTCACAGGTTGACACTTAAGTCAAGCAACGAGGTTGTAATCTAAACCTCGTTTGGTGATGTGGAGTGACGAGCAGGCAACCGATGTGGCGTGGCGAGGTAGAGCCGAAAATAATCATGCGCATGCTCCCACGTCACAGATTGACTCTTAACTAAGAAAGCCAGGGTACCAACCAAACCCTGTCTGAGTTTGATGACGCGACGTGGGCGTGGGCGTGGGCGCGGGCGAAGGTAGTAGGTACCCGTGAAGCCGTGCCGTAGGTGTCATAGAGTGTGAAGGCCTCGAGTCCGCTGAGTTTGGGGGCATCGGGGTCCGCCGCTCTCGCCGCCGTGATCATGCCCGCCAGTATTTTCTCGCCGCTCTCGAGCGTCTTCTGGAAGTTGAGCTCCTCGCGCTCCAGCTCCCGCTGGGAGGGTTCTTGAGAACAAGCACTCGACCGAAATTTGAGCATGACTTACCTTGAAGATTAATGGTCACACAGCCGTGCGGAAGAGGAGGAGGAGGGGGAGATTCGAGGTCGGTGGAGTGCTTGGTCACAATGACCCCCGTGCCCGGGCGATGCGCGGCGCGGCGCGCGTCAGGTCGTCGCAGCCGGCGGAGAGCGCCACAGCCACCTCGGCGATGGCGGGCGTGAAGGCGTCGCACCCCGCGGGGGGCACCACGCCCAGCAGCCGCCCGGCGCGCACCACCCGCCGCAGCAGCCGCCGAACCATAGGGCCTTGGCAGATATTGCTCGCTGCGTCACAGGATGTCGTTCAACCGACGGTGCGTACTTCATTTAACCGCAACGGGGACCCCCTCCGCCACAGGCCTCGGCCACTTGCGTCGCCCGCGGAGGTTCACGCTGCGCCCAGTGTGTAGGACGTGGCGGGCAAAATATTACAAGCCCTAGTGCCGATGACGGGGCGGGCAATGTCTGGCCGGCCCCACCGCACGATGTAGCCGCGGCCCACATTGGACGGCAGCACGCCGTCCGCGATGAGATACGAAACGGCGCGCGTGTGGTCGCCAATCACCTTGAGCTTTAACTTCGTCGCCTCGTCCGCGCCGTCGTACTCGATGCCCGCCATGCCCGCCGCCGCGTCGATGATCGGGCGGATCAGGTCTGTCTCGTAGTTGTTGGGCTTCCCCTGCCAGCAGGGTCGTTGAGAAGCACATCTAAACGGCGATCGGAGCATGACTTACCTTCAGGGTATTCGCTCATACAGACGCGCAGACACAGTTCGTGATGGCTGACCGACATACAAGCATTTACACACGTCCTGAATTCGGTTTATCGTCGATTCGACGTCGGTGGAGCGCTTGTTCTCAACAACCCGCGTGCCTGGAGGATCTGTGCCATGCGCTCGAGCCCCATGCCGGTGTCGATGTTCTTGTTGGTCCGCGCCCAGGGTTGCAACCGCCAACACATGCTTCGCTCATGCCACCGTATTCACGCAGCCCCAGCGATGAGGTGAATGAGGATGAGAATGACAATGAGAATGGGAATGAGAGTGAGAATGAGAATGTGAATGTGAATGAGAATGACAATGATGATGAGATTGTGATTGAACGGATTGATTTTGTGCGCAGTGAGGGACCCCACGAGAGGCGTGAGGGTGCCGGCGGCGTCGCGGCTCATCTCCATGAACACCAGGTTATAGAACTCGATGAACCTGGAGTCGTCCTCCAGGTCGGCACCCGCCGCGCCGCGCTCCGGGTGAAAGTCGTAGTACAGCTCCCACCTCTAGTGCCGCAGCTTCACATTGAAAGCCAAACTTGAAAGCGGATCACCATGTTTTAGCTTCAAGCGCTGAAAACCGAGCGCGGTCAACCTGGGGTCAACCTGGGGTCAACCTGAGGTCAACCCGGGGTCAACCTGGGGACACCCTGGGGTCAACCTGTGGTCGACCTGGGGTGAAGCTGCAACGCCATACCGAGCAGGGCCCGCACGGGCCGGTCGGACCCGCCGCCCAGAAGTTGTCCGCCTGCACCAGGGTCATCGAGAACAGAAAGGGGGGGATCTTTTATATAGAAGTTCATAAGGAGGTCAAATTGGAGCTAGCAGACGGCTGCATACAAATATGAGAACAAGGTAGGGGTGAGTGAGGGGTGAGGAAAAGGTGATGTAGGGGTGAATAAGGTTGTAGGCCCCCTGCCTCGTCCAGGCGCTTGATCTGCTCCTCCGGGACGCCCACGTCATCCCGCCAGATGGCGTAGGACTCATCGTCTGCGCGGAACACCGACACCCACACGCGCCGAGCGTCCAGCCCGTACGTTGCGCAGGGTCGGACGGACACCACTCGCCACGTCATAGGGTGCCACGTAACTCAACACGCGAGGTTCTACGAGTATGCCGTGGTAAAACGACATAGCTGGGCTATGATGGTATAGCGTCACGTCACTCAACAGTCAATACAGGAAGGTATACAATGCGGTGGACGACGGTTTCACCTCATATGGCGTGATGGTACTCAGCACACGAGGGTTCACAAGGTGGTTAACGACATTGTCACCGCATATGGTGTCATTTTACTCGACCAACGAGGGTTTACAAGGTGCTGGATGACGTTGCCACGTCGCATTAATCCGCGCAGCCCTCCCCCGCGTGCCCTACCTCGACGGTGGCGAGCTCCCACGCCCACGCGATGGCGTCCTTCTTGAAGTAGTCGCCGAACGAAAAGTTGCCCACCATCAGGGGCTTACACTGGTCCACTTCTCGGCTCAACGTAAAGTAAGTTTTGTAGGATACGCTGGGTGGTTTCAGTGTGTCAGTCTCAGTGATAAAATACGTCTCAGGTTAGTATGATAAGTGGACGAGTGTTAGGCCCTGCCGAGCATCTCGAAGAAGGTGTGGTGGCGCGCCGTGACGCCCACGTTCTCGATATCGTTGGTGCGCACGCACTTCTGCGTGGTGGTGGCGCGCGGCGTGCTCCGCTCCTCCTGCCCCATGAACACCGCTCAGCAGGGCCGCATACCACATTAGCTCCGCTGTTTCGAGCGTCCCGTAGCCGCCGCCACCGCCGCCACCGCCACTGTCGCTGCCGCCACCGCCGCCGCCCGTCGCCCCCGCCTCCGCCGACGCCAACGCTCTGCCGGCCGGTATCGCCGGTATCCCGGCAAGCCGCATAGAGTAAACGAGTCAAGGTGAGCTGGAAAGGGAACTGGTGTGACACATGAAGGCCCCGCCGGCTTGAACTGAAGCATGCCGGCGATGGTGAGGAGCACGGTGGGGTCGTCGGGGATGAGCGAGGAGGACGGAAGCTTCTGATGCCCGCGCGCCTCGTAGAACTCTAGGAACCGCCGCCGGATCCCGGGCCCGCTGATGTCCTTGCCCGCGCTGCAGCGGCGCAAGTTGAAGTTGAAAGCTAAACTTGAAAGCAGTTCATTGTGTGACAGTTTCAAGCGCTGAAACCAGGCGCTTTCAACACGGGTTTCAATACATTTCAACTTGCACCGCCTAACCGCGGCGTCCAACACGGCCGCCGCGGCGGGCTTCGCAGCGCCGAGCTCAGTGTCCGTGGAGACGGAAGCCGAGGCACTGGTTGGCCGGATGACGCGCGCGGCGAGCACGCCAGGGCGCTGCGTAAGGCCGCCGCTGCGCCGGAACCTGGACGAGTGGATTTTCGATGTGGAGGGCGAGGAATGAGCAAATGACGCGAGGGTGACACACCCGAGGGCGTGTAGAGAAGTTCAGGAACGCACTTGGAAACGCAGACGGGCTAGCGTGGCCGGAGGTGGAGGCGGCGGCAGCAGCGGCGGGCACCGGAGCGGCGGGGCGCCAGCGAGTGTCCGGTGCTGGGTGCCGTGAGAAGGGATGGAGGGTTGTGGTGGTGAGGTGAAAAGAGGTGCTTCCTGGTAAAGGACGGTTGGTGCCTCGGGAGCGCACCCGCAGGCCCCGCGGCAAAGCGCAGAGCGCAGCATGACGGGCGACAGCAGGCTCTGCATTACGCACTCGACGCCGGCGTGTTCCGAATGCCGCTTCGACGGCTCTGCCACGTCCTCCGAAGGATAAAAATGAGCTGGCGCCCGTGTGGCGCGTAGCGCTGTCTGGTTTTTATACCGACCAATCAGAGGCCGGCATTTTACGTGGCCAGCGAGGTACCTTGCCCACGGGCGCGTTGGGCTAGTGTGGCTCAGGGTCGCCCCTCCCTCAGGCCACAAAGCGCCGCACGCAAGCCTCGGAGCTGCGTAGCAAAGTCGGCAGTGGTCCTCGTGCGTCCCCCCCGCGCCACCCAGCCCGCGACTTGGATCTCGTGGTTCAGATCAAAGCCGTCGTTTCTTGTTCTCCTCGGACAACAATGATGGGCAGTGCCGTTCTCCAGGGGTGCTTGACCTTGGGGTTGGTGCTGGCGGCGGCGGCACCGGCGCCGGCGGCGGGCGAGGCAGGGGGGTCATCGAGCACAACGTCTCAGACGCACAACGGAGCACGACTTACATTCACTGTGGATGCTCATACAGACGCGGTTCGTGGCGGCCGACTGGCTTGATCGTTTACCCAGTCCTGCTTTCGGTTTCACACCCGTCGATCCGACCGTCTGTCGAGTGCATGTCCCCAACGACCCTGGTGCTCGGGGGCGGTGGCGCTGGCGGACCTCGCCAAGGTGACGTGCGGCAGCTCCATCAAGCTCACGCACAGCGCCACCAAGTCCAGGCTCCACAGCCACGACATCTCGTAAGTCCCAGGTCCCAAGTTTTGCCCTTCAGTTCATACAGCGACAGCCGACAGCGACAGGCGGCTGCAGACTGCTTCTGCACACCCCGCTCCCTCTCACGGCTGGCGCGGGCATCAATCGTCTCGTGGCAGAATCTGCAAACTGAAGACCGCGAATGGCGACTTTGTTGATACTACACCACTACACACGATCGGCCGTCCGCCGACATTCGCCCACCTGAACGATCGCAGGTGCTTTCTTAGAGTCTTGTCTTGTCCTCCTTCTTCTGATTCCGCGGCCCTGCCCCACCACATGATGTTCCATACTCACTCGCCGCACCGTCCTCCATGGCCTCACGCGTCGTCCTGATTGTTTGCTCACTGTGTATGTCTACACACTCGCCTCCCTCCTCCTCTACCGCTTCCCTCTCTTGTGCACCCGTCCTCACCCGCCGCATCATCCCCCCTGCACCAACCCCGCAGGTACGGGAGCGGCAGCGGGCAGCAGTCGGTGACCGGGTACCCGGAGGCCAACGACGCCAACAGCTACTGGATGGTGCGCCCGGCCATAGGCAGGGCCCTCACCTCACGGCAACACGGGGGCCAGGGCCAAAGCCAACAAGCAAAAGCGTCTGTCTCTGATCCAGATCCCACTTGTCAACATAATACCGTTACTTCAAAGATGCTCAAGTTGAGCTGGTAGAAACACTTGTGTGAGGCCCTGGTGGTAGGTGGGGAGTGCACGCAGGGCACCACGCTCAAAAACGGCGACGCGTTCCGGTACGGCCCGGCAGATAATTTGCTCGCCACGTGATCCAACACGCTGTCAACCCCCGTGTCTTACCTGGCAGAAATGACTCGCCACGTCATCCAACGCGCTTTGAACCCTGCTTTCTCGAGCTAAGTAGCACCCCGTGACGTGGCGAGAGTGACATGTGCTCCGGCCCTACGCTCGGGCTGCAGCACGTGGCGACGAAGAAGTGGCTGCACTCGCACGTGCACCAGAGCCCCATCAGCCAGAACCAGGAGGTCAGCTGCTACGGCGGCGCGGACGACAGCAACGAGGCGGGGCCCAGACCCCGACGCCACATGCCTTGACCACGCGTTCAGTTCCTTTGGCGTACCTCCAAGTCACCACACCCGTATACCCCAAATGTGCTCAAGTTGAGCTGAGCGCGGAACCCGTGTGAGGCCCTGCACGTCGGGCGACAACTGGAAGATCGAGACGACGGGCGAGGCGGAGTGGGCGCGCGACAAGAAGGTGCGGCTGGTGCACACGGTGACCAACGTGTTCCTGCACTCGCACAACCACAAGTTCGGGCGCCCCATTAGCGGCCAGCACGAGGTGTGCGGCTCCAAGAGCCGCGACAACAACAACTTCTGGATCGCCTCCGAGGGCATCTACCTCCCCGTCAAGGGCTCCGAGCTCTGAGCGCTGTCACAGACCAAGTAAAAGCGTTCACACCGCAGTGTGTGTGTGTCTGTGTGTGCGTGAGAGAGAGGGAGAGTATGTGTGAGAGAGAGTGTGTGGGTGTGAGAGAGGGTGTGTGTGTGAGTGAGTGGGAGAGGATGAACATTTATTAGCGCCGGGGGCAGCGCCGCAAGAGCATTTGAACGTGCGGCGACATCGTATTAAAATGGTAGCTTCATTTGCCGCTCCTATTCATCGTTTATTCGCGAATCCCGGCTCGTCCCCGGTCAGATCTCGGTTCTGGCAGCATGCCGCGACACCCAATCGGCGCACTGGCACTCCGTCCCGCAGTAGAAGGTCGCACGGGCACGCGGGCGGGGCAGTTGCCGCACCGCCCGAGGTCCTCTTCCTCGCCCGCCGTCATGCGTCATCGGGGACAAGCCGGATGACATCATCCCGCAGGATCATGCGGCAGCACATCACACGGGCATGCGCAGCATCGCCAGGTTGTGTTGGGCGTCCACGTTCCCTTGGCTGCCGGCCTTCTCGAGCCACTCCCACCCCAACGCGATGTTTTGCTCTACGCCTACGCCCATCATATGGCAATTACCGAGGTTGCACTGACTGATCGGGTGCCCCTGCTCGGCAGCCCGTCGGTACCAATCGACCGCCAGCGCGGGGTTCTGCTCCACGCCATCACCTTTCTGCAAGCACGTCGCGACAATGCACTGCGATTCAACGTCCCCGAGGTTGGCAGCCCGGAGCCACCACTCGAACGCCAGAGCAGGGTTTCGCTCCACGCCCTTGCCGTCGGCGTAGCAATGTGCGAGGTTGCGCTGGGCGCCCGCGTTGCCGTGGGCGGCGGCCCTCGAGAACCACTCCACCGCCAGCGCGGCGTTCTGCGGCACACCCTCGCCCTCGTCATAACACACGCCAAGGTTAGATTGTGCCACCGGCTCCTCCTGCTCGGCGGAAAGGCGGAACCACTTGACCGCGAGCGCGTCGTTCCGCTCGACGCCCACGCCTCTCCAGTACAAACTGCCCAGGACGCCCTGAGAATTTGCGTCACCCTGGTCGGCAGCTTTCTCACACCACTTCGCTGCCTCCGCGAGGTTCCGCTCCACGCTCGGCGAGCCGTCTGCGTAGCTGCGTGCGAGGCACTTCTGGGCCTGCAAGTGCCCTAATTCGGCAGCCTTGTGGCACCACGGCACCCACGTCATCGCCAGGTTGTCTGGCTGCACCCCCTGCGCCGCGTTGAGCAGGCACAGGTGGATCCGGTCGGCGGTGGGGGCGTCCGCCGCGCATGCCGCGCGGAGGGCCTGGCCGACAGCGGCGCAGCGGCAGAGGTCGGCGGGGTCCAGCCGCGGGAGCACCTCCACCGCAAAGAAATCGGGCAGTTTCTCGAGAAGGTCGAGCAGACCGGCGACGACGACCAGGTTCTGCGGCTTCACCCCGACGACGCGGCTGCCGGGTCCGTCCATTCGCACCTTCGCCCGCGCTCCCTCGTGGCTCACCACGCGTCCGAGGCAGCCGTTCAGCTCCGCCGCGCCCGTCAGGCCCTCGCACCGCACGCGCGCGCCCACCGCCGGCAGCGCCAGCGGGGCTCCAGGGGCTTTGCCGTCGCCGCCACCGCCCCCGCCAGAGAGGGAGAGCGCGGCGAGGAGCAGCGAGGGTTCGGGGCTGCCGCCGGGCGCAGGGGTTGAGGATGACATGGAGCGGCGAGGCGAGGCGAGGCGGGAGGCGCGGGTTCGGAGACGTGGGAGATCGGCGGTTGAAGGCGGCGGCGGCGCAGGCTGTTGTGCGGAGAAGGGACAAGCCGCGGCGGCCTTTCCTTGGCACAGCATCAGATTATCGAAGAGAATCTGATCTGCCGCTGATCTCATGAAAGCCCTGCTAGTCCGACAGTCGGGCTGGGTGGCCTGTTGTTGTTGCTGGCCACTCTCGCGCGTGCTGCACCTCCACCCGATAACCACTCCAACAAACAACGGGTCAATGGCCTCGTTCGACGGTGACCGCGCCGCCACCGCCATGGCCGCCGCGCGCGCCGCCGGCGAGACCATTGTATTCCAATCCTGCGCTCACTGCCACGAGCCCCCCGCCCCTGGAAGTAAGTTGCAGAACTGCAAAGGCTGCCTCATGGTTTGTTACTGCAGTGTGGAGTGTCAGCGCGCCAGCTGGCCGATGCACAAGCTGGTGTGCGCGGAGCGCGGCAAGCACCACGCGGACTTTCTTGCCGAGTGTCACGCCAGAGGATTTGGAGCAGCACTTCACGGGCTAACAGGGCTCTCAAGGACTGGTACTCGTCGGTTCCAGATCTGATCATGAGGACCATGCACGAGGCAGGGCCTGGCCATTTAGCTCAAGACACGAGGGTCAATAATGCGTTGGATGACGTGGCAAGTGGCGATCAACATCTACCAGGCCCTTGTGGCAGGCGTGGCAACACCGCCACGAGACCCCACTGATTCACGTGCAGACCTCCCCCAGCGGCGCCGACGCACTGTCGCCGCGCGTGACGGTGGTTCCGCGGAGCTCGTGGGAGACGGGGCACCTCGGTCCTGACGAGCCTGCCGCAAACGCACAGCACCTGCGCAGCTATTTCGACAGCGGCGAGTTTCTCCCTGGACGAGACTTTTTGGTTCTGCTCGAGACACACCACCCGGGTGTGGGCTGACGAATATTGCTCGCCACGTCGTCAAACGCGAACTGTCTTTTTGTACCCTGTTCATTTCTTGATTTAAATGCCATGTTATGACGCGGCGAGCAAAATTCGTCAGTCCGTACACTCGGGAGCCGACGAGTGGCCATGCCTCGAGCAAGAGATGCATTTCATGAACAACATGGATGCCGTGGCCGCGCACCATGCGATCGTGTCGGCCAACACGGTGGATGAGCAGAACGCGGCCGCGGCGCAAGCTGAAGCGTTCCTCGAGATGACACCGGCCTCCGCCATGGTGGATGCCATCGCTGCCGACTGCTACGAGAAGCTCAAGAAGTTCGTCGATGTCGAGGCGCGCATGAAGGCAACTGGATTCAGCAGGCAAGTCCGTCTCAAGGCAGGGCGGTGCAGGTTGACCCCAGGCTGACCCCAGGTTGACCCCGGGTTGACCCCGAGGTTGGCCCCAGGTATACCCCTAGATGACCCCAGGTTGACCCAATGTTAACCCCGGCTTGGCTCCCCGCCGGTTGACCCCGGGTTGACCCCGCCTGGTTCCAGCGCTTGAAGCTAAAATATGATGAAGCGCTTTCAAGCTTTGCTTCGATATCAGCTTGCGCTGCCACATGAAGGGGCTCCGCGGCGCGGCTCACCTCAACGGCCGAGAGGGCACCGTCGTCATGCGCGCGGCCGCCAACCCGGAGCGGGTCGTCGTTTGCCTCACTGACGGCACGGAGGTAAAGCCCAAACATGTTAACCGCACTCGCCTGATGTATCGACTAACGGTATGTCCACCGCAATACACGCAGGTCAGCGTGAAGCCCGCGAACCTCGACTACATCCCCATTGCAGAGCTGGAGCCGCGCAAGTCCGCGTGAAGTTTTCCAACTCCGCGCCCATCTGAGCATCAGCCGTTTAAAGATCTCATACATGGCTTGTCTGTCTTGTCAGTCTTGTCTATAACTGAAGTATCAAATAAAACCCGCCATGATAACGTTTGTGACAACGTGCGAGTGCTCGTTCACTGGAGTTGCCGCTAGATTGACCCCGATTATGAAATCAAAGGGCCGTGGAGTACATATCAACTTGGCGGAAGAACATGCGCCGCATGCACACTACCACTATAGACAGGTGCTGTTTGTCACTGTGATACGCACTTGGATCAGCGCCAGGTGCGGCGGGGTGTTTGCGTATATATAACCAGGTAGCAGCCGCGGGGAAAGAGAGAAACAGAAAGCTCGAGCCACTCTTGGAAATGAGACATCATGTTTTGCCAAAATCAGCTACCGACTATTGAACTATACACATATGAACAGCGCGCATGTGAGACCACAGCATCATGAAGCCCTCCCGTTTGGAAGCTCTCCCTTGGCGTCCGGCGCACTCCGGCTGGTAGTGTCTGTGAACCCGCTTTTGTCGAAACCGCCGCCGCCACCGCCACCGCCACCACCGCTGCCACCACCACCGCCACCGCCACCGCCCCCGTTGCCGCCGCCGCCGCCGTTGCCGCCCGGACGAGCCGGGTTGTTGCTGTCTTTGACCGAGACCACGACGGGAGTGGGTTCGCTGGGCCGCCGGCTCTTCCACCACGACTGAACCCCCTTGACGCTCCGCTTCACCGCATCCGCCGCCTCTTCTTTGGTCTGCACGCTCGGCCGAGGGCCGCACAGACGGGAGCACTCGCCACGTCATCCACTGCCACCGCACGACATTGTAGTCCGTCTGTTATCGACTTCGATGACACCCTGTAGCCATACAAACAGGAGCACTTGCCGCGTCATCTATCGCCACCGCACGTTGGTTTGGTCCCTCGTTCATCGAGTTGAATGTCAAACGACACCCTGCGACGTGGTCTGGGCACGTGGCGAGCGTTACATTACCAGTGGCATTGCACTCATTCCCTGATCAGCTCAATATAAGCTAATTTGTCCCTGAAACCATTGGCAGTCATCCCCCGAAGGTGCGCAGTTCCCCCGCAGGTGCGCAGTCAAGCCGAAAAGGGAACGATTGGGAGGTGTACAGAACCCGCACGGCCACACCTTTGGAAGTCACGCCACAGGTTGCTGAGCGTGGACTTGAGATCCACCGGCCGCGTCGCCGCATGCGCCGCCATCAGCGCTGCCCCTATCACCACGCTGTAGTGCCGCAAGTTCAAATTGAAAGCAAAGCTTGGAAGCGTTTCATCATATGTTAGTTTCAAGCGCTGCAACCAGGCGCGGTCAATCCGGGGTCAACCTGGGGTCAACGTGCACCACCCTACCAGGCTGCGCATCAGCCCGCCCAAGCCCCCAAACCCCAACGTACCGCTGAACGCCACCACCTAGGGCCTGCCAGATGTTGCTCGCCACGTCATGGAATGCCGTTTGAGTCAAGAAGCGAAGGTTCAGAATGCATTGGATGAAGTGGCGAGCAACATCAGCCAGACCCTGCCGCCACCGCCACCACCGCCAGCCCCTTCTTTGCATTCTCGCGATCAAACCCACCGACCAGGGCCTGACACTCGCTATAGTTCCCGTTTCAGCTGAACGCGAGCCGTCTTGTCCGTTATCCCTGAAACCTCTTCAAAACTTCATGCTGACTCAATATTAACCTTACATCTCGAAGATGGAAGCTGCAGCTGCTGCGGGTCGGATGAATAGGCAAGGAGGGGACGAGGGCGAGGCGCAAGGGCCCGCCTGCGACGCGCGCCTTATTCCACGCGACGCGCCCGTCCGTGAGCAGCGACAGCTCGCCCAGCAGGGTGTCGCTGGCGCACGCCGTGGCACCGCCCGCCGCCGCCAGCGCTATGCCCAGGGGCCAGAGCCGCACACTCCTCCACTTCTCGGCTTCACGCGAGCACGTCTTGTGGGATACGCTGGGTGCTTTCAGTGACAAAGACTAGAAAAACAGACTTCAGTCGAGGTGAGACGTGGAGGAGTGCTGCGCCCCTGCCAGGAGCGGGTTGAGGGCGTTGGACAGCAGCGCGCCGAGGTAGATGGCCAGCGCGTAGTTCTGTCGGTAGTATATCAGGTTCACCGCCGCGTACGGCCTGCCACATATTGCCCGCCACGTCATCGACACGCATTTATAACCTTCCTTCCTTGAGTGCAGTGGCGTCTTGTGCGGTAGCGAGCAATATCCGGCAGGCTGGGCTCTACCTTCACGCGCTCGACCCCTTCGGCTCGGTCTTTGGGCAAGTTGAGGCCCCATGCCTCCACCTCCTTGGCGTACGGACGAGCAAACAATCCCCGCCGTGTCATCGACACGCACGTTCAACCCTTGCTTCTGAGTTCAATGGCAGCCTATGACGTGACGAGCGATATGTGAGGTCCGACCTTAGCGGAGACCCGCTCCGTGGCCGCGTCCACCTCCAGCACGTTAGCAGCCACCTGCGGGAACACCACACGCGGGTGACGCACGTCCATGTGAGCCGGCGGCGGCGGCGGCACGCGGGTGACGCACGTTGGGGTGAGGCGGCGGCGGCGGTGGCGGCGGTGGGCGTGGATGGATTGGCTTGGTGTAAACGATTTGGCGTTGGCAGTGCAACGAACAATTGGGGGAGAGCCGCAACAGTGCCACCACTCAACAGTGCCTCGACGGTGCCTCTACAGTGCCCCTGCAGTGCCACAACGATTGGGGAGGGCCCGAGCGACGGCCGACGTAATCCATTCTTCCAAGAAAATGCTGGGACGAGGACGTCGAGTCTGACGCGGGGTGGGGCTTTGACGGCGGCGTGTATTTATGTTTCGGAGTTTGCGCGTTTGTGTAGGGTTCAGTGCTCGCACCTTGATGGCCCAGAAATCCCTCCACTGCTTGGGGGCCTCGCAGGAGGGTCAGTGAGAACAACGACTCGACCGACGTCAGAAAAACGAGAAACCACACTCGGGGTGCCCGCCGAGGGTAAACGCTCATACCAGGGTCTGGCTACCACGAACCGAGCCGACGCGTCTACATGAGCATCCGCCCTGAAGCTCCCTGGAGGTAAGCCCAGCTCCGTTCCGCATTCGAGTGGTTGTTCTCACGAACCCCCCTGCCTCGTCCCACGGTCCCTGTGTGAAAAACTTCCACCACTCGTTGAAGCTCGCGAAATTCTCATCGGCGCTACTGCCGCTGGGGCTCGCGGCGCTTTTGGCGCGGCAGGCGACTGACGCACGGGTGAAACACGACGACACCGAGGCGTGCGCGGCGGCGGCGGGCTCGGAGGCGGGCGCGACGTGGCGGCGGCGGCGCTGCCTCAGCGGCGGCAGGCTGACCGCGCCGGCGCGCGGCATCGCCCCCGCAGTAGCAGCAGGGCGGGAAGCAACCACCCCTCGCCGGGTGGCTGCTAAATCCCGCGCCGCTGGCCGGCACGCCGGGGCTGACGAGAGAGCCGACATGTTCCGAGGGGGTGCTGGCGGTGACGCCCAGGGGCGCGGTGGCGAGCGGAAAGTGGAGAGGTGCCGTGGTTGCCGCGTCACTCATAGCGCATCTGTCCGTCGCGTCGTGTCCCCTGGTCCGGCCGACCAGTGCAAAAGCTCGAACCTCCGTTTGCTGACTTGACATGGAAGAGCCACTCCCGGCAGCGCACGCTCTGTGTCGAGCGTTGGGCGAGGCAATGTCGGAGGGTTCCCTCTCCGCGGAGCCGTCGTCCATCGAGCTATCGGCCGACCCCTCCGGCTCGGGTGGGTACCGCGCCTCGGGCTTCGGCCTCACCTCCACCACCGTGGGCGACGTCACCGAAATTCGCATCGTGGTACGACGGCGCCGGAAGTTCACGGACGTGCCCGACGCGAAGGCCGTCAACGGCTGCGCTTTAGAGGCCACGCTGACGGGGCCTAGCAACCGGAACAATGACGCCTCCGTGACGATAAGCCACTCGGGCGACACGGGGGTGTACTCGCTGTACTACCGCCCCACCGAGGAGGGACCGCATTCGCTGCGGATATATCTGAAGGGCGAGGTGGCAGGGGCTTACACTCGTCCACTTTTCAGCTCAACTTGAGCGCTTTGTATGGGATAGGGGGTGCGCGTAGGGGCTGTGTAGCCCGTGTTAGGGGG
>Ga0307489_10000147_pt1 | contig 37195 bp, 60 predicted proteins | sample SB12metaG_FD_202247 | JGI IMG/M metagenome (GOLD analysis project Ga0307489, IMG submission 202247) | Sea-ice brine microbial communities from Beaufort Sea near Barrow, Alaska, United States - SB 1.2 | ecosystem: Environmental > Aquatic > Marine > Coastal | place: USA: Alaska | collected... | reverse complement strand
CAGCAAGCGGCGGGCGATGCAATGGCTGCGCAAGGCCGCCGAGAAAGGCGACGCCGCCGCGTGCTTTCATCTCGCCGGCAACATGAGTTTAGACCTGCCCTACGCCCGCGAGGTTGGGCGCGTGGGGGAGGCCGCCGGGGTCGCCGCGTCGCCTGGGATTACGGAGGGGCACGACGTCCCCTTGGATGTCTTGACCAGCATGGTTCATTGGTTGCGAAAGGGGGGGCATGATCCCGTTGCCGAGCTCGATGCGTTTCGTATAAAAGCACTGGAGGGGGCTCCGTATTGCCGCAACGAAGGGTGCGAGGTTGTGGGCCATCTGAGGGACTTCAAGGTTTGCCCGCAGTGCAAGACCGCCCGGTACTGCGGCGCCACATGTCAGAAAGCCGACTGGACAACGGGTGGGCACAAGGCGCTGTGTGGCACAGCCGGTAATTAACTAAGTCTGAGTCTCCGCTCCGACATAAGTGGGAGCAGCACTGCGTAGGACGTGTAGAACGTGTTGATATGTAAACAGAGCACTGGCACAACTAGGAGTGACATGATGGCGTTCACGTTCCCAGATTGTCCCGGCCCTCTTCAGATTCCACAGCGTCTCGCCTCACCTGGACTCTGGTTTCTGCTAAGCTTCCAAGCCACTGAAATACAGTAGTCGAACCTCAATGCAACGGCGACGGCCACTGAAATACAGTAGTCGAACCTCAATGCAACGGCGACGGCCGCGGGTGCCGACTGCCGACTGCCAGTGTTGGGGCTCTTGGTGGGACGACGCAAGTTGAAACCAGTTCAGCCCGTGTTGAAAGTGCTTGGTTTCAACTCTTCAAATTTTAAGTACGAGGCGATTGCTGTCAAGTTTTTCAGTCGTTTACGACTTGCATCGCCCCACTTGGAGCTCAAGGGGTCCGTTATGCTCATGCCGCACGGAGCGCGCGGGGGGCGCGGCCGTTCAGGGATGTGGAGGCGGTGGCGCTTGCGGCGCTCGACCACAAAATGCCATTCGGCGGCGCGTGGCGCGCCACGTTAACTCTTCCGAGCTAGGCATGAGCACATTCTGCCGGTGGGCCACCGGCAAATTTCTTTTCCGCAATTCCACTGAAAACACCCAAATTTCCGATAAAATGCTCCTGACTAAATGCTCATACGAGACGTCAAACCCTAAACCCTTATCCATAAACCCTAAGCAATAAACCCTTACCCCAAGCCCTAAAAACCCCAAACAGTTCCCTAAAGCCTGTCGCTCAGCCAGAAAAACAGGCACCGGCGCGAGAAAGTGCCCAAATTTCCGGCATTTCCGTTGCTTCGGAAATGCCCAAATTGCCGAAAATTTTGCTAGCAAAACGTGCTCATGCCTACTTCCGACCGACCTGATTCGTGTCCGACCAACGCAAGTTGCCTCATCGATTCCACGCCATCGCAGCTTGACCGCCCCCCATCCACGCCGGCGCCACTACATTCGCGCCGCGCCGCCGTCATCCTCGTCGCCCCGGGCGTCCAGATATAAGTCTCGCCACCGGCTTCGCCACTGCCGCTTCCGCCCCACCCGGCTCCCGCCAGTTGCGTCAGCCAGTTGCATTATTTTGGGCGGCGGAAGCCAACGGTCGGAACGAGCAACCCTAAACAGATCGCGCGGCTCAGATCTTCCTCGCGGGACGGCGTGAGCAGGCCGCGAGAGTATCAGCGGAGGCATCGAGGTACGGCCGCGCGCGTGGGTTGTGAGCGGCGTCCCGGCGCGGTGTTGAACGTGCATCGGGCAAAAGCTGAAGCTTGAGTCGGCGACTTTTGTGAGCACGCAAGATGATTGTCACGAACAACGACAACTTCTACGTGACGGATGAGGCGTTGACGAACTCGCCGTCGCGGCTGGAAGGGGTGGACGAGGAGACGGAGTTCCACCTCACCGTGTACGGCTGCGAGCTCATCCAGGAGGGCTCCATCCTCCTCAAGGCATGGCCCAGCAGAATGACGAAACTGTCCTTCAACTCATCTCAATCTGGAGTGCCGTACTGTAGACTCGTATTGATCTCACACCTGCGCACCTGTGCTGGTAGGATGCGAAGTTCGGTAGGATGCGAAGTTCTTATTCAGGGTGAGCAAGGCAGGCTTGCTCTTCCCAGTCTGTTCCCAATTTGTTGAGCACTCCGCACGCCTGTTGTGCGAAGGGTAGCGCGTGTCACCACACAACACGTCCATCGTCTCTTGAGTTGAATGCCACCCGCGTGAAGTTTTGAGCATGTTTTCTGTTGGCCGGCCTGTACCTCCAGGCATCGCAAGCTGTGGGGTGCACGGGCCAAGTTTTGTTGCACCGGTTCTACGCGAAGAAGTCGCTGACCAAGTTCAACATCCGGCGCGTTGCCGCCACCTCCGTGTTCCTTGCGTGCAAGCTGGAGGAAAACCCGCGCAAACTGCGCGACGTCATCAACGTGTTCCACCGCATCGCGCGCCGCCGCGAGGGCAAACCGCTGGAACACCTGGTGAGGATGCACTCTAGTGTAACCTTGCCGGTATACAGTGACCTCATCCTCCTCATAGTGTACCCGTACTCAGTGACCTCGTCCTTCTCATATTACAGCCGTACATTGTGACTTCGTCCTCCGCATAGCGTGCCCGCGCACAGTGACCTCCTCCTCCTTATGGTGTATCACCTCGTCCCTCTCATAGTGTACCCGCATACCGTGCCCTGCTCCCTACCACCTGGAGTACTTCTCACAGCGCTACGAGGAGATCAAGCAGGACCTGATCCGCACCGAGCGCCACATGCTGCGCGAGTTTGGGTAGGGCCTGGCAGAAACCACGCACCACGTCATAGGAACCAACGTAAAGTGAACCAGCCTGACTCTGGGGTAGAGCATGGTGGATACTGCCCCCACGTCATCGACACGCGAGTTTAGGGAGGGCCTGACAGAAATCGTCCACCACGTCATAGGATACCATGTCTCAAGAAACGGGGGTGCAAAGTGCGTTCGATGACGGGGTGATCAATATCTGCCTGACCCTCTGTTTGGGTTCTGCATCCACGCCGAGCACCCGCACAAGTTCGTGCTCAACTACCTGCGCCTCATGTGTCAGCCCGAGGTAGGGCCTGGGACCCCATTTAGACCCAGTCTGCGGTATGACTTACCCCATAACCACCCCAAAAACATCCTCTCGACCACCCATGGACGCCATAAATTGATGGACCGTCCATTGACCCATCAGGGAACATGAACGTTTACCTTCAGAATTGGCGCGAAACGTCCAAGAAAATCAGCCCATTAAATCTCAGCAAATCACCCTTTCGGCCCATTGAATCTCAGCAAATTACTCTCTCGACCAAACACATGAAAATTTACAGACCCCCGCTGGGGGCCGGAGACTGGGTTTAGCTGAAATTTGAGTCGCGGACCCCAGGGCCTGGCAGCTATTGTAAAGAAATCTGTTGGATGACGCGGCGGGCACTATTCGCTTTTCGTCCCTCACCCGAGGAGCTGATGCAGCGCGCGTGGAGCCTGGCCAACGACTCCCTGCGCACCACCCTGTGTGTGCGCTTCAAAGCGGACGCGGTCGCGGTGGCAGGGCCTGCCAGATGTTGCCTGCCGCGTCATCCAACGCATGTTAAACCCTCGTTTCTTGAGTAATTCGGCATCTTATGATGTGCTGTTGCAGTGGCAAAGCCTGGCAGATGTTGCTTGCCACGTCATCCAACGCATGTCAAGCCCTCGTTTATTCAGTAAGTTGGCATCCTATGACGTGGCGAGCAATATCTGCCAGGCACTTCGCGGTGGCGTGCATCTACCTGGCGGCGAGGATGATGGGCCACGCGCTTCCAGAGGTAGGGACAATCAAATGCCCGCCAAGAGAGAGAGAGACGCATCAGCGTGTATGAGGAGGCGCCAGGCTTCCGCCTTGGACCCCGTGAATACTGCCCGCCACATCATCGACACGCGTTTGAAACCCTCGTATCATGAGGTCATGTTGGAATACTATGAGCTGGTGAGCCATACCTGCTAGGTCTCGCATCCAACGCACTTTGAATCGTCCTTTTTGAGTTGGAAGGCAATCCTATGACGAGGCGAGCAAATGTGCCAGGCCCTATCCTGAGCAGCCCGCTTGGTACGATGTGTTCGGGGAGGTGCCGCTGTCCGACATCGAGATGATGTGTGAGAGCATCCTGGTTGGGCCTGCCAGATATTGCCTTCCACGTCACTCAAGGCATCTTGAACCGTTGTGTCTTCAGTCGAACGGCGTCCTATGACGCTGCAAGCAGTATGGCAGATATTGCCCTCCACGTCGCTCTACGCATCTCGAACCCTTGTTTCTTGAGTTGAACGGCATGCTATGACGCGGCGAGCAGTATCTGCCAGGCCCATGCCCACCGTTTCATCAGCAAGCAATGCGTACCTCAATATCTTTAATATAATGGTATGCGATGACGTGGCGAGAGCAACCCCTGCCAGGCCCTGCGTCATGGCGTTGTACGAGCTGGGGGACAAGCTGGAGTATATTGCCGTGGGGCGTCCACCCGCGGGCGAGACACCCCCGCCGCGCTCCGCCAGCATGACCGACCTGGAGCGGTTCCACGCCAACGCCGCGGCGGCCAGTGCCAACGATAAGGTAAGGCGGTGCAGGTTGGCAGCATCAAATCCCATGTTGAAAGCGCCTATGGTGTCTGCAATCAGCGCTTGAATGTAGAACATCATAAAACTTATTCCAACGTTCGCTTCCATTTTCAACTTGCGCCACTACAGTGCGGCGCTGTCCAGCCTTATGGCCGCGCACACGGGCGAAGGGGGCACGGGGGACACGGTGGGGCGGTGCAGGTTGAACCTAAGTTGACCCAGAGTTGACCGCGCTCGGTTTCAGCGCTTGAAGCTAAATTATGATGAGCCGCTTTCAAGTTGTGCTCTCAATGTCAACTTGCGCCGCTACACCAAGGGCACCGGGGCGGCGGCTGCGTCCGCAGCCTCCGCGCTGGCCGCGGCGGAGCGGCGCGCGGAACGGGCCGAGGCAGGGGCTTACACTCGTCCACTTTTCGGCTCAATGTAAGCGCTTTGTGTGGGATAGGGGTTGCATTTAGGGGTCGATTAGGGGGTGTTTTGGAGGTGTTTGGGTGTGTCAGGGGGTGCTTAGGGTGTGCTTTGTGTCAGAAGCGGTTCTTGTTGAGCTGAGAAGTGGACGAGTGTAAGCCCCTGAGCCGAGGCCGCGGCGGCGCACGCCATGGCCGCGTCGGAGGCGGCGGCGGCGGGCACGGAGACCAAGGTAGGGCGGTGCTGGTTGACACTATCAAAACACAGGGGTTCTCGGACGAAAGTCCGCGAAGACCTGTTCTCTGATTGGCTGAAGCGTGAAGCCGATTTCAGCGTCCTGGAGGGATGTTTGTAGCAGGTGCGACTTCACGTTAGTAAGAGGGGTTTAGGGTGTAGGGTCACTCTGCTCCGACCCTCGGCGGACACTCAGCGAAGCAGAGCAGAGAACACGTGTTGAAAGCGCCTCTGGTTTCAGTGCTTGAAGCTACAATATGATCAACTTTCAAACTCTGCTCTCAATTTCAAGTTGCGCCGCTACACCAAGGCGGAGGCTAGGGCGGCTGCGGCCAAGGTAGGGTGCTGCAGGCTGAACCTTTCAAACCCACGTTGAAAGCGCCTTGATCTAAGAACTTGAAACTGGAACATGAGAAGCTGCTTTCAACCTTTGCTTTCAAATTCAATTTGCGCCGCTACATTAAGGCGGCGGGCGGCGGCGGCGGTGGCGGTGCGATGCCTACCGGTCACACTAAGAGCAGAGGGGACAAGTGGGATAGGGGTGGCAGGGACAACAGAGATAACAGGGATAGGGATAGGTCCCCCGATCGCGGGAGAGATCGGGGGAGGGACGGGGGCCGAGGCGGGGGGGGCGCGTCGCGTGACCGGGGAGGGGGCGGGGGAGGGGGCGGGGACAGAGGTCGGGACGACAGACGTGGAGGCAGCGGCGGCGGTAAATCAGGCGGCGGCGGCGGCGGAGGAAGCGACAGAGGGCGGGACGATAGACGTAGCGGCGGAGGAGGCGGCGGCGGCGGGGGCAGAGACCGCAGCCGCAGCCGCGATCGTCACAACAGACGATAAACCTTTCGCAACCTTGAACAGTCTATTTATCAATTAATTGAACTCACTATGGATAGCTGATCAGCCTATTCTGCCTCTGAATACACACAGATTCACACACTTCGCTACTGGGGCTTGGGTTTTGGTTGGGGCGGGGCTTTGGGCTGTGAATGTATTGAACGGGGTAAGTAATGAGGGGCGCTGAAGCGTCCCTCTCAAAATGAATATGTCAACGTTTGCTTTTAACGTTGAGTTCAAGCGGCCACCTTGATGGCGAGCATGTCGGCGATCTTGGAGGTGTAGAAGTCGGGCTTGACTTTGTTATCGGGGGACATCAGGGTCGCCTCGTCCGTCACGCCGGACAGCACCAGCAACCAGGGCCAGGTTAAACTCAGTGTCGAGGTGACATGTCACCCTTGTCTGCTCGAAACGGACGGTTTAATTACTCAAGGATGGCGGACCCGGTCGGACTTTCTGCGAGTCGGTCGGTGGGATTTCGAAATGGACAGCTCTGATTGGTCGAACGGGATTCGATACCAAACCAGACTCGACACTGAGTTCAATACAACTCACCGGTTCACGCTCGTGCGGTGGCGGACCTCTCGGCGGATGTTCCCTTATCCGTCCCCAAAATGCGTTCTTATTGGTGTGGCATGTGGCACGGAGCCGGTGTGGTCTGCAGTTAAACGGATCCGGACCGCGCAGGCGACGGGTATGGTTACTAGGGTATAAGGTGGTGGAGGCATCAGTGACTCAGCCCTACTAGCATAGTGCGCAACCCGCCGTCGTTTAGGGGCGGGCAGATATTGTCCGCAACGTCATCGACACGCATTTTGAACTCTCGCGTCTTGAATTAGAAGGCATCATGTGACGTGGGGAAAGGTGTGGTACCTGGGGTGCATGGCATCTTACCTAGAAACAGGACCAACAAAGGCGCATACACACTTACCTCCCCAGCCCTACGCGGCCCACGGACCCGCTGTATAAGAAAATGTGCCTCTCAGTGGTGGATTCTGGAACACACTGTAACTCAAAACTCACGACCAGCCACCCGACCGGCCGACACCGTCTAATGATTGTAACAACATGCGGCGAGCAAATCCTGGCAGGCCCTACCATCGATGCCGAAGAGGATGTCGGTGTCCAGACGGTCACCCACCATGCAAATCTGGTCCTTGCGAATTTCGAACTTGTTGGCGATGTAGTCGAGCATGAAGGCCGCGGGCTTGCCCACCACGATGGGATCGCGCTTGCAGCTGCCCAGAACGCAGGGTGCCCCCATGCAACGCACACGAGTTGAGCTACAACTCATAGACATAACCAGCGTTATGTCAAGCCAATCAAACACCCCGTCAGCGTTGATTCCTCTTTGCCAAACACTCAGGCAGCGATGCGGCCTGCTTTGCCGCCGCGTGTCATATGTATTCACTCAGGGTCAGTCCACTTGAAACGGCAGAGGGGTTTGGTTAATGCTCACCATGTGAAGCGCCTTGGGTCTCGATGAACGTTAGCAAAAAATGACAATACAGTCCCCGAGCCACACCTTGATGGCGCCGACCATGCTGCCGTTGCCCGCCCACTCCTGCGCGTCCGTGAGGTGCGTCACCGCGTCCGTGTTCGTCGCGATGAACAGGCACCCCGGGGTACAGCCAGATAGATGTAACGCTCGTTATGTCAGATGGATGCAATGCTAGTCACGTCCGATGCTGCCACTTGACTCAATACATGAATAGGCCGATTTCGGTATATCGCCCGGGTGAAATGCCCATACATAGTTGCGGGCAAAGCGTCAGTGCTCCGCGCAGGAAACCGGGCGCCAGGTTGAATGCCCATACAAAGTTGCGGGCAAAGGATCAGCGCTCTGCGCGGGAAGCGATATACCGAAATCGGCCTATTGTTGGTCTGCATGATCCACCTGGTCCTACCCCGGGTTCTCGCGGATGCACAGCGTGGCGTACTGGATCTTGTAGTAGTTCACGTTGCGATCGAACCCCACGATCACCGCGCCCACGTCCTTGTCATGTTCCATAAAGGTCCCGGGAGCCAGCGAGACCTGCCTGCAGAGTCTTACACCCTTCCACTTCTCAGCTCATCGTAAGCACTTTTTGAGGGATACGTTGGGTACCTTCAGTAGACAGATGGGTCATGACTCGTCACAAACTCGACACACAACGGCTCACTGATCAAAGCGGCTTAGGTTGAGCTGACTAGTGAGCGAGTGTAAGCCCCTGCCTGCTTGGTGGCGTCCGCCTCGCCGCCCAGGTACGGGATGCCCACGTTGTCCAGCTCCTCCAGTCAGGAGGGTCCTTGAGAACAAGCACTCAACCGACATTAAATCGACGAACAATCGCACAGCAGGCAAGCTCCTCGATGTGAGAAATGCCCATCCGATGGTCTGGGGGCTGGTCGGCCACTGCTCACCAAGTTTGCGCGTCGTGTATGAACATTCTAAAGGCAATTACTAAAGGTAATTATTTAGACAATTCGAGCAGCATGTGCCGTTGGATTGCTTGTCCTCAACAACCCCCCTGCCAGGACGCCGGTCTCGCCGACAACGTACGCCTTCTTGCCCGTTGCCGCGAAGTTGATGGACTCTAGGTAGGCGGCGGCGGCGAAGGAGCTCGAGAAAATCTCCTCGGCCTTCACGTCCAGCCCGAGGCCGGTGAACTTCTTCATATACCCCGCGCGTGATTTGGTGGAGTTGTTCGTCACGAAGATCAGCCGCTTGCCGCCGTGTAAGGCCCAGTTTGTATATCCCGTCCAACTCAGACAGTCTGCTCATGTTGTACCCGTCTACCGCCCGTCGCTATCACCAAGGCCCGGTGTCATCCACGATAGAATGATAATTCCATCGAACATGATACATCTCAATTCGACAGCTATACCAAAGCAGAGAATGCTTGGTATCGTCCACATCAGCATGGTTATTTCACCTCACACTGACTAACTCTATTTGGATTCTACTGGGGCGGGCCTGTGCCTCACCCATGGCGCGCAGCATGTCGAGGGTCTCAGGCACACCCTCGATGAGCGAGTCGCCCTTCCAGATCACGCCGTCGCAGTCGAAGATGAACGTCTCCACGCTGTCCTCGCGCCAGGGTCCGCCCGCACAGCAGTCCCCTCACGGTTTGTTTGTGGTGGACCGGTTACGCTCTACCCGTGCACACCCGCAGCCTCCTCCTCCCAGGAGCAATTAGTGGGGGAAAGAGGACGCCGTGGCGGGCCCTGCCACCAAGCCCTTCTCGTTGCCCTTTAGCAGCGCGTTGTCTGCGGAACGGAGGAGGAGGCGGGCGAGAGTGTACGGATTGCACTGTCAGCGAACAGTGGCGGAATGGAGAAAGAGGCGGGCCAGTGTGTCGGGGTACACTGTCAACAAACAGTGGCGAAGACCCGCGGCGAGCGCAAGCTAAGCTGCCGCCAGGCACTCGTGTAAGGGGCATGGACGAGGATGTGGCAAGTGTGCACGGGTACAATGGTACACCATGTCCAACGAGCACGGACGGCGGTGAGAGTGAAACATCGTGATGGGAGTGAACCAATGCATCGCGTTTGTGGGCGCAATAAACGTGCGAGTGTAGTGAAGTGAAGTGAGAAGAGGCGACTTTCTTTGGAACTCAGGGGCGGCGCAGCCACCCCATGGCGGTGGGTAAAGCCGTGACGCGTGCTCTATCGCCGCCTCAAGAGTGGGTTGAGAAGTGAGACACGCCCGCGGCTACTTGAGAAGTCATTTTATCCACGGCAGCAAGAATCGAAAACTGGTTTGCGAAAACTCACCCCCGGCGTGGGCCGCCATGGCGCGGGCGGAGCGGCGGAGGGGCGCGGCCTTGGCGGACACCGCCTTGCCGCGGATGGACTGCTTGGCGGACACGCGCGCGGCGACGGCGGTGGAAGCGACGGCGAGGGACATGGTGCGAATGGGAGTGGGTGCGCACGGCGCTATCCATTCTCGCAAAGGTGCCGATGCGTGCCGTGACTTGCGGACCGAGGGCATAAAGTGGAAAGCGATCAGCGGTTCCTGTTGACCACAGTGAAGACCAGTTTGACCCGACTACGACTGCTGCAAAGCATGTTGGAGTTGCGGACCAGTGAGACAAACAACGCTCGACTTCCATCCGTTCGTCCATTCGTCCCACGCGCGCGGCGTCCCCAAGCCGGGGGACGTCCGAGCGCAGGCCGGTGCCCGCAGGCGCGGGCGGCGCATCGCCTGCCTCGGTTGGCGTGTCTCGTCAGCGTCAAGCAATAAGGATCGGGGAGGAGGACGCGGGTCGGGTGCCGGGGTACGAAAATCAAAAAGGCTGGGGAGAGTTCAGAGTTCAAGAGTGCCGAGTGGCCAGGTTGCCGTTTGCCAACCTCGTGTCCTCCACCACATACGCCCTCCCCTCCAGCGCCACCCACGCCAACCCCCTCATTTGTACAGGGCCGCACACGGCGTCCTGCCTGTGCGTTGACTGCGTACCTCGGTACCCGTCTCACTTGCCGCCTCCTCCTCCCTGGCCTGCCACAAGCGTCCTGCTCATAGTGTTGAGGCTACGCACCCATGCGCGCCGGACGCCGCAGCCCGGCGGTTGCGCTGCTGCTGCTGCTCCTCGCGTTCGTCGCAGCCGCGCCGGAGGAGGTGTTAACGCTCGACCCTGGCGGCGGCGGCGGCGTCGGCGCGCCGGCGGCGGCAGTCGGAGGAGGAGGAGTCGGCGGAGGAGCAGTCGAAGAAGGAGGAGGCGGAGGAGGACGAGCAGGAGGAGGACGAGGAGAGGGAGGAGGACGAGGAGGAGGAGGAGGAGGAGAGGGAGGAGGACGAGCCACCGACGTCACCCCGCCTAGTGACGGAGACGGACGATTCACGCAAGAAGCGGCCGTGGCCGATGCCGATGCAACAACTCTAACAGAGTCACAGCTCGGTGGAATGGGAACGGAGGAGCCGAGCACCGTCGCCGTCGCCCCGGGGGCGCTGTATCGGCCGGTAGGGCCGGGCGGATGTTCCTCGCCACGTCATAAGATGGACGCTGTTAACTCAACAGAGGAGGGCTCGAAATGCGTTCTGATGACGAGGCGAGAAACATCTGGCAGGCCCTATCGGCTGGCGCCGGCAGACCCGCGCCGCGCGCCGTGCCACGCCGCGCCCGGCGCCACCGCGCACCGCCTCGCCGCCCTCCAGGTAGTGACACGGACAATGAACAATAGGCCGATTTCGGTACATCGCTTCCCGCGCAGAGCGCTGACGCTTTGCCCGCAACTCTGTATGGGCATTCAACCTGGCGCCCGCTTTCCCGCACGGAGCGCTGACGCTTTGCCCGCAACTCTGTATGGGGATTTATATATGTGTCCGTCTTATGGGGATGTCACTCACGCGATATACCAAAATCGGCCTATTGCCCGCCATGTCATCAACACAGATTTTGAAACATCGTTTCTTGAGTTAGATGGCATCATATGATGTGGCGAGCAACTTCTGCCCGGCATTACCTGGAGGTCTCCGCGGGCACCCTGTCGCCGCCGTTCCACCCGCACATCACCCAGTACACGCTGCGATTGCGCCCAAGCGACGCGCCGCTGCCAGCACCGAGCGACCCAACCGACCCAAAAGACGCCGCCGAGACACCCAAAAGTCGCCGCCAAAACGCCCACGGGCCCGCGGCGGTGGTGCGGATGCTGCCAACGCCGTGCAACCCCGCGGCGGACGTCACGGTAGGGCCTATTAAACCCAACCTATCAAACCCACGTTGAAAGCGCCTGGAACTGAGCGCCTGAAACTGAGATGTGGTGAACCGCTTTCAAACTTTGCTTTCAAATTCAACTTGCGCCGCTACATCACGGTGGCCGGAGTGGTAGGGCCTGGACGACATTGCCCGCCACGTCATCCATACGCGCTTTGAACCCTCATTCTTTGAGTTGGATGGCATCCAATGATACGCGCGTTTAGATCCTCGTTTCTTGAGTTGGATGGCATCCTATGATCATCGCGTTTAAACCTTCGTTTCTTGAGTTGGATGGCATCCTATGACGTGGCGGGCAATATCTGCCAGGCTCTATGAGATGGTGCTTCCTTCAAGCGTCAGCTACCGGGCGACCGGCGGGGGCGCGTTCGAGACGATCGACGGGGACGTGCACTTGAGTGGGCTTGGTTTTGAAGGTGTCGGCGGCGCGGAGGAGGGCGCAGGGGAGGGTGCAGGGAGGGGTGCAGGGGGGGGTGCCGGTGGGGGAGGTGGCGGCGGTATGCAGCATATGCCGCTTGTGCCGCTCGTGCGGGGGCGGAACGTGATAACCGTGGCGGTTCACACGGACGCCCAACCGAAAGATCCTGGCGCGGTTTCCGTCGCCGCCGCATCCGCTTCCGCATCCATCTCCTCCTCCTCCTCCTCCTCCTCCTCCTCCTCCTCCTCCTCCTCCTCCTCCTCCTCCTCATCCTCCTCCTCGCCCGCCTCCGCCAGTGGCAGCCGCGGCCTCGCGCGCAGATTTAATGCGCCGGACGCGGACGCAAACGCGGCACGCGATGCACATTCAGTGGGGCGGGCGGGACCAGACACTGTATATCACATCACCGTGCTGGTGAGCGACGATGAAAGTGACACGGACAACGGCGACGGTGGGCAGGGGGTTGGGGAGGGGGAGGGGGAGGTGGGGGGAGCCGTGGACGACGCGGCGCGACGACTGCTGCTGGCGGCGGCGGCGGGGACAGAGGCGGTGGTATTGGGCTGGACCCTGGGACCACCGCCGTCGCCGCTGATATTCGAGCACGGGCTGGAGGCCGCCCGCGCCGTGGCAGTGGGCGGCATCGCGACTCGGGTAGGGCCTGGCAGATACTGACCGCCATGTCATCCTCCACACTTTAAACCCTGGTTTCTTGACTTAAGAGGCATTAAATGACGTGGCGAGCATTATCTGCCTGGCCCTCGACCTGGGTGTCCATCCATCCGGGGGAGACGGTGTACTTCGAGCTGCCAAGGATTGAGATGGGGGGCGGGAGCGGCGAGAGTGAGGGTGCCGACTCGTGGGTTATGGAGATTGCTGGTGTACCGTCGGCCGGCCGGCTACATCTCCTCGCGCCCGGTGGTAGGGACGAGCACAAATTGTCCGCCATATCATTAACATGCATTTTGAACCCTCATCATAATTTGTCCGCCATGATTTCAACATGCATTTTGAACCCTCGTTTCTTGAGTTGAATGGCATGGTATGACGAGGCGAGCGATTTCTGCCAGGCCCTACTCGGTGCCGCCTTTGGCGGGGATGATGACGAGGGTGGCGGGTCGAGGTGGGGCAATGCAGATCGACCCTACGAAACCCTTGTTGAAAGGGCTCGGAAACAAGCACTTGAAACCATAATATGATGAGCCACCTTCAAAAATCGCTTTCGAATTCAACTTGCGCCGCTACATCAAGGACAGCGGTGCCGCCGCTGGGACCGCGCGTGCTCTCCCCCATGGTGGGGCCTGGTATGTCTTGCTCGCCACGTCATCGGGTGCCATTACATCAAGAAATTGCTCGCCACGTCACAGGGTGCCATTGGAATCAGGGATTGCTCGCCCCGTCATAGGGTGCAATTTAACTCAGGGATTGCTCGCCACCTCGTAGGGTGCCATTGAACTCAGGGATTGCTCGCCACGTCATAGGGTGCCATTTAGGTCGAGGAACCAGGTTTCAAAGTGCATTGGATGACGTAGCGAGCAATATCTGCCAAGCCCTGCACCGAGGCTCTCACAGTGCCTGCGACAGCTGGCGGCGTGCGATTGGCCTACGTGGCGCCTCCAGCGAGTTCCAGCCAATCACGGGGTGTTCCTGAAGGGGGGATCGTCGTTTTGTTCCGCACCTGTGCGACGGTGATTCGGAATTCCCGTGGGATTTTGGCGTGGGAACCGGGAGGAGCTTGTGGTAGGGACAAGCATATCAGGGGCTTACTTTCGTCCACTTTTAGGCTCAACGTAAGCACTTTTTGCGGGGATATTTGGTGTATTCAGTATCGAAAACGGTTGAGATTGAGCTGAGAAGTGGACGAGTGTAAGCCCAACCAGCAAATGTTACCCTTCACATCATCGACACGCATTCTGAGCCCTCATCCCTTAAACTCAGTGACTCAGTGTAGGGGCGACTAGTCACCCTTATCTCCTCGAAAATCGTGTGTCTATTGACTAAAGGATAGCGACCAGGTCAGACTGTCGTCGAGTCGGTCGGTGGGGCTTTCGAAATGGACAGTTCTGATTGGTCGAATGGGATTTGAGACCACATCTTCGTTATCAGACCCGACACTAAGTTTAAGTTCAATGGCATCCTATGACGTGGCGAGCATTATTGCCAGCCACGTCATCAACACACATTTGGGCCCCACGTATTGAGTTCAATGGCATGACATGACATGGTGAGCAACGCATTGCCAGGCCCTCGCTTACGGGAGTGCACTGCCGCTCCGCGCGGTGAGGCCGTGCAGGTTGACCCTGTCAAACCCATGTTGAAACCGCCTGGAACGATGCTCTTGAAAGTAAGAAGTGATGGACCGCTTTCAAATGTTGCTTTCAAATTGAACTTGCGCCGCTACAGCGCGGTGTTGACACACGCCGCGCCGCCGCCGCCGCCACCGCCGCTGGTCGTCAGAGACGCCCACGCCACCGCCGCTGCCTCCGCCTACGTGGTAGGGCGGTGCAGGTTGACCCTATCAAGCCCAAGTTTAAACCCGCCTAGAACTAAGCGCTTGAAATTAAACTGTGATGTACTGCTGTCAACTTCTGCTTTCAAATTCAACTTGCGCCGCTACAACGCGGCCGCGGCCGCCGCCGCCGCCTCCACCTACGTCGCAATCGTGCTGCCGCGCCCCGCCTCACACGCCCCCTCCGTCACCCTCTCCCGCTCCGGCAGGGCCTGGCAGATATTACTCACCACGTCAGATGACACCGTTTAACTCAATACATGAGGGCTCAAATGCGTCCGATGACGTGGCGGGCAACATCTGCCAGGCCACATTCTCCGGTGCGCGGCGCCGCGTGACGGCGCACCCCAACGGAGCCGCCACCGTGGAAGTAGGGGCCCTGGCACAGATTGCTCAAAACATTATTCGACATAGATTCCAACTTGTGCCGTATTGATTGCCATCCCGAGACGTTTGGAGTGTTTTTGAGACGTTTGGAGTGTTTTGAGACGTTTTTGAGCGTTTTCATCTGGGGCCATGCGTGGAGGGCCAGAGCTCTGACGTCAGCCGGTGGGCGCTGGAGGTGGTGTCGCTTCCTTTGCAGGGCACTCTGGTGCTCTGCGGCGGCCAAAGTGGGGTGGGCGATGGCGATGTGGACAACGACGGTGGGGTCAGGTTCCCATTATAGGGGGTTCAGGAGCCCATCATGGGGCTGTCGGGTTCCCATTATAGGGGAGTTAGGTGCCCATCATAGGGGCGTCAGATCCCCATCATTGGGGGTCGAGGTGGCCATCATAGGGGGGTCAGGGTCCCATTATAGGGGGTTCAGGTTCCCATTATAGGGGGGTCAGGTGCCCAACAAGGGGGGTCAGGTTCGCATCATAGGGGGGTCCGGTGCCCAGCATAGGGGGGGGTGTCATTGTCATTCACGCTCATGCCTGCCGCGTCATTGTCATTGTGAACCCTCATGCCTTGAGTGAGCCGTCATCCGATGCCGTAGCGAGCGTTGTTCACCTGGCCGTAGTGTACGGTGGCAGTGATGATTACGCCGATCGGAGGCGCATCATGATAGAGGCGAGTAGGTCCGATCCGACCGTGCTCGAGAAACCAAGGATCATCGAGGGAGACTTGGTGGGAACGCCGCTGCGGCTTTTGTACGTCCCCTATAGCGGCGAGGCAGGGCTTACAGTCGTCCACTTCTCTGCTCAACCTAAGCCGTTTTGGTCTGTGAGCCGTTTTGTGTCCAGAATGTGACGAGTTATGACCCATCTATCTGCTGAAGGTACCCAAGGCATCGTACAATAATGCTTACGTTGAGCTGAAAAGTGGACGAATGTCAGCCCTTGCGGCGAGGGCGAGGGCGAGAGTGATGAATTGACTTTCCGGGAGAGGCTTATGGAGGCGTGTGTTGATGTGCATGGGTCGGCGGCGCCCCCGCCGGCGCCGCCGCTGGGGCCTGAGGCGCGCCGCCTGGCGGCGCGGCGGCACGCGCTGCTGCGGCGTCAGCGACTGTCCAGCGGCGGCGGCGGCAGCGGCGGCGGCGGTGGCGGCGGCGGCGGTGGCAGCGGCAGCGGAGGCATTGAACAGACAACATTGATGCGGCGCTCGTTGATTGAAAGCGGTTACTATGACGGCGACAATCTTGATGGGGACGGCTCGATGTTTCTACCGCCGCACATCGCCGAGGTAGGGCGGTGCAGGTCGACCCTATGACCGCCTGGAACTAATATCTTGAAACTGCTGTGTGATATACTGCTTTCAACTTCTTCTTTCAAATTCGAGTTGCGCCGTTACAACGAGGGCGGCTACTTTGACGTCGTGGGCTCGGCGGCGACGGCGGCTGCGCCGGGCAGGGTCTTACACTCGTCCACTTCTCAGCTCAACCTGAGCCGTTCTTATCACTGGAATGGGGTGCGACCATCCAACGTAGCCTACAAAAAGCGCTTACGTTTAGCAGACTTGCGGACGAGTGTAAGCTCCTGGCGCCGGGCGAGCAAGTAAACCAAGTGGACGGGTTCTCTTACCGCGTCACCATGAACAATCTACCCTCCGCCGCCGCACCGGTCACTATCGTACTCCCCCCGAGGTAGGGTCTGGCACGCATTATCCCGCTACGTCATCCAACGAGTCATAAACCCTCGTCTGGCACGCATTATCCGCGACGTCATCCAAAGCATCATGACCCCTAGTCTGGCGCATATTGTCCGCCACGTCATCCAACGCATTATGAACCCTCATTTTTTTAATTGAACGGCATCCTATGACGTGGCGACCAATGTTTGCCAGACCCTACCCCGAGGACCAAGAGCAGCGCACAACAGCCGCCACCACCGGTAGGGCCTGTCAGATATTGTTCGCCACGTCATAGGACGCCATTTTTACTCAAGAAACAGTGGTTCAACATGTGTGTTGATGACATGGCGAGCAGCATCTGCCAGGCCCTAGCTACCGCCGCCTGGCTCGCGGCGGCGCCGGCTTGTCGAGCAGCTCATGCCGCAGTCCACCGCCACGCTGACTTTGGCCGTCGCGCAAACCATCGCGGCAGGGGCTTACACTCGTCCACGTTTTCGGCTCAACGTAAGCACTTTCTGTAAGACACGCTGGTTGACGTCACTCAGCCAGTGTGAAGAGCGGCTCATGTTGAGCTGCAAAGTGGACGAGTGTAAGCCCCTGCATCGCGGTGCCCGCGGCGGCCAACGTCACCGTGGACAACGTCACCGTCGCCGCCCCCGTGTGCGTCGAGGCCACCGTGGATGTCTCGGACCCCTGGACGTGCGCAGAAGTTTCCGCGGCGGATATCATCGCGGGTTATCCGGGCCCCATAGTCTGTCGGAAACCCGAGTACAATGTTGAGGTTACAGTGGTGGGAGGCAGCCTGCCATCCGAGTGCGTGGGTGTGGATTCCGACGGCTGGGCAGTCGACGACGTGTCCGTGGGCGCCACGTTTGAGGCCGGGGCGTCGTGTCCGGTGACCGGCCGCGGATATGGCGCCTCAACGAGCGGCGGCCGCACATCCTCTCGAGTATTTACCGGCCAAGCACTTCCCGGGTCGCTCACGGGGTTGTCGGCGTGTGGGAATGGGACGCTGCGGGTCTGGGTGAGGTCGGCATGTACCAACGCCGGCGGTTTTAGTTTGGCTGTGACGGTAGGGCCTGACTGTTTGCGCATAGTGCAATTGTACACACTCGCCGCGTCCTCTTCCCTGGCCTGGCCACTCCTTCCCTCACTGTTTGCTCATAGTGCACCTGTACACACCAGTACACAATCGCCGCATCCTCTTCCCTGGCCTGGCCACTCGACCCCTCGCTGTTTGATCGTGGAGTTCCTGTGCACCACTGCTACCGCCACTGCCGCTGAGAAGGGAACTAGTGTGGAACGTCCATACCAGGGGCATCCACTCGTCCACTTCCCAGCTCAACCTGAGCCGTTCTTGTCACTGAAACCTACTGAAACAAGCCAACGTGCCCCTCAAGAAGTACTCACAATCAAGCCGAAAAGTGGACGAGTGTAAGCCCCTGGTCACTACGCGACGGTGACTCAGGCGGCGGCGGACGCGGAGGGGCAGTACCCCCGCAAGCGACTCGCCGACTGCCTGGCGGTGCCGGCGACCACGGGGGTGGTGTGCCCGCAGGACCTCACCGCGCTGCCGCGCCCCGCCTCCTGCCCTGCGGGTAGGGCCTATACACCCCCTATACACCCCATATACACCCCCTATACACCCCCTATACACCCCCTATATACCCCCCATACGACCCCCATACTCCCCCTATACACACCCCACACACCCCATCACCGCGGCGCCCCGCCCCGCTTCCTGCCCCGCGGGCAGGGCCTGCTGCATGTTCGGGGGAGTGTTGTTCTCACGAAGAGGATTGACGAGAGGGGATGCTGCCCAGAAACCATGACGCATTGCTCTGAAGAGGGGGGGGTGTTGCTCCGATGAGGGGGGCACATCAGCCAACGCATTTTGAATTCGTATTTTTTATTTTTTCTCTTCACGTTCATCGAGCCCCAAGACGCTTCACACAGTGCTTAATCAACCCTCTCCGCCATTCCAAGCGTACATGTTTCGCAATGTATGTGACGTCCTTCACGTGGCGAGCAATGCCTGCCAGACCCCAACCGGAGGTGCGGATGACCGCGACACCGTGCTGACCCTGGCCGCACCGCAGACGGCGACGCCCACCGGCGCGGGGCTCGACGTGTCGGGGACCCCCGGGGCGGCGACCGTCCCGGCCAACCTCACGGTCTCATTCGATGTCATAAGCGCCGCGCTGCTGTCCGTCGCCACGCTGTATCAGCTATTAGACGGTAGGGCCCTAAACCCTAATGCCTAAACTCTAAACCCTCATAAACCCTAAAAACTAAGCCCCAAGCCCCGAACGGAAGCCCTTATATTTGAACATCGACGCTGATGCTGTGTCTGACCTTAACCCCCCCAAACGAAGCCCACACATTGACTATGACGGTGTCTCTGACCCTATCCCCCAAAGGAAGCCTGCACCCTGACCCTTATAACCGTTAACGCTTTACCCTAAATTCCCAGAAGCGGCCCACACATTTAACATGACGTTGACCCTAATCCTGACCCTGACCTTGACCCACACTATGACCCTGTCGAGCGGCACCACGGCGCGCGGGCAGCAGCTTCCCGGCGCGCTGGAGTGGTCTGGCAGGCCGGTGCGGGTAGCGGACACAGCCGGGCGCCTGCTCGTGTCACCAACCCCCGAGGCAGGGAGGAGCAATCCACAACATCGAACGCGTTGTACACCCTCGTGCCTTGTGCACCAACTCACGCCATGAGCTCCGAACAGCTCATGCATACCTGCAAATTTAGGCCTTCGTCGAAGCCTTCTATCATTATTGTAGCCACATGTCATAGCTATGACGCAGCGAGCACTGTTTGCCGGGCCCTCGCTTGAGGTCGCCCCTGAGGCAGCCGCGTATCCTGCCGCCGTCGCAGCCGCGTCACCCGCCCTGGCGATGCGGTACCGCGCGTGCGTGGTCGAGGACGGAACTTGCGCCGTGTCATTGGGGTCCGCGGAAGTAGACATTGGCACGCGCCCCGTGGCGGCCAAAGGCAGGGCAGTGCAGGTTGACAGTATCAAAACCCATGTTGAAGGCGCCTGATGTTTCAGCGTTTGAAGCCAGAATATGACGAGCCGCTTTCAACTGTTGCTTTCAACCTCAACTTGCGCCGCTATACCGTGGCAGTAAATTGTTCACCAATGCAGGCTTCCCGTCCGAGCCGTTCCGACTGCTGGCCTCCGACGTCGACTCCACGGACCTCCTCTTTGTCATTTTGGGTCCGTCGATGTATGATAGCCTGTCGAAGGGCGTGTCGCAGTACTGCACCAACCCGGCTCCCGCGCCGTCCACCGTCTGCCTCGGCTTGATTTTGCCGGCTGACGGCCTCGACTACTGCACGGGTGAGGCCCGGTGTCACCCTGACTGTGTGCTCGTGGTGAATTAATACACGTTATAGTTCTCCTTATCCTCCTCCTCCTCTTTCTCCTCCTCCTCTTCCTCCTCTTCCTCCTCCTCCTCCTCCTCCTCCTCCTCCTCCTCCTCCTCCTCCTCCTCCTCCTCCTCCTCCTCCTCCTCCTTCCCGTCCTCCTCCTCATGCTCCTCCTCCTCCCCCTCTTGCTCCCCCTCACCCTCCTCCTCCTCCTCCTCCTCCTCCTCCTCCTCCTCTCCCTCCTCCTCTTCCTCCTCCTCATCATCATCAGCATCCTCCCCTCCTCCTCTATCTCCTCCCCCTCCTGGTCTGCCTGCTATTTACCAAGCCACACAAATATGTCCAATTTATCAAAGCGAACCACTCAAATATGTCCGCTTTACCAAAGATCGCTGTGTGACACCGGGCCATACTTCCAGGGTGCTATTTGCTGTGCAGCGGCGGGCCCACATGCGTGGTTGGCTCATGCTCAGCGGACGTGGCGTGCCCCAACGGGCAGACGCCCACGCAGGCTCCCACGTTCTACTACTCCCCCAAGGTAGGGCGGTGCAGGTTGACAGTATCAAACCCTGTGTTGAGCCTTGAGCGACTATTTTCAGCGCTTCAAACTATAATATGATGAGCTGGTTTCAACTCTTGCTTTCACAACCAGCTTGCGCCGCTACACCAAGACATGCGACGCGTGTCAGGGCCGCCCCGTCGCCACCCTGGTGAGGCGCTACAGGTTGACCCCATCAAACGCACGTTGAAACCGCCTGGAGCTAAGCGCTTGAAACTGAACTATAATGAAATTCTTTCAGGTTTTGCTTTCATTTTCAATATGCGGCGCTACACCCTGGAGTACCAGGTGCACGACGGCCTGCAGTTCTCATTACCCGGCAGGGCCTCACACTCGTTCCCTGACAGTGCGCTTATAATGCACCAGTGTACCCGTACACGCTTACTGCATCGATATTCTCGTCAACTGCAGGGCCTTTCATCTATTTGTTTAAAGGCATCGTTACTGAAAAGGCACTGTCATTTTTTCCGGCTTAAAGTAGATAACTTTAATATATTCAGTTGATGTTCATAGTGCTTAACGGGACAGTCGGCGCAACGTTAATATGGAAAAAATACTCAGGGAATAGGCCCTATTATTTGGATCCACGTTGGAAATCCACGTGAACAACGCACCCACGGCGTTGAACTTCATGATCGGCGGGGGCATCATGGCGCGGGTGCCGCTGGACTGCCACGCCGACTGCGCTGCTGACTGCCACGAAACGTGCGCGATCAGCTGCGTGGAGTTCTTCCTGCCGATGACTCAGGATACGTCCACCCTCGCGGTGGGGACAAGTAAAGAACACTGCTTCCCTTATCAGCATACCTTAAACCCTAACGTGCACCGAATTATCCGTGAAACCCCTGAGTTGACGACCACTGGTTCCCTTCTCAGCCCACCTGAAACCCTAACTTGTACCGTTTTGCCTCTGGAACCCAAAAGCCAACCCGTTGTCCCCATTTAATACCTCAATATCTGCTGATGCCAGAACACCTGATAAGTTTATGATGTGCGCTGGTGCTGCTGAACCCTGGCCCGCGGAATGTGAGGCGAACAATCTGAGCGGCGAGTGCAACACAACGGCGTGCGTGGCCACGTGCAGCGTGATGCGGTGCGAGGGGGTCTCCTTCAACCAGTTCCAACTCATGGGCGCCGACGTTGACGGCGACCCCCTCACCTTCACCATCACCTCGGTAGGGTTTAGGGTTTAGGGTTTAGGGTCTAGGGTCTATTCAGGGTTCAGGATTTGGGGTTTAGTGCTTAGGGCGAGGGCTTAGGGTTTAGGGAATCGGGCTGGGCGGTGCACGCGCACGTTGACCCCGGGTTGACTGCGCTGTGATTCAGTACTTGAAACTACAATCAGTTGAACCGCTATCAAATTTTGCTTTCAATTTCAACTTGCGCCGCTTCACCTCGATTCCGATATACTTCGTTCTCAACGCCGATGGTGCCGCGGAGCAGGACGTGGTCGGGCGGTGCAAGTTGATACTATCAAAATCCGTGTTGAAAGCTCCTATGGGGCCAGTGCTTGAAGCTAGAATACGATGAACTGGTTTCAAACTCTACTTTATATTTCAACTTGCGCCGCTACGTCGTGGTCGGGCTTGGCATAATATACCAAACCGCGCTGACGGCCGGCGAGACGTCCATGGCGCGCTTCAATTACCCGCTGCCGAGTCTAGGCAGGCCGGTGCAGGCTAACCCCAGGTTGACCCCGGTTTGACCCTGATTTTAACGCGCTTGGATTTAGCTATGGAAGCTAGAATATGATACACCGCTTTCAAACTTCGCTTTCAATTTGAATTTGCGCGCCCTACATCTGGGAACTGAAGTGAACGATAAGAACGGACTGATTAAATTTGTGCCGACGAAAGGCACGGAGGGCCGGCCGTACGGCGGGGGCTTACACTCGTCCGCTTCTCGACTCATCGTAAGCACTTTTCGTGGGATGCCTTGGGTAACTTCGTAGATGGATGGGTCATAACTCGTCACAAACTGAACGCAAAACGGCTCACAGACTAAAACGGCTTAGGTTGAGCTGAGATTTAGGCGAGTGTAAGCCCCTGCTGTACGGGGGCAACAACGGCGCCCTGCTGTTCCGAGTGTGGGACGGCTTTGCCAACTCGGACCTCGGCACCGTCTACGTGGTAGGGCCCGGCAGAAATCCTCACATGGTAGCATATAAGTCAAGAAACAAGCTACACGGTCCGACCCCCCCTGAGGTTAAGAAACTGGGGGGTAGATCACATGCAACATATCTGTCCTATTTTGAGGGTTGAATAACTCGAGAAGGCACTGCAAATGTCCGACCACGGTTGCGGAATCCCACAATTCATCACTGCAACCTCAAATTTCTTACAGTAGAAGGGTTCGGGACGAGCAGATGCAGTAGAGAGTTTAAAATGTGTTGAAGGACATTTTGAGCGTGTTGTGGCGGGCCCTAGCACGTGAACGTGAACTCGGCACCCACGGCGACGTCCTCCGACGTGGCGGTCGCCGAGGGGGGGAACGCCACGCTGACCCTCCTCGCGGAGGACGACGTGGACTGCCCTTCGTCGGTGTACTCGGTGTACGCGTCAGCGTGCGGTTTACTCGAGGACGGGACTTACAGCGGGCGCATGTCGGCGGTGTTGACGCAGATCTCGCCAATCGGAGCAATTGAGGGGTTGTACATCGCAGCGCCCGCGGGGTCCGGCTACAGCCCCTCAGTGCTCCGCTGCACCGGCCCCGGAGGTATGTGTGTCCCGCCCATCGACCTGGGCGGCACACAGCTCGTCTACGTCCCGCCGGCGCCGACCAACCCCGCCGCCAGCCTGGCACCACCAGGCAAGGCCTTCTGATAGGTCGAACGGGTTTCGATACCACGACTTCGATGCGAAACCCGACAATGACATTACAAGTTTACGGTGCCTGCTACTTGAAGTATACTTTTGTCAGGCCAGGGAGGAGGATGCAGCAAGTGTGTACGTGTGCACTCTGTACTATGAGCATGATTATTGCAGTTTCAGTCGACTGTATAGTGTGTGGGGAATACTCCCACAGCTCAAATAAGTTACCATGCAGCTAACCTTCTTAGGTCATGAAACGATAAACAAAAGACGAACTGGTGTAAGGCCCTGCCGCTGGGGCTGGAGTCCTCCATGGGGGTAATCACCGTGACGTTCAAGGCCAACGACGGGCAGCTGCTGTCCGCCAACGCCAGTTCCACGTTCACCGTGGTAAGACGGTGCAGGTTGACCCTACGAAATCCATGTTGAAACCTCCTGGAACGAAACGCTTGAAGCTGAAGTGTGATATACTGCTTACAAATTTTGCTTTCAAATTCAACTTGCGTCGCTACACCGTGGTGGCCAAGCCCCGCGCCCCGCACCTCACCATCACGGCGGGACTTCACTCAGCGTCCCCTGACTGTTCGAACATGTTGTACCTGTGTCACCTGCTCCTGTAACGTGCTTTCCTGACTTGAAGCACTGGAGACGTGTTGGTTTTCGCGTCCTTTTCAGTTTCAGCTCAGCATCTTTGATGTATCAAGTGGGATCACTTGAGTGGGTAGAGGGACAAACTGCTTGACATTGAGTGAGTTCAGTGACAAAAATGGGCAGAAGGGGAGTAGTACGGGAGTAGGGAGTAGGGTAATGTTGAGCTATCCAGTAGAAAAGGGCAGAAGGGGAGGAGGGGACGAGTGCAAGCCCCTGGATTACGGTACCGGACCTGATCCCCAAAGATCTGTCCGGCCGCGTCCCCACCACCGCCGGCGAGTACTACGCCGGGGTGGCCCCCACCACCACGCGGGCAGGGGCTTACCCTCGTCCACTTCTTCGCTCAACGTGAGCACTTTATGTGTGATACGCCGGGTAACTTCAGTAGATGGATGGGTCATAACTCTTCAGAAACTGGACACCACACGACTCCCTGACCAAAACGGCTCAGATTGAGCTGCGACGTGGGCGAGTGTGAGCCCCTAGACGCGGGTGCCGCTATTCCCCACCCCCGCCTCCTTCGCCATGTGCGGCGACCAGGCCCAGGACCCGACCGACCGCATCTACACCAAGGTGTACAATCTGCCGGACCTCGGTGACATTTACGTCTTGTTGGCACCCGCCACCGGCTGGTACGACTCCGGTGGGGCTCGCCAGATGTTACGCCACGTCATCCTCCTCCTCCTTCTTCTCATCCCTCTCCTCCTCCCCCTCCTCCTCCTCCTCCTCTTCTTCCTCCTCCTCCTCCTCCTCCTCCTCCTCCTCCTCCTCCTCTTCCCCCTCCTCCTCCTCCTTCTCCTCCTCCTCCTCCTCCTCCTCCTCATAGGATGTCATTTAACACAGGAAACGAGGGTTCAAAATGCGTGTCGATGAGGGGTCTGGCAGATGTTGCTTGCCGCGTCATAGGATGTCGCGTAATTCAAGAGTTTGAGCCTTCAAAATGCGAGATGATAACGCGGCGGGCAATATTATCTTGCCCCTTGACTCGGACGGGAACGTGACCGAGCCGCCCATCAAGGGCGGAAGGTGGCAGCCTTTGGACGGGTATGATCAAATCGATCCCGCCCTAGGGGTGGAGGGCCACATCGTCAACGAACTTCGACAGGTTCTGTATTCGCCCGACGCGGTGGACGACGCCGGCGTTGGGCAGGGGCATACGCTCGCCCACTTCTCAGCTCAACCTGAGCCGTTTCTGACATTCATGTTGCACCGCAAACATCCCCTAACCACTTCCTAAAGCGTCTCCCTGAAGCTTAAAATCCGCCTTGATACGACCTACTAAGCACTCCCTAAACACTCCTAAATACCCGTGAAATCCCTCTATCCCATAAAAATCTGCTTACGTTGAGCTGGAAAGTGGACGAGCGTAAGCCCCTGGTATCGGGTACAACACATCCTTCCTGTACCGGGTGTGCACCACGGAGGCGACTACTAATGACCAAGGCGTCGCCGTCGGTGGCCGCAATTGCCTGCTGTACAGCGATTTCATGACGGTCACCATGGTGGTGGTGAAGCACAGCCTGGCGCCGACGGCGGTGGCGCCCAGTGTAACACCCCTGCGCGAGGGCATGGACACCTTGCTGGGTGTTACCATTACGCTCGGAGGGACGGATCCGGAGGGGAGTATTGTAACACCCGCGATCGTCCGCCCGCCGGGGGATGGATCTTGCGGTGACACATCGACAGGTGACTGCGGCACACTGTATCAGGTGAACGCTGGTGGAACACCCGGCGCCGCCTTTTCCGCCGAGGCGTGCAACCACAGCGTGCCGTGCTACGTCACCGACCCTGCGCACCGCGTCATCTTCATACCCCCGGCCGCCGGCCGTGACGGTTCGGGTCCTACTGGCCCCGCCTACTGTACCATCCAGTTTGCTGTGGCGGACGACGGAGCGCTACTGTCTACCGCTGTTGACGTGCCGATTCGCATCAACGCCGCGCCGTCGGTCCCGGCCAACGCGCGCCGGGTGGGGCAGTGCAGGTTGACCCCAAGTCGAACCTAGATTGACCGTGCTTGGTTTCAGCGCTTGAAGTTTGAATATGTTGTACCGCTTTCAAACTTTCCTTCCAGTTTCAACTTGCGCCGCTACAGCCGGGTGTTCGTGGACGAGGACAGCGGCGGGATTCTGCCGCTGGATCTGTTGGCCTCCGATCTGGCCGGAGACGTCATCACCTTTTTCATCACCCGCATGACGGGCAGGGCCTTTCAATCCATCCCTTTCTGTGGTTACACTGGTACACTACGAGCAAACAGTCAGAACACACCGAATAAGGCCAGGGAGGAGGATGCGGCGAGTGTGTGCGGATATACTGGTACACTATGAGCAAACATTCAGGATGAGCCTAACTGAGAACGCCGAGTAAGGCCGGGGAGGAACATGCGGCGAGTGTGTGCGTTCACCACTGATACATTATGAGCGAACAGTCAGGCTGAGCTGATCCACGGGACGATTGTAAGGCTCTGATGACGGGTAAGACGGTTGAATACGGCGCTCCCGAGTTCTTCCACGTGGACGACTCCATGGGTGTGGGGAACGAGATCAGAGGATCCGCTCTCAATATATTCGCGCTGCCGCGGGCGCTCGCTCCGGGGGTAGGGTTGAGCAATTTTGCTCGCCGCGTCATCCACACGCATTGGGAACCCTGGTTTCTTGAGGCAAACGGCGATCTATGACGTTACGAACAGTGTCTGCCCGGCCCCTCCCCTGCCATGTCATCGACACACATTCCGAACCCTGGTTTCTTGAGTCAAACGTCACGTCATCCTATGACATGGCGAGCGATTTCTGCCTGGCCCTGTCCTGGGGCAAACAGGATCTGGTTCCAGCCACGGTAGGGCGGTGCTGGTTGGCAGTATCAAAACCCGTGTTGAAAGAGCCCATGGTTTCGGCGCTTGAATCTAGAATAGCATAAACTGCTTTCAACGTTTGCTTTCAATTTCTACTTGCGCCGCTACGCCACGGGCCAACACGACGGGGAACCTGACCGGGTGCTGCCCCGCGGTAGGGCGGTGCAGGTTGACCCTATCAAACCCACGTTGAAAGCGCCTGGAACTAAGCGCTTGACAGTGAAATATGATAAACTGCTTCAAGCGTTGCTTTCACATTCAACTAGCGCCGCTACACCGCGGGGCCGTGCTCCGATGCCAGCTTCGCCGGTAACGTCACCTCCACGTGTCAGCCCTGCACCGCATGCGAGGACGTAGGTGGCAGGGCCTCACCCAATCATGTCAGCCCCTCCTGCCACGCCAGCGACAGTCAGCCAATCATGTCAGCCCATCGTGCCACGTCCGCTCCACGTGTCAGCCGTGCACCGCGTGCGAGGACGTCGGTGGTACGGCCTAGCAGATAATGCCTGCCACGTCACCCCCCACATTTTAGACCCTCGTTCCTTGAGTTAAATGGTGTGGCGTGGCGTGGCAAGCATTATAAGTCGTAGGGCGTAACAACATAAACTGCTCCTCATAATCCTCACTGCATCTTACACCTTCGTGTCTTGCGATAAATCACAGGCATGCACTGTGTGTGCGGACGTCGGGGGGCTGGCGCCTGTCAGAAATTGCTCAAAATGATTCTCAACACCTTCCTGTTATGTTTTTGGGTTTTTCTGTAGTGTGCTTTCGTCGTGGCAATTTGTTTGATCATAAAACTTTCAGTAAAGACTGGTTTTACATTCTGTGCCGGGCCCTAGTGGGGGGCTTGTGCGAGTGCATTAACGAGTGCTGCCCGCGGCGGCACTACTATGGCGACCTGGTATGGCGGTGCAGGTCGACATTATCACAACCCGTGTTGAAAGCGCCTGTGGTTTCAGCGCTTGAAACTACCCGTAGAATATCATAAAATGCTTTCAATGTTTGCTTTCGCTTTCGATTTGCGCCGCTACAGCCTGGTGTACACCGCGGTGAATTCCCACGGTATATACTCCAAGACCACGGGCACCATACAGCTCCACGTCACGCCGGTCAAGGACGCTCCTGTGGTTGGGCCTGGCAGATATCGCCCGCCACGTCATAGGATGCCGTTTAGCTTAACAGGCTAAATAATATGTGTCGATGACGTGGCGGGACATGGACCATTATGCGCCATCAGTATGCGCCATCATGGCCCAGTATGCGCCATCGTTTTGCGCCACCAGTATGTGCCATCAGTATGGGCCATGGGCCTTGCCACGTCACAGGATTCCATATAACTAAAGAAACGAGGCTTAGACATGCGTCGGACAACGTGGCGGGCAATATCTGCTAGACCCTATCCGGCGGCGCAACCGGATTTCACAGTTGTGGCGATTGAAGGGGTGCCACTGACCATCCAGTTGCCCGGGCAGGGGCTGACACTCGTCCACTTCTCAGCTCGACCTCAGCCGTTTTGGTCAGTGAGTCGTTTCGTGTCCAATTTGTGACAAGTGGTGGCCCATATATCTCCCTAAGGTACCCAACGTATCAAACAAAAAGTGATTACGTTGAGCTGTGAATTGGACGAGTGTGAGCCCCTGTACCCGGACAGGACGACGACGGGTTGTGTTCCGATGTCAACATAACGACGCCGGCGTACAACGTCACGGTGCCGCCCGTTACTCTGGCCAACGGCACAGTCGTGGACGCGTCTTATACCGTGCCCGCGACGTACGCATGGGGTGTTACATGTGTTCCAGAGCCGCTGTCCGCGGTCATCATGGTAGGGCGGTGCAGGTTGACCCCAAGTTGACCCGAGTTGACCGCGCTTGGTTTCGGCGCTTGAAGCTCAAATGTGATGAAACGCTTTCAAACTTTGCTTTCAAATTCAACTTGCGCCGCTACATTGTGCACGCCCCCCTTGACGCCGACACCGAGGCAGGGCCTGGCAGATCCTGCTCGTCACGTCATCCAGCGCATGTTGAACCCTCGTTTCTTGAGTTGAATTGCATCCTGTGACGTTGGTTTGAGTCATCCAGCGCATGTTGCAGCCACGCTTCTTGAGTTATATTGTATACTTGGCGAGGCGAGCAGTATCCGCCTAGTGACTTGTCTGTGCGCTAGTAAGTTCAAGGAAGAGATTCGTTTGATTGATCACCAAAATACGGGGCCAAATACTACTGGTAGTATCAAACATTACGGGTAGTAAGCAATATAGACAAGACACCAGGCACTACTCGGAGGGCACGCTGTCGGGCGCCCCAGGCACGGACCCCACGTGGACCCTCTACGCGCTCGACAACGCGACGTATCCGTCGCTGCCTGTGTCGTTTCTGGATGTGAATCAGACCGTGGCGGAGGCCCAAGCCGCAAGTGGGGCCTGGCAGATGTTGCTCGCCACGTCATAGGATGCCATATAACTCTAAAAACGAGGGTTGACGGTGCGTGTCGATGACGTGGCGGCCAATATCTGCTTGTCCCTGGCAGCAGGTCGTGCTGTGTTCCTCAACGGGTAGGGCCTGCCGAATACTGCTCGCCACGTCATTAGGATGCCGTTCAACTCATGAAACGAGGGGTTACAATGCTTTGGATGACAGGGCCCGGCAGATGATGCTCGCCGCGTCATAGGATGGCATCTAACTCAAGGCACGAGGGTTCACGGAATGCGTTGGATGACAGGGCCTAGCAGACATTGCTCGCCACGTCATAGGATGCCATTCGACTCAAGCCAGCAGCGTGCAAACTGCGTGTTGATGACATGGCGGATCATATTTGCTAGTCCCTATCAACGGGACGCTAACAGTGGTGTACACTGCGCCCTCACTCGCCGCGGGGTTTCCGTTCTTCACGCTTCGATACGGGCTCAAGGACACCACAGGCGATTACTCGATTGGGACGACTAGCGTACGGATAGTCGTGAGGCACTTTCTTGACGACGCGCTGTCGCGGTTTGTCCGGTTGCCAAAGTGGTAGGGCCTGAAACCTGAACCCTAAACCCTGAACCCTAAACTCTAAACTCTAAACCCTCTGGCGGATGTTTCTCGCCGTGTCATCGACGCGCATTTTGAAACCTCGTGTTTCTTGTTGTAAATGTCATCTTATGACGTGGCGAGCAATATGTTGCCAGGCCCTACGCAGTGGGCTTACCGACCCCTCGAAGCTGCGTTGAGCTTGTCGGTTGATTGGTGGGCGAATGGCGCCGCAGGCACGGCCTCCCAATCGTTTGCCTCTCAGCTTGACTTAAGTGTTTTGACTCTGAGACCTTCACCTGAGTACTTCACCGGTAAACTCCACCTGAAATAGCTCACAGGCGATGAAGTTAAGCTGAGAACGGATGGAGTGAAAGTCCCTGGCTGCGGGCGTCAACCCAGCGACGCTCGACGCCGCCACGAGTTCGACGAACTGGATGACGCCCAAGACCCACGGGCAGATGGCGGCGTTCCTGATGGCGTGGGGGCGCAACGACGCGGGGCAGTTAGGTATCGGCAGCGCCACCGTGCGCCGCCTGCCGGTACGGACTGACGGATAGTGCTCGCCAAGTCATAGTATGCCATCTCATTCGAGAAATGAGGGTTCGAATGCGTTTGATGACGTGGCGAGCACTATCCATCAGTCCTTATCTGCCGGGGCTGAACGACGCGCCGGACACGTTAAGCCTGGATCTCACGGCGGTGTCCGCGGGTGATTCCTCCGCCCTCGCCGTCTCCAAGGTAGGGCTAAGAACTGTCAGATATTGCTCGCCACGTCATAGGATGCCGTTTGACTCGTTACACGAGAGTTTGTTCACCTGTTAGACCTGTGGAATCCTGACGCATGCCGACGACATGGGTGGGGACAAAATGTGTGTCGATGACGTGGCGGGCAATTTGTGCTTGGCCCTGCAATGGGGCAAACACGTCCTTCGGCAATGTTTACGCGTGGGGCGACGGCGCCAACGGTCGCCTGGGGCTGGGCGATGTGTTCCCGCGCTACTCGCCCACTAGGATCCATGGGCTATCAGGGGTGGCCCGTGTGGCGGCGGGCGCGGGGTAAGGCCTGGCAGATGTTGTTCGCCACATCAGAGGATGCCATGCAACTCAAGAAACGAGGATTCACAACGCGTGTCGATGACATGCGAGCAATATCTGCCTGACCCTGGGTCGGGGCACGCCGCCGCGGTTACCACCACGGGGGAGCTGTTCACGTGGGGCACGGATGGGGATGGTCAGCTCGGTCGTCCGCGACGCCGGGGGCTACTCCGGGGCAGGGACTTTCAATCGTTCCCTTAACATTGTTTTTTCAGCTCAACTTGAGCCTTATCGTCCCTGACCCCACTTACACATCACCCCACGCAGGTAAGCTAGGCCCTGAATCCACTTATACTATCCCATGTAGATGTCAAGTTGAGCTGAAAAGGGATCGATTGACAGGCCCTGCTCCGGGGGCCTAGCTCGACTAACGCCCCGTCGCCATTTGGTTCCCCAGCCGATGAAGACCCGCTGAAACCCATCCGCGTAGTCGCCGGCGGGCTCGATCGGGAGGACATCGTCGGGGTGGCCGTGGGGGAGGCGCACACAATGGCGCTTACCAGCGACGGTCAACTGTGGGCGTGGGGCAGGGCCTGCCAAACGTCCCCTTTTCAGCTCAACTTGAGCCGTTTTGTCCCTAAGACCTTGCTTCACCTGAAACCAATCAAACGTGCTGAAGTTAAGCTGAAAAGGGAACGATTGGAAGGCCTTGGCCTGGGGTTCAAACGCGCAGGGTCAACTGGGTCGGCTGGAGTGCGTTGAAAGGAGCCACCACCCGTCCAAACCGCAGCCGATGCCGCTCAACGCCACATACCCCAACCGAACTTTCGGTGGTTACGCCAAGGTAGGGTTGTGCAGGCTGACAGTATCACAACCCGTGTTGAAAGCGACTTGGTTCCAGCGCTTGGAACTATAATATTACTGACTGCTTTCAACTGTTGCTTCCGTGTCGGCTTGCGCCGCTACACCAAGGGCAATGGCACGGGGTGCGAGGCAGGGTCTCTGATTTGCTCCCTTTTCAGCTAACTTAAGCTGTTTTCACCATGAAATCATTGGCAGTTATCCCTTGAAAGTGCTTGAAGTGAGCTGAAAAGGGAACGTTTGAAGGGCCCTAGTGCGAGGCGTACAGCGCGCCGGCGATGGGTCGGCAGGACACCCCCGCACCGTTGGAGCTGTCGCTGAGGTGGCGGCAGGGTATTGCAATCTTTCAGCTGACGCTTCGGCCGCTTTGTCCCTGAACCCTCTCAATGTATCCCTCGAAGTTGCTGAAGTTCATCAGAAAAGAGAACGATTGTAAGGTCAGAAAGCAGTAAACGGCAAGTGTATACGGGTTCTCTGGTACACTATGAGCAAGCAGTCAGGTTGACAGAACAGTGATCGATTGGAAGGCCCTGGGTGGCGGCCCGCGCGCCCCGAGCCGCGCGAGCGCAACAGGCTACGGGACGCCGACCTACAGCCCGTCAAGTTCCGGCAGGTGGCGGCCGCCGGGTACTTCACGGTGGCAATCTCCGCGCCGCCCGACCCGGGTAGGGCGTGGCAGATATCGCCCTCCACATAATCGACACGCATTTATATCCCCCGTTCCCCTCGTTCATTTAGATTTACGATATCCTATGACGTGGCGAGCAACATCTGCCTCATTTCGTTTAACGATATCCTAGGATGTGGCGAGCAATAACTGCCTCATTTTGTTTGACGACATCCCATGATATGTCGAGCAATATCTGCCTGGCCCCACGTCCAACGCATTTTGAACCTCGTTTCGTACATTGATATACGGCTTCCTGTGACGTATCCAGCCATTACATGATCGGCCCTAGACACCGGATCAACCGAAGCCGCCGCAGCTGAAGCATTCGCCGCTATCGCCGCCGAGCTGCCTCCGGCCAACCTGATCACCAACGCCGCGCAGCAGAACACGTACATCGACAAGGCGGGTCCCCTTTTCAGCTTTGCTTGAGTTCCCTATTCAGCTTTACACCAGTCCCTATTCATCTCCACATGAGTCGTCACCTTATCAGCTGATCTTGAGCATCTTCAAGGTAAGTTCGATGTGGTTTCAGAGATGAGACGGCTCGAGATAAGCTGGGAAGTGACCTATTGCAATACCCTGGCTCCAGGCTTTTGACAAAGCGGCGGCATCGATGGGCGGCCAGGTGTATACGTTTGGATACGGCGACACGGGTCAGCTGGGTCACGGCGTGGGGTTTCACCCGGGGATCATGGACGTTTACAGGACGCTGGTTCCCACACCCGTGGCAGCGCTGGAAGGTATCAACGTGGTAAGGCGGTGCAGGTTAACAGTTACGAAACCCGCGTTGACAGCGCCCATGGTATCAGCGCTTAAAACTATAATTCGACAAAACTGCTTGCGCCGCTACGACTTGGTGCAGGTGAGCGCGAGTAAGCAGCACGTTGCGGCGGTGACGCGGGATGGGAAGGTCTATACCTGGGGTGGGGGTTGCTGGCAGATATTGCCCGACTCGTCATCCAACACATTCTGTATCCTCCGGACAATCATCCAGCACAATCTGTATCCTCCCGACAAGTCCTCTCCAACACATTCTGTATCCTCCGGAAGTCGTCCAACAGGTCATGATCGCTCGTTCTTCGATTGAAGCGGCATCCCATGACGTGTAGAGCAGCATCTGCCAGGCCCTAAGGTAAGGGTCGAACCTATACGGGCAATTAGGCCACGGCGATAGACGCACGCGCTTCGTGCCGAAAGTTGTGGACGCCTTACTCGGCGTCAACATTTCCTCGGTGTCCGCCGGCCGCACCCACACCACGGCTGTGTCCGACTTCGGCGAAGTCTACGCATGGGGATCCAACGAATTCGGCGAACTGGGGCTTGTCCCGCCCCCGCCGCGGGAGGCCGGGAAAGCTGAGCCGTACCTCACCATACGAGGCAGGGCCGCACAAGCAGTGTATCTTTCAGCTCAACCTGACTTATTAGCTGAAAGTAAATTCGCCTGTAAGTCCCTGTTTTGATGCGGCGAGTGTGTAAGGATACACTGGTACAGTATGAGCCAACATATAGAGTCTGGTACAGTATGACTCAACAGATAGAGACTGGCACAGTGTAAGCCAAGAGATAGAGACTGGTACGGTATGAGCCAACAGATAGAATGTTCTGCGTGTCAGGCCTTGCGGTGAGGGTGGAGGCAGGATTACTATTCACCGCCGCCTGCGCCGCCGCCGAACCCGCCGTCTCAGCCGCCGAACCCGCCGAACCCACCGACCCCGCCACCGACCCCGCCGCCGCCCGCGTCGCCGCCACCGCCGCCGTCGTCGCCGCCGCCCAACGCTACCCGGCGATTACTATTCACCGACGCCTCTGAAGCCACCGACGCCGCCGCCTCCGCCCCGCCGCCTCCGCAATCCGTGCCATCCGCCGTCCGCCGCCGCCGCTTACTCAACGTTGAAGATAACCCGGAGCAGATGCAAGACCTCATCTTCGAAGATCTTCGTTATGAGGTTGACGCCGCAGGCAGGGTGAGATAGACGTCCAACATAGCCTGACACGTGACCCACCATACCTTTCAAACCCTCGTGTATTGGTCTGGACGTCATCCAGTGACGTGGTGAGCAGGGAATAGTCGAACGGGAGACTGGGTTTGAACCCAGTCTCCAAAAACCCAGTCTCCACCACTGTAGAGTGGCTGAAAACCCTCATATGATTTGTCAAAATAGTAGTCACTACTGAGATGTCATTTGGCTGAAGTGTCCGCCTGTTTCGATGCCGATTATGTGTTGTACTTGGCCCTATCAATCGGCAACTCGGCGCACAGTCACGCCATGTTCCGAGCGCTCGTCACCGGCGCGGACCCCATGACGCTGCCGCCGGGCACGGGGGCAGGGCCTTATGCTCGTCCACTTCTCGACTCAACGTGAGCGCCTTTTGTGGGATATGCTGGTGGTTGCAATGTTTCAGTGGCCACAAACGGCTCACGTTGAGCTGAGAAGTGGACGAGTGTAAGCCCCTGGACATGGGGGGTGCCGGAGTTCGGCTGGGGCTGGACGGTCGGTCAGACCAAGGAGTCGGCCGGACGAGTGGACTACATCACCGTGCCACTGTTGGTTCGGGGCGCGGCGCAGGTGTCTGAGCTCGCCGCGGGCGGCGGGTTTTCCATCGCCGTGCGCCAGGCGTGCCGCCGCGGCAGCTACCTCGGTAAGGTGGTGCAGGTGACCTCCTGGTTGACCCCGGCTTGACCGCGCCTGGTGTCAGCGCTTGAACCTGATGTATGATGAAGCGCTTTCAATTTTCAGTTACAATTTCAACTTGCGCCACTACACCTCGTGCCGACCACGGGCCAGTGCCTGGCGTGTGCGACGGGTGCCTTCTCCGACGAGCTGAGCATGATGCAGTGCACTCCCTGCCCGGCAAGGCTGGGTATCATTGACTCCTTGTCTGACTGTTTGTGCGTGTACCAGTGTATCCCCCATCACTACCACGAAGGCCCAGTATTATACAATCCATCAGTGTTCTTGACTCTCCCCGGCCAGCGTGGTCACATCACCTTACACGATACCACTCAATATGGGGGAGTCCTTACCCTCCGGTGGGACAGTCGGCGCCGGTCGAGGGGAGCTCCAAGTGCGACGCGTGTATACCCGGCCGCTACGCCGACTCCCCGGGCCTGGCGGCGTGCTTGGCGTGTCCGGCCGGCCGCTTCCTGGGGTTCGCCGGCGCGGTGTCCTCCAGCCAGTGCATGCTGTGCTCCGCGGGTACCTTCAGTAACACCACCGCTTCAGCGGAGTGCTATCCGTGCGAGTCTGGTACCTATCAGGACGTGGCGGCGAGCACCGAGTGCCAGGCCTGCCCCGCTGCGACATATCTGCCGGGGCTCCGGTCCCGCGCCTCCAGCGATTGCCTCAAGTGTCCGAGTGGCACGTTCGGCGCGGCCGTCGGCGCTGCAGCGTGCCAGGCGTGTCCCGCCGGCACCTTCGCTTCGATACCAGGCTCGGAAGTGTGCACGTCGTGTCCGGCCGGCTCCTTCGCCGAGGGCACTGGTAACACCGAGTGCATGAGCTGTCCCATGGGTACGGCTTGGCCGGCTTTGCACCTCCACGCCATCAACTGAATGTATTTGAAGCATGCTTGAATTCAAAGGCTATTGATTTGAAAGATTGTCATCTCAACAAGTGCTCAGACAGTTTTCACACCCTAGTAACAACAGGCAGAAGCGCATTTTAGAACGTTGTGTATTGAATGCAGTACCAGCATAATCCGCGGGTCCCTATGGATGGGATCGTACGGCGACACCCTGGGCGCCACGTCCTCCGCGCAGTGCCCCCTGTGCGGCCTGGGTAACTACTCTTCCGCCCTTGGCGCTGCGGAGTGTCAGAAGTGCGCCATGGTAGGGTGGTGCATGTTGAGGGTTTAGGGTTTTAGGGTTTAGGGTGTCTTCAGGGTTTATCCCTCGCCCTTAAACCCTTCATCCTAAAGCCTAAAGCAAATTTAGGGTGACACCCGCGTCGATGAGTTGAAAGTGCCTGGTTTCAGCTCTTGAAACTATAAATGATACCCTGCTTTTGACCTTTGTTTTCAATGTCAACTTGCGCCGCTACACCACGGGTTTCTACGCCGACACGGTCGGTTCCACGGAATGCATCGGGTGCCCGCCCGGGACGTACGGCGATTTCCCGGGAGCCGAGGGGGTGAACCGGTGCCTCCCCTGCCCGAAAGGCCAATACAACCCCACCTCCGGTAAGCGAAACCCTCCAACGTTGTGTAACCCGAAAAGATTCTCCGTACGACATCTCTCCCTCATGATCAACCAAATCACCCCACATCTAAGATGTATTTCTGTGTGAAATCACATATATATTTTTCTATAGTCGTTGCTCTCGTTTTTTGCTTCCACCGACACCCGTCCAAAAAGCTGAGGGCAACAGGAGCTGAGGGCAACAGAATTTCATCATCTCGAAGCTACCAGGAGCCCCATTGTCGTCGACTCCCACCTGTGAGCAACTTGGCATAATTGTAACTTAAAAACCGTATCCCCATTTTCGTTTTCAGGCAAGGCTCTGGACGTCTCGCAGTTCGACGGCGTGATGCAGTGCGGGTTATGCGCGATGGGCACGTTCCAGAACGTGACGGGCCAGACGGAGTGCCTTCAGTGTCCGCCGGCAGGGCTTGGCAGAAAA
>Ga0307489_10000146_pt1 | contig 37220 bp, 52 predicted proteins | sample SB12metaG_FD_202247 | JGI IMG/M metagenome (GOLD analysis project Ga0307489, IMG submission 202247) | Sea-ice brine microbial communities from Beaufort Sea near Barrow, Alaska, United States - SB 1.2 | ecosystem: Environmental > Aquatic > Marine > Coastal | place: USA: Alaska | collected... | reverse complement strand
CCATTTCTTGAGTCATTTGTCCCATTTTGACGGTCTAAATGTGCGCATCGCCCCGAGGCGCGCCGGCGGCGATACTCGCCGTTCCCTTCCCGCGGGTCGACACGAATGCCCATATGAAGGGGGGTTGACTGCGGCGGTTTGGCCGCCGCCGATACTTCGTACGTCATTGTTCGCGCGTCATTCTCGCCGATTCGCCACTCAAAACAGCCATTTTCATTCTACTGGCGACCGAAGTCATTGGCGCAAAGCGCGCAGAGTAACAGTCATTTCCGTTCTTGAGTTATAGACCACAGAATTTGTCGACTCATACAGCGGAATAGGTCTATTCTGGAGGATGACGTGGCAGGCAGTGGGACGTGCCTGGCATGGATCTTGACGTGGTCGGTGACGTGGTCCGTGACGTGTATAACGACATGTATATCGTGGATGATGACGAGCATGACATGCATGATGGCGTGTATTGTGACGTGGCGGGCGTTATTTGGTCAGCCCCACCATTAAGGTCACGAGTGCGGGCTCCGCCGCAACCGCCGCCGCCGCCCACGGCGCGTCGCCCGCCATCAGCGCCTCGGCCAGGGTGGACACGCCCTGTGACACCGCCGCCGTCCACAGCGGCCCCGTGGCGACCAGCGCATGCGCAGAGGCTGCCACAGCGCCGCGCCTCGCCTCCGCTGCCACCGCGACGTCGCCTGCAGACGCAGCGTCCGCCGCCGATGCAGCCGCCACCGCCGCTCCGCGCGGAATGCGGAGGCGCGCTACGCGGCATAGCGCACGGTGCGCCGTGGCGCTTGCCGACAGCGACGACGACATGCCCAGGTGCGCCAGCGCCGCAGCCGCCACCACCGCACCGTCACCGGCCCGGCTCTGCGACTGCCCTGATGCTGCCGCGGCCACCACCACTTCGAGCAGCTGAAGCGTCGGGTGATCATGATGTTGCCGCTGCCGTGCTGGAGTTGCGGCACCGGCTGCTCCTGTCGCCGAGGCTGCAGCGGTGGACGTGGCAGAGGCGGAGGCGGCTTGTAGGAGGCTAGCGGCAGCAACAGCAGGGATGCGCCCGGGCTGTCGCAACAGCAGCGCCGTGGCAGCAGCACGCGCGGCGATCATCCCTGCACTACACCCGCCCCCTCCGCCGCCATTGCCCCCACTGCCGCCGCACCCACGTGACGCCGCAGCGATGCGTGGAAGCGCCACGTCCGCTGCGTTCACCCCGACCCCGAGCCCCGCCGCCGCCACCACCGTCATCGCTTCCAGCACGGCCACGGCGCAGCCCCCCCACCTCCCGTCCGTCGGAAGGCTGCTTGACAGCGCCAGCAGCGACATATCTGCCGCGCCCGTCGCGGCGTTGGGCGGGGGCGCGTGGAGGAATCGTGGGGTAGGGCCTGCCACGTATTGCCCTCCACGTCCTCGACACGCATTATGAACCCTCGCTTCTTGAATTGAATAGAATCTGATGAAGTGCCAATCAAAACGTGACACGATCTTGCCCGCCGCGTCATCGACACGCATTTGAACCCTCGTTTCTTGATGTCAATGGCATCAAATGACGTGGCGAGCAACATCGGCCAGGCCCTACCGCAAGAGGACGACCGCCGCCGCCGCCTCTGTGGCCGCCGCCGCCGCCGCCGCCGCCGCCGCCGCCGCCGCAGCTGATCCGTGCCCGTGCACAGCGTACGCGGCGACGGCCACACCGGGAAGCGGAGCCACCCAAGCGTCCGCCGCCGCCCATGCCAGTGACATTGACATCGACGGTGGCGGTTCGGATGCTCGCGGCTCGGATCGTGATGATGTCGATCGGTTTGCGACGGCGCGGGCGGCGAGGCGGCGCAGGAGGGTAAGCGCCGCGGCTCAGGGACAGGCATATAGTGCTCGCCACGTCATCAAACGCATAGCGAACCCTCGTTTCTGGAGTTGAATGGCATCCTATGACGTGGTAAGCAATATCTGGCAGGCCCTACCGCGGCGGCGCGGGACAGGGCGGGGGCGACGGCGGCCAGGGTCCGCGGGGCGGCGACGGTGAGCGATCCCACAGCGGCGGCGGCGGCGGCAGCGGCGGTGGCGTCGGCAGCCACCATGACGATAAGAGCGGGCAGGCACGACGGCGCCGCGCCGGGACGCAGGGCCTAACCACAACGCAGAGCTCATCAAACCGCAAGTTAGCCGTGGCTCCTGCAGAGCAGAGCTCCTCCATTTTTAGGACGACTTTTGTAACGAAAAATCCCGTTTCGGCCCTCATACCCCAGTTTCCATTTTACCGTAACGTGAGCATGGTCGAGGTTTAACATAAAGCTAGCAGTTGCTCTGGAAAGGCAACTGGTGTCACGCCCCCGCCAGCCAGCGCATCCACCATCACCGCGCGCCGCCGCCCCGCCTCGGCCGCTGCCGCTACCGCCGCCGCCTCCAAAGTCGACGCCCCCGCCGCCGCCGTCGCCTCAGCCTCCGCCGCTGCCGCACACCTGACCCACACCGCCAGCAAGTTCTCTTCCGAGTCCATCCCCGTCGCCCCATCCTCGTCCCGTCCGCCGCCTACATGCTTCGGCGAAGCCGGCACCTGCCGCAGCGGCGGTGACAGCAGCAGTGCATTGACGGCGTCGGAGGCGTCGGAGGCGTCAGAGGCCGCAGCATCCGAGGGAGCGGCCGCGAACAACGCCTTGCTCACCTCTGATGACCTCGCCCGCGACGGCGACGGCGGTGGCTTCCGCGGCGAAGACGATGGCGGCTGCTGCGATGGCCTGAGCTGCTGCGGCGGCGGCGGCGGCGGTGGCGGCGGTGGCGGCGGCGGGTGCTTGGGCCGCACTGCTGCGCAGAACAACGCCAAGTGGCCGCGCCATAGCTCGTACGCGTGCACCGAGGGCGCCACACCGCCACCGCTGCCGCCGCCACTGCCGCCGCTCGTCGACGATGTGGACGGCGGCAGCAAGTAGGGGCACATCCACAAATTCAGCAGTGGCAAGTGGTCAGATCACCGCATACAATCATACACAGGGAGGCACACCGACGTCTCAAAGGGTATGTCGCTTTCTCTCACAGAGTCGAATCTAACAGACAAATGTACAGGAGTCACGCGACAGGCCTCGCCACGTAGTCGATGACCCGCACCGCCGCCAGCCTGGCCACCGCGCGCCGCACCCCCGTGTCCTCCGCCGCGCTCAGCCCACCCCCGCCCCAGCCCGCCACGCGCGCGTCGTCCTCCCAGCCCCCCGCCGCCGCCACCGCACGCGACAGCGTCTCTGGGCCAACGGACGCCTCGTTGGACAGCCAGCGCAGCAGCCCCCCGCCAAGGCCAAGTGAATTATGATCGTATACTCACCTGGTACACTTACCACGCCGTCCAATCGACGTCATGTGATAGCATTCCTCTTGATGCACGAGGGTTGGCAAAACGGGGTGGACGATGTGACAATAGCGTGGCGAGCGCTGCGCACGCCGCCCTGCCCCCCGCCCAGCCGCGACGCCATCGCATTTGCCCCATCCTCGCCCGCGCCTGCGTCGTGTCCGTGTCCGTGCTGGTCGGCGGCCAAAGCCGCGGCGTCCACTAGGTCCTCCGCTGCAGCCAGCAATCCGGCGGCGGCGGCGTGAACCGTGGGGTCCGGATGCGCACAGGCCAGGAGCACGGCGGCGGCGGCACGCGGGCCCACGGCAGCGGCGGCAGCGGCGGCGGCGGCGGCGACGGGCGTCTGGTGTGGGAGCTCGACGCCCGCCCGCCCAGGAGATGGCGGCATCGGCCTCGAGGGGCTGCTATTTCCCCACCCGCCGCCTCCGCCGCCGCCGCCGCCGCCGCCGAATATTGAAGACGTCGATGCTCCGCTGTCCCGGCCCAGGCCGCCACCGCCCGCGGCAACGGCGTCGTAATACAGGTCGTCAGCGTGGCGGCGAGACGCCACCGCCACCGCCGCCGCCGCCGTCTTCAGGCGACATACCCACTCCGCCGCGTCGGGGGAGCCCTCCACCGCCGCTTCTGCCACGAGCTAGGGCATGGCAGACATTCAGGGGATATTCAGGGGTAATTAGGGGGAATTTAGGAGGGGGGTACCTGAAGCTTAAACTTTGGACACGTGGGATTACATAGCCGAATCAAGGTGAACTCAGGATTGGATGCCATTTGACTGAAGAAACAAGGGTTTCAACGCTGGTGACGGTAGGTTCTGGGGTATTATGCTCGCCACGTCATAGATTGCCATTGCACTCAAGAACGAGGGTTTAAACTGCATGTCGATGACGTGGCGGGCACTGATCGCGTTACCCTACAGCGCGAAGGGCGTGGTGGACGGCGCGGCGCAGGGCGGGGGCGGGGAGCGCGGGGAGGTGGCGGCGGATCGCGCGCCGCGCTGCCGCCTCAACGTCGCGCTGCCCACACGCCGCCGCCGCCGCTGCCCAGGGCCTGGTCAAGTGTTCTCGCGGCGTCACAGGCACACACGCACACACGCACACATACTGAGACACCCATATAGGATGCCATAAAACTCAAGAATCTGGGGGACACAACGCCGTGGATGATGTGGCGGGCTGATTTGACGTCAGGGTGGATGACGTGGGCGTTTTTTACCCGTCCCCACCGCCACCAGGCCAATCACCACGCCAGCGCCGCCGCCGCCGCCAGGATCCGTTGATGACGACGACGACGAGGCGGCGAGCAGGAGCGGGGTGCATCGCAGCGCCGCGAGTAGCACCTCCACGTCGTCGCCGCGGGGGGCGCGCGCGGGGGTGCCGCCGCCGCCGTACCGCACGCTCCGGTCGACAATTCCACCACCGCCGCCGCCGCCGCCGCCGCCGTCATCGTCCCCGCCGCCTTCGCCTTCATCTTCACCTTCGCCGCCGCCACCACCGAGATGTAGCGGCGCAAGTTGAAATTGAAACCAAAATTTGAAAGCGGTGTACCATATTGTAGCTTCAAGTGCTTATACCACAGGCGCTTTCAACACGGGTTTTGATACTGTCAACCTGCCCCGCCCTACCGGGAGATGACGGCATTGGCTTCGAGGGACTGATGTTCCCTCCTCCTCCTCCTAAGCCGCCGCCGCCTCCGCCGCTGCCGCCGCCGCCGCCGCCTCCGCCGCCACCGCCGCTGGTTCCCCGAGGCGGGGGAAGCGCCAGCGCCGCCGCGATACCGGCCGCGAGCGACGCCGCGCGCCGCCACAGTTCCGTTGTCAGCTCCACCGCCGCTGCCGCCGCCGCCGATGCCGCCGCGTCCCCCGCCACTCCTACTCCCACCCTCGTTAACCCCGCCCCCGCCGCTCCCCCCGCCGCCGCTCCCACAGCCGCCGCTCCCCCCGCCTTGAGCGCCCACGCCAGGAACCGCAGCGCCACCACCCGAGCCTCCGCGCTCCCACCTACGAGGGCCAGGTAAATAAGGCAAGCCACGTCATACGACGACATCCCCCCCAAGAGACGGGGGTATATAGCGTGGAGGATGACAGTGGCTGGCATTATTGTGGGGAACAGAGCGAACGCGTGGTGGCTCCTTATGCACGCGTTAGCTTCCTTCGCATGGAGGGGAAGGCGAACGCCTGGTGCCTCCGTATACACGCGGAAGTGTCTCGCTCTCACAGAGGTATGTGCATCGCCCCACCTCCGCCCACCGCCCTGCTGCCCTCCCCGCCGCCCCGCGCCAGCATGTCCTGCGCCAGGTCGAGCGCCGCCGCCGGGCTGACCGCCGCCGCCGCCTCCATCACGCGCCCCACCCGGCCCCACAGCGCAGCCGGCGGGCCCCGGGACCCGGGGCCAGGGGCTTACACTCGTCCACTTTTCAGCTCAAGCTGAGCCGTTTCTGACACGAAAAACACACTAAACACCACATAATACACCATGACACCCAATGAAGAACCTCTAGACAACCTTCATATGCAACCCCCTGTCCCAAAGAAAGCGCTTACGTTGAGCCGAAAAGTGGACGAGTGTAAACCCCTGCCCGGAGCCCACCGCGGCGCACCGCCACAGCAGCGCACGCACCTCCGCCTCGCGAGCCGCCGCAGCTGCCGCCGCCGCCGCGACCGCCCCACCCAGTCCCCCGCCGCCGCCGCCGTCCCAGCCCCCATTTCCGCCCCCACCCCCTCTCCCGCCGCCACCGCCGTCCCCGCCATCCCCGCCCCCGCTCCCGCCCCCGCTCCCGCCCCCGCCCCAGTCCCCGCCCCGGTCCCCGCCGCCACAGCGCGGCATGGAGTCAAAGTGAGCGGCGACGCAGTCCAGCGCGGCACCCCGCGCGCCGGCACCCCGCGCACCCTCCCGCGTCCACTCCAGAGCCAGCATCAGCGCCTGGTGCAGCGCGCCGTCCAACCACCGCGGCTCCCGCTTCGGCTCTGAACTCCCTGCACCCCGGTGTAGGGCCCGGTGAATGACGCTCGAGTACAGTCACATGTGGTTGTACAGCGTCATGCAACTCAAGACAAGGGACGTGCCGTTGGCGCCTCGTGCCAGCGCGCATGTGATGGATGACGTGGTGGGTATAATGTGGATGCCGAGGCATGTGGATGACGAGGCATGTTGATGACGAGGCATGTGAATGACGTGGCAAGTGGTGGATGGCATGGTGGGCATCATGTTTATTCACTCAGCCCCACCCCCTGGCCGCCGCCGCCGCCGCCACAGCAGCTGATGTTGGAGCACCACGGCGGCCTGGAGCAGCGCGGCGGACTCCACGGCGGCGTTGGGTTTCTGCGCCCACCCAGCCGCGACGTCGCCCAGCTCCTCCACGGCCGACAGCGCCACGTCGTCAGCGGCAGCGGCGGCGGCGGCGGCGGTGGCGGCTTCGAGCGGCGCCAGCGGCATCGGCGGCAACATCATCGTCGTCCTCGTTGTAGCGGCACAAGTTGAATTTGAAAGCAAGGTCTGAAGGCGGTTCATCATATTACAGTTTCAAGCGCTTAGTTCCAGGCGCTTTCAAGTTTGGTTTCATCGGTTCAACCTGCACCACCCTACCGCGTCCTCGCACATCCGTCTCTGCCTTGGGTGCCGTCGATGCCGTGGGTTGCAGCGGCGGCGGCGGCGGCGGCGGCGGCGGCGGCGGCGTCGGCGGCGTCGGTACCTCCGGCGCCGTGGTTTCGTGTCAGCGCGCGGAGGATGGCGGCGAGGGCGAGGGCGAGGGCGCGCCGCTGCGCTCCGCGCGCCGCGGGAGGGACTAGCTCGTCCACGGCGAAGCGCAGCACGGGCCCTGCTGCCGCCGCCGCCGCCGCCGCCTCCATCCCCGCCCCCGAAGCCACCGCGGCCAACCCCGCCGCTGCCGCCGAGCCGTCACCCGCCCACTCCCACCGCGCTGCCGTCGACAGCAGCGCCACGCGCGCGTTCCAGTCCGGCGCGTCTTTCAGTGCCGCCAACAGAGCCGACGCTGCTGCCGCCACGTGCCCTGCCGCAACCATCGCCGCCAGCGCAGCCCCTGCGCCCGCGCCTCCCGCCGCGCCAGGTGGCCCGTCCGCCTCCTCCGCCGCCGCCTCAAGCAGCAGCGCCGCGTGCCGGGGCTTCACCTTTGCACGCGCCAGATACGTCGGGTCTCCGAGGGGTGGCCGGGCAACCGCCTCAGCCAGCACCACCGCGGCGAAGCGCCTGGCATACGCGTGCGCGCCCACCGCCGAGGGCCTGCCAGATATTGCCCGTCCCATCTTCGACACGCAATTCGAACCCTCGTTTCCTGAGTTGAACAGCATCCTGTGACGTGGCAGCAATATCCGGCATGCCAGCCAGTTGTTGCCCGCCACGTCATTACGTACTTTGCACCCTCAGTTCTTGAATTAAATGGCAGCTTAAGACGTGGGGAGCGATGTCTGACAGGCCCTGCCACGGCCCCCGTGGGGAGGGCGTCCGCCGCCGCCGCCAGGCAGTCGGCCACGTCCCCCCACGCCGCGTGCTCGCCGTCCGCGAACGCCGGCAGCCACCGCCGCAGGCGCTGCAGCTCCGCGGTCACCGCCTGCCAGGGGCTGACAGGTAATGTCCGCCATGTCACGTGATTCCACTCAACTCAAGAAACGAGGGTCTACAATGTGGGCAATGACATGGCAAACACATATGCTAGGCCAGGCCCTAAAGCCTGCTCCCCACGTCACGTGATACCATTTAATGCAAGAAACGAGGGTCTACAATATGGAGAATGACGTGGCAGGCATTATCTGACACGCCCTGCCGCCTCCGGGCCAAGGCGACGCACCCGCAGCACCACCGCCTCAGGCGCCGCGTCGGGCTCCAGCCTGCGGACCAGGGTCCCACAGAGACATGCCGCGACGCTCACACTCGTATCGCCGAATAGCTCTACACGAACCAAAGAGACAACAACGTAGTGTAGCGAGCCGTTTGTGCGCGGGGAATGGTTGTCGTTTTAGCTCTACACACACCAAGAGACAACAACGTTACTCAAGTACTCGTTCACTCGTAGGTGTGAGCCGTTTGTGCGCGAGAATGGTTGTTGTTTTTGTAAACGCATGGCATTTACTTGTAGCGAGGGTGTCAGATTAAGAGTCTAGGGAGGGGAGACGTGTGTGCGTGGCGCACCTGGGCGGCGTCTCGGCGTCCTGGAAGTAGGCGTGCTGGTGCACCAGGCAGGTGAGGAGGTGCGACACGTGCTGCAGCGCCGAGGAGCAGGGGCTACACTCGTCCAATTTTCAGCTCAACCTGTGCCGTGTCTGACACACAAAAGCACCCTACACACCCTAAGCACCCCCTAACACCCTCTTTACACGGGCTATACAACCCCTACGCGCACCCCCTATCCCATAAAAAGCGCTCAAGTTGAGCCGCAAAGTGGACGAGTGTAAGCCCTTGCCGAGGAGCACCCACCCTCGCCGGCGGTGCCCGTCCACCCGCCGCTGCCCACCCACTCCCCCGCTGAACCCATCGCGCGCGCCCGTTGTGGATGAGAGACGGAGAGGCTATGCTCTTGTGCACGAACTGATTGACGTCAGTCAGTAGTTCCTGAGGGACATGGCGAGCGGTTCATACGCGGCGCCCGTCCACTTCTCCGCCGGTGCCGCGTCATCGCGCGTAGTTTGGATGCAGTTGTGAAAGAGCCGAGCCGTCTGCACCAAGAATAAAAACGGAGAAACCCTAAGCCCGCCAGCACCCTGCTAAACCCTAAACTCAAACCCTAAACTGGTCGTCTGACAGGTCGGCCCAAATCTTGGCCAGAATATCGCGCGAGATCCGCTTTTGGGAAGGGCTTGTTTCGCAGAAGACCTACTTTGAAAATGACGTGAGCGCTTTTTGTGAGGTTACGGCTGCATGTATGTCACTCACGAAAACAGCTCAGGTTGATCTGAGAAGTGGACAAGGACCGGTGTGACTGGGCCTGCAGAACTTTCACCAACCGTCGGTTATGGAGGTTGCCATTTCAAGCTCAAGATCACGCGCGCTCCATTCCGAACGCGCCGTCGCGCCCAACACGCCCGACGCGCCCAAACACGCATCATGCCACACGTCGCCGCCTGCCCCGCCGTTGCGGCCTCCGCTGCCCGCGGCCCCGCCCCCTCCACCTCCTCTCGAGCCAGGTCATTCAGGACCTCGACCTCGCGCCCGAGCACATCCTCATCCTCCGCCCCTCGCCGCACCCCCGGCATGCCGCCCGTGCGCGCGGTGTCGATCCTGGGCACCACGTACGTCGCGCGCGAGTCATCCAAGCGCGCGCTTGCCGACGCCATCCCGCAAGATGGTTTCTTATCGCGCGCCGGTAACGTGACGAAAGAAGGGCGCGAGGCAGGGGCTTACAATCGCTCGCTTCAGAGCTCAACCTGAGGACCTTCGGGAACACATCGCTCACGTTAGAGCTCAACTTGAGCACCTTCGGGACACATCCACGGGTTAATTTGGGTCACATGGGGGGCAAAGTAAGCTTAAGTTGAGCGGAAAGAGGCGAAGTGAGCTCAAGTTGAGCGGAAGTGGGAACGAGTGTAAGCCCCTGGCGCGAGGCGATTTCGGACTTGATCGTGACTCTGGAGCATCTGAACCCGACGGAGGAACCCGCGATGAAGCTCCTCGATGGCAGGGCCCGCGCTGCCGCAGCCACTCGTGCCCCTCACTGTTTGCGCGTAGTGCACCGGTTCACCCTCGCCGCGTCCTTCTCCCCGGGCTGGCCGCTCTCGCGACCTGACTGTGTGCTCGTGGGGTATCCGAACCCGTTACACGCTGGCGTCCTCCTCCCCCTGGCCTGCCCTTGGACACTCGTTCCCTTTCCAGCTCAAATGCCGTGCCAGCTGCGTTGTGCCTGTACTCGCCGCTTGCAACATCCCCGCCGATGCCAATGCCAAATGCGAACGCGAATGCCAATGCCTGTAACACAACGCCAAGACCAGTTATTAAGGTGTGGTGGGGTTTGTTTAGTGCTCACCATACATGTGAGCTAGCCAAGCATTTGCGTCTTGGCTGTAGAGGCTGAGAGGCTGTAGAGGCTGTAGAGGCTGTAGAGGGTGTAGAGGGTGTTGAAACTGCTGAGGCGGTGGCGTCTGCGGAGTCAGTTCAGCATGTGCTTGCTCGTAGTTTGCCCCCCACCCGTGCGCCAGGTTGGGGCTCGATGTACGTTCATAGTAAACACTGAGGTGCTCGAGTTGAGCTGAAACGGGAGTAGTGTGAAGGGGCCCTGGCACGCGGGACGTGGGACGTGGTGTGGAGCGGCGGGCTGAGCCCCGCGCTGGTGGCCGCGCAGGCGCTGCTTCGCCTGCCGCAGTCCGAGATCAAGAGCCTGGTAAGGGAGTTTGCTAAGGGGGTTTGCTGAGAACAAGCACTCGACGGTCTTTCAAACGATCAACGTGATATCGATATGGAATCTGGGATATCGATATAGGCTGTGGTATCTCGATATGGTCATCCTGGATGACGACATGGGATATCGATATGGGAGATGACAGTATCTTTATGGTCATCCTCGATATCGATAGTGGATATCATGTCGCTCTGACGAGGGCAGATATGAGTTTTCACCCTGAAGGTAAGTCATGCGGGCTGGTCCGATATCGGCTCGAGTACGTGTTCTCAATGACCCTGCTGCCTGGTGCTGGAGATCGGCAGCAAGTCCACCCTCGTGGTGTCCACCGCCATGCTCAGCGTAGCGGTGGGGCCTGCCAACTGTTGCTCCCCACGTCATGGGATTCCATTTGAATCAAATGAAAGTTCTATATACGTGTTGATGACGCGGTGAGCAAGTGCCTGGCTGATGTTGTTTGCCGCACCCTGTAACTCAATAATGGTGGATTCGACTAGGCCGGTTTCGGTACATCGCCTAGGTGAGATTACCATACAGAGTTGCGGACAAAGCGTCAGTGCTCCGCGCAGGAAAGCGGGCGCCAGGCTGAAAGCCCATACAGATTTGCGGACAAAGCGTCAGCGCTCTGCGCGGGAAGTGATAAATCGAAATCGGCCTATTGTGGATTCTTGGTGTGTGTCGATAATGTGGCGAGCGATATATGCTATGGCCCTAGGTGTGGGGCGCGCTGGACGTACGGCTGACGCTGCGCAGCCGCGTGTCGCCCGAGTCCCACGTGCGCCTCCGGGAACAGTACGAACTCACGGTAGGGCCTGACTGTCTGCTCATAGTGTACCAGTGTACCTGTCGCCCGAGTCCCACGTGCGCCTGCGGGAACAGTACGAACTCACGGCACGGCCGGGCCGGTCTCCACTTGATACCTCGAAGACGTGAGCTACCACAACTTGACACCTCGATGATACTCGTGTTACGCTACCAAAACGTGATGCCTCGAAGATCTAAATTTGAGCCCGCCGCTTGGTGTATAATTATTTTTACTCACGTTCATCGTGCCCCAGGGCGCTTCACATGGTGAGCATTCACAGACCCCCTCCGCCATTTTTTCAAGCGGGCATATCCGGTGTATGTGGATCCTGGCGTTGGGGCGTGGCGGCGCCCTCGCTGCTGAAGATGAACGGAGAGGCCACGGCGGTGGGGCTGTGGGAGGCCGTGCAGGGCAGCAAGTTCTTGAACGACAAGCTGCCCACGGTGACGCCGTTCGCGGAGTCGGCGGTGAAGTTCATCGGCGGCGCCACGCAGCCGCTGCTGGGGTGGGCGGGCGAGAGCGGTGTCAAGGTGCCGCTCAGCGGCGGGGCCAACCCACCCACTGCCCCCCCGTGCCTCAACTCAAACCCGGCACAGCTGTGTTTCTGCCCCTTCATACAGCTGTAGTTTCTTCCTTGATACACTCAGATGTTCCCCTTGATACACGCCAAAGTACTCCCCTTTTCATCTAGGCTTGAGCCGTGACAGCTGTCTTCTGTGGGAACACTGGTAAAGCTGCACAGCAACTGACCGCTAGCTCCAATTTGAATACCCCACATTTTGATAAAATACACCCCCCATCCCAACCGCACAGTGAGTAAACAGTCAGGAAACTGGTGCGAGGCCCTGCTCGACGGGCTGTACGAGCGCGTGTTGTACATAACGTACATGGATGACGACATGGTGATCGCGCGCGACGTGGACGGCGCCCCCTCCGTGCTGCTGCGCAAGGCATGCAGGTTATTGAGAGCAAGCACTGGACAGTCCGCGCAAGCCGCTTTATTAAGCTGCTTTCTAAACCAGCCCCGAACTTGGATGTCATTTTCGCGTGTGGGCATTTCACCACGAGATTCGGTCGCGCGCCGCGCTAATGGAGAAATTTGGATTTATTGGATAAGTTGGGCCGGAGGGAATTTCGTGGGTGAAATGCCCATACGCGATCCAAGTTCGGTCCTCGGCTCAATGATGCTGGCTGCGCAGACTGCTCGATATAATCTGATTCGACGAACGAGTCTACACGTCTGTATGAGCATTCACCCTGAAGGTAAGTCATGCGGGCTCGTCCGATCTCGTCGCGAGTGCTTGTTCTCAATGACCCTTATACAAGGCAGAGGAGTACGACTTCGACTACAGCACCGCGGCCGCCGCCATCGGGGCCGGCGCCGCCCCCGCCGCCGCGCTACCCGTCGCGGGCATCGCGTACGGGGATCTGCTGCCGGCGGCCGGGTCGGGCCTTGCACACGAGGCATTTTTCCAGCTTACATTACAAGCACCACGGGTGATCTCCAGGGTATCGACCTACGGTTTCTTTGCAGGTCCACGATGCGACCAAAATGACAGTCCTTTTAGCTTTTGAGGGTATGACATTATGGCCACTTCGTGGACCTGCATAGTTTCAAGTTGGGATCACGGGTCGACTTGAGGGTTTCTCAGTAAGGGTTTCGGCAGGGACAACGGCCCGAGTGTTGGGCTGACAGGGAACTAAACGCGTAAGGGAACTAGCGTGAGACCCAACTCATCGGGAGTCCGGCGCGGTGGAGGAGGAGCTCCAGAAGTACGCCCCGGGCCCGCGCTGATCGGCTGAAGCCCTCGACTCCCGCGCCGCCACGGGAATTACCTCCAGAATGAATACTATTGCACCGAAGCGCCCCACACATTTGCCGACCGATGGAACAAATGAAGTGATGAAGAGGGAGGGCGAGGCGGGGTGCCGGGGCGCGTGTTATGCGCCCTTTGGATGAACAATGAAGACAGACTACATCTGCGTCGCCGGGGTTGGCGGGATGGTGTATGACGAGGAGAAACGTGTTGGCTCGGTGGAGAGAGCTTGAGTTTGAGTTGTGACTGAAAAAATAGGAGTTTCGCAGCGGGCGACTTTGGATTCTAGCAGGTGTCCGTGACTCCGTAACTTAAGTACAGGCTTGAGGCGAAACTCGCCTAGCCTGGTGTACCAGTAGAAGAATACCCCCCTATTCCGGGAGCGCGTGAGAGGTTCCGCGCGTGATTGAGTTTTGTGATGATTTTCAGTTTTCTGTTCGTTCGCTCGATGCGTTTTCTTCAATATACAAAATCTATTAAGGAAACAGCGTCTCGAAGACAACCCACGCAGCGTTCCATGAATGTGCATTTCATTTTCTGTGAGTGTACCCCACCCAGAATAGCTCTACTCTCGTAGCGTATCCAATCACAATACTCGCATGGTATCCTCTCAATATTATCATCATCCCTTGCAGGTTGCGAGCACATAGTCGTTGACGCATAATCACACACTTAGTCGTTCTTGCTGCGCGGGTACAGCAGGGAGTCGGCGGGGAAGCTCATGGTGACCAAGGCGAGGATGCCTGCGACGGCGACGATGAAGATCATGACGGCCACGACGGTGGCCACGGTCATGTTGCGGAAGCGTTGCGACTTGGTCAGCACTTTAGGCTCAGCAGCGGCGGCGAGAAGACGGCGCTGGGTCTGCGCCTGTTAGGAGGGACACTCACAACACGCACTCAAAGTAAGATCAAACCATGACTTACCTTCATGGTGAATGCTCGTGCTCATACAGACGCGCGGAGGAGGAGGAGGAGGAGGTGGAGGTTGCGATTCAACATCGGTCGGGTGCTGGTTCACACAAACCACCCTGCCTGCGCCGTCTGATCCACAGCGGCGGCGGCGGGGAGGGTCACCAGGCTCACCACGCGGCCCCCGCGCGCGGTGTGCGCGCGCGCCACGGCAGCCTTGGCCGCGCCGGCAGTCAGGCGCGCGGCGGCGGCGGCCTCCGGCGACCCCGCGCCGAACGCCGCCCGCACGCCCGCCGCTGCCTCCAGCCGCGCGTTCATCAGCCCCTCCCCCGCCTCCGCCCCCCGGATGTAGCGGCGTACGTTGAATTTAAAAGCAAAGTTTGAAAGCGGTCCATCATATTGTACCTTCAAGCGCTGAAACCATAGGCGCTTTCAACACGGGTTTTGATGCTGGCAACCTGCGCCGCCCTGCCCGGGACCCGTCGCCTGCCTCCGCCGCCGCCGCCGCGGTCGCCAGCGCCGCGAGCGCGGCCCGGGCGGCGCCGAGGAAGCACACGAGCTCCCGCGTCATGGCGTCGGTCGGCGAGCCCGCCGCGCCGTGGGCCAAGGGCTTACACTCGTCCACTTTTCGACTCAAGGTAAGCACTTTTTGTGGACTACAGACGTCCACTTTGCTGCTTGACGTGAGCACTTTTTGTGGGCTATGTTTGGAGGTTGCATCGGCAAATCCGTCTCAGGTTGACCTGCTAAGGGGACGCTTGCTGTGGCCTCAGCGTCCAGAAACGGCTTAAAGTTGATCTGAGAAGTGGACGAAAGAAAGCCCCTGCCGTGGGGCAGCACAAACTCCCCGCCCGCCGCGCCCAGGTCCGGGAACTTGAACCCCTCCGCCACCAGCTGTGCGCCCGCGGCAGCAGCCAGTTCCTTCAGCACCTCCGGGTCGAGGTCCGTCACCGCATCCGCGGCAGCGGCGCACCCCGCCGTGAGGTCCGCGGCGCTGGTGCCCGCGCCGCAGCCTACGCTTGCCACGGCGGCGAACGCGCCGTGGCAGTCGTCCATGTGGCGGACGGCGTGGGGAAGCTCCCCGGCGACCGCCGCGGTGGCGCTCAGCGCGTCGGCGGGCACCCCAGCCAGGTGCACGTTGAGCATGGCGCCGGGTCGTGCCAGCGCGTCGTGCGTCAGCAGCGCCTCCACCTGCGGCGTGTGCGCGACGGGTGGACGGTTGTAAAGCCCTGATATGAAGTGCTCCTCCCTGACGGTATGCTCATAGTGTACCGGTGTATTTGCACACACTCGCCAAGTTCTCCTGACTGTTTGCTCATATTGTACCGGTGAAGCCGCACATACTCGCCACATCATGCTCCCTGACTGTTTGCTCATACTGTACCGGTGTACCCGCACACACTCGCCGCATCCTCCTCCCTGACTGTTTGCTCATAGTATAGGGGGCGAGCAGGAGCCCAGCGCGGAGGTACAAGGGTACAAGGGTGGTGAGAAAAAGAAGGGGGGGGTGGGGATGGGGCGTACCTGAGACGACGCTTGGGAGTCTATGTGGTTGACGGGGGGGGCGTGCAGCAGCGCGGCGGCGGCGGCCGAGGCGCCCGTCGCGTCCATCGTACAGCTGTGCGCGCCGCCGGGGCCCGGCAGCAGCGCGCAGGGTGCGGCGCCCGCCGTGGGCGCGGTCTGCAGGAAGGCACCGTGGTCCAGCCAGATGCCCACACCAGATTGTGCCTGTACAAGAGAACGAGGAGGCAAGCGAGGGTAAGCGCCGCGGAGAGAGGGCGGATCACACCCGAGTCGCAGCCAGCGCGCCGCGACGGTTCGCACCATTCTTGCGCCGCGCTAGACCCCACCCCATAACTGTACGCTTGATCACGTGGCGTCGGCAGAACGACGTGCGTCCGTCTCTTGGCGAAATGAGTGCTGGGTTGGAGGGAAAGTTTAGAGGCAGATCTGAGGGGAGACGGGTGGGGGCCGCGGGGGGCACGCACCGCTTGCGTGCCCACCACGAGCAGCGCAGCGGCCGAAACCATCAGCGCCGAGCGAGACATGGCCATATGTCGGTCGAGGTGGCAGGCTCGTGCAGCTGCGAGCGCACTGCGCGACGTTGTGCCCGTCCGGACCTAAAAGTGAACAGCACACTGCTCCAAAAGTGGTATCGAAGGAATTCGGTCGGCGGACATTGCAGTGCGTACGGACATCCGTCGCGCGCGCGGGTGTTTGTCGACCGCACAGTGTATCGCGCGGCGTGGCGAGGAGGGCGGACACGCTGAGGTCGAGCGTCGACCCTGCGTCGGGGCGTGTCACCGTCGTGCGGCAGCGGGGGGGGCGCCGGCTCGTCACAACCAACGCCGACATTCAGATTTGACATCGACAAAGCTGTCACCTGTCAGTAACTTTCAACACGAGCTACGACATCGACTGGCGCGGGAGGGTGGCGCGGCAGGGGCGACGCAATGGGCGACCACGGAGGGCTAGGCGCGGGGATGCGGGGGATTTCGCTGGACGAGCGGGAGCGCGGCAGCAACAGCCGGGGCAGGGACGCCAGCGAGGGAGGGTACACTGGAAACAATGGGAACAACGGGAGCGCCTCTTCCTCTGGCTACCATCACACGTCCGCCGGTGCCGGGTCCGCCGCGGCCGCCGCGCTGGCCGCGGCGCCGCGCGCCGAGCCGCCCATCTTCGCGCTAACGACGCTGGAGCGCAATGCCAACAAGGGCGGGGGCAGCATCACCACCGGCGCCGCGGCCAACAACGTCGTTGTCGTCGGCACGTCGCGCGGCACGTGCATCCGCTACGACTTCGCAGACGGCACCTCCCAGGAGATCGACTGCACCCCCACGGCCAGCTCTTCTGGGCGCGGCGCGGCGGCGGCGGCGGCAGCGGCAGCGGCGGCGGCAGCGGCGGCGGAGGTCGCGGTTGGGCGCGTGTGGCTTGACCCAAGTGCGCGGCACGCCATCGCCACACTGGTGGACGGCCTCAACCGGCCGGTGGACACGGTCTACTTCCACACCACGCACCTCAAAGCTCGCCCGCTGGCAGCGGTGAAAGCAGCTAAAGTGTCGGTGACAGCTGTGGGCTGGCACGCAGCGGGGTGTACCGACGCGGGCGCGCAAAACATCGTGGTGGGTACGGCGGACGGCGCGCTGTTTGAGCTGGGCTTCGAAGTAGAGGAACTGGGCGCCAAGGTAGGGCAGTGCAGGTTGACAGTATCAAACCCCGTGTTGAAAGCGCCTATGGTCTCAGCGCTCGAGGCTGCAATGTGATGAATCGCTTACAATTCTTGCTTTCAATTCCAACTTGCGCCGCTAGAGCAAGGTGGAGCGGCGCACGGTGTTCCGACGCCTGCTGCACCTGCGCGAGGTGGACGAGCCCATCGCTGGCAGGGCTGAAGGCTGTACCAACTCGTTCCCGTGCTGTTTGCTCATAGTGTACCGGTGTACCCGAGGATGCTACGAGGGTGTGCGGTCACACTGTTATTCACCCCCTCATGTTGTGCACTTGCTGTCATGACACAATATAGACTATGATGGTACGCTATGAGCAAACAGTCACGTGCTACGATGACTTCAGACAGAATTCGGCAGGGATGACGGAGTTGATTTGCGCGCCCCAATAGATTGCGCTGGAATGTGGCACTACAAGCAAACAGTTAGGAAACGCCGTGGCCTGACTCTGGCAGGTGGCCTGCATGTGGACTGTGTGGACTCGCTCTTCACCGTGATTGCAGCGACGCCCACGAGGTTGTACTGCTTCACGGGCGGCTCCACGCTGGAGGCAGGGCCTCGTCAGTGCCTCTGTCTTTGATACGTCCAAGACGCTGCCACTTGAGACACCACTCGAACGAGTGAATGACCTACCTGATACCCCGAAGACGCTGCAAGTTATGCCACCACGGAATATGGGATGTGTGGCCCTGGGCGGAGGAGACGCTGACGGGGCCTGGGGGTCAGGGCCGGGGCGGGGGGCCGCGCGGGGGCGGGGTGGAGGCGCTTGTGGAGATGCCGGTGGAGGCAGGGCCGTATACGGCGTCCTAACATTTTGCTTCTCCTCCTCCTCCTTCTATTCATCCTCCTGCTCCTCCTCCTATTCCTCCTCCTATTCCCCCTCCTCGTCGTTCTCGTACTCCTCCTTCTCCTCCTCCTCGTCATCCCCTCATCCCCATTATTCTCCTCCCTAGAGCGTACCCGTGCACACTCGCCACATCCTCCTCCATGATTGATGAATTTGGACATGTTGAGCTACGAGCAAGTGGTGTTCGGCCCGGGGACACGGCGTCGCGCTCGGAGCTGCACGTGTGGGGGCGTACGGGGCGCCACCCGCCCGACCGCATGGCGTGGCTCGCGGGGCCGGGGGTCTACTTCGGCCACCTTGAATTGGAAGGCCTGGAGCCGGGCGCCGCGGACACCGTGCTGGATAACCACTCGCTCATTCCCTTTCCGGAGGAGAGCACGGGGAGCGGCGGCGGCGGCGGAGGCGGGGGGGCGTACGGTGGCCGGGGGTTGTACGGCGGGGGTGGGGGCGGGGTTGGGGTGGGGGTGCCACCTCTCTCGATGGCGGCGACGGCGCACCATGTAATGGTGCTGTTCCCGTCGCACATCGTCGCCGTCAATGTGGTGACGGGCGACGTCGCCAACACCATCCCCTTGGCACGCCTCAACCCGCTGGGCGGCGGGGATGGTGGCGGATACAGGTCGCATGAGAACGCACGGTGCCTGGCGACGGACGTGAGCTCCGGCACGGTGTACCTGGTGACGGCGACGGCGCTTCTGGAGGTCACGGCGCACGACGAGGGGCGCGACATGTGGCGCGTGCACCTGGAGCGCGCGGAGTACTCCCTGGCGCTCGACCTCTGCACGGGCGCCGCGCAGCGCGGGGCCGTGCACCTGCGCCAGGCCGAGGTGGCGGCCCGGCCGATGTTGCTTGACACGTCTTCGACACGCATTTGCACCCTCGAATCTTGAGTCAATCGCCGTGTCCTTCGAGGCGATTTCCTTGGGGTAGCACCTGCCAGACATCGCCCGCCCGCCACGTCATCCAGCGCATTATAACCCTTGTTTAATGAGTCGAACGCCATCCCATGACGTGGCGAGCAGTATCTTTCCGGCACTGGGCGGAGGTGGCTTTGCGCGCTGGGGAAACCCTGCGCGCGGCTGCGTACTACGCCAAGGCGGGTGCCGCCGTGTCCTTCGAGGCCGTGTGCTTGGGCAGGGGGTTTCTTGAGAACAAGCAATCGACCGACGTTGAATCGAAGTACCGAGTCAACGAGCATTCAACCTCCACTAAGTTAGGCTCCGATCTCGGTTCAAGTGCTTGTTCTCAATGACCCTTCTGCTGGGATTCCTGGAGAGCGGGGAGGATGACGCGCTAATGCTATACCTGCAGCGGCGGCTGGACGCCACCGTAGGGTCTCACATATACTGCTCACCACGTCATAGGATGGCGTTCAACTCGAGGAACGAGGGTTCACAATTCGTTAAACAACCTGGCGAGCAGTATCTGGCAGGCCCTACGCGACGAACCGGGGCAAGGATCCGGACACGGCGAAGAAGATCGCGGGGTGGCTGGCGGACCTGCACGTCAGCCGCGCGTGCCAGGCCGAGGCGGCGGCAGCGGCGGCGGCGGCGGCCGCGCAGCCGGGCACCGCCGCGGAGCCGGGCGCGGAAGCAGACACGGGCGCGGCGGCGGCAGGGGCTTACACTCGTACACTTCTCATCTCGACCCGAGCCGTTTCTGACACAAAATACACCCTAAACAAACACCCCCTGATACCTGCTAAAACCTCCTAAACACCCCCTAAACAACCCCAAAATGCACCCCCTATCCCACCCAATGCGCTTACATTGAGCCAAAGAGTGGATGAGTGTCAGCCCCTAGGCGGCGTCGTCGGCGTCGGCGGTGCAGACGGCAGCGATAGCGGCTGCGGACCTTCGCGCGTTTCTGACGGACTACGCACCGTGCCTGGACCCCGCGGCCACGCGCGCGCTGCTGGGTGACTACGGGCGCGAGGAGGTGCGGCCCACTCAATGAGCACCGCCCCGCCACAGCATTCACATTCATGACAGTGCGCAGCTTCGGGCTGTGTGGTCAAATGTCATCCTATGACGTATTGATCACGATTATACTTGTCGCACCTGAACTAACCTAATAAGCACTAGCCCCTGAACTAGCTTCAAGTAGCCTACTTTAAACCCCCCTATTTTACGAACCCACTGTAGTCCCCAATACTCACCCACCAACCCACTAACCACCAGCCCCTAAACTAGCTTATATTGGCTTAGTTTAACCCCCCCCATCGCCAGCACTAACTGAGTTCAACAAGCACAGATGTTATCCTATGACGTGGTGAGCATGATTGGTTCGGCCCTATATGGAGGACCTGGCGTACTTCGCGGAGGTGACGGGGGACTGGCCGGAGGTGCTGGGCTTTTGCCTGCGCAAGGGGTATTCTGCGCGCGCCATCGGAGTGTTGCGTAACCCCAAGGTGCCGGCCGCGGATGTGTGCCAGGCATGGGGGTCATTCACAGCGTGCACTCGACCGGCGATGAATCTCCTCCTCCTCCTCCTCCTCCTCCTCTGCGCGTCTGGAAGCGCACCTAACATGATCAAGGGAAGTCATGCAGCACTTCCGATCTCGGCTCGAGTGCGTGTTGTCAACGGCCCTGCAGCGCGGCGGCGCCGGCGCTGTTCCGGCTGGCACCATCGGACGCGGCGGACTTCTTCATCGCCGCCACCGCGCCCCCCGACGAGCGCGTGGACCCCGCCCACCTGCTGCCCGCCTTCACCGTCTTCATTGTGGGGCGGCATAACTAGAGGCTGCCACTCGTTCAGTTCTCGGCTCAACCCCAGCCGTTTTTGTCTGTGAAACCACCCAACGTATCTTTTTGTCTGTGAAACCACCCAACGTATCTTCAAAAGAGTGCTTACGTTGAGCCGAAATGTGGACGAGTGGTAGCCCCTGGTGATCATGCATCTTTGGTGCGCCTGTTGAGACATCGTTGGCGTGTGTGACTGAGTGCCTGTTCCATTATTCGGTGGTGTTACCACGTGCTGTCTCGGACGGGCTGTGTTCCCTGCTCGATGTCCACGGAGCCGCAGCCGGGTCTGAAGCCCGAGGACGTCGCCATCGGGCGTAAGGAGGCCATCCGATTTCTGCAGCACACAATCTCGCGCCAAGGTGGGGCAGTACAAGTTGTAACCCATGAAACTTCATGTTGTAGGTGCCTGGCTTCAGCGCTTGAAACTGAGATATGATGAACTGCCTTTGAATTGTGCATCGATCAACTTGTGCCGCTACACCATGGGTGCACAGACCAGCCCGTGCACGACTTTCTGCTCATGCTTCTGGTGCTGCGATACGATGAGGCAAGGCCTGTCAGTTATTGCTCGCCACGTCATCCACACGCATTCTGAACACTCGTGGGTCGAGTCATGTGGCATTCTATGACTTGGCGAGCAGTATCTGTCAGCCGCTACCCCGAGGACCCGAACGCGTTGATGCGGTACGTGGGCGGCGCGGGGGCGACCGGCGGCGGCAACGCAGGGGGGTCATTCAGAACAACCACTCGACCGACGTTGAATATCCTCCTCCTCCTCCTCCTCCTCCTCGGGGGTTATCGAGAGCCAGCACTGGACTGGCGTTTTACCTCCTCCTCTCCGCGCGTCCATAGGAGCATCCACCTCGAAGGTGAGCTAGTTTGTCATGCTCCGATCTCGGTTCGAGTGTGCTCGTTCTCATTGACCTTCCGGCAAGGCGTACTACGACCAGCAGGTGGCGTTCCAGCTGTGCGAGGGCGTAGGGGCGTTGCGGGCGGCGATTCATATACACTGCGACCTCGGTGACTTGGACCGTGCTGTGGACCTGGCACTGCAGGTGGGGCCCGCTATGTGTGTGTGTGTGTGAGCGAGAGAGAGCGAGAGAGTGTGTGTGGGGGGGCGGTGCAAGTCATCCGACGCGGCCGGAGTCATTCGGCGCGATGTGAACCCTCGTTTCTTGCTCGTTTCTTGCCTTATGCGGCATCCTATGACGTGGCGCGCGTGAGTTGGCCGGCCCTGGCTCAAGGCGGACGACCTGGAGTTGGCGAAGCTGATGGTAGACAAGGTGGAGGACGACGATGCGCACAAGCGGCGCCTCTGGCGCAAGATCGCGCGGGGGGTCATCGAGCGCGGCTTCGGGGTTGGGCCTGCCAGATATATTCATGAAAAGGTGGTACAGGGGTCTAATGATTGGAGCTAATAGGTCAATCGTATAAATTAGGGCCAGATACTGCCCGCCACTTCAGCAGGGTTCAGGGTTTATTAGGATTTAGGGTTTAGGGTTCAGGGTTCGTCCTCGTTTCTTGACTTGAATGGCATCCTATGACTTGGCAAGCATTATCGGTGAGGCCCTCATTCGGGGTGGCCGTGATGGAGCGCGAGGTTGCGGCGGAGGCGGCGGCCATTAAGGCCTCGTTGGTGTTGGCGGCGGACATTGCAGCGGAGGCGGAGGCGCTGGAGGCGGCGGAGAAGACGAAGCGGGAGGGCGGCGGCGGCGGAGGGGGCGGCACTCCGAGGAAAGCCAAAGGGAAGGGGAAGAGTCCGCCCAAGGCCGCTCTTCCGCCACCGGCGCCGGCTTCAGAGCTGGCCGCCGCCGCTGCGCGGACGACCCGGGCGGGTCAATCCCTACCGGTGTACACAGCGGACCCGCTGGCCGTGTCGCGCGCCGCCGCGGAGGGTGCCGCCGTGGCCAGGGCGTGCTCCGCGGCGGCGGCAGCGGCGGACCCCGCCACGCGCGCCGCCGTCGTGCGCCGCGCGCTGGCCCTCGTGCCCGAATCCGAGGCGGGGCCGCCGCCACTCGCTCCCGAAGAGCTTGCTCTTGAGTGCAGCGGCGCACAAACAGCCGCCGACGCCGCCGCCTTGCTTGTTGCCGCCATCTGGCTTGTTCCCTTTTTGGCTGGCACTTGAGCCGTTTCATCGTACACCGGTAAACTATGAGCAAACAGTCACAGGAGTGGTGTATGACCCTGGTGCTCGGGGCTGCTGACGGTGGAGGACCTGCTGCCCTTCTTCCCGGACTTCACCCTCATTGACGAGTTCAAAGACGCGGTGCTGGACGAGTTGGGGAGATACTCAACCCGCATAGACGAGTGCCGCGCCGCCATGGAGGCAGGGACTATGATGCTTGCCACATCATGCCTAGGTTGCTTGCCACATCATGCCTAGGTTGCTTGCCACATCATCCCCATGTTGCTTGCCACATCATCCCTATGTTGCTTGCCACATCATTCCTATGTTGATCACCACGTCATCCCTATGTTGCCTGCCACGTCATCCCTATATTGATTGCCACGTCATCCCTATATTGCTTGCCACGTCATCCCTATGTTGCTCGCCACATCATCCCTATGTTGCTCGCCACATCATCCCCATGTTGCTTGCCACATCATCCCTATGTTGCTTGCCACATCATTCCTATGTTGATCACCACGTCATCCCTATGTTGCCTGCCACGTCATACCTATGTTGATTGCCACGTCATCCCTATATTGCTTGCCACGTCATCCCTATGTTGCTTGCCACATCATCCTTATGTTGTTTGACAGATCATCCCTATGCTGCTGGCCACATTATCCTTACGTTGCTGGCCACATCATCCCTATGTTGCTCGCCACATCATCCCTATGTTGCTCGCCACATCATCCCTATGTTCCTTGCCACATCATCCTTGGTATTTCGAAGCCGCGTGCCTTGACTCAGATGGAATCCGCTGACGTGGCGAGCGTAGTGTGCTGGGCCCTGGATTACGGAGGATGAGGAGATGGCGTCGGAGATCCGCGAGCAGATCGCGGAGATCTCGCAGCGCACCATCTCGATTGCGTGGGACGCGCCGTGCTCCAAGTGCGGTGCCGCCATCACGCTGCCACCACAGGTGGGGCGGAGTACACCCCTCCTACACCCTGATACACGCCTGACGCACCCCTATCACACCCCTGATACACCCTGAATACTCACCTAATACCCCCCTGATATCCCCCTGACACACACCTTATACACCCCTAATACGCCCGCCGCCGCGTCATCCACCGCGCGTTTGACCCCCGTTTCCTGAGTGACGTGTCGATATATGACGTGACAAGGGGTTTCATTCAGTGGACCCGAGCCACAGGGGTTCGCGGCGTTTGCGGTGGTGGGGCAGGACCCGGCGGCGGTGTCGGCAGCGTCGCCGCTGTCGCAGTTCTACGCCTTTCCATGCGGCATGGCATTCCACACCACCTGCCTAATCGAGGCAAGGCGGTGCGGATTCAAATCCCGTGTTGGGATTTAGGGTTCAGTTGAACCCCGTGTTGACAATGCCTGATTTCGATTGTTCTTTATGGACTGGTTTCATGCCTTGCTTTCAAGTTCAACGTGCGCCGCTACATCGAGGCGGGTCTGCCATGGATGATGCTCGGGCAGAGGCGGCGCTGCCTGGACCTCATGTCCACCGTGCGCGTGCCGCTGACCAGGGAGCTCAAGAAACTGTGCAAGAAGTGGGCAGCGAAAAGCGCGCAGCCGCCGCCGCCGTCATCGGCGGAAGCGGCGACTTGGGGGGAGGGCTCGGCAGGCGGCGGCGGCGGTGGCGGGGCGGCGGCGGCGGGGGCGGGGGCGGGGGACGGGGGGGCGAAAGCGGCGAGGCGGGAAGCGGCTAAAGCGGCGGGCGCTGCGGTCGTCGCGGCGACGGCAGCAGCGGTGTCTTCTTCCTCGTCCGCCGGAGCTACCGGCGGCGGCGGCGGCGGCGGATCGGGCGGTGGCGGTGGCGGCGGCGGCGGCGGCGGCGGGTCCGGGGTAAGCAAGGAGCAGGCGCGGGAGCAGCTAGAGGCAGGATCCTCCACACGTCCACTTCTCACCTAAACTTGAGCCCTTTGCCCTTCTTCGGTCACGGAACCATGGAACCCACCCAGCATGTCCCTCAAAAGGTGCATACGCTGAGCCTAGGAGTTGTCGAGTGTAAGCCCCTGGCTGGAGGACCTGCTTTGCGAGGAGTGCCCGTACTGCGGCAGGGGCTTACACTAGTCCACTATTTCAGCTCAACGAAGCACATTTTGTGAGATCTGTCGAGTAGTGGCAGTCTGTCAGTGACTGAAACGGCTCAGGTTGAGCTGAAAAGTGGCCGAGTGTAAGGCCTTGTACTGCGGCGAGATGATGCTGCGGCAGATCGACGCGCCCTTCATCTGCGATGACGAGCAGGAGGAACTCGAAAGCTGGCGGATCTGACTCGAGGCGTGACCAGCGCCGATGCCATTGCCGGTGCATTGTACGCGTCACAAATGCGTTGTAATGAAAATTTAGCCCTCATTGGCGTTATGTTAGACATCATCGCTATGCAGCTCCCGCCGATCAATGTTGCGGTTAACCGGGCTAGTGCCTGGTCTGTTAGCTAAGGAAGTTGAGTAAGTAAGTAATTGATCTGACGTGTTTAATAAAACCCGTCAGAGTACTTACTAGCCAAGTCATTACTTACGGCTCACATACCAGGCACTAGGTGCGTGGGCGTCGGTCACGTCTACTTTACTCAGATATCTAGGGACATATTCGGACATGTGTTTGATACTCCCATCGCGGAAAACATAACCGATGTGGAATGAGAGTCACTTAGCTACGCCTACCAAGCTACGAAGCACAGTGCAGCGCTAAGCGCGAAAGCGCAACGAGCGGTGTTCAGTTCGCATCTCATGGAGCACCGTGCTCCACCGCCCACTGCAACAGCTCCAGGTGTCCGTGCTCTTCCGCGTATATGCGCGTCTGTGCATCCCACGGGCAGTGGTGCTCCCGAAGCCACTTCAACACCTCTAAGTGCCCGCCAATAGCAGCGCAACAAGTTGTTCGCTCACTCCACGGGCAGTGGTGCTCCCGCGCCCACTTCAGCGCCTCCAGCTGCCCGTCCAGAGCGGCCCACGCACAAGTGGACTCATCCCACGGGCAGTCGTTCTCCCGGAGCCACTTCCGCACCTCCAGGTGCCCGCCCTCAGCGGCGAGTGCACAACAGTCCTTCTCCTCGACGTGATCTTCGATGTCCTCCTGCCACGGGCAGCCATGCTCCCGCGCCCACTGCAACACCTCCAGGTGCCCGCCCCCAGCGGCCAATGCACATGTCCACACGTCCCACGGGCAACCGTTCTCCCGCGTCCACTTTAGCACCTCGAGGTGCCCGCTCCCAGCGGCGAGTGCGCAGCAGTTCAGGGTGAGCTGGGATTCCTCCTCGTCGTCGTCCTCCTCGTGCACCTCCTCCCACGGGCACCCGTGCTCCCGCGCCCACATCAACACCTCCAGGTGCCCGCCCTCAGCGGCCTCCGCGCAAGTATTCTCGTCCCAATCGCAGCCGTGCTCCCGCGCCCACTGCAGGACCTCCACACGCCCGCTGGCAGCGGCGAGTGCACACACACTTGGAACCCACGGGCAGCCGTTCGCCCTGGCCCAAGCCAGCCGCTGAACGGACCCGCAGAACTCCTCGAGCTCAAACGCTCCGCCCCCGATCTCCCCCGTGCGCGGCAGGCCAGAGGACACCACCGCCGCCCGGCTCGCCAGCCCCACCCGCGCGAACATGGCGAGATCCGTGGGGTCCAGCTGCGGCAGCACCTCCGCTGCGAGGACCTCAGGCAGCTCCCCGAGCAGCCGCCCACCCAGCGGCGACGGGTAGGTTATCAGCCCCCACTGCCTCAACCTCCCCAGCAAGTCGATCTCGGGAAGCTCGGCTCCCTCGGCTCGTCCCAACAGCGCGGCGAGCGCGCCCGACAGGCGCACGACGTAACGATCAGGGTAACGCTCGATATCGGAGGCGGGGGACTGCATGGCGGAGGTAGAGGAAGACGTCGGCTTGGTGCGGCGGGCGTGTGTCGCGCGGGTGGTTGTGGCTTGTCTCGGCAACCCTACGCTTGGTTTTTCGTTCCCCGACTCACAGAAGACACGGATAATGCGATCCTTGGTCGGCTGGACGCGGACACGGATGAGGGGTGTTCTTGTGGGATTGGGCTGCTGTTGCAGCTCTCCCGCCTTCAAGTTGGGCTCAGCGCGAGAGGCCCAAAAGGCGCTTCGGGCCACGGCTCTCAACGCGACAGGGTAACAAGTGAAGCTCTGCAGTGCGTGAAGAAGGAGTGAGCAAGTATGAGGTAGTAACTATAGCATGTGTGGACGTAGAGCTAGATCGTATGACCAAGTGTCGAAAGCTACAAATTTTCGGCCCTTGCTCAAAAATTTAAACCCAAGATTCTTGAGTCAAAAGACGCCATATCACGCCGGATAATTGATATGGTGACTTTTGATTCCAGATTCTTGAGTTGAATTTTTTGAGCAAGGGCCCGAAAATTTACAGCTTTCAACACTTTGTCATAACATGTGGCCGGGCCGAGCCGCAGCCCGAGCCCAACCTCGATCGAGAGCGTATCATTGAACAGTCATTATAAGGTGAGGTATGACGTGAGGGCAAGGTGGGGGCTGTGCCAGGTCTGTAGCTGTCGTGCAAGAGCCTCTCCCTCATTCCCAGCCCTGGAGCCCTGGACCCACCACCAAGACGGTGCCTGGGTGTTTTGGGAAGCTGGCGACCCGGATACCGTACTACCGTGTGACTGACTTGACAACGCCGGGCGCCATGAAACGAATAGGAAGGAGGAGGCGTTGATGGCCTCACGGCACCGCGGCATGTATGTGCTTGAGCTTAGTCCTTTAACATCAAATTATTTAGGATCCCCTTTCTAGCAGGAACATAACGTCTAGCATGCAGAGCTAGCGACTATTGAACCGAGCTCTGCACAGATGCTGCAACTCCTCGATGATCACGCCACACGTATCCCGCGGTCTGCCGCCGCCTCCTGCACATCATCCCATTCTCCGCTCCCTTCCGCGCCGCCCGCCGCCGCCCAGTCCGCGTAGTGGCGGGCGACACGCTGCTCCCGCTCCCGCAGCTAGGGTCTTGCAATAACGCTCGCCACGTCATAGTTTGCAACGTAACTCAAGCTATGAGAGTTTACAATGTGTCCGATGACATGGTGGGCAATATCCGCCCGGGCTTACCCCCAGTGCCGCCTCCAGGCGCCGCTGGAAGGCGTGGAGCCGCGGCAGATTTGCGTCGCGCCAACCCTTATCGTAGTGCACAGCAGATATTGCTCACCACCTCATCCAACGCATCATGAAACCGCGTTCATCGACTTACACATTGCATTCAAGGACGGGGCAAGCAACGTCTACCAGGCCCTCCCTACCTTGTCGCGCTTCACTACCTCGCGCAGATACTGCGGCCGGTCCTCATTCATGATCCCCGCGATAGGGCCTGGCAGATATTGCCCGCCACGTCATAGGACGCATGTAACTCAATAAACGACGGTTCAAAGTAGGTCTGATTACGTGGCAAGTGGCCGATTTCGGTGTGTCGCTTCCCGCGCTGAGCGCTGACGCATTGCCCGCAACTCTGTATGGGCATTTCACCCAGGCGAGATACCGAATTCGGCCTATTAACTGCTGCCTGGCCCTACCCAGCGAACCCAACCCCGGTGCCCGGCGGCTTGTATTGCACAAAGTGGCACTCGTCCAGGTCAAATACCTCCATCAGCACCTGCAGCTGTGGGTAGTGCTCGCGCGCGCGCTCCTTGGGGCAGGGACCGCCAGAACACGCTCAGCACATCACAGGGTGGTATATATAAGTCAAGACATGGGGGTTGGCAAATGCATATTTCCTCTACTAACATTCGTCGAGCCCCAATGCGCTTCACATGGTGAGCATTAACCAACCCTCTCCGACATTAAGCTGACAGACCCTCAAGTATGTAAGGGTGGAAGGCCTGATATCGAGGGGCACTGTTCTAACGCTATCATATATTATCAGAACATGTACCGCACATCACAGGTGGCATCTACATCTCAAGACACGAGGGTTGGTAAATGCGTTGAAGCATATATTGAGCGGTCTCTGCCAGGCCCTACGTTGGGGATGATGGGGCGCGAGTACGGGCACTTGATCTCCAGCACCGCTCCCGACGCCGTGATGCCATCCGGTGAGTAGGGCCTCACTGATTCTGCTTGCTACGTCATAGGATGCCGACTTACTCAATACACGAGGGTTCATCAGGCGTTGGACGACGTGGCGGGCGATACTGCTCGCCAGATCATAGGCGGGTGATACTGCTCGCCAAGTCATAGGACGGCACACAACTCGAGAAACGAGGGCTCAACAGAAGTTGGACGACGGCTCGCCACGTTTGCGGATGACATTATTCTCAAGCAACGAGAGTTCGAAAGGCGTTAGACAACGTGGCGGGCGACATCTGTGAGGCCTTAAATGCGTTCCTATGAAGTGGCGGGCGATATCTTTCAGACCCAACCGGGGATGCGCCAAGCCACGGCAGCCTGTCGTGCACCTTCAGCCCGAACTCGAAGATTTCCTCGCCCTCCATCTTGCAGTAGTGCGCGCGCGCCACGGGCTCGAACAAGTTTCCGTGCCGCATCGCCAGCGAGGGACAAAACCAAATATTGCTCACCACGTCACGGACACGCGTTTTGAATCCTCGTCTATTCAGTTGAACAGCATCCAATGAGTCACGTGACGTGGCCATCATCGACACGCATTTTGAAATCTCGGTTCATAAGTTAAATGGCGTCCGATGAGTGGCGAGCAATGTTTGTCAGGCCGCACCGGCGGCGGCTCACCCCCCGTGCGTGGCGCCACGAACTTTTTATGCGACTTGGCCGCGCCCCACTGTGTAGTGGCGCATGTTGAATTTGAAAACAACAATTGAAAGCAGTTTGGCATATTATAGTATCAAGCACTTAGTTCCAGGCGCTTTCAACGTGGGTTTGATAGGGTCAACCTGAACCGCCTTACCTCTTTGCCTTCTTTCTTCCCTTTTTGCCCTTGCCGACACTCGCGCGCCACCCCAGGACAGGGCCCGGTGGATATTGCTCGCCACATCATCCAACGGACTTCAAACCTTCTTGAATTAAATGGCACCCTATGACGTGGCGAGCAATATCTAGGCTTGAGTTAAATGGCACCCTATGACGTGGCGAGCAATTTTCGCCAGGCCATACCCCAGGTCCTTTCCCCCCGGCCCCGCCGCCGCCAAGCCGCCGCGCTCCGCCGCTGCCGCCGCCGCGACCGCCTCCGTGCCTTCTATCTTGTCCAAGCGCGCTAATTTGTCGCGGATGAGACGGTCGGGCGTGCGAAACCTGTCGATGCCCAGCGCCGTGGCGGCCTCACTGGCGGATACCACGCGGCAGGGGCATCCACTCGTCCACTTATCAGCTCAACTTGAGCCATTTCCATCACAGAAACCATAAGACCACCCACCGTACACACAAAGGTGCTGATGTTGAGCGGATAAGTGTACGAGTGTAAGCTCCTGCCAGGCGGCAGCGTGCCAGCAGCCACTCAGGGGTGCCCACCAGCGGGCAGGGACTTATACTCGTCCACATATCAGCTCAACCTGAGTCGTTTATGTCGCTGAACCCACCCAATCCACCGACGCATTTTACCAATAGTGCTCAGGTTGAGCCGAAATGTGGACGAGAGTCAGCCCCTGCAGCGTCATGGCACGTGATGGCACGTGATAAGTCGATGGTGAGTCGACGTGTTTCTTGAATTATTACACCTTCGAGTTCTCAGGTTGAGCCGAAAGTTGGACGAGTGTAATGCCCTGCCAGTGGCCAGTGCTCCGCCGCCTGCCGCGCCGCCAGCGCCGCCACCCGCGCGGGTGCCGAAACCACTGCCTCGTCCCCGCCCCCGCCCCCGCCGCCGCCTGCTTCCGCAGCGGCGCGTGCCTCCGAAGTCGCGGCATTCCCCTCGGGTAACGATGTGCCAGAGCCTCTGAATAGATCGGAATAGCCGGAGGAGTCCGGGGCGAGCGCCGAGCCCGTGGCCGCACTAGACGAGGTCGCGCTAGCCTCAACTCCTCCGCCGCCGCCTCCTGCTCTTTCTCCTCCTCCACCTTCTGCTCCTCTTCCTCCGCTTTCTGCTCCGCCTGCCCCTTCCCTCATCCGCGCCACGTCGACGCCCGACATGGAGAGCTTATCCAATACAGGCATCCGGGTTCCCTTGGGAGCCGCCTCGGCTTGGGCGCGCTTGGAGCGGCTCGGGTGCCCGGCGCGCACCCCGGCAGCAGGCCTCGCACACGAGGCCTGTGGGGTCGCGCGGCGGCGAAGCGGGCCGAGGCCGGCGCCGCCCCCGAGGGAGCAACTCCTGAAAGCGAGACACGACTCCATGGTAATGAGGAGGAGGAGGAAACAAATGGTGGAAACGGGTGCCCAACTTTCACTTGACGACAAATATTTTTTATGATGGTGCGCCGTTCAGAACCCGCGGGATGGTGCGGGCGATGTGTTATGTGTATCCCGTTGCCCGGCGCAGTATCACAACATCGACGCGGCGCCCTAGCAAGTGAGGAGCGTGTGCATTGGGCAGCGCCAGCCGAACGTGAAACAAAGATTCTGTACCGCCCTAACCCCAAACCCTAAACATGAAACCCTAAACCCAAACGTCATTTTAACAGTTTAGGGGTGTATTAGCAGGGGTGTAGCTCTATTAGGGGTGAATCAAGGGTGTAATCGAGCTGTAATGGGGGTGTAGTAGGGGTGCAAATGAGTTGTTTTAAGGGTGTTTTGATTGGGTAAAGGGTGTTTTGATTGGGTGTTTAAGACGAATTAATAATACCAAATGTTCAAACCAAGTCGTCCCCTCAAACCAAGCAGCCGCCTACTACAGCGGCAGCGACGGCGGATCACCTGAGTGGAGCATGCGCATGAAGCTTGCACGGATCAGGGGATGTCGTGTACAATCCTCCAAAGCTAGCTAGTGTTCATGATATTTAACCGCCCATATTCCGTTGCGGTTGGTGCCGGTGTCGCCTCGTCAGGAAGCATCCGTGCGCCGCCTGGCGCTCAGCCTCCCCCGCCTCCCGCTCCGACCGCCGCGCGCCACCCTGACCCCCGCCTCGCGCTGCCGCCTCCTGCTCCGCCGCGTGCACCGCGAGCTGCGCCCCCGCCACAGAGCGGTGATGACAGCAGCCTTGGCATGCTATGCACCAACCTTGGTGTTCTGATCTTGTAAAGCCTTCGGCGTTATTGTGAACCGGATGCGAGCCTCTAGTGGTTATACTTGTCGCCCCTAAACTAGCCTACTAAGCACTAACCCTTAAACTAGCTTAAACTAGCTTAGTTTAGGCCCCCCTAATTTACTCGCCCACTGTAATTCCCAATACTAACCACTAACCCACTAACCACTAGCCCCTAAACTAGCTTAAACTAGCTTAGTTTAACCCCCCCGGTCGCTAGCACTAGCTTAGTTTGACAAGCATACTAGTGGTGCCCTTGCGCCGTCACCACCAGCCGCCCCCCCAAGCCGCCGGTGGCCGCGCCCGCTGAGGTGTCCAGCCGCGACTTCTTCCCCTGCGCGGGCGCCGGCGTGGTCGCTGCGTCAGCGCGTTGTTCGCGACGTTTGGAACCCGCACTAGCGTGCGTGTGCGCATGTGCGGCTGGGATGAGCAGCGCGCGGGCGGCGGGGGCGGCGGTGTTGTTGACGTCATCCGCGTCGCTGGCGGGCGGGATGACGTTGAAGACGGCGAGCCCGATACGCTCAGCTTCGATGTTGTACGCCCGCGCCGCAGCCTCCTCCGCGGAGTGACATCCAAGGTGCTTCCCCTTGCACGACACCTTCCATTTCCGGCGGATCTTGTCCCAAGTGACACCCTTGAACCGAGAGGCGGTGCCTTCGCGGCGTTGTACAGGGTCAACGCCGTCCTTGACGTAGCCGTCGTAAGCCAGCGCTGCAGCGTCTTCAGTGGCGTGGTATCCAAGATGTTTTCCCTTGCAGACAACCCTCCATTTCCCGAGGCACTTGTTCCAGCTGACACCCTTCTTGAGGTGCGTTATAGCATCGACGTCGTCCGCGACGTACTTGTTGTAAGCCTGCACCGCAGCCTCCTCCGTGGCATGGAGTCCAAGGCTTTTCCCCTCGCACCTCGCCTGCCATTTTCCGCGCCTCTTGTCCCAGCAGACACCCTTAAACTGCGAGGAGGTAGCTTCTCGGCGCTGCACAGGATCAATGCCGTCCTTGATGTAGTTTTCGATTGCTTGCGCCGCATCCTCCTCGGTGGCGTGCTTTCCTAGATGTACACCCTTGCAGGCATTGAAAGCAAAGTCTGAAGGCGGTTCATCATATCATATTTTGGATTGAGGCGCGGTCGAGCTGGGGTCAATCTGGGGTCAAGCTGCACCCCCCTATCATAAACTCAGTCATTGTCTTCGTCGATGACTCGAGGTTGTCGAAAGCACAGCCGGTGACGTGATCGGTCCAGTATTCGGAACCCGGGTGGCTAGTCTCATAGCACACATGGTACCAGGCTGTAGCGCCGCAAGTCGAATTTGAAAGCAAAGTTTGAAAGCGCCTCATCACATTTTGCTGTCATCACAAGCGTGGAATGGTGCATAGGGGGATTCTCCCATTAATCCGCATGAGCAAATAATTGTCATTCGGGAGTTTCCCCCATTTATGAGACAAACGCGGTTTCGAATTGGGTTTCAGCTGGTTTCAATCTTCACCGCCTTGCCAGGCGTCGGGATCAAAGTCAGCCCGGTCGACATGCGCGGCTATTCCGGCCCAGGTCCCCGTTTCCCACTCGCTCCGCGGCACCGCAGTGACGCGCGGAGCGTTCGTGTCGGATCCGTCGGGAGAGGTGGCCACCCTGATGAGGGGGCTCTCGGCGCGGTGCTGCCACGCCGGGCACTAGGGCCGGGCATATTTGCTCGCCACCTCGTAGGATGCTATGTAATGTATTCAACGAGGGTTAACACTGCGTGTCGATGACGTGACACGTCCTAGTGTGCTATGTAACTTACGCAACGAGGGTTGACATTGCGTGTCGAGGACGGGACACGTCATATAATGCTATAAACGTAAAGCAGCGAGGGTGGACACAGCATGTCGATGCCGTGACGGGGATTATGTGCCGGGCCCAGCCATGCACATCACCTTGCGCACCAACCCTGGCACCGACCCATACCAGTCATACACAGCCTGACTGTTTGTTTTAGTGCTTCCCCCTCCATCTCCACCTCGGCTTCTGGCTGTTTCCTTTGCCCTGTCGCGTGAGGCGCGGAACTGCTTGCACACGGTCTTGTGGGTCGCCCAGCCGGCGCGTTGACAGTCGGCGTCGCAGTATACGACCGATCGGCATCCTCCGCAGCGCTTCTCGGCTCCGGTCTCGAGGTGTTTCGTGCACGTCGCGCAGCCTGGAGGCATGGCAGACGTTGGTGGCCGCTACACTATTGGTGTGTGGTGAGGATAGGGCTTCCAGTCTTCGGAGGCAGGGCCGTCACGCTCTAGGCCTCGCTTGTTACACCGTGCGCCCGGCGGCGGCGGCGGCGGCGGCGGCGACGGCGGAACGGGTGGCGGCGGCAGCTGCAAGGGCAGCGGCGGCGGCAATGGGTCGTCGGCGGCAGCGGCGGGGGGCGTGCAAAGATGGATACTCCGGTGCTGACGTGGCACGTCCGAGAAGACGGCACCCCAAACCCCAAAAATAATGAAAGCTCCGATACTCCACGCATCTCCCCGCGCGCCCGGCGCAGCCTCATCACTCGAGTCCATCAGTCGCCACGCAGGGTCGTCCACGACTTCCCTCGTCGCATCAACTTCACTGGCTGCTCATAGTGCGTTAGCAGTGTACCTCATCCTCCCGGCCTGATATCAGCTCTTCAGTTCCCACGTCGCGCCAGTTCACCCTCCCTCTACAGTAGTGCTTCGCTCGACGCAAATGGGCGGCAGGGGCTTACACTCCTAAACTTCTCAGCTCAACTTGAGCCGTGTCTGACACACAAGAACACCCTACACACCCAAAACATCCCCTAGCACCCCCTTAACACGGGCTACACAATCCCTACGCGCACCCCCTATCCCATAAAAAGCGCTCAAGTTGAGCTGAGAAGTGAATGAGTGTAAGCCCTTGATGGGCGGCCCGGTCCCCTCGGTGGTGGCCTACCGCGGCGGTCTGGTGCACTGCCCGGGCGGCAGGGCCTTACACTCGTTCACGTTAGAGCTCAACTTGAGCAACTCCAGGTCACATTCAGGGTTGAGTTGGGTTATACAGGGGACAGACGACCTCAAGTTGAGCTGAAATCGGAACGAGTGTAAGCCCCTGCCGGGCGGCGTCGGCGAGGTGGCCCTCCTCGCGGACGCCGTGGTAGGGCGGTGCACGTTGACCCCAGGTTGTCCCCGGGTTGACCGCGCCCGGTGTCAGCGCTTGAAGCCTTTATGTGGTGGACCGCTATCGCTATCAAAAGTGGCTTTCAATTCAACTTGCTCCGCTACACCGTGGTGCTCGTCAGCGACGTCGAGCCAGACGGCGCCGACGCAGCGGCGGCGGTGGGGCCTATACTTGTCGAACTAAGCTAGTACTAACCATGGGGGGCGTTAAACTAAGCTAATATAAGCTAGTTTAGGGGCTAGTGGTTAGTGGCTTAGTGTCTTAGTATGGGGGACTACAGTGGGTTAGTCAGTTAGGGGGGCTTAAACTAAGCTAGTTTAAGCTAGTTTAGGGGTTAGTGCTTAGTAGGCTAGTTTAGGGGCGACAAGTATAGCTGGGGCCTGGCCGAAATGACCACCATGACATCCCCCCCACATCTACGCCCCTTTCTCGAGTTGACATGTGTCACATGACGTGGCGAACAATATCTGCCAGGTCCTAGGGCGCGGGGTCACGCGTAGCAAGCGGCGAGGGCAACATCCTGGCAGGGGCTTACACTCCTCCACTTTTCAGCACAACCTGCGCCGTTTCTGACATAAAATACACCCTGCACAACCCCTCATACCCCCTTATACCCCGTACACACCCCCTAATTATCCCCTAAACGCACCCCCTACTCCACAGAAAGCGCTTACGTTGAGCCGAAAAGTGGACGAGGGTAAGCCCCTGCATCCTGGCGGTGTTGGATTTGAGCGATGCTGGCGACGCCGATAAGTGGGCGAGCGCGCGCGCGGGGTGGGCGAGTGAGGTGGGCTGACGGTTTATGCTCGCCACGTCCTAAGATTATACTTGTCGCCCCTAAACTAGCCTACTAAGCACTAGCCCTTAAATTAGCTTAAACTAGCTTCGTTTAACCCCCTCTATTTGAGTAACCCACTGTAAGCCCCCTTACTAACCACTAACCCACTAAGCACTAGCCCCTAAACTAGCTTAAACTAGCTTAGTTTAACCCCCCCCATCGCCAACACTAGCCTAGTTCGACATGTATACCTAAGATGCCACTTAACTCAAGGGGTGACTGTTCAAAGAGCGCTGGATAACGTGGCAAGCATTATCCGTGGGGCCCTACAGTGTGGAGGGCGTGCAGTGGGAGGGCATGACGATGCGGGAGGTGCGGCTGCCTCCTGGTAGGGCGGTTCAGGTTATGCTTGTCGCCCCTAATCTAGCCTACTAAGCACTAGCCCCTGAACTAGCTTAAACTAGCTTAGTTTAAACCCCCCTAATCTTCTCACCCACTGTAGTCCCCAATACTCACCCACTAGCCCACTCACTACTAGCCCTTAAACTAGCTTATACTAGCTTAGTTTACCCCCCCCGTCGCTAGCACTAGCCAAGCTCGACAAGTATAGTTAAGGTTGACAGTATCCATGCCCTAGTTGAAAGCGCCCATGGTGTCATCGCTTGAAGGTAGATATGCTGACCATGCTTGCAGATGCAACTTGCGCCGCTACACCTCGGGCACGTGCTCATGCCCGGCTTCGTGGTAAGGGGGGTGCAGCTTGACAGTCTCAAACCCATGTTGAAAGCGCCTGGAACTAAGAAGGCGGTGCAGTTTGACCCTATCCAACCCACGTTGAAAGCGCCTGGAACTAAGCGCTTGAAACTCACACATGATAAACTGGTCTCAAGTTATGCTTTCGATTGCAACTTGTGCCGCTACATCGTGGATTGCCACGTGCACGCGCCGCAGTACGCCTTCACGGGCAGGGGCTTACATTCGTCCACCTTTCAGCTCAACGTAAGCGCTTTTTGTAGGACAAGGAGTATTCAGGGGGGGGT
>Ga0307489_10000145_pt1 | contig 37232 bp, 40 predicted proteins | sample SB12metaG_FD_202247 | JGI IMG/M metagenome (GOLD analysis project Ga0307489, IMG submission 202247) | Sea-ice brine microbial communities from Beaufort Sea near Barrow, Alaska, United States - SB 1.2 | ecosystem: Environmental > Aquatic > Marine > Coastal | place: USA: Alaska | collected... | reverse complement strand
TCGACTGGTCCGCCGACGCGCGCGTGCAAATGTGGAAGTTTGGCAGCGGCGTTTCCCTCACCGACGTCAGCGCGTCCTTCCAGATGCGCAAACAGGGTGGTTTATTGACCACTATCCAGGTGAGTGACGCGCATTGAAACTCAACCAACGCACCCAAGACATGCGCCAAGATCCAACTGATTGACCCAAAACATGCGCTAACACTCCATCCATTCACCCAAAACATGCGTGATGACTCAACCAACTCACCCATAAGATGCGCTAAGACTCGATCAGCTCACCCGTAACATGCGTCAAGACACAATACTTGCACCCAAGTTACGCTATAAAATATACAATTCGACTCACCCATAAACGCTCCCTCTCGCAACTCTCTCAGGCCACTGTCGACTTCGCGGAAGGCACCGCCGGACCGTTGGCGCTAGGGGGTCTCACCGCGCAGATCAAGATCGACGATGGCAGGGTGTTTAAAGTTGAAAGGGCCTGACACCCTTGTTGAAAGCGCCTGATGTCGGCGCTTAATATTAAACTACTATAAACTGCATTCAAAGTTTGATTTGAATGTCAACTTGCGCCCCTGTACGATGGCGACATGTCCATGAGCGTCAATGGAGACATCGATCTTGTCATCGACACCGTCACGCTCACGGGCAAGGTGTCGTTCACGTTCCCGTGCTTTTCTGGCACGTCCAACTTTGTCGAGCTCGGCATGTCGATCGACAGCGATGAGATCAAGCTTGAGGGCGCCATGATCCGTGGCGAGTGGTTCTGCCAAGAAGACTCGCCCGCGAAGGTTGCGGCCGACAAGGCTGCTTCCGACAAGGCTGTTGCTGATGCCGCAGCCAAGTGCAAGGAGGACATGGTTCCCTTCAAGTTTTTCAAGTTCGAGGTGAAGAAGATCCGCGGCTTGGCACCGGATTGGAACGGGCACCGCATGTCGGGTGTATGTTATGATGACTGCGTGCAGTTTTCCAAGCTCAGTCTTTTCGACCAGAATGGTGGGATCGTGTCACTACTTTCCACCCTGAAGAAAATCGCATTCATGATTCACCAAATATGGGATACCACGTTGCTCATTGCAGTAGCTTGACTGGCAGCGCATATTGTCATTGGTATTTTGGTTGCATCCCTGATCAAAGGCACCCAAATCGTCATAGGGGATGGCACGAACCCCGGCGGCAAAAACCCAGGGGGACAAGGACCGGACGCCGCCGACGACCAAAATCTCAAGACAACGTTCTTGGACGAAAACTTCGGTTCTCGCAAGGAATCCGTTGTCATCTTCCCCATTAATGGTGATCCGCGCAAGGTGTTTAGTTACGAGCTGGCCACCGGCAGCGACTTCAGCATCCGCGACCCCACCGAGTGGAATGTTTACGGCGGGCAGAGTGCAGATGGGCCGTGGACCCTCTTCTCTCACGTCATTGCGGACGCCCCCAGCGCCAGGCGGGCTTCCTATGGGCGCAGAGACACGTGCATCGGCACGGCGAGCACGGCGGGCGTCGCGGTCCGTAAGCTGTCGTCCTATACCGCTTCCATCGAGCTCATTCAGGTTGGCAGCTTCGCACTCGTCGACGTCAAGTTCGAAATGTTCAACCTGAACGTGGCACCGGATACGTACCGAGGGAAATTTCAGGTAGGGTGGCGCACGTTGCAAGCTTAACGCATGTCGCGAAATGTGTTGAAAGCGCCTGTGTGCTTTCTGCGCCTGAATCTAGAACACGATAAGCTGCTTTCCCAATTTGCTTTCAATTTCCGCTTGCGACGTTATATCTAGGGCACCGTTCCGATCATTCCAGGGCAGTTGAGCGTCACTGTCGTGGTGCCCTTCGGTGAGCCAGTTGTGACGTACGAGATCATGGTAGGACCACTGCTCCGGCCTCACGGAATACGTCGCATGAGATAGCACCTCGTCAGTGGGCGTGTCCGACTAATTGAATTTGTGACGCCGTGATGTTCTGTAATCTCACAACCTACAGTATTTCGACGCATGCATGTTGCGTTCCGTACTCCGTGGTTGATGCGAGCTTTGAAATCGGCGACGTCGACGCCGAGCTCAAAGGACACGGCCAAATCCAGTCGACGTGTGAAGTCATGGGCGACCTATTGGTCACGGTGGACGTTTGGCTGACCAACATCCCGGTAAGGTGGTGCAAGTAACGATGAAACCCGAGTTGAAAATGCCGGGAACTAAGCGCTTGATACCTAAAAGCGATGACTTCTAACAATCTTTGCGTCCAATTTAAACTGACGCCCCTACATCCCGGTGGAGTGGATGCCGAAGCTTATGGGCCGCGGCACCTTCTCGAGCGACTGCGGGGATGAGTTTACACTGTTGGTCGAAGTTGATTTTGGCGAAAACCCGCCAGAGATGTGTGTTGGGGACATATGCGTGTCGGCCCCGAAGAACTCGGTGCTGTCCTTTGGGGTGCACAGCCTGCGCGGTGACTCGACTTTCACGATCACATTCGAGATGCCATTGGACCCGAACACCCCGGCGGGTACGTCCTTGTCGGTGGGGCGGTGCACGTTAAAACCCATTGAAACCCGTGTTGAACTCGTCTAGTTTCAGCACTTAAGGCTAAAATGTGATAAACCGCATTCAAACCAAGCTTTCAATTTCACCTCGCGACACTGCATGCCGGTATTCGCCGAAATTCTTTCGAATGGGGGCTTCAACCTCGGCGTGTCGCTTGACGACATTGTATTCGGCGAGGTCTTCGGTGCCATCGGCCGCGCCTTCCAAGTAGGGCTGGGGGATGTTGCTCGCCAACAGAGAGATATAACCATATAAGAAGCGCCAGGGTTTTGCCCCGGCTGGCCCCCATAGATATTCCTCGCCACTTCACTTGACGCATTTTGAACCCTGGTTTTCTGAGTCCACTGTCATCCCTTGACTTGTCGAGCACCGAGAGATATCTGCTTGGCCCTACTTCCAGGGCTCCGGCGTCGGGGGTTCCAACCCGGTTGCCGGCAGTGCGGCTTCCGCTCAGCTCGCGATGAATCAGGCCATTGGCTCCGCTCTCGGACAAGGCCACAACCTGGACGATAACCAAGTGGCCAGCCTCGGCGGGTTCGGGGACCTCATCAACTCGATCAGCATGAAGCGAGTGCTCGCGATGTTCTCCATGTTGCCCGACAAATCCATCGCCCTGACCGTGTCGCTATTCGGCATGAAGCTCTTCCACATGGCATGGCAGTGCAGCTTCACCCGAGGTTATCCGTGCGATTGGTTTCAGCGCTTGAAGCTACAGTATGATGAACCGCTCTGAAATCTGCTTTCACCTCCAACGTGCGCCCCTACAAAATGTCGCTTGAGGCGATGGTCTATGTGACCAGGGAGGACGGGGCCCAGGATTGGAAGGCCATGGTGTATCTGGGCTTCCTCGACATCAACGGCGGCTACCTGCATTTCCCGTCCCCGTTCACTTTCTTGAGCGTTGCGATCAACGTCGGGTAGGGCCTGGCAAATATCGCCCGCCACGTCATCCAACATACTTTAAATCCCATTTCTTGTGTCACATCGCATCATTTTACGTGGCGAGCAATATCTACCACGTGACGGGCTCTGACGCTCATCCCAACAATACAGAGATTCCGATCCGGATTCGATTCACCTCCAATCACCATCGCACGTTGCACACCCATCAGTCTATCCCACAGACTTCTTGGCTATGATATGACGACCCTACCGATAACGCGACCCGTGATACTGCCAGGCCCTAACCGCGGGGTCTACATCATGGGAGGCGGTTTGAAGACACTCGGGTTCACCTACGCCAGCGACGACATCATCATGCACCCGCAAATCCTACCGTACAGCCCAGTCAACCTTCACTTCACCAAGGCCGGGTTCAACTTGCGGATGGGTCAGGATCTAAGTCAAGGCAGGGGGCTATAATGCACTTCATCGATTTTGAACGTCTCCTGCTCCTTCTCCTCCGCCTGCTTTGCGCGTCAGTATGAGCACTGACGTGACGGTGAGTCATGCTGCGATCTTGCTTGCCTGCTTGTTCTCAATGGCTCTGATGCAAGGAGGGGTCGGCCTCGCCGGCTTGTTTAGCTTATTCAAAGAACTCCTCGGGGGTAGGGCCTGGCAAACATTGCGCTCCTCGTCATCTAACGTGCTTGTAATCCTCGCTTACTATGGAGTTACACGGAATCTTATGACATGGCGAGCAATATGAGCCAGGCCCCACTCGGGGGCGGCTGCGGGATCATTATCTGTCCGCTTCAGCAACTCATTTGCGACGATGCGAAAGCCAATGACATCAAAGAGTATCCCACTCTGTTGCCCGTAGACGGGCAGGCAGGGGGGGTATTGAGAACACACACTCAGCCGTCGTTGAATCGACGAACCGAATCTGCGTGTCTGTATGAGCATTAACCTTGAAGGTAAGTTATGCGGGCGCCAGGGCGAAAGTCTTGTGCCTCCTTATACACGCGGAAGCGTCTCTCTCTCTATGCGGGCACGTCCGATCTCGTTCAGAGTGCTTGTTCTCAGTGACCCCCCTGCCAGGTGAAGTTTGCGCACACGTTCGTGTCCCCCAACGGTAGGGACTGAAGAATATTGCCCGCCACGTCACAGGATGTTTGCTGACTCTAGAAACGAGGGTTCAATACGTGTGATGTCGTGGCAAGAAGTATCTGTCAGTCCTACTTACTTACTGACGGAGATTGCTCCCAACGTCTTAGTATGTCATTGTATTCAAAGAGCGCGGATTCCAAATGTGTTGATGTGGCCAGCGATATGCGGCAGTCCCTGCCCAAGGGCGTCCCCCTGACGAAGCCCACCGACGTCATCCAGATTTGGTGGATGCAACTCACGTTGCAGGTTGAAATCAAAATCGCTACCATGGCAATGGCCATTATGGTGGAAGTGGTAAGGCTCGGCATATATTGCCCGCCATGTCATTGAACGCATGTTTAAACATCCTGTATTGATTTAAACGGTGTCCAATGACGTGGAGAGCAATGTCTGCCCGGCCCTAGGAAGTGGTAGCGCGATTGTTACTCGACAAGCCCCGCAATATCGTGACCGAAATGAAGGTTATGATGGCGGTTACGGTTGGCGCCACGGCCGTTCAAATTGAAGCAGGCTTTGCCGCCAAGCTCAGCGGCAGTTCCCAGATATGGTCTAATCCGTTTGGATTGCTGCCCCACATGGGAATTGTCTTCCCCCTCAACATGGCCTTCGGGCTGTCGATCGAGATCGCCACCGCCATGGCCGGTGCCCCCGTGCCCATCCCGTACAGGCTTGACTTCGAGGCGGGTATCCTCGGTTGCGGCACTCCAGTGTTATACAAGGGGGAGGCGGGCGTGCTGTCAGAGCTGGGCGAATCGGGACAGCACACGTATGTGACGAACCCCAATGCCATGGCTGGCGAAAACCGGAAGTTGACTCGCGATGAGGTGGATGACTTTGCACGCGCCGCCGACGGTAATGCGCGGGTCGGATTCGCGAAGCCGCCCGAGCTCGAAGGGCAGATGGGGCTCACGATCCCCGGTAAGGGGCTTATTGAGATAAAAAAGTCGACCGACTTTGAATCGACGAAGCAAGCCCGCGCGTTTGTAAGAGCATTGCCCGTGGAGGTAAGTCATGCTCCGATACCGATCGGGTGCTTATTCTCAAGGACCCTGCCGCCCGGTCTCAAAAACTACGAGTGCGCTCCCGGCGACATGTACGGAGCGGAGCCGACAGTGATCAAGATTGCGATGAGTATTGTCATCGGCGTCAATGTCAAGTTTGCGTTCATCTTCGTCATCCGACAATTCTACATTTCACGGCTGATTTTCATGACCTTGCAAAAGCCAGCGGGCTCGGTCCTCAAGGCCATGGTGAGGCCACGGTCTGACAGGATAAGGCGCCATCAGTGTGTCTGACTAAATGCCCGTGTGTGATACTGGTACTCGGTGAACTCACCTCATCTTACCACGCGCTGCCACTAAAGTGTGTGGTGCTCCCTATTAAGTGGCCCCCGTGATCGACATCTTCAGCGGGAAGAAGTTTGACGTGTCTTTTAATGTCATGCCGTTTCCCGTGAAGCTGTATAGCGGCACAGTCGTCCCGGCGGGCATCCTCATTGACATCGAGAGCGTCGCCATCCTGGGCGGGGCCTTACAAGCTTCACCTTTTCATCTTGGCTTAAGACTTGAGCTAAGTACTGCTAACCGTTTTTGTGTTTGCAGCCACTACCTCGATGTTGCGTGAGTTGCTCATATTGATATACAGGGGAGATATTTTGAGGCCCTAGTCTTGGGTATCCCCATCATCCGGAAAGCATTCTTCAAGTTCAGCGTCATGCCGTTCTTGATCGAGGCGCATCTGTGGATTGAGAAGATCGAATTGGCGCCGCTCATTGAAATCACCGGCGTGCGGGGCAAGAAGAAGTACGTCGCACAACAGAAGCAAGCGAAGTCGGAGAGGGAGCGGGCCGAAAAGGAGAAGGCTGCGCAGAAATTCGACAAGATCACGACCGAAAAAGCGTTGCGGGATAAGAAACGGTACATCGCCGCCGAAGCCGCCGCCGCCGCCGCCGCTGCGGACGCCGCTGCCTACGCCGTCTACGCCGCCAATGACGCCAACGTCACCGCCACCTCCGCCGCCGTTGTGGAGAAGGCGTACCTCGACAATTCGCAGGCTTACATTGTCAACTCCACGTGGGTCGAGCATGACACGCTATGCGGCAACGAGCAGTGCTTCACCTGCGGGCGCGCGGAGGAGGGCGCCGCGCCGCTCCGGCTGGAGTGCGGTGACGCGACCAGCGTCATCTCCAACATCACCGCGGCGTTGTTCGGCGCCGCCGCAGACCAGCCCGATTGGAAGTTCACCCGCACGACCGAGATGTGCGACAGCCAGGCGGGGCCTTGCACTTGGAAAACATAACTCGTCCGGTATACAATGCGTCCGAAAATGTTGTGCGCCCAATTCCCGTATGACGTACCGGGACGCCTTTTGCTTTACACCGCAACAGATTATGGCCCCACAAGTTATTTTTTTCTTCATGTTCGTTTGTTTCTGTATCCACTATAGTGTCCCATTCTAGATGCTCCAAAATGCTGTAAGTTGAGAGGAAAAGGAAAAGTGTCGAAGATGTTGTCTCACTTGATGCCTCCAAGATGTTGCCTGTGAAGCTGATAAGGGGGCAAATGTCACAGATGTTGCATGTGAGCGGACAAGGGGAACAGTGTAAGGCCCTACAGACCGGAGCCGCGCGCCGGGCGCATGGCGAAGACCAACGCGACCACCGCCCGCGAGATTGTCGCGGCGAATTGCCTCGGCAAGCAAATCTGCTCCGTCGACCCATCCCGCGCGCTCTTCGGCGTGCCCAAGGGATTCGACGCCGTCGTGAACAAGCGGGGCGGGCTCGCGCTGTCGGTCAAGGTGCAGTGCAGCGCGCTCTCCGACGCAGAGATCGCGCGGAGCCAAGCCGAGGAGGATGCAATGGACTCGCAGTGCTCCGATGGCTGCCTCACGTGCGTCAGCGAGTCGCGCTCCGTGTCGCCCACCGAAACCATCATCATCGCGTGCGGTAGGGCCTCACACTCGTCGTGTCTCTCATTCAGCTCGCTCAGCCCGTTTTCTCAAAATACATGACATCCATCCCCCGTCCTGCATTCAGCTCTCCTCATCTCCAGGACCATTTTCGTTTTAAACCTGAAACCTATCGATCACACCAATAGACGGGCGTATCTGGAAGATGGGCTAACGCTCCAGTAGGTCTGCTCCCCACTCTTGCGTCGCCTCGATATCTCAAATCATCTGTCGAAAATGTAACGTTGAACTGAAATGGAACGGCTGGCCAGGCCGGGGCGGAGGATGCGGCGAGTGTACGGGTCCACCGGTACGCTATGCGCTTACAGACTGGCTGAGCTAAATCATAACGCTTGCACGACTCTGGCGCGGGACGATGCTGCCATCATCACCGGCATTGAGGCAGGGCGGGTTTTCATAACAAGCACTCGACCGACGTTGAATCTACTCCTCCTCCTCCGCGCATCTACATGATTGAGCATTCATCCTGTAGACAAGTCATGCTCCGATGTCGGTTCGCGTGGTTGTTCTCAATGACTCTCGTGCGAGGACGCGCTGTACGGTGCGGAGGATGAGCAGCCGCCGTGGCTTTTCGACGAAACTGTGGGGATGTGTCTGCAGCCCGCGGGTGTGATTCCCTCCGGCGACATGTGCCGGTGGAACTCCGACCGCGTCAAGGTGGGGCCGGTGTCGGATGACCAATCACCGACACTAATCGATGCAAGTCAATGTTGACCCGCGCTTACCGGCCTATGATTATTTCGTTTCGTTCAGATGCGGTGTGCGCTGAGCGGTTTGCGCTCGGCGCTTCGTTCATCACATTGTAAACCCGTCGTGTTCCGTTTGGCAGGTGACGCGCCGGTTCCGAGCGCACGCCCGCCTTGTTAGGTGATCACGGTGACACGGTGAGTGTAACGTGTACCGGTACACTGCGTCAAGGTGCAGTTGCGCCGCGCGTGCGCCGGCCGACCCAAGTGCAAGCTCACCTGGGCCGACGTCGACGAGCTGTTCCCAGTGGACGCGTGCGTGGGGAAGGCCAAGCGCCTGTCCATCATCGCGCGCTGCCAGCGCAGTGAGATGCCGCGTGACGCCAACGTGGAGGTGCGCCCCAACTCGTTCGGCATGCTGCACTACGAGGAGCGCGTGCTGATGGGCGAAGCCTCGGGTGCGCTGGTGGACTCGTACCAGGCAGGGATTTCTCAGGCTTCGTCAGTTCCCTCACTGTTTGCTCCAGTGTAGCACTGTTTGCTCTAGTGTACCTCTGTAACCCTTACACACTCCCATACACACCGGCCGCATCAGTTTCCCTGGCCTTCCAATCAATGGTGTTCCCTTTTCCGATTAACTGGCAGCACCTTCGAGGGATCATTTGATTGGGGTCAGGGTTGGAAACAGATCGAGCGCCAACTGCGATAGGGAACGATTGGAAGTCCCTAGCACCAGGCCCGCACCGCCTTCGAGACCTCGCCCACTGTGTTGGCAGGGCATTCCACTTCCACTTCCGTGGTAGCTCAACTTCCAGAGAAGACTACGTGTTGCTTCTCTCGTTTTTAGAACACATGTCGTTCTGTGGCCAGGTGGTTTGGTTTAATCACATTTTAAGGTGACGCTCCCCCTAATTCCGGATTTCTATCAAAAAAGTGTAAGAACGAAAATACGACTCAAGATTCTTGAGTTAAATAGTCGCAAAAAACATTTTGACCCCCACTCAGTTCTAGGTTGTAAAACTTTTCGAAAACAAGTTTTTTTCCAGTTTTTTTTTTATTTTCCTGGGTATGGTCGCGCATCTCGGAGAGTGATCGAACGGAATGTTGACAGTCGCCCTAAAACGCAACTAAATGGCGCAGAGGCGCCGTTTATCTTTTGCTCAGAAACACAGAGCTGGTGTGTGATCAAACCAAAAGCTCAACATTCCGTTCGATCACTCTCCGAGATGCGCGACCATACCCAGGAAAATCAAAAAAGTTAATAAAAAAAAAGTGTTTTCGAAAAGTTTTACAACCTAGAACTGAGTGGGGGTCAAAATATTTTCTGCGACTATTTAACTCAAGAATCTTGAGTCGTATTTTCGTTCGTAATTTTTTTGGTACAAATCCGGAATTAGGGGGAGCGTGACCTTAAGGTGTTCAGTGTGCGTAAAGACGTGTGAGGCCCTGCGTGCTGGCCAGCGCGATTCCCAAGAGCCTCACCGAGTTTATGTATTCGAGCGTGGCGCGGCGGAAGGGCGTGTCGGTGGGCGCCAGCGCCGCGGTGATCCGACGCTTCTTGGCCACGTTCACGCTGCGCAGCGACGAGGGCATGGCGGGTATCAACATCTGGCACTTCCGCGTGATGGGCGACCAGTCGTTCTGGCGCCTCGGGGGCGTCATGGCGCTGATCCCGCAGTCGACCCATAAGGACGAGTGCGACGCCATCGGTGGGTGCCACATGGCGAGCTGCACGCGCAAGGTGCACGACGACGACGGCATCGCGGTCGGCTGCGTGTTCGCCCTCAATCTCAAGCCCGGCGTCATGTACCAGCTCCATGCGTACGGCGTCTCCGACCGCGCCGTGGACAACGCTGGGCTGTCTGTCGAGTTCAAACCCCCGTCGCACTGCAGGTTGCACGTCAACTGCGACAACCCGGCGGCGGTCGATCTGTGCCAGATTATGGGCCAGCGCGACATGCCTTTCCAGAAGATGAAGGTCGGCGAGCTCCCGCAGATCACATGCGAGACCCCGAGCCTGGCCGAGGTAGGCGGTGCAGGCTGATAGTATCAAATCCCGTGTTGAAAGCGCCCATGGTTTCAGCGCTTGAACCTAAAATAAGATTACCTGGGTTCAATTTTTTGCTGTCAAATTGAACTTGCGCCACTACACGGAGGTGACCGCCGTGGGGGTGGAGACCAAGCCGTTCTGCATGGCGCCGAGCCTGTACGGCGAGGACGTGAGTCGGTGCTGGCCCGGGCGCCACCCGCTGCCCAACGCCGCCATCGGCCTCGGCTGCAAGGGCACCTTCCACGTCCACGACGCCGCGACCGAGAACCTCGTGATGGCGCGGAAGGTGGGAAGCAGCGGCGCGGATGTGGAGGTGCTGGACGACGGTGAGTGCATGTTCAGCAAGACGAGCGCGGGCGCGAAGCTGAGGGTGGGCCAGATTCTACGCCTTGACTTCGAAGAGGGCCCGTGCAAGAACGACACCTACCTCAGCAACAACGACGTCTTGGGCGGCTCCGGCGAGTCCGGCGAGTCTGCCGAGCCCGTGGATGCGAGCCTTCCGGGGCACAAGCTCCGGTGCACGCCCCACACCTATGCCGGAGGCGTGTCTAACGTCACGCAGGCGGACTTTTACGAGTTCCCGGTCGACATCGAAAAGGCGGCGAGCGTGGAGAAGCTTGTCGCCGGCGGCCTGCTCAGCCCCCAGATTGGCCACTACGTGTACCCCGGCCACTCGGGTTACGCCATCGACGTCGAGCGCTACACGGGCATGGCGCAAGTTGCGGCCGTGGACCTGCCTGATGACATGGTCGCGGACTCCGTTTCCGTTTCCTTCTGGTTGCGCAAGCAAGACGCGTACGTGTCGCCACAGGAAGGGCCTTGAACAATTCCGTTGGCGGCTACTCAACTTGAGTAGTTTTTGTCCGTGAAATCACTCAAGTGTCTGCCTCGATGGTGCGCAAAGTAAGCTAGAACAGTGGCAATGCGAGGCCTTGGCCTCAGGGCGACGCGCTCGTGTCTTGGGCGCACGAGGGTGCGCTTCATCAGGAGGCGCACCAATCCAACACTTACGTGAAAAAGCTTGGGAGCTTCATTGCCCTGCTCATGATGCCGGATTCTACGCTCAACTTCACGGCGTACCACAAGGGCGTGGTGTGCACCGCGATTTCGCCCCGGGTGCCGCACTTGAGGGATGAGCGCTGGCACCACGTGGTGATGTCGGTGGATGACGCGCGCGAGGTTGTCAGGTGGGGTTCCGAATGTTTGCTCATTGTGTACCCGCACACATTCACCGCGCCCGCATCCACCTCCTCTGGAGTGGAGCGCACCCGTACACGATCGCCGCGTCCTCCTGTTCCATTGAGAATTGAAGGGACGAGGGGACGAGTGTACTGACCTTGTTGCGAGGTTCTCGGTCGACAATGCGGATGCCGCGATGCCGCTGGTGTGCCTGTGGATGTCCACGCCGCCGCCGCCGCCGCACCCGCCCCCGAGACCGCCGTCGCCGCCGCCGCCGAACCCGCCGCCGTCGCCGCCCTCGCCTCCGTCACCGCCGCCGTCGCCGCCGTCGCCGCCGCCCCTTCGCTACCGCTCCCCCGACGAGGAGGCCGCCTCCGCCGTCACCGCCGCTGCCCACCTCGGGAGCGGCGTGCAAGAGGAAGCTGACCAGCACGCCGCAACCTCACATGGTGATCATGTGCCGACCGCTGTCGCCTCATATGGACATCGCCACCTGTTGGGGATCGGTTCTGATCAGGGAAAGGCGCGTTTGGGCCGGGGCTCCACCTACATGCCCGGCACTTTTCCGAGCACCAAGATCGCGCTCAAACCCCCAAGAAAGGGCAACAGATATTGCCAATTGAAGGACGACGAGAAGATTCGATGCAACGTCGGTGGAATTGGAAGCTGGGAGACTTTCCACATCGTGCCGACCGGTAACCCGGAGGACGGGTGGGTGGGCCTTAAATCGCAACGCAACGGCAAGTACTGCGCGGATGAGGCACATAGCGGTATCAAGTGCAACCGAGGCGAAATCGGCGACTGGGAGCGATTTAAGATCGTGCGCGAAGACGACGGAACGCACTCCATCATGGGCGGCCAACATAACAAATGGTGCGGGTATGACGGATCGGAGTTGAAGTGCACATCAGGCAACCGGGGCGGTGTTGGGGGCGGTGCTTATGAGACATTCCAGATCACGTTCATCGGAGTGGAACAACCTTGCGAAAGCGGTTGGGAGATGATGACCCTCACGTTCCCGGGACACAACAACAAGACGTGCCAGGAGAGCCAAGACAACGGCGTCGTCGAGTGTAACAAGGACGAGCACTCGAAGGACATGAACTTCAAGTTATGGCACGAGGCTTCGGGCACTGGGTTATTGAACCTCCGAGGCGGTCGCAGCAACAAGATCTGCTCGGATGAGAATGACGGCGTCATCTGCAACCGAGATGTAGCCGGCGACGGGGAGAATTTCCGGTTGGATTTGATCGGTGACGAGTACCGTCTCCTCGGTGGCCGCGGCCAATACTGCGGGGACTATGATAGGCTCAAGTGCAACACGCATGACGTCGACGGTAGGGCATGACACGCCGCTCCATGTTCAGTTGCAAGGAGAGCCATCGTTTGCCCCTGAAACTTCTTAAATCGATGTATGAAGAACTTGTCCCCTGTGTTTGAGTGAGGTGATTGGCTGTGATGATCAACGTACCGTTTGGGTTGGAACATTTTGATTGGTCGAAACGCCTGATTCGATACCAAACCTGACGACTAGATTCAGTTATTCCTACTCTGATGGTACGGCTAGACGATGCTCAAGTTGAGCTGAAGTGTTTTTTGCGCGTTAAGGAGGCCCTGCCCCACGGAGACCGGGAGCACATGGTGTTGCGTTGTGTTCCGCCTGCTCCCCCCCCGCCCCCGCCATTGCCGCCGCCGCCGTCACCGCCCCCGCCGCTGCCGCCGAACCCGCCGTTGCCGCCCCACCCCCCGAGCCCGCCATCGCCGCCGCCGTCGCCGCCTTCGCCGCAGCCGCCGCCGTCGCCGCCGCCCAGCCCGCCTCCACCGCCGCCGCAGTCGCGCTCGTTCCTCTACCGCGAGACCGCAGCCGCGCGAGCGCGCCACGGCACCTTCATTGTGGTAGGGCGGTGCAGGTTGCCAATATCGAAACCCATGTTGAAAGTGGATATACTATCAGCGCTTGAAGCTGTAATATGATGAGCCGATGTCAAAATTTGCTTTCAATTTCAACTTGCGCCACTACATCGAGGGCGCCGTGTACGACGACACGTCCGACAAGATGATGCACGTGATGGACGGCGAGATGGACGAGGTGACGCTGCACCACCGTGCGCTGAGCGCCGTGGAGGCCTCCTCCCTCGTCGCCGACGTGCCCTGCGCCAAGCGGTTCCGCGGCTCCGGCTTCGCGTACTTCCCGGGGCAGGCCGCGGAGCACGGCGCCGAGTTCGCCTCGTTCGACCAAGTCCCGCAGTGTCGCGAGGGGCCGCACACCGTGCGCTTCCGCTACCTCGTGTCGCGCGGCAACAACCGCCGCCTCACCGTCTCGGCCCGTGCCGACGGCACCGGCGCGAAACAATCCGCCGCCGTCCTCTTCCCCGAGCCGTACCGCTTCGATTCCTTGGATCAGTACACGTGGGCGTACTCGCCCCCTGCCATGCTGCGCATGCAAGCCGGCAAGATCCCGCTGGTCAAGCTGGGCACCGACAGCGCCGTGGAGCCGGGCGCACTCTCGCCCGAGCAAGGCCAGGGCTCCACCAACGCCGGGATCGTCGAGGTGACGGAGCAGGCTGCGGAGAAGGGCGAAACCACCCTGGAGGAAGAGATGGTGTGGTGCACACTCGCGGCAGACGGCGTTGACTGTGTGACAAAACGGATGTGTCTGGGTGTGAGGTTTCGTGATCTTACCGCGTACTGTGTATGATGTGTTGTGTGCTCCCTACTACATGGAGGAAGTCAACGACCCGGTGCTCGACCGTGACAAGAGCGCAGAGAGCGCCATGGTCGGGTCATATACGGGATAATGCTCGTCACATCAACGCACGTTTGAATCCTGCAATCATTGTCCTTGATTTGAGTGTGACTACAGCTAGCATCGTTGACGTGGCGAGCATTATATTGTTCTGTGTCCGACTCTTCTCTGCGGAGACGCTGGCTGCGGGGGAGAAGGCGCAGGTGGAGAAGGGCAAGTACGTCAAACGCCACCGCCGCCGCAGCCTCCTCGCCGAGCTCTCGGCGTCGGACCCGGCGCGCCCCATCCTCACCCCGGGGGAGCTGGCGTGGGTCAGCGACGCCATGGGCGGCGCGGAGCTGTCCACGCCCAAGGTAAGGCGGTGCAGGTTGACCCTATCAAAAACTACGTTGAAAGCGCCTGGACCTAAGCACTTGAACCTGGAATGTGATAAACTGCTTTCAACTTCTGCGCTCAAATCCCACTTGCGCCGCTACACCAAGGTGTTGTACGACATGGACGACGACCCCAAGCGCTCCGCCACATTATGGCTGGACTCGTGCGCGCGGCACACGCTGAAGGGCGGGCGGGAGATGCTGGTGGTGGTGGTGGAGCTCAACACGGGCAAGAAGGTGGTGGGCAGGGGCTTACACTCGTCCACTTTGCAGCTCAACCTGAGCCGTTTCGAACACGAAATACACCCCATCATACCCCCGAACATCCCCTAAACACCCCCTAAACATCCCCCTAACTGAACCCCCTATCCCACAGCCAGCGCTTACGTTGAGCCGAGAAGTGGACGAGTGTAAGCCCCTGGTGGTGGGCACGACGGAGGTGGGGTGGGACTCCGCCAAGCCGGGCCACCGCGACGACCACCACGCTGCGCTGCACGAGGTAGGGCTGTGCAGGTTGAACCTATCAAACTCACGTTGAAAGCGCCTAGATCTAAGCACTTGAAACTAAAACATGATGCACGACTTTCAAACTTTGCTTTCAATTTCAACTTGCGCCGCTACAACGAGGTCACCGGCAAGCACGTCTGGCGCGTGGGCGCCAAATACCCCAACGCCATCAACATCCAGAACGGCCCACTGAGCTACCACGCCGCCTCCTTCGGCCTCATGGTAGGGCGGTGTAGGTTGGCCCTATCAAACCCGCGTTGAAAGCGCTTGTATCTAAGCGCTTAGAACTGATCTATGATGGACAGCTCTCAAACTTTGCTTTCAATTTCAACTTGCGCCGCTGCATCATGGGCATGGATTTCCACCTCGACAACCACCTGTCCACGGCCCCGCAGCACTCCGGGTCATGCCGCCCCGGGAGGTGGGGGCTGTTGCACGGACTAAGGCGGACGTCATGTGCGCGTGCGTGTGTGACTAAATGCTCGGGTGTGATATGTGATGTGCGATGGGCGGTGTAATGAATAGGATCTCAACTTCCTGTATATCTCCCCGAATACCACATGAACACTACTCAGACGTCTGTCGGTGATCAGTGCAGTGGTGGCACTTTCACGTCAGTGTGTGACACGTGTATGCCATGTGTTCTGTCTCTACTTGGCGGAGCTTCGATTACTTCAAGACGGCGGCGAGCAGCCGCGGTGCGTTCGACTCGGCGGTGCGGACTTCGTCCAACGACTTCACCGACGACGGGCTGGAGCCCAAGGACCAGGCTGTGGCTATGTGCGGCGGCGAGGGGTGGCGCGTTGTGCGGATGCAGACGTGGGTGGTAGCGTCCCCGGACCGAACCATTCTCCGCCCGACCGAGCGCAAGTGGCTGGGCCAGACGCTGGGGCTGGACATGAGCCAGCCTTCGCCGTGCTTTGTGCGCAAGCGGGACCAGCTCACGGCGGCCAACTTCATTAACCGGTGCCACGCCACGGAGGACCAGGGAGGTGTCGGGTACGTGCTGGTCACGGTGACCGAGCTCGAGACGGGGCGAAAGATCGCGACGAGGACGATCGTGGCGGACCACGACAGCATGTTCACGAGCATGTACGAGCTCACCACCGAGCAAATCAGCCCGGCGGTGGTGGACATGAAGCTGCGCTTCAAATCCAACGTCACATGCGACGGTGCGTCAGACGCGTCGGCCGCGGCGGCGACCGCGGCCAGGTCCGCTCTGCTCGGATCCTCCCAGCACGATACCATCCCTCTCAGCCTGGCGGGCCGCGACGGCACGGGCGCCGGTGCTCGCACACAGCGCCAGTTGCTGGGAGGTAAAGCCCCTGCCCCGGCAGCTAAGCACGCGCCTACGGTGAGCGCCCGAATGGCACCGCCGCCCCCGTCCGGCGAGATACTGACCTCGACATGCTACTCCGGGTTCCGCGCGGACGGCAGCATGGGCCTGGCCTTCGGTGGCCAATCGGTAAAGGCCTACTCGTTGCAGAAGTCCATCGCCGCGTTCCACGTTGATAAGATCTTCGAGCGGGCGTCTTGCAACGGCTGGGGCAACGCGTACGCTTTCGGCGACCCATCCACGGCGAACTTCGGCGCCGAGCGCCGCAAGGAGTTGTTGTGCGGGCAGACCGAGGACGTCCCCATTCTCAACTTTGAGGCGTACGTTCTCCGCATCGACAGCGAGACGCCGGACCTGAGCGCGGAGGATTGGACTTGGCTCGGGGAGGCGTTCGGGGCCGCGGACATGTCGAGTGGCCGCGAGTGCTATTCGTACGATCTGAGGCGTGGCGACTCGCCGTATGAGTTGATGCCGGGGCACGAGTTTTACCAGAGCAGACACCTTCTATCGGCGGAGGCGGCGACGGGCGGCACGGACCGCCACCTCCTCGGAGGCGCGCCCCCAGCAGCCCCAGCCCCAGCCCCGCCCCCCGCGGATCTGATGGCCCTGTGTTACTGCAACAGGCGGGATGTTACAGTACTGACATCACTCGACCGATATTGAATCTCCACATCCTCCTCCATGCGTATGTATGAGCATTCACCTTGAGGGTAATTCATGCTCCGATTTCGGTTCGAGTGCTTGTTCTCAAATGGCCCTCCTGAGAGGTATGACGACCTTCGCGCCAAGTTCTGCAACGCCAAGCAGTGCACTTCGCTCAAGCAAGGCAATGCCTGCGCAGCCCACTGGAACTCCGTCGGCATGCACGGTGACAGGCTGTGGGGCTGCATCAGTAGGGCGGTGCGGCGTGCAGGTTCACCCCGGGTTCACCGCGTTTACTTTCAACGTTTGAAGTTATAATATGGTGTACCGCTTTCAAAACATGCTGACGATTTCAACTTGCGCCGCTACACATTGGCGAGGAGGCGATGGCCAAGGTTGCGGCAGCCAAACTCCTCGCACTTCAGCAGAAGGAGTGGGTGCCCGAGTTTGGCAAGAAGTGCGCCGCCTCGCACATGGCGGATGACGAGATGCTCGTGGTGTCCGCCGTGCTCTCCACCGGGAAGCACATCTTCGGCCGCGTCTTCGCGTCCTCAAAGTGGTTCAAGGGGCACTACACCGACCCGGTCAGCTCGGGGGAGAACCCAGCGGCGGTCGATCCCGGCGCGATGCTCGTCGAGCTGACCGGCAGGCACATCTACCGCAACATCTTCCCGGAGCGGCCGGTCCTCAGCGTCAACGACCACTGGGGGTACTCGTTCCAGAACGCCATCAGCTTCCTGCCCCACAAGCGTGTCGCGTACGTCGAGGGCGTTGGCTTCGAGTCCTTCGTGGACGAGGAGGACATGGCATTGCGTCACCGCAAGGAGCAGTGCCTGACGACCGCCATGTGCTACGGCGACCGCCACGCGGATCTCAAGACGGAGTTCTGCGGGGGTGACACGTGCAACACCACGGAGCAGGGCATGCGGCTCGAGGACCACTGGAACTTCCACGGGAGGTTTAACAAGTCGTATGCCTTCAAGTGCGGCGCGTCCGACGATCCCGAGAAGTCCCGCGTGGTCAACGCGCTGTGCTACGGCAACAGGTTCAAGGACCTGGTGGACTCCATGTGCAACGAGGGCGAGTGCAAGACGGAAGAAGAGGCGGTGGCGCTGGAGCTGCACTACAAGCGGCACGGCAAGCTCGATAATCGGCAGTGGGGGTGCACACCCACCACGGCGGAGATGTGCTATGGCGACGCCAACATCAAGTGGGACCTGTCGGACACCAGCAAGAGGTGGGGCCGGTACTCACTCGTTCCCGCACTGCTTTGCTTGTTCGCAGTGCACCTGTCCACAATCGCCGCATCCAGTCGTCGCATGCTCCTCTCTGGGCTCGCCTCTCCTTCCGTTTATGATGGCTCATGGTGTAAGTGAACACACTCGCCGCATCACCATCCCTGGTAGACGAATAAGAGCACACAGTGTGGATGAGTTGTAAAGGGCACGCGTCAGGCTCTGTGAGGAGGTGCATCGACGCTCACGGGGTATCGGACGCCTCGCTGCGCGCCGCCGCGGGTAGGACCTGTCAAACATTGCTCGCCACGTCACAGGATGCTGTTTAACTCAAGAAACGAGTGATCAAAATAGGTTGACGGATATTTCGATGGTAGCAAGGCGCTATCCGTAGGCGAGCGAGCCGTCATCGGCGTCCAGTCCTTCTTTGCTTACTTCGTCAAGCGCCCGTTCTCCGACGCCAAAGCAGGGGGTTTACTGAGAACTAGCACTCGACCGAAGTTGAACCGACGAATCTGCTATGAATCTGCTATGCGCGTATGTATGAGCATTCACCCTGAATGTAGGTCATGCTCGAGCATCGGTTCATGTGCTTGTTCTCAATGACCATCCTCTAAGGACAAGTCGCCGATGTGGACGGCGAACGAAACCGCCTGGGTCAGCGCGACTCTCAACAAGGCCGCCGGGCGAGACGATGACGATTGCAGCATGTGCGAAACCATGTGGGATGCCACGTGCTTTGACACCCGCGTTCACGGGTTGGACATGCGGGGGTTGACCGAGCGCTGCGGCGGAAAGCTCCATGCGGCTACACCCGGCAGGGGGTTATTGCGAACGAGCACTCGACCAACGTTGAATCTCCTTCCCCTCCACAGCGCGTCTACATGATAATCCACCCTGAATGTAAGTCCAGCTCCGACCTCGGCTCGAGTGCTTGTTCTCAACGACCCTCCTCCCCGGTGGAGCCAAGAAAATGTTGCTGGTGGCGGCGGTTCTGGACAACGGCCGCAAGATCCTAGGCAGGGGGATTATCTAGAACGAGCACTCGACCAACGTTGAATCGATGAGAAATCGATATCGGGACGTTTGCGAGGGCGTCAGTGAATGCGCGTACGATGGTCTAGGGGTCGGTCGGCCCACATGATCCGAGTTTGCGCGTTTGTATGAGAATTCACCCTGAAGCTAAGTCATGCTCTGATCTCGGGTTGAGTGCTTGTTCCCAGTGACCCTCCTGCTTGGCACGACGACGGTCGATCCCGAGCTCACTGATGATGTGTCAATGTTTACGCCGGATCCGTTCGCGTCCATCATGTCCATTACCTCCCAAACCGAGTACGTTCAAAGAGATGCCCCAGCCGGGCAAACTTCGGTCAACATTTCATTCGCAGGATACAGCGCCACCAGTTACGCGGACAGGCTAACGGAGAGAACGAAACGTAAGGCAGCTGCCGCCGCCGCAGCCCTGCTCCCCAAGCCGTCGCTGAAGTTTCTCAGCGCACACACCGCCACAATGCAGTCATCTGGTTCAGGTTACACTCCCTTCAACGGCATCGACAGCAATGTCAACACCTTGGCTCACTCGGATGGCCCTGGAACAAACACATGGTGGCAGGTCGACCTTGGCGCCGAGCACGTTGTGAGCCAGATCCAGCTCCACAACCGTATGGATCACGGGTGCGGTTGGCGCATTCTCAATGGCGACTGCAAAATGGACGCGGAATCTGGTCCAGGATTCACGTTGGGAGTGAGCAGCACCCCGTGCACGGGCACAAACTTGTGCGGCGGGACGGTCTGCAGGACTATCACGCTCAAGTCTGAAACTCCTGGAATGAAGGTGCCCTCTGTGGCCTGTCCGGCGAACACCGTGGGGAGGTTTGTGTACGTTCAGCTGCTCGGACCCAACAGGGTGCTCAACTTCGGAGAGATGCAGGTCGCCTTCGCCGAATACTTCGCTCCCATGCCGGAGCTTCCGGAGTTTGAGTTCTCGTGGTAAGGTGGTGCAAGTTGAAACTATGAAATCTGTGTGAACATCCGTGTTGAAAGCGCCTGTAGCTAAGCGCTTGAAACTGTAATAAGAATAATTGCTTTTAAGCTTTGCTCTCAACTTGCGCCCCTTTATCCTGGCACGATTTCAACCCCTCATATTCGAACATGCTCGACAGCGTCAGGCAGGGGGGCATTAAGAACAAGCACTCGACCGAGATTGAGACTCCTCCTCCTCGTCCACGCGTATGCATGATCATTCCCTCTGAAGCGAAGTCATGCGTGCAAATATGATCTCGGTTCGATTGCTGATTCTCTATGACCCTCCCGTCAGGTGCGACGTGGGGACGTTCTACGGCCCGGAGGCAAACAACGACAACGAGGCAGGGGGGTACTAATAACGAGTACGCGACCGACATCGATTCTACCACTCGAGCCCGCGCGAATTTATGAGCATTCACTCTGAAGGTGAGTCACGCTCCGACCTCGGTCAAGTGCTTGTTCTCAGTCAGTGACCCTCCTGCGAGGCGGCGGCTAACCTGATTCGTGAGCGCATGAGGCTGTGCGGGAACCCGACTGGCTCCCGCGCGTCGATCGTTTGGATGCAGGCCGCGGTGGTCTCCGCCCCGGCGCCCCCTTCCGCCGCCGCCGCCGACGCCGACGCCGACGACACCGCCGACGGCCTGGGGATAATCACCCCGACGGAATCCAAGTGGCTGAGCCTCCAGCTCGGCGGCGCGGAGCTGCAGAGCCCCAAGGAGGGGCGTTGCACCAGTCCCCTTTTGAACTTGTTCCCTTTTCCGCTCAACTTATAGTCAATTTGTCTGTGAGACCACAGGCAGATTATTCACTTTGCACCGCAAACATGGTAGAATTGAACTGGAACGGGGAATGCGGATTGGTGTATGGCCTTGCCTGAAGGTGTGCTTCAGCAAGTCATACCCGGGAACCAACTCGAGCTCGACGTTCTTGGAGACATATTTCGCCGACTGCATGCAAGCGGATACCGACGGGCATTTGCAGCTGTTGACCATTATTCGGCTCACCACCGGGAGGATAATCGTGCTCAACACCCGGGAGCCCGGGGTTGCGGGCAACTCCACCAAGGAAGGGCCTGGCAGAAACTTTTCAAAATGTCCTTCAACACATTTTGAGCTTAGTTCCTCTGTGATATTGTGAGCATCATCGGCTGGACCCTACACGCAGGAGCGTTTCGCGGGCCTGTATGAGGTTACCAGCCGGCGCTCGCTGTCGCTAGACCAGCGCCAGGCCTCCGAGTATCTGGCTGATTCCACGGGATTCAAGTTCGGTCTCGCAGACAACGGCGAGAGCGATTTCTTCATCTCTGGTGATATGAACAGCGTCGACTGCCATCACAAGGCTAGGGCTTTCGGGCAGTACGAGTGCGAACGCAACGAATCCGCTTGCGACCTCGCGACGCTTTGCGGCACGGACGCAAACCCGCGGCGGGAGCATGTGGGCATCGTCGAGGTGCAGGGCTGGCTCGTGCCGCGTGTGCAGCACGATACCATCCTCACCGCCTCGGAGAAATCGTGGCTATCCGAGCAGCTCGACGGCCGGGCCTTACACTCGATCCCGTCCCAACTTCGATTATAATATTCGTTTCATGAACGCAAAGATTAGCGCGTCGACGGTGCGCAAGTTACTGTGAGCTGACAAGGCATCCAGGAATGGGTTGCTAGGCCTTGCTAGCGGGCGCCGACCTGACCGACCCCAAGGTGTGCTACAACAGGGAGTCCGACTCGTGGCCGGCCAGCCGCTCGGCTAGATTCGTCGGCCAGTGCGCCAGCCTCGTGCGGCCGGACGAGTGGCTGGTCACCGTCACGGTGCTCAGCACGGGCAAGAAGGTTGTGGGGCGCACCAAGATCGGGCCCAACCCCACGACGGACGGGTACCTCCGCGACGGTCGCGCGAAGCTGTACGAGCTGACGCAGAAGAAGACCTTCAGCCTCTCGGGCGATCCCAACTACGCCATCAACTCCAACCGCTTGTCCGGCCCGTGCTTCGGCAAGAGCGGCGACTTCTGCATGAGTGACGCGGCGCTGGAGACGGGGTCGTGCGACGTCGGGGGGACGTTTGTGGATGACGCCGCGGCGGCGCGGCGGGCCGGGGACGACGGCATGGAGTCGGTCGAGCAGGGCACGCTGGACCTGTGCGGCATTGCGAAGGGCTGGGGCATCGTCGCGTTCCAGTCTTGGGTCGTGAAGGACTTCAACCAGCACGTGCTCAACGGTGGAGACATGGCGTGGCTCGATTCCGAGCTGCCCGGCGCCGTGATCTCCGAGGCGAAGATTTGCTACGACCTCGCGACGGACGTCCACCGACGCTTCTGGCAGTTCCACGCGGGGTGCGGCGACATGAAGAGCCACGCGCTGATGATTGTCGCGGAGCTCACGACGAACAAGAAGGTGGTCGGGTTCACCCTCAAGGGATTCAACCCAGACGACGGCGCTGCCGCCGCCAAAGAAAACGAAAACGAAAATGTCATGCGCGAGGACAATTTCGCGAACTTGTTTGAAGTCACGGGGCGCACGCGCCTGGTCCTAGAGGACCCCGACCGCGCTGTGGGGTCAAGTCCCCAAGGCGGCATCGTGTTCGGTGCGGGCCCCGACTTCGCCGTCCAGGCCAACTTCAAGACGATCGATTGCGAGCTCGGGACGTCGTACGCGAGCGCCAATCCGCTGACGGCGTCGGCGCTTAAGAAGCTGCTATGCGGCGTGCATCTAGACGGCGGCGCGGTCAAGCTCAACCGCTTCGAGGCGGGGCCTCACTGAAGTGAAAGCGTGGTGGGTACAAATCCCATCATCTGTATAGTGAAGGCGCCTCTGTCTGCTGGCCAACAAGACCTGATGGTACTCGTATGAAGTGTCCGTTTGTGGTATCCCATATTATACGATGAGATGTGGACAGGGAGTTTATTGTTCAGTACCCATTCACCGCACTTAATATTTGTTCCTGGTTGGCTCAACTGCCAGCCGTTATGTGCGCGAACCCACTAGCGGCTATCACATCTTGATGCCTCGAAGGTACGTACTGTCATTTGAGCAGAAAGGAAACCGGTGAGTCCTCGAAGGTGTTGGCAGTCGAGCTGAGGGGACACCGGTGTGCAGTGTGGGTCCCTGCTTCGAGGCGTGGCTCGTGCCGTTCAGAAGCCCGGACGAGTCCCTCACGGAGGACGAAAACACGTGGCTGAGCTCCTCCCTCGGGGGTGACGTCCCGCTGAGCAAGAAAACGTCGTGCTACTCCAGCAACTTCTTCGATGCCAAACAGAGCAGCAAGGCGGGGTCGCATGTTTGCTTATAGTGTACCCGGACACACTCGCCACATCATCCTCCCTGGCCTGGCCACTCGCCCCTTGACTCTTTGCTCATAGTGCACCTGGACACACTTGCCGCATCCTCCTCCCTGGCATGGCCACTCGTTCCCTGAATCTTTGCTCATAGTGTACCCGTACACACTCGCCGCATCCTCCAATGCCTCATCCCTGGCCTGACACGGCGTCCCATTCTCATCTTGACTTTCAGTCGTCGTGTCCATGAACCACTGTATGGCAGTTATCCCGTTTGATACGACGAAGATGCGGTGGTTGAGCTGAAAAGGGGACGAGTGGTCAACACAGGGTGAAGGATGTGGCGAGTGTGAACTGGTACACTGGTACACTGGTACACTATGAGCGAACAGTCTGGTTGAGCTGAAATGGGGCGAGTGGCCAGACCCTGCGTATCGGCTCTCCGCGCCGCGTGCGCCGGGCCCCTCAAGCCCAGCCAGATGTTCGTTATGGTATCGACACTCAACACGGGGCGGAAGGTGGTGGTGGTGAGTTCCAAGGGCGTCACCCAAACCTCGGCCGGCTGGTCCACGGACCCGTTCGTGTCGCTGTACGAGGTGACCCAAAGGCTCGGTCCGTACCGCCCCAACACCCAAACGGTCGGCGTGTACGGCTCCCCCGCGGCCGCCGCGAACCGCTTGGCGTTCGGCGCCTCTGACGACGACTTTGCCGACTTCATGTTGAAGGACTCGCTCAGCACGGGGGCGTGCTTCATCGGCGAGGGTGTGGGCGACTACCGCGTCAAGTCGAAGTGGAGCAACGTCACGGCGGAGAGCTACAAGGTGTGCGGCAACACCGCCTTTTCCGTGCTGAAGCTCGAGGCGTTCATCGTCGCAAAGCCGCGCCCGCCGGTTCTTACCACGGAGGAGCAGCGTTGGCTGGCGGCGGCGAGCACGTGCAAGAACTGCGCGATCGCATCCAAGCGCACCGTGTGCGCGGCGTACTCCTACGCCGACGCCAAGGGCGCCTGGGATACCAAGGCGTGTGCCGCCCTCGACAAGGGCGGCGGCGGCAAGAGGCTCCTGGTGGTCGCCGCGGCGCTCAGCTCCGGCAAAAAAGTGGTGGCGCTGACGTACAAGGGATTCGCCGACGCCGACGGTGGCAACGTGAGCGACCCGCTGGCGCAACTGTACGAAGTCACCAGTGGCTCGGCGTTCCCCCTGAAGAGCGCCGAGGCCAACCTGCGGATGGACGCCGCAAGCGTCAGCTTCGGCGATGACTTCGTGCTCAGCCGGGATTTTTCCACGGGGCGCTCGAGCATCGGGTCCTCCTTCGGTATGCAGACGGGCGTGGACGCGCAGCACCGCCTCACGGGATCCTCTGACGGGAACTTCAGCGTGCTCCACGTCGAGGCGTGGCTCGTGGACGTCAACGAGGTCGACACGCTCACCGCGGAGGAGGAGGCGTGGCTGGGCAACGCGCTCGGGTACGTGGACCTCACCCAAAAGAAGACGTGCTTCGACGCTGACATGACCGGCGGCTCCGACACGGGGTACCAGAAGAGTGTGCTGGCTTTCAACCTCTACTGCCCCATGAATATGGCGCGCGGAGATATCACGCGGGTGGAGGAGAAGTACAAGCTCAACCTCACGGACACGTACAGCTTTGACTGGGACAGGGACATGGTGGTGGGCGTCGCGGTGACCAGCACCGGAAAGAAGATCGCGTTCAAGCAATACGCGGGCAACTTCGATATCAAGGGGGGCAACTCGCTCACCGCTTTGTACGAGGTGACCGAAGGCGTCACGTTCCTGCCGGCCAACCCGGCGCTCGGCTCCACCGAGCCGCCCAACTCCCTCGCCGCGACCGACGCCCTGTCGCTCCCCAACATGGAGATGCAGATCGCCCACGATTTCTCCTCCGGCACCATGTTCAAGCACGGTTGGGGCTACTACGCGGCGGTCAAGGTGCCCTCGGTAGGGCGATGCAGGTTGAAGCGATGAAAGCCATGTTGAAAGCGCCTGGAACTAAGCGCTGGAAACTATAATATGACGAACCGCCTTCAAATGTTGCATTCAAAATTAACTTGCGCCGCTACACCTCGGGCGCGGACGCCACCGCCGCCGCCGCCACCGTGCCCGATGTCCCGTGCACCAAGACGGACGCGCTGTGCTACGGCAACCGCGACCAGCAGCTAGTCAACTCGCTGTGCGAGGGCGTGCAATGTGCCACGATGACGCACGTGTTGAAGTTGGAGCGGCACTGGCGCGACGTCGGCCGCTCGAACCCGGCCGGTGGGCACTTCGGCTGCACAGCGGACGACGCTGCGCTGTGTTACGGCAACCGGTACAGCGACATGCGCAGCGTGTACTGCGGCGGCAAGCAGTGCACGACCCCCGACCAGGCGGAATCGCTCGGCGTGCACTGGAAATTCCACGGCAAAAACGAGGGCCGTAAGTTCGGGTGCGCACCGTCTTACGAGTCTCTGTGTTACGGCAACCGATACATCGACCTGCGGAGGGACGTGTGCGGCGGCGGCGAGTGCAAGACGCAGGAGCAGGCGTTCAGGCTCGCCACGCACTGGAAGGAGAGCGGGCACCTGCAGGGCCGCCGCTTCGGTTGCGACATGACGGCGGATGCCATTTGTTACGCTGACAGGCAAGAGGAAAGAATCCAACTCAAGGCAGCAGCCGCGGTAGGCCCTGGCTGATATTGCTATCCACGTCATAGTAGGATGTCATTTAGGTTTCAAACGATCGTTCGAAATTCGTTGGATGACGCGGCGGGCAATACTTGCTTGTCTCTAAGCCAAGGCAGCGATCAAGCCGACCTTGCAGTTCCTCAACGGATACACCGCCACGATGCAATCATCTGACCCAGGTTACAAACCCTCAAACGGCATCGACGGCAACACAGGCGGCGGGATGAACTTGGCTCACTCGAATGGCGCTGGAACGAACGTGTGGTGGCAGGTCGACCTTGGCGCCGACAGCGTTGTGAGCGAAATCAAGCTCCACAACAGGATGGATCACAATTGCGGTTGGCGTACCATCAATGAGAATCATTGCTCAATGTCAGAGGAATCTGGCCCGGGGGTCACGTTGGGCGTGAGCAGCACCCCGTGCACAGGCACGGACCTGTGCGGCGGGACGGTCTGCGCGAACATCACGCGCAAATCTGAAATGTCGGGCTTCCATCTTTCCACCGTGTCCTGTCCGGCAAACACCACGGGGAGGTTCGTGTACGTTCAGCTTCCCGGACCTAATAGGTTGCTCAACTTCGCAGAGCTGCAGGTCGCCTTCGCCGACTACGTCGCTCCGGTGCCGGTCATCCTCTCGCAGCATCAGGCTCAGGTCGCAGAGACCGAATTCAAGGCGACGGACATGTCCGCGCAGTTCCAATGCGACCCGGTCGACCGGGACGTCACGGACGCGGCGTGCTACGGCGACCGCTATGCCGAGTTGAAGGCAGAGCCTTACACTTTAGTGCGCCCATTGCCCATTTCTGGTTCCCATTCCGGCTCATCGTGAGCCGTGTTGCCCCGAGCCACACGTCAATGTATGCTCAAAGATGCTTACGTTGATTTGGATACATTAGCTGTGTAAGGCCCTGATTGCAGAGCACGATCTGCTCCAGCGCGTTGACGTGCGCCAGCCTGTGCAGTCCGACGTCCAAGGACTATAACGAGGCGCAGTGCGCCAAGCTGGAGGCGGACTGGATGAAGAGCGGTCGGGCGGACGGGCGCGTGTACGGCTGCATCACTCCCGCGGAGGCGCTCTGCTACGGCAATAACTACGACGACTTGCGCGAGTCCATGTGCGGCGGCAAGGTAGGGCGGTGCAGGTTGACCCTATGAAACCCACGTTGAAACCGACCGGAACTAAGCGCTTAAAACCAAAATGTGATATACTGCTTTCAATTTTGCTTCAATTTTGCTGTCAAATCCAACTTGCGCCACTACAGCAAGGCGTGCGTCACGGCCGAGCAGGCGAGGCAGCTGGAGAGCCACTACTTCCGCCTCGGCAAGACCGAGGGCAAGACCTTCGGGTGCGCGGGCGGCAGCGTGGACGCCCTGTGCTACGGCAACAGGTACCCCGAGCTCCAGACCAAGTTCTGCGACGGCGGTGCTTGCCACGGCGTCCGCGTGAATGAGCTTCTGAAGCAGCACTACGAGCAGTGGGGCAGGTTCCAGGGCAAGCAATACGGCTGCCCCTCGGCGTCGACGGCCGAGGACATGTGCCTCGGCAACACGCTGGAGACGACGGGCGCGGCCGACACCGGGCGCATCCGCAACGCGCTGGCCACCACCGGGATGAGCTCCGGCGACTTCTACATCCAGCGCTTCACTGCGTGGACTGTGCCTAAGCCCACTGGCAAGCCCGTGGCCAAGGCTGACTTCGACTGGCTCGCCGCGCAGATCGGAGCGCCCGCGTTGAAACCCGAGGACGTCGACGTGGTGTTCGACACCGCCAAGCTCAACGAGCCGGCAGACTACCGCAAGTACAGCTGGAGGGGGCAGTTCCACGCGGCGTGCGACGGCGTGGCGGATAACAAGATGCTGCTCATCGTGGCGTGGCTCAGCACGGGCCGCACGGTGGTGGCCAAGACCACTGCGCGTTTGCAGAAAGTCGGCGGGGTATACAAGGACCCCTCCGCGGAGCTGTACGAGCTGACGGGCCGGCGCAAGTACGTGCTCAGCGGCGACAGCGGCAAGCAGCGCGAGTCCGTGCAGACTAGCAAGGACTCGATCCCGGTGATATCCTTTGGCGACGCCGACTTTGCGCTGGACGGCACCGACAACGCGGGCCCCGTGTGCTTCAAGTATTACGCCAAGGGTGATTTCTTCTTCACTCCCGCGGACGAGACGGTGCACGATCAGTGGTTCGCGGAGGGCGACCACATGTGGGACCAGCTCCCCGGGCGCGATCTGTGCGGCGCCGCAAACGGCGCGCTCGGCACCTTCCGCGTCCAGGCGTGGGTGGTGATGGCGCCGGCCCCGCCGCCGCCTCCGCCATGGGACACCGTGCCGCCGTCGCCGCCGTTCGCCCCTGCGCCGCCGCTGCCGCGCGCGCCCCCCGCGCCCGACAACACCAACCCGTGGGACGCATGCTCCACCCGGAGCGACTACGACTCTGAGGACTCTCTCCCCGTGGTTCGCGTCGCGTTCCTCTCTGTGGCAAACCCTTACATCGGACACAGATACGAAGAAGAAAAGCAGAATGGTGCGGCCGAGCGCCGCCGAACCCTCCTTGGCGGGGCCCCCAAGAGCTTCACCAAGTCTTATAAATCGGCACCCATGTTCGCGCGGTCTTCGCTGTACGCCGTGTGCAAAAAGACGTACACGGCCGCCGCCTCGCTCGGCCGTCAGCATGGTGAGCGGACGAATCCATCAGAGGTGGAGGCAAAGTCGGCCCGCCGGCGCTTGCTCGGCGGCGACCCCGCGCCGTCGACCACCTTCGACATCTACCACGGCCGGGTCGATCCCGGGATCGCCAAGAATTCTTCCGACAAATCGCTGTCCAAAGAGGAGCGGCAGAAGATGCGGTGGGGAGGCGACCAGTTCAAGGGCGAGGGGTGCGAGGTGCGGTTCGGCGGCGTCGGCATGATGGATGATCCCGACGACGCGAGCCTCAAGTACATGGGCGGCGCGGATAGCTTTGCGTGGGATAACAAGAACATGTCGTACGGCGAAGCCAACATCTTCAACCTGCCGTCCCTGGTGTCCAACATGCACGACACCGGAGTGACCGGCGTGGAGTGCCGCCTCATGGAATCTGACACCCGGAAGGGCCAGAACGCGGAGGACTACAGCCTGGACGAGGGCGACGGCGTGGACGACTCCAACGCCAACGGCGCCCAGGACATCAAATACGAGGGCATCAGTGCCAATGAAAACGAACAACTCAGCATGAAGCAATACTCGCTGGAGCACATGAAAAAGTTCTGCAGTGACCCGGCGATCGTGGCGTCTGAGACTCCCGCGGAGTGCTGTCAGGACCAGAGGCATATCCGCAACGTCAAGTACCTGTCCTGCGACGTCGCGCGCGCGTCGCGGAAGCTGCTGGGCGGCAACGCCGCAAGCGACCCAAACATGGACCACTGCCGCGAGGTGGAGCAACCGGATAATGTCTTTGACACCAACCTCCGGTACAAGATCAGTTCCAGCGGGTATAAGAACCGCATGAAGTTCATCAAGAACGGGAAGGGGCTCTACGCCGGCGTCCTCGACACGTACAACGACATGCCCGTGGACCTGCAGACGGGCAAGATGTGCGTATTCCTTCAGGTAGGGCCTGCCATAAATCACTCAAACTGTCCTTCAACACACTTTCCAACTCTTTCCCTTGAGTGAAATGCCGCCCGCCTGATTTGTTTCGCATGTTCTGCCAGGCCCTTCTATGAGACCACCAAACCGGCGCCCAAGGTGGGCATCCACCTGGCGGGGATCCGCGCCAACGGCCAAGAGTCGGCCTTCATGAACTGCTACTCCAAAAAGGGCGCGTCGTCGTACGCCTACATCGACGTCAACTACGCAAAGGTAGGGCGGTGCAGGTTAACCCTATGAAACCCACCTTGAAAGCGCCTGGAACCGAGCACTTGAAACTAAAATATGATGTACCACTTTCAAACTTTGCTTTCAAATTCCACTTGCGCCGCTACACCAAGGGGGATGACCTCCTGGGCATGCCGCTGACGTACGACTACTTCGACTACGTGGGCGATAACTACGTCAAGGAAACGCAGCCTCTGATTGACGCGAGTCCGAGCTTCATCGGCAACGCGCTGACATGCGAGCTGCTCAAGGAGGACAAGCGCACGGTGATGCTCTCGCAAACATTCGACTTTGAGCACGTCATGCGCCACTGCCACCTGCACGACGACCCGGGCGTGGCGGGCAAAGAGAGCGCGATATTCAAGAAGGAGTACACGCGCCGCCGCCTCCTCGGGGGACAAGGGGACATCCACACGACCAAGGAGCAGGTGATCCCGTACATACAAAAGTTCACCCCGAAGAAGGCTGTCGGCGCGAAGCAGTGTTGCGTGCAGTCGGGCGACTGGAAGTTCTGCATCTTCTCCTCCGAGATCGGTGCGGGCGACTCGCGGGTCACGGTGCCCGCGCCGCCCAAGCCCACGGTGCCGCCAAGGCCGCCGACCGTAGTGTCCTCCTTCAGCGACACCGCCATCAACACGCTGCTGCCCGCCGGGGTCGTGACAAAAAACACCGTGGAAAGTTACGGCGGGTCGTGCGCGCCGCTCAAGCAAACCAACAACGAGTTCGTCAAGTTCCTCTCCGGCTGGCACCTCGCCGCTGCCGACGAGCCCATCCCCAGCCCGCCCCCGACGGGCTTTCAGCGCAAGCGGTCGCGCCGACACCTGCAGGAGGAGTTCAAGGCGGATGACAAGGAGAATCTGCAGCCCCCGTCCCCGCCGCGGTCCCCGCCGCCGTCCCCGCCGCCGCCGGTGGACCCCGGGCGCCGCTTCGTCGCCGGGTGCAAGGACGTCAAGGCAGGGACACGGACTGGTACGCTATGAGCAAACAGTCAGGTTGAGCTGAAATGGGGACAAGTGGCCAGTTTGTACTGGTACACTGGTACTCCATTGAACAATCAGTATGGTCGAGCTTTAAAGACACCGCGCCTGTTCAATCTGGCGCAGAGCTCGTATCAATTTGATTTTCAGCCGTGGCTCCATCTCAGTACCTTGGTCGATTCTAGACTAAATGTTTTGAAATGAAAAACCCCCCATTCGTCAGTGGCTAGGCCCTGCGTCCCGGTGACCAAGGCCGGGGGAAAGAAGGCCGACGACGACCAGAGCGCGATGCAAGGCCCCTCATGCAGCTGGGTGGCCGACACAGCGCCCCGCACGCTCGTGGGCCGGACCCTGCACGCGCTCGACGGCGTCGGCGCCAGTTGCCCCGCCAAGACAGCAGGGCCTCACGCGGGTTCCTGCGTGCCTGACTGTTGATACTTCCCGACCGTACACACTCGCTGCGTCTTCCTCTCTTGTGCAGCTCAACTGCCAGCCATTACGTCCCTGGGACCACTGGCAGTTACGTTAGCTGAATCTCGACAATGCTCAAGTTGAGACACCACGGGAGCTAGTGGAAGGCCAAGGAAGAGGAGGCGGCGAGTGTGTACGGGTACACCGGTACACTATGAGCAAACAGTCAGGGAACTCGTTGAAGGCCCTGCCAGACGGGCATGGTGGCGTGGAAGCTCGCCAAGGAAAGCCGAGTGTGGTACGAACAGGACCACCGCTTCGGTGCGAACGACCAACACCAGGCGGGGCCCGACACAGTGTCCTCGTGTGGAATTTCGCTGATACTACACTAAAGTCTACAAATTCGACATTGCGAAAAAAGAGGGCGACTGGTCCGACCGTAGTTGCCGCGTGGTTCCCAGTGTCCGCCGCATGGATCCAAGAAGCGGAAGCCCACACCCTCACTGTTTGCTCATAGTGGACACACCGACTTAGTACCCGGAACATGCTAGCAGTTGAGCTGAGAAGGGAACGAGTGTACGGCCAAAGAGGATGATGCGGCGGGTGTGTACGGGGTGTACAGGTACACTGTTACACTGGTACACTACGAGCAAACAGTGAGGTTGAGCTGGAAGGGGGAAAGGGGACTAGTGCTCGGCCCTGCTTTTAGATCTCCGCACAGTGTTGCGACGCCGGTGACGCGGAGCTCGGGATGTGCGCGCGCCGCAAGACAGGATGCATCCTCCCCGCCGACTCCGCTAGCATTGGCTCCCCCCCAATATACCCCCCCGACATCTGGGACGCCCCCGCCGTGCGCTGCGACCCGCTGCGGGACGAGGTGGTCACCTCTTGGCGGGGCCCAACCTGCGGCCCACATCACATGCCCTGAACCCTAAACCCTAAACCCTAAACCCTAAACCCTGGGACCACATCACATGGTGCACCAGTACTCACATCAATAGGCCGCGGCGGTCACCTTCACATGGAATAAGACATACCGGCGCGTCTGACTAATTGCATGTGTGTGATGCTCTAGTTTCTTACCACGTGCTACTACTAATTATGTACCGGTACACCATGTTGTGTGTGTGTACCCTACACCTAGGCGCTTCACCACGGAGGGATGCGACGGGGACGAGCAAAGGGCGCTGTACCCCGGCAGCTCGCTGCAGATCGAAGTGACGTGCTGCTCCTTGTCCACCAAGCCCTGGGAGCTCATCAGCGGCTCCGGTAGCGCCGCCGACGCCACCGACACGGCGCTCCACGGCGACGTGGCGCAAATGCTGGACGGGTACGCCGGTGCAGACGACGTGCCCGCCGAGTTCGCTGTGGACCTGGACAGCCCTGGGCCGCTCTTCGATTCCATGGCAAGGCCGCGGGCACGGGATAAGACGCCGTTCCCGTTGCCGCTACCGCTGCCGCTACCGCTGCCGCTGCCGCTGCTGTTGACTTGTCTGACTAAATGCCTGTGTGATACTATTCGGTGATCTTACATCGTGCTACTTTTGATTTCGTAGCGGTACACTGTGTGGTTTGTTCCCTGCTATACGGTGGTGCAAGAGGGGGCGAGCTACACCTCCGCCGAGGATGTGAGCGCGGGCGATTGGGACGCGGTGATGGCGTCCATCGAGCCTGCCGCGGCTGACATCAACGGTGGGATCGATGGATTGTTTATCACTGGTATAAAATGTTTTATCATACTTGCATACGTGGTGAAGGTGAAGGCGAACGGTATCGGGCTATCGATGCATCTGCCCCTGCTGGCTGGCGCGCGGTTCTGCAAGACGGACGCGGACGGCACGTCCGACCTGCGTGAGGCGTTCGAGCCGTGCCCCCCCGCCGCCGCCGCCGCGGACCCCACCGCGGGGAGCGCGCTGCCCATGGCCCTGCTCAAGCCGGAGAAGGGCGCCGCGTTTGTGGGATGCTACCTGGGATTCATCCCCTCGGACGCGTCCATGCCCACCGACGTGGGCTTCTACGAGCGCATCGCGCTCGGAATGAACACCTCGGGGCTCATGGACGCCCGTGCCAAGCGCGCGTTCCGCGTGTGCGCGGGCACGTGTGCAGGTTACCCGCACATGGCCACTGCCGTAGTGCCCGGCACCCGCACGGAGCCCCGCGGGCTGGTGCTCGAGTGCCTGTGCACCTTCAGGCTCGCGCACGGCGAGTCACACTTTGCGGTCACGCGCGATGACAAGTGTGCCGGCCATTTGGACGCCCAGCGCGGGTGCGTCGCCGGCCCCTGCGGCACCGCAAAGCAGTCCGCCGTGTTCTCGCTCCCCAACGTCAACTACACCACCGCCGCCGCCGCCAACGACAACGAAGACAAGGTCGTGGTCGAGGCGCTCGGCGCCGAGTACCTCGGGTGCTACAACGGATACTCGGGCTGGGTAGGGCCGGGCAAAAAGTGCTCTAAATGTCTGCCCAGCACATTTCGAGTTCTCGTTTGATGGGTTACATTCCAACCTGTGATGTTTGGAGCATTTTCTGTGAGGCGCTAGAGCTGGGAGGCGAGCGACCCGCTCTTCGCCGCACACCTCATGATCGCAAGCCCGCCGCCGCCCGCGACGGAGGCTCACGCGGCTTCCGACTTCTACCAGCGCTCTGGCCAGCTGAAGAACGCGCGGCAGGCGCCGGGAGCAAGCCTGGGTGCCTCGGAGCATTATGATCCCCGGTCTGACGCGCACGACGCCCGGTTTCTCGGTGATTTCCTCGAAACGTTCGCCCCGGCCTCCGACGAGCGTGGCAGTGGTCGCAAGCCTCGCTCCCTGCTGTTTTGGAGTTGCAGCCGCCGAGACTGCAGCGGCTACAACTACCCCGCAGCAATATCAAACCCTGGTAAACACGTGTCACTCGAGGTGGGGCGGCGCAAATCCATTAAAGTTGAATGCCTTGAAACCCGTGTTGAAAGCGCTTGGTTTCAGTCCTTCAAACCAAAGTATGATGCACTGCTTTCAAGTGTCGCTTTCAATTGCAACTTGCGCCCCTACATCGAGGACGCGTGCAAACCTGTTTCGCGGTGCTCCACCACCGGTGAATACATGACCCGTTGGCAATCCACCAGAAACCAGGAATGCGGCGGCACCTGCAACCACCCGGACCGGGTAGGGCCTGGCAGGCATTGCTCGCCACGTCATAGGATTCAATTGGCCGATTTCGGTATATCGCTTTCCGCGCTGAGCGCTGACGCTTTGCCCGCAACTGTGTATGGGCATTCAACGTGGCGCCGGCCTTCCCGCGCGGACCGCTGACGCTTTGCCCGCAACTTTGTATGGGCATTTCACCCAGACGATACCCCGAAATCGGCCTAGTGAGAGGCATCAACATGCGTGTGGGGAGTCGATGACGCGGCAGGCAATATCTGCCAGACTCTAGTGCGCGGTATACTCGTGCGTCGCGACGGCGTGTTCCCCCCCGCCGCCGATGCCGCCGCCGCCGCTGCCGCCGCTCTTGATGGGGGATTTCTACGTGACGGCGGACATGTACGTGGCTGCGGACCCCGTGGACGCCGCGCGCACGGTGTCCTCCGTGTACGACGACGCCGCGCCCGGCGGGGCCTCAAGCGGCGCTCTGCCCGTGCGCGCATATTGTACCCGTAAACTCTCGCCGCATCTCTAAACCTCCGTTCTACATGTGTGCGCACAGCGTACCCGCACTCACCCGCCGCATCCTTCCCCTTGCGTCCCTTGCCTCACACGGCGTCCTGCATGTTTGCTCAGAGTGAACCCGTACACACTTGCCGCATCCTCTACCTCCTCCGTCTCATAGTGCACCTGTACACACTCGCCGCGACCTTCTCCCTGGCATGACACAGCGTCCCATTTCCAGCCCAATTTAAAGTCGTTTCGTCCCTGAAACCACTAACGTATCCAACATGACTCCTGAAGTGAAAGCTCAACCGAAAGCACTCTGCGCTACTCATCAATAGACGCCTTAAAATCCATTTCTGTTGAGATGCATACGTGTTTATAGAGCTACCCTACTCATTGCAACACCTGAAAGATGCATACGTTGAGCTGAGAGGGGGACGTCGTGTTGGACCTTGGCTCCCGGCGCGAGGAACTTCCAGTCCACGCTCGACAGCGGCCACGCCTGGGTGGCCAAGACGGACGCCGCGGGGCAGTGGATCACTCTGGACCTCGGCGAGAACGTCACCACCGTCGGCGTGGTGGTCCGCCCCAACGCCGCGGAGCCGACGCTCTACGTCAAGGAAGTGAAAATTTACGTCAGCGACGACAACGTGACCTTCCGGAGCATCAAGGGCGGCGGGCACTTTAGCACCGGGCTCACAGGCGCATCCTCCGACGAGACCGCGAAATTGTACTTCTCGGCTGCGGAGCCGGCGCGTTATGTCAAGTTCGAGGTGCGCGCCTGGAGCCGCAGCATCTCGCTGCGCTGCGGCGTGCTGGTGGCTCCCCGCGACCTCCCTGACGCGGTCGTGCTGGATCCCCCCGAGGGCAGGGCGCGACACCACCCCAATTACAGGCCTCGCACGGTACACCGGTACACTATGAACATGTCAGGTTGAGCTAAACAGGGGTTTAATGTTCCCTGTCCCTGCCCGAGGGCACCCGCACGTACTCGAGCGTCAAGAACAATGACGCGATTGGCCATGGGCTCAACGCGCAGTCCACCCTTGACAGCGCCTCGGGGTGGATGGCGGGCGCGGCGGCGGCCGGCGAGTGGATGCAGGTGAACCTCGGCTCGGTGTTCCACACGCGCGGCATCGTCATCAGGAGCACCAGCTTCGGAGGGTACGCCACGCAGGTCCGCGTCGAGCTCAGCTCGGACGGCACCACCTTCACCGCCCCCGCGCCTTACAAGGTAGGGCGGTGCAGGTTGACCCTATCAAACCCACGTTTAAAGCGCCTGGAACTAAGCGCTTGATGCTATAATATGACGAGCCGCTTTCAAACTTTGCTCTCAAATTCAACTTGCGCCGCTACAACAAGGGGCAGTACCGCACACAGCTCACCGGCAATACCGCGGAGCAGAAGGAGCTGCGCTGGGCCATCACCGAGGCGCGGTTTGTTCGCGTGCACGTCGTCGAGTGGGTGGGCACGCCCGCCATGCGCCTCGGCGTGCTCGTGTCCGACCGCGACTTGCCCCGCACGCTCCAGCTAGACCCCCCCGAGCACAGCCGCACTTACTCCAGCGTCAAGAACAACGACAGCATCGGCTCAGGCTACGCCCGGTCCCAGCTCTCCAGCGTCGCGGGCTGGGGCGCCGCCGAGGACGACGCGACGCAGTACGTGACGGTTGACGCGGGCGGGGTCGAAGAGATCCGCGGCGTGGTCATCAAGTCATACTTCGAAGGTGGCGACGTGTACGCAGAGCCCCGGGAGGTGAAGCTGATGGTGGGCAACTCCGAGTCTGGCGCGTTCACTGATGTGGTCGACGGCGTGTTCCGTATGGATTCGCTAAAAAGTGTTAATTCGGAGGAGGTGCATCTCATCGCCGGTGGCCTCAAGTCTGTCAAGGCGCGGTACGTCAGGATTGTGGTGACGCATTGGAATGGGCATGTGGGCTTGAGGTGCGGCGTGGTGATTATTATGCGCGCGAAGGATGGCGCTGATGTCCCGCCGTCGCCGCCGCCGCCGCCGGCGCGGCCGCTGCCTCCGATGCCGCAAACCCCTCCGGCGCCCAAGCCGCCGCCGCCGCGCCCGCCGC